>Ga0081529_117677_pt1 | contig 172102 bp, 178 predicted proteins | sample EchGeymetagenome_FD_71012 | JGI IMG/M metagenome (GOLD analysis project Ga0081529, IMG submission 71012) | Ferrous microbial mat and aquatic microbial communities from Echinus Geyser, Yellowstone National Park, USA - transect B T=78-80 C v2... ...
ATGATCCTGTGGGTTGTAGGGCTGTTGTGCGGGTTTGGGATAATATTGAGTGCAGCATTGTTGGTAGGACTGGGAAGGCTGAGAGTCATTATATAAGGGGTATTTTAGCGGGCTTCTTCACAAAACATTTTGATGTTGAATGCCAAGCCTTTGAAACACGATGCATCTCAAAAGACGATCCATACTGCGAATACGAAATAAAACCAAAGCAAAAGTGAGCAGTTAGTAAATAGGAGGATCGGGTTAATTTTTATTTTGTTTGGTTTAGATTTGTGTTTTATTGTTTGTTGAATGTTTTTATAGATATATGCAATAATTTATAAGTAGGGTTGTTTATATGATTTGTGATCTTTAATGGAGTTGGATGAGTTAGATAGGCGAATTATTGGTATATTAATTAGGGATGCTCGTACTACGGTAACTGATATATCTAAAAAGTTGAATGTTCCACGTACTACTATTATGCATCGGTTGGAGAGGTTGGAGGAGGAGGGGTATATAAGAAAATATACGGCGATTCCTGATTATAGGAAGTTGGGGTATAATTTTGTGGCTTATGTTCTTTTGCGTGTAAAGCGTGAGAGGAGTGTTGCTGGTAGGTCAAGTCAGGTGGTGTTGGCGGAGAAGATATTGTCTACTGCTAATGCTTCTGATAAGTTACCTTATGTTGAGGAGGCTCAAATAATAACTGGGCAGTATGATATACTTTTAAAGATTAGGGCTAGGAAATGGGAGGATATTTCTAGGTTTCTTATTGTGCATTTGGCTGAGTTTGAGGAGATTGAGCATTCTGAGACTATGTTGGTTCTTGAAACTGTTGGTGAGCATATATCACCAAATATATAGAATAAACATTTTATTTTAATAAAATAATAGGAAAATGATCAATAACTGTTCTGTTATATTTATAGGTGTTTGTTTTAATGTTAATTGAATAAAGTAATGTTTTTTAATTTTAATGGGTTTTAACCTAATGAGTGTTATGTCGAATGATGTAGTTAGAGTGATGTTGGATAGGCTTAATAAGTTGCGTATGTTAGATAGTATGCTTGATTTTGCTAGAGCTTCTACTCAATTGGATATTTTAATAGCTCTTAGTGATAATAAGCCTGTGTCGCTTGATGAATTGGCTTCAAGGGTTGGGCGTGGTAAGCGTCAGGTTGCTGATGCGATACGTAAGATGTTGAGTAAGGGTTTTGTTCGTTATGAGGAGAGGGATGGTGAGATGTTGATTGTGATTGATGAGAATGGGTTGGAGTATCTTAAGGGTGTTTCTGATATATTGTCTATTAATATTAAGGATGCTAAAGTTGTATTGGATTCTAAAAGGGTTGATGTTACTGAGAATATTGGTATTTATTTTTATGCGTATGAGGCTTTAACTATTTTGGGTGTTGCGCAACATCCTTTGAGTCTTAATAAATTGGCATCTATTATGAATATTTCGCCGAATAGGTTAGAGTCGTATTTGGATTTATTTATTTCGCGTGATGGTGTGCAGAATATTTTTGAGAAGGTTTATAAGATATCGTATAGGATTTTGAGTTTTAGGCATGTTCCAAGGACTTCGGCGTATTATAAATTGAGTGAGTTGGGGATGAAAATATTTTATAAGCTTCCATTTTATATTAAGTATAAGAATTCTATTAAGATGCGATTTTTGATGAGGATCATGTTTACACCGCATTATAGGACTGCTTTTGATCGTTTTGTAAAATTCTATATTTTTGGTACGATTGTTGCATTTTTTATGCTTTTAATACCTTATGGTTGGATTTTTGCGGCTGTGTGGTTATATTTTTCGATATTAGCGTTCTCAATATTGTCGATGGAGTTTTAATTATGGAAGGATTGGGGTTAGTTGTCCTGAGAAGTATGAGAAAAGGATTGATACTAGTGTGTTGGTTATTAAGATGGCGCTGCTGCTTATTGTCATGAGTATTGCGAAATAGTACCAAAATGTTTGGTAGAAACCTCTTTGAGCTATTTTTATTGTAAGTGCGTTCATGGTTGTGATTACAATTATTGCAAGGATGGATACTAGTGTTATGAGTGTGCTTGATACGTTGCCTATGGGTATGATACTTTTGAGGTTGCTTAAATAGAGGGAGAGTAGGTTAACTAGGTTCATTATGAAAACTATTATAACGACTGTTATTGAGTGAAGCATGTAAATTACTGATTCAAATGTTTTTGCTGCTTGTTCTCGTTTTTTACGCATTTCTATTAATCTTGCGGATATGTTGCTAATAGTATTGCCTACGATGGAAACTTTTCCTCCTTTTAACATTGTATCAATAAAAATGTTCATCATTCTTCTTATCATTTCACTACCTGTTTCTAGTTCAAATAGTTTCCAAGCGATTTCTTCTGAAATTCCATTGCTTAGTCGTGCGTATAATTTTTTTAATGGTGTTGTTAAGGGTCCAAAGTCACTGCGCAGTAATGAACGTAATGCGTAAACTGGTAGGGAGACCATTGATAATGTGTTTCCAAAACTTCTTATAAATGTTGGAAAGTATGATTCGATATGCTTTATATTATTTTCTATTCTTTTAGCAAAATAACCTGGAATGAAGAGTGAGACGCCGAAAGCTAACATGAACATTTCTATTATTCCGGTTTTAGTGTATAATATTGTTCCTATGGAAATGGATAATAAAATTGCAATGAGGAAGCTGATTTTAAATTTTTTATAATCTTTTATAAACTTCTTATTATTGATCAGTAATTGATCTTCTGGTACTAATTTATGTATTATAAATACTAAACCTGTTTGGGATATGATTAGAGCCATGAATGTGCTAAGTATTACTAGATCGCTTTCATTCCATAGCATAGAGAGTATAATAATATTAACAAGTAGAAACATGAAAGATGACATTACTGTTGAATAGATGCCTAATAGTGTTTTGAGTGCTTCTAGCATTCTGTCATATAAGAATGAGTACTCAAGAAAATTGGTTTGTAATTCTGAATTTAGAAATTCATTAATATCTTCTCCAAGTGATAGTATCTGTGCAAATCGTAACAAAAAATCTTTAAGTGCATTATTTTTTACGCGCTTAGCGATTATTTCGCATGATTTGGCTAGTCCATATTTCCATTTAACACCTAATGAGTGGATTTGTCTCATAACTGCTGAATAATGCCCGTATGATTCATCTTTACCTAGAGAACTAAAAAATTCATCTCTAGAGGGCTCATAAGTTGACATTGCGAACATTTTAAGTATCATATAAATCATTTTATCATCAATACCGCCCATTTCAAATTTTTTGAGAAAATTCTTTATTATTCCTCTCATGAATTTCACTTTATAGTGGCTTTAATGATTTCATCAATCTCTTCAATAATATTTTCAATACTTAAACTATAAGTCTTTGAGATTATATTATACACATCAAAATAATTAAAAATCTTCTTCTCCACTAATAGATTAAGAAATCTTGCACGTAATTCAATTTCATCATATAAGCGTTTAATATCACGTCTTGAAATGCCCTTCATTATTGCTATTTTTTCCTCTAATAGATAACTACTGCCTAATCCTCGGAATAGAATTTTATCACTTATGGGATCCCATGTAAATACTGGAACATAGATCATAGAAGCCCGTTTTGAATCATACCCAATAATCTCATTAACACTTAATACTCTACGTTTAAGAATACCACCTTTATCATATACTGCACTTTGTATTAAAACAATATTAAGATTGTTTATGTGCGACTTAGGGACTTCAATAGGATAATTTGTAAGGCGTTGTATTAGTGTTTCAACGGATCCAGCATGAAATGTTGACAAAACAGGGTGTCCTGTTTGCATAGCTTGAAATGCTATATTACCTTCTCGACCTCTTATCTCACCAACAATTATATAATTTGGTCTTTGTCTAAGTGCTGCTTTTAATAAATCAAACATTGTAACTGATGTATCCTCACTTCTAGTATCCCTTGTGATTTCAGAAACCCAATTACCATGTGGTAATGTAACCTCAGGCGTATCTTCTATAGATATGATTTTCGCAGTAGGCTTAATAAAGCTTGCAATTGCATTGAGTGTAGTAGTCTTTCCACTAGCAGTTTCACCACAAACAAAAAGGCTCATACCCTCGTTAAGCATTATCCAAAGATATGCAGCAAGCCTAGCATCTAATGTGCCCCACTTAATTAACTGAGTAACACTTACAGGCACACGTGAAAACTTTCTTATAGTAAAATTACTACCTTTTTTACTAATATCCTTACCATAAACAATATTAATTCTTGAACCATCAGGCAATGTAGCATCAATGACAGGCTTAGCATGTGAAACAGGTTTTCCTATTTGTTCACTAAGCTTTAAGATAAATTCACTAAGCTCTTCTTCAGAATCAAATTTAATATTAGTTTGTAAAGGACCAAAAATCTTATGCACAACATACATGTAACCCACACCTGGACATGTGATATCTTCCAAATATGGATCTTTAAGAAATGGTTCTATAAAACCAACACCAACCTTATCTCTTATTAAGTAATATTTCACAAGCTCATAATCACGCTGACTTAAAGGAATCTTTTTTGATTTCTCACTTACCTTAGAATAATCTATACTATTATTAGAAATAGTACATATTTTATCTAAATACTTAAGAAGAGTTCTTGATTTTTCCTCAGCAGTCTCACTGGTATCATTTTCGCTAATGTATTCGGCTAATTTTAGTTCAATAAGATTATAAATTTCAGGCTTGGGTCTTGGAGGTTCAATAATAATATACTTCTTATATCCATGCGCATCATTAGTGGAATACACATGAACAAATAATGGGTCACCAATTGGATAAATCACATTAATTATTTTTTCGCTAATCATCTCATCAGTAGGTTTCTCAATAAAAATAGGCTGATTAAAACCTCTTGATATCCACTGTTTAAGATACTCATCTAAGTGAGTATTTAATCTTAAAATCTCATTAACTCTTTTAAAAGATAAGGCCATGAATATCACCTAAACATTAGCCCCTGCTAGGGGTAAGATTTTAATCCCAAAAGCAGGTTCAATATCAAAATTAATAATACCCTCAACTGGACCAGAAGCACCCTTCAACTTAATAATTTCCATAATCTTGAATGTTTTCCCACCCATTTCACCCAATGCGAGTTTAAAATAACAATCACAAAGCGCCCTAGCGTTTATAAGAAGATTTTCACTTAATGCATGCGGATGAATGGTTATTATAATCATTTTACCTTCACTAACAAGAGTTCTGCATTTAGTGAGAAAATCCAAAACAACACTAGGAGTTGAATAGACTGCAATAGTAGTGAGAGAATCTATAACAAAAATATCATAATGCTTTTTCATTCTTTCCATATAACGACTTAACGCTTCAAGGAGATAACGCGCTGTTTTTTCAGCCCACTTTACACCCTCCATATGTATAGGAATAATGTATAATTTGCCAAGAATAAATTCACGATCTAAATTAAAACTGATCTTCTTCATTTGCTCTAAAAGTGATTTAACAGTATTTTCAGTAGTAATGAGAATGACTTTCTTATTATCCTTTTTTAGAGCACCATAAATAAATTGAGACACAAGCAAACTTTTTCCAGTTCCATGATCACCCTCGAGAAGAATGAGAGCTGGATAAGGTAATCCTCCCCCCAATCTTAGATCTAATTCATCATTACCAGTAGATAAAGATGATATCAAGGAACAATCACCCCATAACTATCCCATACACCATTATCGGTACTAAACACTATAACTAAGACAGTACCCCTAACAGAGGGGTATGGCAATGTTAACGTAATAATCATTGATTCATTAGGATTAAGAATACCAGGGTCAACATAATCATTAATTATTTTCCAGACATACCATGTGCCTAAACCCCCGCTTTGAGAATATGTGAGCCGAGTAGTTAGTTTAATTAGAGAATTGCTCACGTTTGCAGTATATGTAACTGCTACATCACAAAACTGATACTTCCAAATTTTAGTATTACCAACATTCTTAATGGTAACATTTACTTGTTGTAATGAATTAAATGTAACATTCATTATTTTAACTAATGTCTCAATACGATACTCATCGATAAGCCTAGAAATCTTATAAGCTGCTTCATTACCAGATGCTGCATTAACATTTGCATATAATAAGCCAAAGCCAATGCTTATGAGAAGAATAAGTATTATAGACCCAGATGCAACAATACTAACTCCCATAATGTTCACCACCTAAACAGAAAAGATGTAATCATCACTAGCACCCTCATAAGTCATTAGTTTCACATAATATACACCACTACCTAGTGCGGAACTTAGGTTAATAGTTATGAGTATTGTTGATCCTGGAGACCATGTATTTCCATTATATATCTTATAAGTCCAGCTTGGTAACGATGTATTATTATAAGGTATGTATGTTGCAGAACCATAAAGTCCAAAATAAACGTCCATCTTAGAAATATAAATTATTGGAACAGAACCAACATTCTTAACCCATACAACTACTGATGACCCATTAACATTAGCATAAACAATTTTAATCTTAGATAACATACTATTCCTCTCATTACTAACCATAGTCCCAAAAGTACTCTCAAATAAACCATATTTCGAAATCACAAGAACACTCAAAAGACTAGCAAGTGTTATAGACGCTATTAATAATATAGCCTCACTCATAACCTCATTAACCATCACTCAAAACCCCCTAACAAACCATCCTTAAGTAATAACTCAATAATACTAACAAAACTTGAATACTGCTTATCCAACCCCAAAATTTTCATAAGCTCAATCATCGTAATTATATAATCCTTAGTAGAAATGCTTACACCAGCCTTCTTACCCTTATCAATAAGTTCTAAAGCCTTACCCATGGCATTATAAATCTTATCATCAAGAAGCCCAGCACTATGATAAAAATCAAGAAGCGTCAACGTATAATCCTTACCAAACAATGAAGACACCTTATTAACCCAAACTATCATATGTATAATTTTCTCAGGCTCAATACTCAACACAAACAAACCCCCACGTATATCCCCTTTATCAGAAACACTGAAACTATCGTGCACCTTCTCAACATCACGAGCATTTTTACTCAAATTATCTATTTTCTCATCTCTACCATTAACAGTAACAACCACCTTCTTACCACCAGCAATTTGCACAGACTCAGGCGAAGGTTCACTTATCTGAGAATATGACACAACCTTACTTTGTTCAAGCTTTTCTAATGCGTCAATACCAAAAACTTCAGCATACTTCTTCATAAAATTAAATGGATTATCAATCTCAGAAATAGTACTCCTAAGATTAATAATCGCATCCTTAATCTCTTGAATACTCTGATCAGTGTGCTCTTTAAACATCTTTAACTCTTTCTGCAATAAATCAATTTGGGACTCAATATTCTTAATAGTCTCATCACTCTTAACAACTTCACTCCCAAGAGAACTACTCACATTTTTATTATCCTGACTACCCTCTATATTCTGTTCAGTATTTTGCACCTGCTTATCAACACTTTGATCAACAGTTTGCGATAAGTTTGAAGATTGTGACATAATATCTTTTTTATTATCTAACACAGAATCACTACTTACCACAGAGGATTTATCTTCCGACACAGAAACATTTTCGTCGACCTTCTGAACAACAACGTCTTCATCTACATTAATTTTATTCTTTCTTAATTTAAAAGGTAAATAATGAGCAGACACACGATACATGTCAATAATTAAAAAAACTATTAAAGGTAATGATAGGAAAAGCGGAAAAATATACCATGATACTCTACTATTAATACCTTGAAAAACAAACTCACGATCACCTATAAACACATAAAAACTAACAACAATACCAATAATAATAACTAACTCAAACACAACATTCCTCACCACACTCTTAATATCACTCGCCATCACGATCACCAAATTAAAATAAAAAAAATAATGGATGTTTATTTTCATATTAACCCAAATCTACTATCTCTTGCGTTAAGCTTGGTGGTATTGATCTATCTATTGTCAACGCTGCACCAATAGGAACTTTAATCTCTGCCTTAATTATATCATAACTTTGTGGAGCTACTTCTCTACCGAAGAATATTACAAGAATTACTTTCTCGCCAGGATCTAGTACTTTATCATTGTTTATGTTCGTAACCCAAGCAATTACAGCAACAGCTGTGGTACCATTAACATAACCATATTTGTTAATAACATATGTTGTTGAACCAACTTTTGTGCCATTAAAGGCATTAATTACTTGGTCAACTGTGTTATATGTTCCACTAGAAAGTGCAGAAACATATATATTAACGTATGAAACTCCTCTATTTGGTGACCAATAAGCCACGGTTGATTTGCCCGGTGTTAAATCTACGGGACTTTTACCTGCTGATAACTTTAAGGGAACATAGATGTATGTAACATTTTGTCCAGTATTATTTACATGTGCAACAACACTACCATCTATTTCTAATGCTGTGCTTGCTTCGCCAAGTCCTGAGCCTATTGTTTCTTTGCTTTTTTGTGTTGTGAAGAAACCCATGTTGAGTACTACGAAGGCTAGTGCTGCGGCTACTATTACGAAGGCTATGAGTACTATTGCTGATTCAATACCGACGATTGCTACTTTCGACCATTTAATGTTGTTTTTATTTTTCTTCACGGGCATCACCTCCTTTAAGGCAGGATTTTTATTTGGTTAACGGAATAAAGGATTAGATAGTAATATCGCCTAATCGCCTACATTAAATTAGAGAGCGTTTCATGAATGTGTTGTTTCATGAGCGTAATGTATCATCGTTTTTCATGTTAAAGTTTTGTTTTAGTTGGTGTTTTTATTTTAGTTATTATATAAGGATTATTTTGTGGATTTGATCAAAATGTTTGATGGTAAGATAAGTTTAAGTATGACATATTTTATTCTGATATATAGGTGATAGGATGTGCGTAGGTATCAATTTTATGGTGTGATGGTTGCTGAGTGGGGTGATGTTATATTTTGTTGTGAGGAGTGTTTAGGGTTTTCGGAAGAGTATTTTTGTGAAAAGGGATTTAGTGGAGATTAGGGGTGTGTAGTGATGAGTGCTGTGTTGTATAGGATGTCTTTATTGATTGATGGTCCATTTTGTTATACGTGTGTGCAATCTTTGATGAAAAGGTTAAGGGCTATAGATGGTGTTGTTGATGTGAAGTTAAATATGGTTGCTGGGCTTTTAATAGTGTATTCTGGGAAAGGTGTTGATGTTGGTGTTTTACAGAGGGTGATAGAAGAGTCTGGTTTTAGGTTTTTGAGAGTGGTTGGGGTGTAAAAGAATGGCTAAGGATCCTGTATGTGGTATGTATGTTGATGAGAGTAAGACGCCGTTTAAAGTGGAGAGGAGGGGGGTTACTTATTATTTTTGTAGTCAAAATTGTTTAGATACTTTTCTTAAGCCTGAGAGGGAGTTAAGTTATCTTAAAAGGATGACTATTTTTGCGCTTGGAGTAGGTAGTTTGGTGGCGTTTTTTGAGTATGTGTATCCGATTAATTGGATTTTGCCTAATTATTTTTGGTTATTTGTTTTGGCGACGCCGGTTCAATTTATAGCTGGTTGGAAGTTCTATCTAGGTACGAGAGATGCTATAAAAGCGAGGCAGGCTAATATGGATAGTTTGATAGCGATTGGTACTACGACTGCATGGCTTTATAGTACGATATATACGTTTCAAAGTTTGAATTGGATTCCTCCGATTTTTCCAAGGGTAACTGGGAGTGGTCCTGAGGTTTATTTTACTGAGGGTGGGTTGATTATAGGTTTTATTCTGCTTGGTAAAACTATGGAGCATGTTGTGAAGGGGAAAGCTTCTGAAGCGATTAGGAGATTGCTTGATTTGCAACCTAAGATGGCGAGGGTTTTAAAGGATGGTGAAGAAATTGAGGTTCCAGTTGAAAAGGTTATGGTTGGTGATATTCTAATTGTAAAGCCTGGGGAGAAGATTCCAGTTGATGGTATAGTAATTGATGGTTATTCTTCTGTTGATCAATCTATTGTTACTGGTGAGAGTATTCCAGTTGAAAAGAGGGTTGGGGATGAAGTGATAGGCGCTTCTATAAATAAGACTGGTGTGCTTAAGATTAGGGCTACAAAGGTTGGTTCGGAAACGACGTTGGCTCAAATTGTAAGAATGGTTGAAGAAGCGATAGTTTCAAGGACTCCGATACAGAGATTGGCTGATATAGTTTCTTCGTATTTTGTACCAGCGGTTATTTCTATAGCTGTGGGAGCGTTTGTATTTTGGTATTTTATATTTGGGTTGCCTCTTGGTTTGGCTTTAACTATAATGATTGCTGTATTAATTATTGCTTGTCCTTGTGCTTTGGGTATAGCTACGCCTGCTGCTATTATGATTGGGGCAAGTAAAGGTGCTCAATATGGGGTGTTAATTAAAAGTGGGGAATATCTTGAGAAGACGTGTAAAATAAAAACGATAGTTTTTGATAAGACAGGAACGCTTACGAAGGGGCAACCTTCAGTTACTGATGTAATAGCGTTTAATGGGTTTAAGGAGGAGGAAGTTTTAGAGTTTGCTGCTATGGCTGAGAAAGGTTCTGAGCATCCATTGGGGGAAGCTGTAGTAAGGTATGCGAGTGAGAAAGGTATTGATCCAGAATATCCGGAAGCGTTTGAGGCTATACCTGGGCATGGTATAAAAGCATTTTATAAAGGGAATGAGATACTTCTTGGAAATAGGAAATTAATGGCGAGTTTTGGAGTAAATATTGATATGATAGAGGAAACGTTAAAGGGTCTTGAGAATGAAGGTAAAACAACGATGATATTAGCTATAAATAGGAAGATTATGGGTATAATTGCTGTTGCAGATACTTTGAAGGAGCATGTAGTTGAGGCAATAAATGAGCTTAAACGAATGGGAATTGAAGTAATCATGTTAACTGGAGATAATAAGAGGACTGCTCAAGCAATAGCAAAAAAGCTTGGCATTCAAAGGGTTTTTGCAGAAGTTTTGCCTGGTGAAAAAGCTAAGGTCATTAAGGAACTTAGGAATGAGGGAAAGATTGTAGCTATGGTTGGTGATGGAATAAATGATGCTCCGGCATTAGCATCGGCTGATGTAGGAATAGCTATTGGGAGTGGTACGGATATAGCAAAAGAGACTGGTGGTATTATACTAATTAAAGATGATATAAGGGATGTTGTGATGGCTATAGAGCTTAGTAAAGCAACTGTTAGAAAAATTAAAGAAAACCTATTCTGGGCTTTCTTCTATAATATAGTGCTCATACCAGTTGCTGCTGGAATACTTTATCCTGCATTTGGATTACTTTTGAATCCAATATTTGCAGCAATAGCCATGGCGTCAAGCTCAATAACTGTAGTATCAAATTCATTATTACTTAATACGTACAAACCTTCAATATTAAAGAAAACTGAACATCAAAGTAGAACATTTTAAGAGTTAGAAGGGAAATTAAATGTTTGTGTTTTATGTAAGTGATGAGGATTATGGGATCTTTATATATAACTTAATATATAACTTATGCATGGTTTATTATGAATAGTGGATTTGCGATGTGTTTGCTAAGATTTTTTACTTTTAAGAGTGCGCGAATTGATGAGAGGTGTGTGGGATGGTAGTTGGGAGTTCTGAGTTGGAAGTTAAAATATCTGGTATAGTGAGGTTATATATTCTTATTACATTAGAATCATCACCTATTCATGGTTATAAATTGATGAAGGAATTAGAGAAAAGACTTGGGAAAAAGCCTAGTGCTGCTCAGGTTTATCCATTTTTAATAGAGCTCGAGAGAAATGGTTATTTGATAATACGTGAAGAAGGGAAGAGGAGGAAGAAGGTTTATGAACTTACGCAACGTGGTCATGAACTTGTTCAGCATATACTTTCTAGAATTTTCTCAATTTTAGATGCGGCGTTGGATGCGAGGTTAAAAGTGTGTATTAATTGTGGTTGTAAAATTTATGAGGGAGGTTATATAGTAAATGTTAAGGGTAAGACGCTTACATTTTGTTGTGAACATTGTGCGCGAAGTTATTTTGAAACTCATTCAACGTTTGTTGTTGATTAAATAACTATTTATAAATTAATTTAAAAGTTAATCAATAGTAATTGAGGTGGGTATTTTGGAATTTAAACGATTAGGAAGAACTGATGTGATGATCTCTGTAATAGGTATGGGAACATGGGGTATTGGGGGATTCTCAGCACCGGACTATAAATATGATGAAATGGCAGTTAGAGCGTTAAGGCGTGGTATTGAGCTTGGTATTACATTAATAGATACTGCTGAAATGTATGGTGGTGGACATTCTGAAGAAGTTGTAGGAATGGCAATTAAGGGTTTAAGGGAGAAAGTCTTTATAGCTACTAAAGTTTGGTATACAAACTTGAGGTATGATGATGTATTAAGGTCTGCTGAGAAGAGTTTAAAGAGGTTGCAAATTGATACTATAGATTTGTATCAAGTTCATTGGCCTAATCCTCATATACCTCTTAGTGAAACGATGAGAGCAATGGAGAGATTAGTATTAGATGGTAAGGTAAGGTTTATTGGTGTTAGTAATTTTTCAGTGAAGCTTATGGAGGAAGCTAGGGCAGCGCTTTCAAAAATTGATATTGTGTCAAATCAGGTTGAATATAGTTTATTATCACGTGAGGTTGAAGATGATATATTGCCATATTGTGAAAAAGAAAATATTACACTTATTGCGTATAGTCCTCTAGGTCGTGGTAATATATTAAATGATCCGCGAAGTAAAATTTTGAGGGAGGTTGCTAAAAAGTATAATAAGACATTGGTGCAGGTTGCTCTTAATTGGTTGATTGCAAAGAAGCCTGTGGTTGCTATACCTAAAGCAATAAATTTGTCGCATGTTGAAGAAAATGTTAATGCTGCTGGATGGCGTTTATCTGATGAGGATTTAGAGTTGCTTTCGCGAGTTTTTATTTAAATGTTTTAGTGCTGTTAATGAATTTCATAGGTATGCGTAGGTTAGATGCTAGGTGTATGTGCATGTAAGATGCTAATGTTGAGTATTCAAGCCAGCCATCCATTTTATTGATTATACCATTACCTATTTTCATTTTGTAAACCATTTTGGCATCATGTGGTATGTTTATTATTTCTGAGTAATGAAATTCATGGCCTTTAATTTTTATGTTTTTGGGTACTATTGGGTTTGTTCTAATTACTTCGGCAAGTGTGTAATTTAGGTGTAATTTTTTGGTCATTAATGTTTCGGCATCTAATAGTCCTACCATTCTATATTTTTTGTCATTTGGGTCGATAATGTGATTAGTGAGGTACATTAATCCGCCGCATTCGGCTAGTATTGGTATTTCTTCTTGGGCATGTTTTTTAATGCTATTTCTCATGGATTGGTTTTCTTCTAGTTGTTTTGCAAAAACTTCTGGGAATCCGCCGCCTATGTAAAGTCCGTTAATATTATCTGGTAGTGTTTTATCGTGGAGTGGGCTGAAGAATGTTATTTCAGCACCAAGTTTTTCAAGGGTTTCTAGACTGTCTTTGTAATAAAAGTTAAATGCTTCATCAAATGCTACGGCAATTTTTACAATTTTTTCTTTAGGTTTTAATGCATCATATTCGGGTATTTCTGGTGCTGAGTATGCTATTTCAATTACTTTATCTAGGTCGACGTGTTGGCTTATGAAATCAACGATCATATTTAAAGTTTCTATAGGTTTTGATTCTATTGCTGGTATGAGTCCTAAGTGGCGTTCAGGAAGTTTAATTTCGGTGTTCCATGGGATGGCTCCTATAACTTGAACATTACTTATTTCTTTGATGGCGTCTTTTACCCATTGTTCATGAATTTTTCCACCGACGCGGTTTAGTATTACTGCTAATGGTATTTTTCCTATCATTTTCTTAAATCCTAATGCAATGGCGGCTGCGCTTCGTGACATTCCCCATACGTCTATTATAAGGATTATTGGTGCTTTGAGAAGTTTTGAAATTTGTATGGTACTACCTGTTTCATCAGTACCGCTAAAACCATCAAATAGTCCCATTACTCCCTCTATGATACCAATATCTGAAGTGCGCATGGCTGATGTAAATAATTCTAATAGTCTTCGTTTATTCAGCATCCATGAATCTAGGTTGCGTGATTGTCTTCCAGTGATCATTGTATGATAAGTTGGATCAATAAAATCAGGGCCTACCTTGAATCCTTGAACTTTAAAACCTCTGCGTTTTAATGCGCCCATTAAACCAATAGATATTGTAGTTTTACCTACACCACTTTGAACGCCTGCAATTACAACTCTTGGAGCTTTCACATTTATAGAGAGCTTCTTCTACTACATTAGGTTAACGTTATAATAATTTTTTATAAATGAGAAAGATATCAAATAACTGTGATTCGTATGTTAAATGGAGTTTTTGCTGCTATGATTACGCCGTTTAAAAATGATCTCAATATTGATGAAGAAGCTATAAAATGGTTAATAGAATATTTAGAAAGGAATAATATTAATGGAGCTTTTGTTATATCAACTACGGGTGAATTTGTACATCTTACTAAAGAGGAAAAGATAAAAGTCGTAAAAACTGCAATAGAACCAGCTAAAGAAAGTTTTCAGATCTTAGCTGGTGCAACAGAGCTCACAACACATAATACCCTCGAATTAGCAAAGATGTATAAGGATTTAGGAGTAAAAACTATAGTAGTAGCGCCACCATTTTATTATAAATTAAAAATTGATGAGCTTCTTAATCATTACATGATGATAGCTTCTAAAATTGATGTGTCATTAATACTTTATAATATACCATCGTTAACAGGTATAAACATACCAATAAGTGTGGTGAAGCATCTTGTTTTAGAGCAAAATAATATCATAGGTATAAAAGCCACTGTGGATGATATGAACTACATTAAAGATCTTATTTTTGAGGTGAAGGCCATAAGAAATGATTTCTCAATTCTTTCTGGAACTGATCTCTTATTTGTACCAACTCTCATGCTGGGTGGTGATGGAGCTATTTTAGCTTCGGCAAACTATTTACCTGGTTTTCTTTCGAATCTCTTTCGAGCATTTATAAATAAAGATTTAATACTCTGTATGAAATTATATAAATATTTGATTGAATTTACTTCAGCGATTGATAAACTTGGATTATCAATACCTGTGGTTACAAAATTAATTTTAAATATGCTTCATCCGCAAATAGGACCATTTGTAAGACCACCATTAGTGACTGCTACTAGTGAACAAAATAAAATGTTGGGTGAAATGCTTCAGAGGTTTAAATTAGTGTTTCAGTTTGAAAAAAGTTAGATTATTTTAATTTTTTACTATTTTTATGGATTCGGTGCGTGAATATTTAGCGTATCTGTGTATGGGAACGTATATGAATCGATCTTGGTCATAAGAGGGATTTAATTGTCCAATAATTGGTATTTTTGCGCCACATTTTTTGCATCGATTTTGATTGTCAAGGTTCCATTCTAAGATATCAAATCCATATCTTCTGATTAAAAGGGTTCCGCATTCGGGGCAATAGGTATTCTCTAAAGGATGTCCTGGCACGTTTCCTATATAAGCAAATCTTAATCCTTCTTCTTTTGCTACTTTCCAATGTTTCTCGAGTGTTTCTATGGGTGTCCATGGTATATTCATTAATTTATAATCTGGATGGAATCTGAGGAAATGTATTGGAACGTCTGGGCCGAGATTATCATAGATCCATCTTACTAATTTGCGAGCTTGATTAAGGTCATCACCTATTTCTGGGACAACAAGATCTGTAATCTCTATGTGAATTCCATATCTTTTCATTTCTAATATAGATTGGAAGATTGGTTCGGGGTCGGGAATTGTCACGTAACGTCTGAGGAATTTAACATCAGCGTTACCCTTAAAATCTACGGTTGCGGCGTCAAGAAATTTTGATAACATGGCATCAGCTTCTGGCGTATGATAGCCATTAGTAACAAAAGTGCTAAATAGTCCTTCTTTACGTGCTAAAATACCTACGTCGTGTGCGAATTCAATGAAGATTGTGGGTTCATTATAAGTGTAAGATAACCCATGAGCACCGTAACCTTTTGCTAATTTAACTATCATTTCAGGTGATGCTTCGAATCCTTCAACGATTCTTCTTTGACTTATATCATAATTTTGACAATACATGCATGCCCAATTACAACCTGTTGTAGCTATAGAAAAAACCATACTACCTGGCATATAATGCACTAAAGGTTTCTTTTCTATTGGATCGATATGAGCTGTTATTATTTTCCCATAAACCATTAATTGAAGCTTACCATCAATATTCCATCTAACACCACAGAAACCAATACTATTCTTAGGTATTCTACAATATCTAGCACATGCAGTACATATAACAGCATTGTTATCAACAGGCTTATAAAGAACAGCTTCCTTCAAAATGCTCACTCACTAATAATATATATGAGAGATAGTTATAAAAGTTTGGATGCTCTCATTGATTTTTAAATAAACACTTTTCAAAGCAGTAAACCATAATTAATTTACAAACTGACAAAAGTTTTCAAAAGTTTAAATATAACTAAACTTTTTGAGTTGATGAGAAGAACTTGATAGAAAAAGGTTTAGATATAAAGAGAGTAAGTATAATTTGTTACTGTTTTCTTTTTCTTATTATTGCGGTTCTTCTTCCAACTTCTATGGTTTCAGCTTTTTTAGGATATTTACCTACTAATTCTAATATAGCTTTCATGAAATATGGAAGATCAGCTGGTCCTCTTGATGTAACAATGTTTCCATCTACTACGACAGCTTCATCCACTACTTCAGCGCCTGCATTTTTCAAATCATCCCATATTGCTCTTGCACCAGTAATTTTTCTACCTTTTAATATTCCTGCAGAAATTAAGATTTGTGGTCCATGACAAATTGCTGCTATAACTCTATACTCCTCAAATGCTTCCCTAACTACGCGCAGAACTTCTGAATCACGTCTTAATCTATCAGGGCCCCATCCTCCTGGAAGGACTATTATATCATATGCGACTCCTTTAAGATCTTTGGCTGAGCATCTTGCTTCAAATTCTAAGCCATGCTTACCTATAACTTTACCTGATACTGATGATGCGACATCAACTTGAAAATCTGCTTCTATGAGTCTATAATATGGATAGAAAAATTCAACTTCTTCGAATCCTTCACCAATAAAGATGAGTGCTCTATTAGCTAATCCAGCTTCTGTCATAAAATCACCCAATTATTTATTGTATAACAACTATATAATTTTGACTTTATCTATTATAGTCTTAAATTTTAAGAAGATTTTGATAAAAAATAATGAAGATTTAATATTTTGCTAGTTTTATACCTTTTTCTTTTATAGCTGCATGAGCTGCGACAAGTCTTGCTACTGGTATTCTATAGGGTGAGGCGCTAACGTAAGTGAGACCAGCTTTATGGAAGAATTCAATGCTTTTTGGATCACCACCATGTTCACCGCAAATACCAATCTCTAAATTGGGTTTTACGCTTCTAGCCAATTTTACAGCATATTCTACCAATTTACCTACACCATTTACATCTATATTCTCAAATGGGTCATGATCAAGTATTTTCAATTCGAGATATTTTGGCATAAATTTATTTTCTACATCATCTCTGCTAAAGCTAAATACTCCTTGAGTTAGATCATTTGTTCCAAAACTGAAGAAATCAGCAACATTTGCGATCTCATCAGCAGTCAAACATGCTCTAACAACCTCCATCATAGTTCCATATTTGAATGGAATCTTGATGCCATATTGAGCCTCAACTTGTTTTGCTACAGGATCAACAATCTTTTCTTTAACGTATGCGAACTCTGTTGCAGTTGCGACTTGCGGTATCATAATCTCCACCAATATATTCTTACCATTTTTAATCAATTCAGCGGCAGCACTTAGAATTGCAGTAACCTGTGCTTCATAAATCTCTGGATGAGTAATGCCTAATCTTACTCCTCTGTGTCCCATCATTGGATTTGCTTCTTTAAATACTCTAATTTTTCTAAGTTCTTTTTCTAATTCAGCGATCTTCTCTTTATCACCACCTTTAGCCTTTAATTCTGCAATTTGGTTTATTAATTCTTCCTCGCTTGGGAGGAATTCATGAACTGGAGGATCAAAAAGTCTTACTATAACAGGTAAACCTTCCATTATTTCAAATATTTCTAAGAAGTCTTTTTTCATTAATGGTATGAGTTCTTTTATACCTGTTCTTCTTTCCTCAGGATTATCGCTTAATATTACTTTTCTAAAGATTGCTAATCTTTCAGGTTTTCTAAACATTCTCTCAGTTCTAAGTAAACCAATTCCCTCAGCGCCAAACTTTCTAGCAACTTTAGCATCATCTGGTTGATCTGCATTTGCCCATACACCTAAACGTTTAAGCTCATTAGCCCACCCTAATAGTTCATAAAATTCTGGTATTGGTTCGGGTGGAATTGTTTTAATTTGTCCTAAATATACGTTACCAGTAAAACCATCTATAGTGACCCAATCACCCTCTTTCACTACAATATCAGTACCTTTTACTTTGAATAATTTATGTTCATAATCGACTTGTATTGCTTCGCATCCTACAACACATGGTTTTCCTATTGCTCTAGCTACTACAGCTGCATGGCTTGTCATACCGCCTCTGCTTGTGAGTATGCCGACTGATGCATACATTCCATGAACATCATCTGGTTTTGTTTCCTCTCTAACTAGTACTACTTGCTTACCTTTTGTAGCCCATTCTACTGCAGAATCTGCATCAAATACTACCATGCCTGATACTGCGCCAGGTGATGATGCTAGACCTTGTGCTATTGCTACTGCTTTTGCTTTAGGGTCAATTCTTGGATAGAGTAATTGTTGTATGTGTTCAGGTTTAACTCTAAGGACTGCTTCTTCTTTAGTAAGAAAACCTTCTTTGTACATATCAACTGAAGTTTTAACCATAGCTATTGGGCCAAGTTTGCCGTTGCGTGTTTGTAAGAAATAAAGTTTGCCATGTTCAATAGTAAATTCAATATCTTGTATTTCTTTCTTGAATCTTTCAAGTTTTTTAGCTCCCTCATAAAGTTGATTATAAGCTTCAGGCATTGTTTCTTTAAGTTCTTTAATTGGTCTAGGAGTTCTTATACCCGCAACAACATCTTCACCTTGGGCTAATGGTAAATATTCACCATAAAGTTCATTTTCACCAGTTGCTGGGTTTCTACTAAATACAACACCAGTTGCTGAATCATAACCAGCATTACCAAAAACCATTGCTACAACATTAACAGCACTTCCATCAGCTATGTCTGGTGTTATATTGTTAACTTTTCTGTAGAATATGGCTCTTGGGCTTTCCCATGAGTCGAAAACTGCAGCTATTGCCAATTCTAATTGTTTCCATGGATCATCCGTCCATTTATCACCTTTTTCTTTTATTATAATCTTTTTAAATCCATCTACAATCTCTTTTAATGCGTCCGTATCTAAATCCGCATCATATTTTGCATTATACTTTCTCTTTACTTCTTCAAAGTAATCATTGAATAGTTTTTCATCAATACCTAGTACTATTTTACCATACATTTGGAGGAAACGTCTATAAGCATCATATGCAGCTCTTTCACTACCTAATTGTTTAGCTAATCCTTTAACAGTTTTATCATTGATACCGAGATTTAATACTGTATCCATCATACCTGGCATTGATACTGGCGCACCAGAACGCACGGAAACAAGCAACGGATTATCGGGATCCCCAAATTTTCGCCCGGTTTTAGATTCAATATATTTTATACCCTCTTTTACTTCATTCATTAATCCTTTGGGTAATTGTCTTCCGTTTGAATAATATTCTTTGCATACATCAGTAGTTATTATAACACCGGGAGGTACTGGCAATCCAAGATGAGCCATCATAGCAAGACCAGCACCCTTACCACCAAATAACTTTACATTCTCGAAATCAGCCTCTTCAAACGTATACACGCGCTTTATCATTTTGTACACCTGAATGATTAAAATATTACACTAATTTAAAGTTTATAGAATTTAACTCATAAAAATTTTAAGTTCACAACGTGTCATTAAATTAAAAATAAGAAATAATGTTGAGAAGCATTCTAAGGTTATTGAATTGGTTAATTTTTTCTTCTTAAAGCTTAATGAAATGTTTTTCATTTATACGGTTTGGGCAAAGTTTTATTTTTTAATAAGATAATATAGTGTGGTATGAGCCTTGAAGTAATTACAGGACCTATGTTTGCAGGGAAAACATCTGAATTAATACGCTTGGTTGAAAGAGCGGTATATGCTAAAAAACGTGCGGGCATTTTTAAACCAGCGCTTGATAAAAGGTATAGCGAGAGTGAGGTAGTTACTCATAATGGATTAAGGTACCAAGCTTATGTAATTCCCACAAACGAAGAAGGTATAAAAATTATACAACAACTTGCAGATAAGTTAGATGTGATAGGTATTGATGAAATACAATTCTTCCCATTAGAAGTGGTGAAATTATGTGAAAAACTTGCAGATCAGGGTAAAAGAATAATAGTATCTGGATTAAATCTTGATTTCAGAGGCGAACCATTCGAAGTTATCGCTGAGCTACTCGTAAGGGCTGACTCAATATATTATTTAACGGCGGTATGTACTATTTGTGGGAGGGAAGCAACACGAACTCAACGTCTTATTGATGGAAACCCTGCACCATATGATAGCCCACGCATCATGGTTGGTGGAAAAGAACTTTATGAGGCAAGATGCAGATTTCACCATGTTGTGCCAGGAAAACCAAGAACATAAATGAATCATCAAATCATTTAAGGAAACTCGTGAGTTTAGTCGGGAGTAGCTGATAGTGCCCCGGCCGGGATTTGAACCCGGGATCTCCGGCTCTCTACGCATGAAGCTCGAAAGGCCGGAATACTTGTCCGGATTTTACGGGATACCCATGCCCTCTATACGACCGGGGCACCATTTATCTACGGATAAAAACTGATATTTAAATATTAACCTAACGTTTGTTTAACATTTAACCTTAATTTCTCATAAAATAGACACATGAAAACTGATGCATTATCTTCAGATAAGCTGCTCATAATGACATGATTTAGGTGTTAAGGTTTTGCTTTAATCTTCTTTATGCGCTGAATTATGTTTATGACTTTTTAATATAGAACTCATTGCAAAACCCTCAAGTATATAGGTATGCAAATCACCTCCACGAAACCCATAAAGGTTGAAATAAAAGCTTAAATAGTTTTGCAATGAGTTCATAGAGTAAATCTTCATAGTATAATCTAAAAGTGTCAGAAGATGCGTAATTATGGGGAGAGTAAGAATCATGCAATACAACAATAGTGGAGCAAAATCTTTTTTAGTGGGATATTTGTAATTAAAAGTTCGTGAGATTATGTCTCAAAAGGGTGAAAAAATTAGTTTAAAATTATCTGATGATGTTTATAAGCTTGTAGTTAATTATGCGACAAGTAATAATGTTAATATTGAGGATGCTATTGTAGAGTTGCTTAGGAAGGGTTATGAATATTATGAGTTGGAAAAAATGTATGATAAGAATATTCATAATAGGGAGGTTTGGGATAGGAGATTCTATTTTCTTAAGATAGAATCTGCTTATCTATATTATAGGCTGAGGTTAAGAGATATTTATGAGGAAATGAAATCGTTAGCAATGACATTATCTAGTGTAGTAAGTATGTTGGATCTCACGTTACAGAGATATAATATTAATGATAAAAATATGGCTGAATATTTAAAGGAGATGCATGGTTTGGTTACTTACTATTTGGATAATTATGTGTTTATTTCTAAAAAGGAGCAAACTCCAGAAATTAATGATATTGATGTGATACACTCTATTGAAGAGACTCTAGAAAAATACAAAAAGATTTTGAAAGAACAGCATAATAATTCAAATGTTTAAAGGTGGTTACATGCTCAATGATAAAGACATTATTTACATAACACTTGTGGATGCTATAAATAAGGGTGGATGCCCTATATGTAAAAGTATTGAAGAGTCTGAGAATAGAAATATATGGATATTACTTTATGAACATGTGAATGATCCTTATGTGAGGGAGAGAATTAATAGGGGAAATGGTTTTTGTAGTTATCATTTCCAAAAAATAATCAATATTGCGCAAAATGATCCTCTTTTGGGAGGGTTGGGCCCAGCAATTATAGTGGAAGATTTATTAAATAAATATGTTAAAAATATTAAAACTGATAATCAATTAGAAACTGAATGTTATATGTGCTCAGAGCTTGAAAAAATTGAGAACTCATACTTATCCTCGTTTATTTCAAAGCTTACATCAACAGATATACTAAATCATTATGAGAATAATTCACAATCAATCTTATGTTATCAGCATTTTATTACAATATTCTCGCATGTACCAGAATCTGTGGCACAAAAACTAAAAGAAATCCAATTAAAAAAATTAGAGAAATTATTAAATGAAGTTCAATCATATATAGCGAAACATGACTATAGACATGCTGATAAAATTAAAGAAACTGAAGCAAAATCATGGATAAAAGCTATTGAAACAATAAAAGGTTCGGGTTGGTCTTCTTATAATTTTGATCATATAAAAAATAAGAAACATAATAAAATATTTTTTAAACTTATTTAGATCTTTAGAGATTCATTAAGTGAACGCAAAGTATTCTGTGTATCTTATTTAGAAATTAACTGTAGTAATCCGAAAATTATTCCCATTATTACTGAAGCTGCACCAGTAAATGTAAACATTATAGCTATCATATTAATGGTGTTACTTTTTAAGAGAAGCAAAAAACCTAAATTTGGATAGTATAGGAAGGAAATACCAAGTATGATCATTATTAGGCCGCTAATTATTAGGATTGTCATGAATTTAATCTTAGGAATTTCTGATCTTAATACTGTGTTTCTGAGCTCTTCTGAAGCTAAACTTGGTATTACAGTAATGACAGTTTTAATTAGTATTGGATCAATGAAAATAGCAAATGGTAACATAGTTATGTACCACCATATAGTCAATCCTGTAATTAAGAGAATGTTAAGGGAACCTGTTACATATATAATATATAATAAAGCAACGATAAAATTAGCAATAATTAAAGTGATAATTGTAGCTATTATAAAACGTATCCATGAGAATCGTTTAACCATATAACCATACAAACTAAGACCTATAAGATGTCCAGGAACAGCAGCTATAAGACTTGGTGGATAAATATAGCCATGCTTTATAGAATCTGCAATCAATGTTCCCAGAGCACCACCAATAGCACCAATCCAAGGATTAAGAGTTGAGAATAATAATGGTATAATAATAGCTGGTCTAAATTGCCCCATCCCCCAAGGACTTTCAATATAAGCAGTTAAATAAGCACCTACCGCATAAAGAGTAGCACAAATAGCTGTGAGCGTAATTAGAAGAGATCTTGGGATTCTGTAAGTCATTTTACATCATGTAATATTTTAAAAATAAAAATTTAAACCTCAATATTAAATTGTTTTAATAATTTAAATTTTTAATCTTAACAATTTTGGATTATGTATTAATAATTAAGGTTTTCGATTTTTTCATTACTTTTTAGTGGTTTAATATGAATTTCAAAGTGATTGTTAGTGAAGAGTTGTTTGACTGAGCATCTAGTTTCTTTGTTTCTTATCTTAGTAATTACACTTTCCCAATAACCTCTTGCAAAGTGAGTTATGAGATCAGCGGTAAATTTATCTGTTACATATTGTGAATCGATAATAATAATGGTCTCATTTCTTAAATCCTCGGGAGCGATCTGGATAATTCCAGTTAACATGCTAAACGATTTTGTGATTGATTTAATACTTCTTTGGGAGCGCTGAATTTGTTCAGCTAGACTACGTCCTAAATAGTATGCAGCCATATAACCAGCCTCGCCTTTAAATGCTTGTCCTAATAAATTTAAATATAGAATTGATGATGGAATGCTCTCATCTTTATTATTGATAGTAGAAATTCTTTTAGACCACCTATCCACAATAATACTCATAAACACAGATAAACCAATGATAGATCCAGTAACTATTAACTGAATTAAATGTAATAAGTGATAAGATTCATTGCTAGTAGTAATTCCAATAATTGTTATTATTAAAAGAATAGTTGCGGAAAGAGAAATTAAGAGCAATATTTGCAAAAAAGGTTCAACAACGCTTCTTAACCATGATTTATAATATCTGAATGCGATGATAGTAAGTACTATAGCAATACTAATTAACAAAATATAAAACCCAATAGTTAATACATCTGAGATGGCCATTGTATGTCTGAATGTGCATTAAAATATCAAATCTTCTTTCATAAATAACGCCTTGAAAGCAACATTAAAACTTAAATTAACGCCTTATGTGAACTATCTGAGTTGATAACTTAAAGTATGAGTTCCGCTATTATGTCAAGTATAGGAAAAATTTAGCTCTTTTTGTGCAAGAATAAGAGGTTGTTGATAAAGACTTTAGTGAGTGTTTCAGTAACGAATGCTTTTAGGATGTGTATTTGTTTTATGACTTAAAAATAATGTTCATAAACATTTAAAAATTGTAAGCTTCGCCAGGTTTAAGTACAATAACTTTGGTAGATAATCCTCTTTCGCTAACATATTTCTTGAAATCCTCTACTTTACCCCATAATACTGGAAATGTGCCGTAATGCATGGGTATTACTATATCAGGCTTAATCAGTTCAACAGCTTTTGCTGCTTCGAGGGGTCCCATGGTAAAATGACCACCGATAGGGAGAAGTGCGATTTTTGGCTTGTAAAGTTCACCGATGAAACTCATTTCAGAGACTAATCCAGTATCACCGGCATGATATATTGTTGATTCTTTACCAATAATTACAGCACCTGTAGGAACGCCTATTGGAGAACTATGGGCTGCAGGTGTTAATACAACTTTAATATCACCTACTATTATAGGACCACCGATATTACCGCCGATCATTTCACCTTTAGCACCTTTTCCAGATAAATAATTGGCTATCTCGTATACGGAAACAACTTTAGCAGATGGATTATCTTTCAAAATCTCCAATGTATCACCCAAATGATCATCATGTCCATGAGTTATTACTATCAAATCTACAGATTTAATATCTTTTGGCTTTATTGTTGAAAGTGGATTTGAGATCCACGGATCAATTAATACTTTCTTTCCATCTAGAAACAATTCAAATGCAGCATGTCCATACCAACGTACATAACCCATTAAATTCACCTCATACAAATAAGATTTGCTAAAAAATAAAAACTTTATCCAATAATGTTCTCTAATCAATATTAAACATCATGCAATTATTTCTTTAAATAATATAAAAAATCTGAAAAAGTTTCATGAAAGCTCAGGCCGGGAACCTTTAATCATTATATCATTTGTTTATTCTTTTCTTCATCGCCGAATAAATTATTGTTGATATGTTTAAAAACTTTACTATTGTAGCACTCATTTTAAGTATGAGGTGTTAATAGAGGGAGTCTGATTTTATAAGGTTTGTTGTATTACTTGTTGTGTGAAAGATATTCGCTCTTAAAAGCTGACTGATGAGAATAATTTGATAGGGGTTGTGTTGTTTGGTGTTTTCATGGATAGTTATTAAGGGTTTTATTGTTTGTTGGAGTTGGTGTTTTACATTTTTTCTATTTGGTAGGTTTCTTTTTGGGTGTTTGGTTTGTTGCCCCATGTGAATATTATGTCTGCCCAGTTTATTGCTTCTGTTTCGTTTGTGAAATCGTTGTAGTCTGTTATTTGTGGGTCGTATTTTTTTATTTCGTAGTTGCAGGAGTTTTTTAATACGTCTATGATTTTTAAAATTGGACTGTTTATGGCGTATTTTGAGTTTGGTTTGAATCCGTAACCGTAGAAGAGTATTTTTTTGGCGTTTTTTGTGTTGATGATTTGTAGGATTTTTTGTGTGTAGTATTCGGGTTGTTTTTCGTTTATTTCTAAAGCGTATTTTAGCATTTGTGAGTTTACTGTTTTGAGTAATAGTAGGCTATCTTTAGGGATGCATGAGCCTCCTGCGTATGGGCTTGGGTAGAATGGCATGTAACCGAATGGTTTTGTTGCTGCTCCGTTAATGACTTTTCTAATATCAATACCTAATTTATCGAATTCGCGTTTTAGTTCATTTATGAATGAGATGTTTATGAGGCGGTATGCATTTTCTAAGAGTTTTGTTGCTTCTGCTATTCTTATATCATCGACTATGTTGATTTGTAATTTTAGTGTTTCTGAGTAGAGTTTGATGCCCTGTTTTATACTGTTTTGTCCTATACCTCCTAGGATTCTTGGTATTGTTTCTATATTGTGTATTGTATCATCGGGGTTTAAACGTTCTGGAACGTGTATTACTAGTAATTCTTTATCAATTTGGAATCCTGTTTTTTCTTTGATTGGTGTGATTATTAATTTTTCTGTGCCTGTGGGGAATATTGTGACTTCTGATGAAATTAGTGTGTATGGTTGTAGGTATTTAGTTAGGTTATTAACTACGTTTGTTAATGGTGTGAAGTCGAGATCATTATTTTTTAGTGTTTGTACTGCTATTATTATATAGTTTGTATCTTTTATTATTGAGTAGTCTGTTGTGGCCGTTATTCGATTTTTTACATTATTCCAGTTATCAAGTATGTATTTTTCTTTTATATGTGGTATTCCCTTGTTTATTTGTTCTACTATTTTAGGGTTTATGTCTATTATTGTTACTTCAAGTCCATGTTTTGCGCCTAATACTGCTACATTCATTCCTACAAAACCGCCACCTATTACTGTAAGTTTTTTCATCATATTCACCTGATGCGCTCTTTGCCTATTTTTACCAATGATGTTTTATAAATAAGTATTAGCGTGTTGTGTGATTTTTTAAACGCTGGAGTTTTAGAAATATGTTATTTTTTCTTGCTAAAGGGATTGGCATGTGTTTGTGGAATATCTTTATTTATGAATGTTTATATATTTTTGTGAGAGTGTATGTATAAAGATCTTCGAGAAGCATTGGGTCATCTTGAGAAAATAGGTTTTCTTAAACGTGTAAAAGCTACTGTTGATCTCAATTTAGAATTAGCAGAGATTTTAAGACGTGTGATGTATAATAAGGGCCCGGCTCTTTTGTTTGAAAATATTAAGGGTTATCCGAATTGGAAAATAGCTGGTAATATGTTTGGTAGTATTGAGATGGTGAAGACTGTTCTTGACGTTGATGATTTAGAATCCATAGGTAAGCGTTTTTTGGAGCCGTTGATGCAACCTTTGCCTATGGGAATGTTTGATAAAATTAAATCGCTTCCTGAATTACTATCATTTTCCAAATATTTACCTAAAAAAGTTGGGAGTGGCCCGGTTAAGGATTTGAAGTTTGATGGGGATAAGGCGGTATTTGATCTATTACCTATACCTAAAATTTGGCCTAAAGATGGGGGTAAATATATTACTTATCCTCTAGTGATAACTAGGGATCCTGAGAGTGGTGTTAGTAATATGGGTGTTTATAGGATGCAAATTCTTGATAGTAAAAGGGCTGCGATGCATTGGCAAATTCATAAGAGAGGAGCTTTAGCATATTTGAAAACTAAAGAATTGGGTGAAAAGAGGATTAATGTTTCTGTTGTTATAGGGGCTGATCCAGCTACTATGTTCTCTGGTGTGGCGCCTATACCTTATCCTATTGATAAATTACTTTTTGCGGGTGTTGTGAGGGGTGAGGGTATTGAAGTTGTTAGGTCTGAGAATTCTGATATATTTGTGCCTGCTAGGGCTGAAATTGTGCTTGAAGGATATGTGGATGTTAATGAACTAGTTATGGAAGGACCTTTTGGTGATCATATGGGTTACTATACACCTCCAGAACTATACCCTGTTTTCCATTTAGAAACAATAACTATGCGTCGTGATCCTATATATTATGTTACTGTAGTTGGTAAACCGCCTTTGGAAGATGCTTGGATTGGTAAGGCTATTGAGCGTGTTTTTCTTCCAATTATTAAAATGTTGCTACCTGAGATTGTTGATATAAATTTACCTGAATATGGATTGTTTCAGGGTTTGGGTATAGTTTCTATTAAGAAGCGATATCCTGGTCATGCGCGTAAAGTCATGATGGGGCTTTGGGGGCTTGGCCAATTTTCGTTAACTAAAATGCTTATTGTTGTTGATCATGATGTTAATGTTCATGATATAAATCAAGTGATTTATAATTTAGTTACTAATGTTGATCCTGCTAGGGATATTATGATAATTAATAATGCAGTTACTGATGTTCTAGATCCTGCGTCAACAATTGTGGGTGTTGGTGGTAAGCTTGGCATTGATGCTACTAGAAAATTGCCAGAGGAGTGTGGTAAGAGTTGGCCTGAACCGGTTGAGCCAGATCCTGAGATTGTGAAGCTTGTTAGTAATAGGTGGCATGAGTATGGTATATAGGTGATTATATGAGTGATATTGAGGAAGCTGAGAGGATTTTAAAGGAGATATTTGGATTAAATAAATATGAAACGCAAGCTTACTTAGCTTTAGTGAAAGGGGCTAGAACACCTAAACAGGTTTCTAAACTTTCCAATGTGCCTATGCCAAGAATATATGATGTTTTAGCAAGTTTAGAGAATAAGGGTTTTGCGATTAGGGTTGATGATGGTTTTGCTCCTTTAAATCCTGAAACAATTGTTTCAATGATTAGTAAAAGACTTGCTTTCGAATTAGAAGAGAGAATAAATCTGATAAAGAAGGGGGGTGAGCTATTATCAAAAATTCTTGGGAAATATTCGTTACCACCTAGTGAAGGAGAGGTTATTGTATTAAGGGGTCTTCCACTTATTGTGGAGCATTTTGTTCAATTACTTTTGAATGCTCATGATGTTATTCTTTTAATACGAAAGGCTATTGAGGCTAAAGAATTTTTCATAACTCAGATAATGAAGTTAAGTAAAGAAAAATTGCCTCATATAAGAGCATTATTACATAGTGAAGTAAATCTTGATAAGAATGATTTAGAGTTAGCAGCAATGTTGGGAGTTGAATTGAGAAAGAGTGATGATGTTATGTTTGATATGATGATTGTTGATGATAGAACTTTTGTTATGGGTATACCTGATCCTATGCTAGAGAATCTTAGTGAACGTGTTGTAGCTATAGTTATTCAGAACAGAGTCTTTGTATCAGCATTAAGAAGTTATATTGAGAAGCGCTGGTCATCAGCTATTAACATTCTTAATGGTTGAAGTTAAGAGATATGGTTTCTACATCGTAATTCATTTAGACTTGATAACTTAAATATGTTAAGTTGTCATGTTTAATAATATTACAAAGAACTCGGCAAGAAAACTCAGAATTAAAGTTCTGATGATGAATTGCTGATAAACCTATAGTAAACTATAATTATGATATTTATCCCACCTTAGAAGCGAGAATCCCCAACTTTAGTCGTGGAGAATGTCAAACTAGATTTAAATATTTAGCATTTTTACCATTATTTGGTGGTAATAAAAATGTTCACACGAGCTCTTAATATAATCACTGTCTCTATTTTAATAGTTATTGTAATTTTGTCTATTATAGTAGGTTATGTGTTTTTTATTAATAAACTAATTCCAGACTCAAACGTCCTCTCATCCCTATCCCCAACCCAAAGTGTATTTAATGTTGGTATTCTTCCTATTGAGGATTCTGCACCTATAATAATTGCTGATAAGGAGGGTTTGTTTGTGCAGGAGGGTTTAAAGGTGAACATCACATTATTTACTTCTGCTAAAGATCGTGATATAGCATTGCAAAGTGGGAAGATTCAGATTGCTATAAGTGATCCTATTACTAGTATCATACAGTTCAGTCAAGGATTACATATAAAAATTATTTCAACTCTCTGGGGAGGTTATTCAAATCAAAGTATTTTCTACATATTGGCACCACCCAATTCAACGGCAAGAACGTTAGATGACATAAAAACAATTGGCATATCACAAACAACTATAATAGAGTATGCCACTTACAAACTTTTGCGATTAGCTGGTAAGGATCCGAATAATTACACTTTTATTAACATTCCAAGTATACCAATAAGATATAATATATTAATGAGCGGGAAAATAGATGCAGTAACTTTACCTGATCCACTAGCAAGCTTAGCTATATTAAAGGGTGCGCATATATTAGCATCAACCAAAATGTATAATGAGTCTATCACTATGAGCGTATTAATTGCTAATAGTAATTGGCTGAGCAATAATAAGAATGTGATGATAAGATTTTTAAGAGCTTTAAATAAAGCTATACAGCTTATTGTTTCTAATTCGAGTAAATACAATGATCTTATTGCAAACTTCATTAAAGTTCCTGATGAGTTAAAGCCATATTATAGAATTGGTTATTGGACAAGTCTTAAAATTTATCCTAAGGATAATTTTCAGGATGTTATGAGTTGGTTATTATTAAAGAATTATATTATAAAGGCGGTTAATTACAATGATGTAGTAGATACGGAGTTGGTGTTGAATTTGCAATGATAAGGGTAAAGGAATTAAGGGTTAGTTATGGTTTGTTAAAAGTTTTAGATGGTATAGATATTGAGGTTAATAAGGGAGATACGGTGGCAATAGTTGGTCCTACAGGATCTGGTAAAACGACATTTATTAAAACACTTGCAGGATTGATGGATTATCAGGGAATAGTTGAGATTGATGGTAAATTGGTGAAAGGTCCTAGGAAGGATGTTGCAGTAATATTTCAAGAAACGAATCTTTTACCCTGGTATACAGTTAGACAAAATATACATTTAGCATTAAAATTAAATAACCCGAATCATGTTAATTTAAGAAAAGTTGATGAAACATTAGAACTTGTGGGTCTTAAGGATTTTGGTAATTATTATCCGTTGCAACTTAGTGGAGGAATGAAACAAAAAGCAGCATTAGCACGTGCACTTGTTATTGAGCCTCAAGTTCTTCTTTTAGATGAGCCATTCTCAGCTCTTGATGCGCTAACTCGAGAACATATGCAGGATATGATAATGAATATATGGTCGCAGTTGAAGTTTACGTTGTTAATAGTAACACATAGTATTGAAGAGGCGGTATATATGGGAAGAACTATATATGTTTTTAGTGAGCGGCCTGGAAAAATTAAAGCTATTATAGATAATAAATCAGCTGGTACTAATAAATATCGATCAACTGATGAATATTACATGGTGGTAAAACATGTTAGACAAATTATTAATCAATAAATATAAAATAAATTATGTTATCTCCTTCATGATAATTATCTTATTATGGTGGATTATTGCATTACTAGTCAATGTCAATTTCTTACCTGACCCATTGAGTGTAACAAGTTATACTATTAGGCTAATAATTTCTGGAAGAATATTATATCATATTATTGCTAGTCTTTTGAGAGTAATACTTTCTATAATTGTTGCAGTGTCTATTGCCTTACCGTTGGGGCTTGTTTTGGGTTATTATGATAAGCTTAATGCCTTAGTCACACCACTTATCATGGTTTTGTATCCAATACCTCATATTGTACTTCTGCCAATATTAATACTTTGGTTAGGACTTGGTGATATGAGTAAGATAGCATTAATATCAATAATAATATTTTTCCCAATATTTGTTCAGGTGAAGGATAGTGCCAGACGTATGACAAAAAATTATATTGAATTATTATTAGTTATGGGAGCAAAAAAATTTGAGCTTATAAGGTATGGAGCATTACCCAGTACTATACCATCACTATTGACTGCCTTAAAAATCGCATCAGGCACAGCTTTTGCGGTTCTTTTCATAGCAGAATCAATAGCATCTAATAATGGATTAGGATATTTAATAATAGATGCGTGGGAAAGAGTAAATTACATTGAAATGTATTCTGCGATTGTTGTAATGGCATTATTAGGAATGTCCTTCTATACTATTTTTAGTATTATGGAGAAGAAATTTTGTAGGTGGATAAATCAATAAAACTATTCATAATAGATGAGTTTATTTATCTCAAATAATAACTTTATAGTGAGGTTATTACTGTGCAAGCAAGTTTAATAATAAGCACATTCGGCCTACACGCATTTGACAGCAATGGGAATAATATAGCAAATCAAATTTTCAAGGGTACACCAGAAGAAATTGCTGAAAAACTTTTAAAACTTAATGAAGGTGAACCTATAGAGGAACTTTCACAGTTACTCAACATGCTAACACAAAATAATATAAACAATTTAGTTATACCTAATGAATCGCTTGGTAAAGCGATAAATGCGCTTTCTTTTAAAGGTTCACTATCAATTAATAAAAGTATTGCTAGATTAAATCTGATGATTAAAGATTTAGCATTAAAATTAGGTTGGGTAAGCACAATAGAGGATTATATTTCTATTAAAAGGAGCATAGCACTAGAAATGAGTAGAATTCTAATTAGAAGAGCGCAATCAAAACGTGATCAAAGCATTGTACAAGCAATAAATGCTATAGATGAGATCAATAAAACCGTTAATAACATTGTGGGGAGGATCAAAGAATGGTATGGGCTTTATTTCCCAGAAATGGATAACATTATAAAAGATAATGAATTATACGTAAAACTTGTAAATGAAATTACCTATAGAGAAGATTACATGCATGATAAACTAAAGGGTTTAGGATTAAAAACAGAATTGATAGAGAGACTTGAAAAATCTGCCAGTACTTCTGTAGGTGCAGAATTAGCTGATGAGGATCTAGAAATAATAAGAAAGCTTGCTCAGGAAGCCATTAGAATGTATGAGACTAGATCAGAACTTGAGAAATACGTTGATAATGCAATGAGTGAAGTTGCACCTAATATTAAAAGCTTAATAGGTCCAACCATAGGAGCTAGATTAATAGCTTTGGCTGGAGGTTTAGAAAAATTAGCTAAAATGCCATCTAGCACAATACAAGTCTTAGGCGCAGAAAAAGCATTATTCAGAGCACTAAGATTTGGTTCTAAACCACCTAAACATGGGATCATTTATCAGCATGTTCTAATTCATGCATCACCCAAATGGCAACGCGGTAAAATTGCAAGAGCGCTGGCTGGAAGATTAACAATAGCTGCTAGAGTAGACTTCTTTAGCGGAAGAGATATAAGTGAACGTTTAAAGAAAGAACTCGATGAAAGAATAAAACTTATCAAAGAAACAGCAGCTACACCACCTGCTAAAAAGCCTGAAAAAGAAGTTAAACTACCACCTAAGGGAACACATTTAAAGTTTAAAGGTGGTAAAAGAAAGGATAGAAGGTGATAAAGATGACCAACGTTGAACCTCATGAACGTTTTCCTGGAATTTATTGGATTACGCTTGAGGATGGAACACGACGATTAGCAACAATCAACCTTTCACCAGGGATTAGAGTTTATGGTGAAATAATAGTGAATATTGGAGGTAATGAATATCGTATATGGAATCCATATAGAAGTAAGTTAGCCGCATCAATATTAAAGGGTATAAATTTAATGCCTATTAAACCAGGATCGAAGGTTCTCTATTTAGGTGCCTCAACAGGCACTACAGTAAGTCATGTATCTGACATAGTTGGTGATCAGGGAATCATTTATGCTGTTGAATTCGCACCTAGAGTTGCTAGAGAATTTATTGAAAAAGTTGTGAAGTATAGAAGTAATATAATACCTATTTATAATGATGCAACACAACCACATAATTATAGTGCACTCCTTGATGAGGTAGATGTGATTTATTGTGATATTGCACAACCACAACAAGCTAAACCGTTAGCTGATAATGCCGATTTATATTTAACTAATGGTGGTTCTATCATGCTAGCCATTAAGGCTATGAGCATTGATGTAACTAAAGAACCTAGTGAAACATATAAAAGAGAGATAAAAGTACTTACCCAAAGAGGTTTTAATATTATTGATATGATACACTTAGAACCATATGATAAAGATCACGCAATGATTACTGCAACTTATACTATCAGTTAACCATGAATAATTGATTAAAAAATTAATTAATCATTAGATTATAAAAAAAGTAATCAAAATTAAAATTGTTGAAAATGATTTTAAAGTACTTCTATCATCATAGAGACTGCTCCACCGCCACCATGACATATTCCTGCAAGTCCACGTTTAAGACTTTTACGTTTAAGAGCATAAATCAATGTTGTTAATATGCGTGCACCACTATCCCCAATTGGATGCCCTAAAGCTATAGCTCCGCCATGAATATTAATTTTTTCTAGTGGTATTCCTAAATCTTTAGAAGCTATTAATGGCACGATTGCAAAAGCTTCATTAATCTCAACTAAATCAACGTCATTGACTGTCATATTAAGTTTCTTAAGTAATTTTTGAATAGCCGGAACTGGAGCTTCTATGAAATTTACAAGATCTATTGCTGCTGAAGCATAGCCAAGTATTCTAGCTAATGGTTTTAGTCCCATTGATTTAGCTTTCTCCATGCTTGTAACAATAACTGCAGAAGCACCATCAGAAATCTGTGATGCATTACCTGCTGTAGTTATTCCATCCTTTGAGAAGAAAGGTTTTAGCTTTGATAATTTTTCTATCGAAGTATCATATCTAATACCCTCATCCCTATCTAACATAATATGTTCTCCATCTTTAATTACATCAATTGGTATCATCTCTTCTTTAAAATATCCTTTAAGCGTAGCATCCCCAGCTTTCTTATGACTTTCATAAGCAAACATATCAGCCTCCTCTCTTGTTATGCCTCTTTTCTTGGCAATTTGATCAGCAACTAAACCCATAGGATTACCATAATAATCTTCAAGACCATCATGCGTTAAAGCATCTATTAATGTTGGTCCATTTTTATACATAACTTTCCAACCCCACCTTACTTGACTGGGAATTAGGAATGGTGCATTACTCATGCTCTCCATTCCACCAGCAACAATAATTTCAGCATCACCAGCTTTAATAGCCTGGGCTGCCAAGGCAACTGCTTTAAGGGATGATGCACATACTTTATTTACTGTGTAACCTTCAGTATATTCTGGAAGCCCCCCAAGTACTCCAGCAACTCTTGCAGGATTTTGACCGAGACCTGCACCAACTACATTACCCATAATAACTTCATCAACATCCTTAGGATCAATACCAGCCCTATTAATAGCCTCTTTAATAGCTATTGCACCCAGCTCTATTGCAGAAAGTTTAGCAAGTGATTGACCAAATTTACCAATAGGAGTCCTAACAGCACTAACAATTACAACATCAGTACTCATATTAATACACAATACTCCTTAGTTAATACTGAATATATTTTTACTGTAAAAAGAACTTTACTTATTAGATAATATTAACTAACCAATAGCACTTTCTTAAGCGTACATTATTTTACGCACTCACAATTTCTTTTATTTTATTAAGCTTCTCCTTAAGCGTTTGATTCTCAAACTTAAGTATTTGAAGCTGTTCTTCTAATTCTTTAATACGAGATTCAAACCCTGCAGCAATTTCACTTTGTGGTAGATAGCGATCAACTTTAATATTGCTAAACGTGAGTTTATTAATACTTTTATCATAAGTTGCAGTAAGTGTAATTCTAATAAGATCACCCTTAGCAAGCTTCATCTCCTCCACTAATTTGTGATATAATTCTTGATTCAGTTCAGTAATATCTCTCATAATAATATCCTTAGGAACATGCTTACTCAATAAAACAAAAGCAATTCTTCTCAACTTATTAGCATAAATAGCAGTTGGTATAACACCAGTTCTCAACTCAATAGTAACCTGCTCACTTTCAGTATCAGAAAGGGTCATTAATCATCAAGTATAAATATTATAAAATCTAACATATAAACCTTCACAATATTTAAGCTCAGGCAAAACTCAGAATATATCAAGTACAATTCTGAGCCCATTGCAAAACCCTCATATGGACCTTAGTAACTTAAGCATATAATATGATGACACTATTTCTAATATTTAGAGAAAAATCTAAATAGTTTTGTAATGAGTTTTTTAATATTAATTAATATTACAGATTAATAACATATACACACGAGCAAATCATGAGTAGTAGCCTTAACTAAAGAAGTTTTGCCAAGCCTTCTAGCACCAACAATTACACATATAGCCCTTGAATTTACAGCTTTTCTAAGCGTTTCATATTCTACTTCTCTATCATAAAGATCCTCAGGTTTCTCAATAGGTCTATCTTGAAATAGCATGACTACATACCTCTGTAGTTACTACATACCTATGTAGTTATCGCATCATATAAAGTTAGCTTCACGCTTCAAACATATGATAACTAAAAATTAATACACTTGTAGAAGCTTTTCCTCATCTAATCATAAATTTTATAAACTATGGAAACATTATTCTAATGAGATGTATGAATTAAGATCAGCATTTGAACTCTATGCTAGAGAGTATGATGCATGGTATGAAAAAAATGTGATAATTTATGAATGTGAAAGAAACGCTATTGATGCCCTTAAATTAAAAGGTATAGGATTAGATATAGGTGTTGGAAGCGGAAGATTATCTCCAGTAAGCGAAAGAAATTATGACACACCCTTGATCGGTATTGATATATCTAAACAAATGCTTTTAATTTCTAAAAAACGTTCAATAGAACCATTACAAGCTGATGCTTATGAATTACCTTTTAAAAATGAATCATTCGATTATGTATTTATATCAGTTACCTTTTGTTTTCTTGAAAAACCATCCATAATGCTCAAAGAAGTGTATAGAATTTTGAAACCTAATGGAATAATAGGGATATGCATAGTGCCTAGAGATTCAAGCTGGGGTAATTTTTATGAGGAAAAAGGTAAACAGGGACATAGATTTTACAAGTATGCTAAATTCTATACAGTAGAAGAAGTTGTTGAAATGCTCACTGTTCAGCGTTTCAAAGTGTTAGAATATTCATCAACGTTATCATACGGACCTATGGATAAGCCAAAGCTTGAAAAACCGAGTAATAAGATCAAAAATATGGGTTTTGTATGTATAAAAGCAGTAAAAATGTAAAATAATAGGTTTTATGTAATGTTATATTGCCTTCACTACTTTTGCAACGGGTCTTCTAGGTTTGTAAAGTACTCGATGATTACAGTATCTACACATATAATATATTGTGGTTTCGCTAGATACTGCTTTAAGATCTTCCTCAGTTAAAATTCTTCCACATCTTTCACATACATATTCAACCATGTCTCTCTCTTATATTGAATAAGGAGTACTACATAAAGTTTATGCGTTTTAATCTTGATATTAATGAATATTTTATAGCATCAAATTAAAGAACAGATTTTCAGCTGTAAATCAATTATATAATATTCTACTAGAATTTCTTACTTTACATAGTAAAGATGAATGCCCAACAAACCATTAATACGTTTTAGTTTAAAATCTTCTTATATTCATGTGTTGAAATGTAAATCTTTTGATCCATGCATGTACATTTTAAGCATTAATCTAAACCAGTCAGAAAATATTTAATCAGAATAGCATATCAAAAAATTATGTAACATAGTACTTTACAAAATAAAGTTTATTAACGAAATAATCTCTAAAAAATAAAGTGTGCATATCTATGAGAAGTAAAAAAATTGTAGAATACGTGATACCTTCAAGAGAGACTCTTGAAGGAGCTGGAGTTAGATTAAAGAGGGCTTTTGGTGATCCCTTAACCGCCAAGATAACAGATCCGTTTCTCCTTTTAGACGACTTTGGATCAAGGAATCCTCATGAATACTTAATGGGCTTTCCATGGCATCCTCATAGAGGTTTTCAGACAATTACTTATCTTATTAAAGGCGAGGTTCACCATGAGGATAGCACAGGAGTGAAGGGAGTCATTAGATCTGGAGATCTTCAGTGGATGGTGGCAGGGAGCGGAATATTCCATTCAGAAATGCCAAGGCCTGGAAAGAAAATTATCGAGGGAAGAGAGGTGGAAGATCCTGATGTGAGAGGTCTTCAGCTCTGGGTAAATCTTCCAAGGAGTCTTAAAATGAGAATACCTGAATACAGAAATCTTCCCAGAGAGAATATGCCTACAGCTATTTTGGATAATGGAGTAGTTGCGAGAGTGGTTGCAGGTGTAATCAGTAGGGTTCCGGGGTATGGCAGGATTGAGGGACCTGTTAAAGATCTTGGTGTTGATGTTGGGTACATGGATCTAACAATACCTGCGGGAGAGGAGTTCTCATCCGAGACTAAAGAAGGTTTCACAGCAATCGTCTATGTATTAGAAGGTTCTATTGTCATATGGAAAGATGAAAATGAGGTGAAAATAGGTCCTAGAAAAACTATAGTGTTTAGCAGGGAAGGAAGCGCTATAAGTATTAGAGGAGGACCAGAAGGGGGAAGAGCGTTATTTCTGGTAGGCAAACCCATAGAAGAACCTATAGCTTGGTATGGACCCATAGTTATGAGCACTGAAGAAGAACTTCTAAAGGCTTTTGAGGATCTTAGAAGGGGTACTTTTGTAAAGCATAAGGCCACAGTATATGATTATTTCAGAAATTGATAAAATACAAGAAAGCTTGAGCATCATGAATTGCTTTTTTTCTTTATGAAATCATTATAATTAAATTCTTTAGAAACTTTGAGAATTTAGAATCATACATTCTTGTATTCAGCTTTCCGCAGAGTTCTATATTGTGTTAGAATGTTCATGATTATGCTTATTTTTGTATTTAATTTTTATCATAATTTCATCTCAGGGCTAAAGTTCTGGGCTTTCTTGCTGAGGTAAATTGTTCGCATAATGTTTATATACATTTTATACAATTATTTATCTATGAACTATAGGCTGATTATAAATTTACTAGTAACCATTTTTATGATAATTGTTGTTGTTTTGGTAATGTTTCTTGAACCTATCAATACTGTAATGAATTTTTTAAGTGTGTCTAATGGTATTTGGAATTCTGCTTCACCTGTTAGTGGAAATAGGTTTGTGCTTAAAGGTCTTCATAATAGTGTTGAAATTATAATAGATAATAGAGGGGTGCCGCATATTTATGCAAAAGATGATTATGATCTTTTTTATGCTATAGGGTTTATGCATGCAAGGGAGCGGTTATGGCAGATGGATATACAAAGAAGATTTGCGGAGGGGCGTTTAGCGGAGATTATTGGGAAAAGTGCTCTTAATAATGATGTTTTTATGAGAATTATAGGATTAGGGAGAGCTGCTAATCTAACGGCATTAATGATTCAAAATAATTATCCTAGTTATTATAAATTATATGAGGCTTATGCTGATGGAGTTAATGCTTATATTCGGTTAGCTGAACAAGAGAATAAATTACCATTAATGTTTAGGCTTCTTGATTATAAGCCTGATTTATGGACTCCAGTTGATTCGATAGCATTTGCTAAACTTATGGCTTGGTCTCTCACAAATTATTTTGAACCGTTAAAATATTCATTGATAGTTACAAAAATCGGTAGTGCAGAAATGCTAAAACTTTACCCAATATATCCGTATTATGAAGAAAACGTTACAGTAGTTCCGGGTAATGGAACTATAAATAATAAAAAAATTAATGTGTCGCCTGAGTATCTTTTAAGTCTTGATTGGTTTTCACAGTGGGCAACTGGTCTTAACTTTAATGATCCAATATTCAAAGATAAATTAGTGAGAGCTGTAAATTCTATCTTAAAACTTAGTGGTGATCCTATAGAAAATTCACAGGATATTCAGACATTTGAAAATTTGCTATTTAATGGGCTTAGTTATTCTATTGGTAGTAATGATTGGGCTGTTGCGCCGTTCAAATCGGCTAATGGTTTTGCGATGCTTGCTGATGATCCACATTTACAATTGCAATTACCATCATTGTGGTATGAAGTTGATCTTCATTCGTCTGATATTAATGCATATGGTGTAACGTTGGTGGGAATTCCAGCAATAATAATAGGTTTTAATAATAAGATAGCTTGGGGATTAACTAATACACAAATAGGAGTGTTAGATTTTTATGTTGAAAAAATTAATCCATCAAATCCTGATGAATACTGGTATAATGGATCTTGGCATGAGTTCAGTACAATAAGAGAAGTTATAAAAGTGAAAGGTAATCCATCTACAGTTTTGTTAGTAAATGAGACTATTCATGGCCCAATTCTTACACAGGAAGGACTTACAATATCAGCTAGATGGATTGGAATGGGAGCAACATATGAGGCAATCGCTATTGTTAATGTTATGAAAGCCCAAAATATTACACAATTTTTTAATGCACTAAGATTATGGGATGTGCCTTCACAGAATTTTATGTATGCTGATGTTTATGGTAACATAGCTGTCATAGAACCTGGTAAATTCCCGTTTAGAATAATAAAGCTACCTGATGGTGATATTATAAAAGTTTTAGGTTCAAGAAGTGTATTAAATGGGACTGGGGATTATGAATGGGCAGGCTTTGTTCCATTTGAAGATCTACCTCATAGTGTTAATCCACAACAAGGTTATTTAGCAGCGCCAAATCAAATGAGTATAGGTCGTTATTATCCATACTTCATATTAGGTGGTTGGTGGGATCCAGGCGCTAGAGCTCAAACAATAAACATGCTTTTAAGTAAACGTATATTGAGTGTAGAAGATATGATGAGGGCTCAATCTAGTATTCATGATTGGTATGCTCAAATGTTTACACCACTAATAATAAAATCAGTTGAAAAATATCCATCCAATGATCCTGATGTAAATAGAGCTATACAATTACTTAAAAATTGGAATTATTCTATGTCAAAAGATCTAGAGGCGCCTTCTGTATGGTGGTTCTGGCTAGTTTCATTTTATAATATGACATTCATTAAAAAGTATAAAGAACTTGGGATTCCAATTAATCAATATCCATATCCAGGAACAATACTTTACTTGGCTCTCAATGAACCTAATTCGCAATGGTTTGATGGAGATTTCTATAAAACAGCGTCACAAGCGCTTCAAGACGCAGTTAAGAATTTAAAAACAAAATTAGGTGCAAGTTGGAAATGGGGGCAATATCATATGTTATATTTAGAACATTTATCACAATTAAAACCACTTAGTATTGGTCCATTACCAGAGGATGGTGATTCCTTCACTCTTATGGCAGCGCCATTCTCGAATACATTTTATGGTCCCGTAAAACATGGTCCAAGTTGGAGAATGATAGTCATAATGAATAATAAAACAGGCCCAGAAACATATGGAGTTTATCCAGGTGGACAAAGCGAAAATCCAATAAGTAAACATTATAATGATTTTGTAACTACATGGCTTTCATACCAGTATAATAACTTATTACTAGAAAATAATCCAAACAGAATTCCAAGTAATATAATTAGTGAAATTATAACTTTAGAACCTGCGAATACAACTTTAGAATACCTAGAGGAGGTGATCTTATGAAATATAAGGTGATTATTCTTTTATTGATAGTTATAGTTTTAAGTTACATATTGCCACTAATAGCTAAAGATTGGAGAACAGTAATAATAGCCGGAATAATTAGTGGATTATTCTTAACTAATCGATTTAAGTCTTTCATTATAGGTTTTATGGGAGCGTTAGTAGCATGGCTTCTAAATACATTGTATATACTTTCTTCGCAACAAAATCAAGCACTACTTTCAATATTTAGCAAAATAGCAGATGTACCATTAATACTACTTTTAATAATATTTATCTTAATACCATCATTATTAACTGGATTATCAAGTTTAATAGTAACATTAATAAGAATTCTAATCAAAAAACGCATTCCTAATCTATAATTTCACAGTTAAGAAATCTTTCACGAATCTACATAATAAGTTTTCATAGTTCAGTTCTGGTTTTCTTGCAATTTTGTAATTTTATATTTAAAACTTGTTGTAAAACTTTTAGTATATAAAGATTTGATAAATATTATTACTTAAAAGTTCATGAATGATTATGAGGAAAATAGTTTCATAATGAATTCTAAGTAGGTAAGATTATTTTAAATAATAATATTCTTAGAATTTTTAATCAAAAATTCATTAATATACGATAAGTTAATATTTTATCTAATTTTTTAGGTATTGATTACCATGACTAACGGAATACATAAGGCAAGACCATTTCCACTCGAGAAAGAAATTCCTGGAATCTCTGTAAAAACAAACCAAGAGCATTATAAACTATACCAGGGTTATGTTAATAAAAGAAATGAGATAGAAGAGAAATTAAAAACTGCTGATAGATCTAAGGCTGCAGCAACGTATTCTGAATATGGAGAACTAAAAAGACAGGAAACATTTAATGTAAACGGTATGATATTCCATGAAATATGGTTCAATACCATCTATGGTGGTGATGGAGTACCAAAAGGTGAGATAGTAGAACAGATAAAAAAGGATTTCGGATCTTTTGAGGCTTGGGTTGAGGATTTTAAAGCAACAGCAATGGCTGCAAGAGGATGGGCATGGTTAGTCTATGATTTAAGTGATCATCGATTACACAATTACTTAATTGATTTGCAAAACATAGGATTTACAGCAATGTGTATACCTATATTGGGTCTTGATGTTTTCGAGCATGCGTACTTCATAGATTACGGTACAAATAGAAAAACTTATGTAGAAAACTTCTTTAAAATAATAAACTGGGATTATGTGAACAAGCGATGGGAATTCGCGAAGAAAGTTGGCGAACTCTATAAAGCATCGGAACTATAATTTAAATAATCTTTTTTTATTTTTATATTATAACGATTTTAAAATATAAATTTTTACTAACAAAAATTCATTTATTTAACAATAAATTTTATTAAAGTATTTATTATTTCAAAGCCAATAATTAAATGGTGACAAATTTTGAAGCTCATTGGAAGAATAGCTGATGGTTCTACTGAAACTAAGGCTAGAGTTATTCTATTAAAAGAACTAGAAAGGGAGATTATTTCTGAGGAGCTTGTTATAATTAAGAATGGTAATCGTGATGATTACCAAATATTAGGAGTTCTTAGGGAAGGGTTAGGTAAGAACGAATTTTTAAATCATACATCATATAAGCCTGATGTAGCTTATATGAAATATGGTGGTGAGCCCTCAGGTGCTAGAGAAGTATATTCCTTTCTAATACAACCGATAGGTGTTATTACAAATAATGGTATTGAACCGAATAGGAAAATAATACAACCAAGATCACCAGTTTACTTACTTGAGGATAATGATAATCCTTTTGAACATATTGCTAAAGGAATTGATGTAATATGGTTAGATGCTTATCTTGATAGACATGAAAATTGGAAGATTCCTATAGACAAGACTTTCATACCATATCATGTTGGAATTTATGGAAGTACTGGTAGTGGTAAATCATGGTTTACACGATACATACTCATACCCCTATATATTAGGGCTGGATATAAAGTATTAGTACTTGATTGGAGCGGGAGCGATTATGCACCATATTATGAAAATTCGGATGAGAGTGAAGTAATTAATATAAACGATATAGCACTTGATGAAGAATCAATCATAAGCTATTTTAAAGATAAAACAAATAACTTTGCCAGCAATAGTAGCATAGGAGATGCTTTTGATGAGTTTGTATATGGATGGATAGAAAAAGTTAAGGATGCTAAGAATAAACAAAATCCAGCTAAAACTTTATATGAAAACCTTAAAAACCATGTTGATAATTATGTTAAAAAAATAGAGAGACGTGATTGGAGAGAATCAGCAGAAAGAGCTAAGAATAGAGTTTTTCGAAGATTAAATTATACTGATCTAGAATCAATAATGGGCACTATAAATGTTGAGGAACTTCTCAAAAAATTTGAAAACAAGAAAATACTTGTCATAGATATGAGCAGAATATTAGCTGAGGCGAAATTAGGTTTCTTTCTCACATTAGGTAAATATCTTTATAATTTAATGGAAATGGGGAGAAATTTGAATATAGCATTAATAATAGATGAGGCGCCGCAATATGCTCCATGGTCACCTAGTGATTTACAAAAAGAAACAACAGAAATGATAAAGAATTTAGCGGCATTAGGAAGGAAAAGAATGCTTAACCTAACATTGATAGCACAAGGAATTAGAGGTGAAATAGGAATAAATGCATCCGTGAGGAGAAATCTTAATACGCACTTCTTTGGTAGAATACATCCGCTTGATGCTGGCGGTGAAGGAGGAGCTGCAGAATGGTTATCACCATATGGTATTCAACCCGATCACATGCTTCAATTAAAACCTGGCAAGTTTTACTTTTCAGGTGCAATGAACCCATCACCAGTACCATTACTCATAACTTATAAACCTCAGTGATAAAAATGAGCGAAGAGATAATAGAATGGTTAAAATTACCTCAAGATCTTCAACATAGATTTTTTGAACTTGCAGATCAAGAAGCTAAAAATCTTACTAAAACAATTTCAGAACTAAAAATACAACTTGAATCACTAAAAGAACTTATACAACCTAATATTCACAGTTTAAATGAAAGTGAAATAACACAAATAATTGCTGCTGTTGATAGTTCAAGATCACCGAGATTGAGTGAGCGTTTAGGTATAAGGTATGGTGTTATTGCGGCTGGTGTGATATATTTAAAAGGTATTGAGAAAAGAGATGAAACTTTTAGAGCTGGTGTTTATAAACGGAAGCAAGCGTTATCACAGGATAAAAGTAAATATTATTTTGATGTATTATCAACATATATTGAAAGGAAATTAGCATCAGAAGCTCTTGATAAGTGCGATTTATTAATAATAGATGGTAGTTTTTATGGTTTCGTATATTCAGTACAAAGGATGAAACGTGCGGGGTTTTATGGATATGATGAAGAAAAAGTTGTAAAGGAAATTCTAGAAATTACTGAAGAATTAAGGAAAAGTGGAAAAGTAATTGGTGTTATAAAAAGAAGTCATACTAGAGCTTTAGGTGGATATTTAGCATTTATTGAGAAAAGAAATAATCCGTTCACAACCATAATAGATAAGTTGATACTCTCAATTCTTATGCCTGAAAGAACATTGTTCAGTTATCATGATCTAATTAAGAATGATCCAGTTCAATTATATACTCAAATTGCATTGTTAGCTTCTAGAGGTTCATTAGAAAATATTCGTGAAGAGGCTGAAAAAAGAGTGTACGCACCATTTGAAACTATTGGATTGAATAGAGATACTATTAATGATTTACGACGAGTTCAAGTTAAAGCTTATAAAAACATGCCACCATGTGAAATAGAATTTCCATCATCAATAAGCGTAGAAGAATTATCAAAAATGCTTGGACAAAAAGATATATTTAATGAAGCGACTAACTTACCAATAGCCTTAGACCTCATTGATAGTATGGTAACATTACCAGCAAAGTTTACAGAGGAATTTGTTTCAGAAATAGAAGGGAGAGTTTTAGAAACTATAACACAGTCTAAGGAATATCAAGAAGTAATAAAAATGTTCTTCACTCTCCTTAATCCACAAAAACTTTATTGATCTACTAAAACCTATTAATCTACTTTAGGTAGTTGTTTAATGTTATACTCATAGAGTATATGTCGGTTTAATAATGGATCTATTATCTCCATTCTAAACTTTTCTCCAAACATTAATTTATTTGTAATTGTAGGTATTGTACCTGAGAATACTATGAGGTTTTTACAGGATAATCCGTAATCATTTATAATTTTTAAGAGTTCACTCGGAGTTATTAGAGCTTTAGTTGATGAATTTTGATATAAGATTTCTTCTCCATTGATCCATTGTTTACTAACTAATATTAATTCATCCCAATGATCTTTCACATCATCATACTTCCATACTATTGGTGGTATGATTTTAGGATACATTTGCTTAGATTTCTTAATATCTATCTTCTCAATTTCTCTATCAGTATGATCACTTCCAACCGTAATGTACTCTATATTTTCATTTATAAAAAGTACATATTCTACTTCACCACTGGTTTGTTGAGTTTGAACCTCAATCTCATTATAGGTATCAATAAGATAGCTACTAATTGGATATAATGCTGGTATTTTTTTAGGTCTTGGTATGCCAATTGCTTCGAGTTCTTTAATATGTTTCATAACACTTTCTTTGTCTCTTCCAGTCCATCCTGCTAAGAGTAATAAGTCAACTTTAAAATCAATTACTTCTATGTGATGATTCTTATCTAACACGTTAATTCTAATGTTTTTCAATTTAAACACCTCTACAAATATTCTTTTAACAGAGTTCCGTATTTTCTAAACTTTTTTCTAAATCCTAGTTTGCGTAATGTGGCCCATAAAGTAGCTGTATTACTTGAAATAACTGGTTTTTTAAGTTCATTTTCTAATTGATCAATTATTTCAATAGTTCGTAAATTTGTGCAACTAATGAATATTGCTTCTGCTTGATTCACGTTGGCTTGTTTTGCAAGTTGGTATACCGTTTCGAGTCGTTGTCTTCCTATTTCTAGGTTAGAAGTTATTCCTAAGTTTTTTGAATTAAGTATTTTAAGTCCCATATCTTCAAGAAAATTTATTTCCTTTTCAGTTACTTCATTAGTGTATGGTGTTGCTAATGATATTTTTAATGTGTGTAATTCTTTAAGAGCATCTACTACTGCAGTAGCAGTAACAACAACATTTTTATTTGTAGCTTTTTTAATTTCTTGAGCTATTTTTTCATCATAACCTTTTCCTCCAACTAAGCTACCTGTAGTGCAGCCATAAACTATTATATCAACATCAGCATCGGCTAACATGAGGCCTGCTGAAATAGCATCCTTCTCCATTTTAAACAGTTCTTCAATTGTTACATTAGTGAGTCTCATCCTTGCAGTATGTAATGAAATTTTGGGGGGTAACATTTTTCTAAATTCATATTCCATTGTAGTATTTGAAGATGGAACAATCAATCCGATTCTAATTTCTTTATACATTGTCCATCACATACTTATTCATAATCCTAAATAAGCTTTTTTTACGTCTGGATCTTCTAAGAGCTTTAATCCTTCACCCTCTTTTATTATTCTGCCATTTTCTAATACGTATGCTCTATCACTCACTTTTAAGGCAATTCGTGAATTTTGTTCTACGAGAAGAATCGTATAACCTTCATTTCTCAGGTTTTTAATTAATTTCGTTATTTCAATCACAATTTTTGGTGCTAGTCCAGAACTGGGTTCATCTAGCATTAATAATGAAGGTCTTAAAATTAGTGCTCGTGCAATTGCCAACATCTGTTGTTCTCCTCCACTTAAAGTTCCAGCAAGTTGATTTTTTCTCTCTTTTAGAACTGGAAATAGGTTATAAATCATCTCAAGAGTATCTAAAAATGTCTCTTTTGCTCTCTTTGTATAAGCAGAACATTTCAAATTTTCAAAAACTGTCAATTTTGGGAATAATTGTCTGCCTTCAGGAACGTGTCCTAATCCTAATTCTACTCTTTTATGAGGTTCTAGATTAGTTATATCAATATTCATAAATATTATTTTACCTTTCTTAACTTTATGTAAACCTGAAATTGTTCTTAAAGTTGTAGTTTTTCCAGCACCATTAGACCCTATTATAGAAACTATTTCACCTTTTTTAACATTCAGAGAAATATCCCACAAAATTTGTATTCCTGCACGAAATACATCAATATTTTCTACTTCAAGTATAGTGCTCATATTATCTCTTCTCCTAAATAAACGTCTATTACTTTTTTAGTGTTAGCCACCTCAATAGGGCTGCCTTCTGCAATTTTAATTCCATTATGAAGAACAATTATTCTATCCGAAATGTTCATAACAGCTCTCATAACATGTTCTACCATTAAAATGCTGATCCCCATCTTATTTATCTTTCTTAAGAGTATTAACATTTCATCAATTTCAGTAGGATTTAATCCTGCAAGAACTTCATCAAGTAACAAAAGTTTTGGTTTTAATGCAAGTGCCCTGGCTAATTCTAATTTTCTTTTTTCCACAAGATTAAGTGATGATGATTCTACAAATCTCTTATCATAAAGTTTCACGAGTTTTAATATTTCAATAGATTGACTTATAGCATCTTCCTTTGTGTATTTAAGTAAGGCACTTGCAACCACATTCTCTAAGACAGTAAGTCGTAAAAATGGTTTAACTATTTGAAAAGTTCTACCAATACCTTTATTGGCTATTTCATAGGGAGGTTTGTTCGTGATTTCTTCGTTTTCAAAAAATACTTTACCCTCATCTGGTTTATAATAACCTGTTATAACATTAAAAAGTGTTGTTTTACCTGAACCATTAGGTCCAATGAGCCCAAGTATTTCTCCTTTTATCATGTCAAATGAAACTCTATTAAGTGCTACAAGTCCTCCAAAACGTTTTACAACATCTTTCACGCTTAGAATAACTTCATTCATTTAATCTCCCTCTGGAGCTGCTATAATAGTTTCTTTTCTCAAAATACCTTTTTTCTCAAGCCATCCTAAAACTCCCTCAGGCATAACCAAACTTATAAATATTAGAATTATACCTACAACCATAACATGAAGTCCATAATACATCGGGTACCTCACTACTATGTTTGTTCTAACATACTCAGTTATTGGCATAAAAATAAAAGCACCCACTATAGGTCCATAAAAATTGTAGATTCCTCCTAATATGCCTGTAATTGATATGTATACTGAAACAGTTATTATATCATATACTGCGAATGGTTCAAGTATTCCAAATCTTACAGCATATAATCCTCCACTTATTCCTGTAAATAATGCACTTATGAACATTGCAATCATTTTATACTTAAATGGATTAATTCCTATGTGTTTTGCAGCTTCTTCTTCATCCCTTATTGCAGTCAAATAAATACCAATTTTACTTTTAACAATCATATTAAGAATTATAATTTCTATAATGAGTATCACCAATGCTAGAAGTGCGTAAAAGTAAGGACCCTGATAATACATATAATAAAATGCAAGTTCCTTAGGAACTATAGGGAGATTTAATCCTACCGAACCACCAACATAATCCCAGACTGTAAATGTCAGCATATATATTGTTGATGCTGCTATCGTAGCTAAAGTAAACCAATGAGATTTTAACCTAAAGAAAGGAACACCTAAAGCTAATCCATTTAATCCTGCTAAAAACGCTCCGACAAAAATTCCTAACCATGGAGTTATGCCATAACGTGCAAGAAGTACTCCAGTAGTATATGCGCCGACTCCAAAAAATATTGAATGACCAAGACTAAATTGTCCTCCATAGCCTGTGAGTAAATTCCATGCCATTCCCATAATAGAATATAATATGCAAAGAAAAATTACATTGGCTAAAAATGGTAAATCAGCATACCAAGATAATATTGTTATTATAAATAATAATATTGTTCCTAGTATTAAAATCAAATGTTTATATACTTGGTTCTTTATTTTCTCAATGAATAAATTCATTTATAATCACCTGCCGAATAATCCGCTTGGTTTAATGAGTATAAGTATTATGAATACAATAAAAGCGACCACATCTTTTAACGTAGGTAATATAAAAACAGCACTAAGTGTTTGTATTATACCTAAAATTATTCCACTTATGTAGCTTCCATATACATTACCAAATCCGCCGAGAACAACTGCAATAAATGCTAATAAAACATAATATCCTCCCATTTCGGGATAGATAGGTATGAATGTTGATATGAGTGAGCCACCAATTGCAGATATTCCTACCCCTATTCCAAAAGCTAATTCGTACATTCGTTTTACATTTATTCCTATTAAGATTGCTCCTTCTCGATTTTGTGATACAGCTCTAAGTGCGATGCCATAATATGTTCTTGTTAAAAAAACATGCAGTATAATTAGAATCAAAATGGATATGATAAAAGTTATTACTTGAGTTAACGGTAACGATACTGAACCTATACTAAAATTCATGCCAGAATAAGATGTTGTAACCCATCTAGTAAAAGGACCAAATCCTGCTTCTGCTCCATATCTTATAATCATAAGTATTGAGAATGTTGTAATTATTTGACTAAACATTGGTGCATCAAGAATACGATTTATAATTATTCGTTGAGTAAAGACGCCAAGTAAAAATATGATTCCGAAAGAGATTATTATGCTAACTAATGGATCAATATTTAAAAGTACTAACAACCAATATGTTATAAAAGCTCCTAGCATCATATAGTCTCCTTGAGCAAAATTAACAATATCCATTACACCCCAAATAAGAGAAAGCCCAATCGCAACCAATGAATAAACGCTTCCAATTAGTATGCCATAAATAATGGCATTTATAATAATATCTATATTCATTAATTCTTCACCGGTTATTATTACTTTTATTTATGCTGCTCCTCGTTCTTTCCATGTTGGCATTGGAAATGTAACATTTTTTGTCGCAACATCCCTTGGGTAAACAGTATAATATTTTCCATCAGGCATCATTTGCACTATTATACCTCGCGCAAGAGTATTTTGTCCCTTTTCATCGAATTTTATACCTGCCCATGGCATAATGATTTGGCTAGGCGTTAAATTTATACTTTTTAAAGCATCTCTCAATGCTGATCTAAAAGCAGTAAGATCACTTGGGTTAACTTTCTTAGCAGCATCCTCAATTGCATAATAAAGCGTCCACACACCTGTATAATCTCTAGCTGAATTTCCATCCAGATCAACACCAAACTTAGCTTTATACTCATCATTTAACTTAGCTAAATTACCTTTAAGAAGATCCCAATTAAATACTTCCCTTGAGAATATATAGAATCCTAAAGAACCAATTTGTTTAACATAACTTGGATCAATAAAACCAGCATCTTGTGCTAAAATAGCTTTCGGATTAAAGTCTAAATCTTTACATGTTTTTACAAAAAGTATAGCATCTGATGTATAAGCAGCTATTAAAACAAGATCAGTATTTGCACCCTTTAATGTCTGCACTTCACTAGTCAATGAGGTTACTGTTGCGGCATGATAACTTATATAAGCCACAATATTATAACCAGCTTCACTAAAATACTTTTTCCATAATTGTGCAGTTCCAGTTCCAAAAGCAGTATCTTCATAAATTATGCCAATATTTTTTATCTGTCCTCCATATTGATTATTTAGCCAATTCACAAATTCTACCTGCTGAATCACGAACATTCCATCATGGGGTGACGTTCTGAAAAACCATTTATAACCTCTTTCAGTTAAATCGGCAAGAGATGAATCCGGATTTAAAAGAACTACATTATATTTTTCGGCTATACGAGCTATAGCATCTGTTATAGAACTAGCATAACCTCCCATTAAAGCTACAACTTTTTCCTCAGTGATTAATCTTTCAGCCTCTGCAGCGCCAGTTTCAGGCTTGCTCGCACTATCACCATACACAACTACAAGCTTAGCACCACCAAGACTTTTTATTCCCCCTTGATTATTTATTTGAGATACTGCAAAATCTACTCCTCTCTTAAGATCTGCACCTGTTTCAGCTAAAGAACCTGAAAGAGGAAGGATCACCCCGATTTTAAGCTCAGTAACAGTTGGAGTAGTTGTTGAAGAAGATGGTAATATAACAGTATAATAGTATGCAACTGTACCAGCAATTATTATAAGTATTACAATAGTAAGTATGACAACAATTCTGCTAACACCTTTTAAAGAAAACATTAATTACACCTCAGTGTAAAATTGTTTATCTCTAATATTTAAATTTATGCTACTTTTTGCTGTGTTGCATGGTTTAAGCATGGATTTTGATTTGCCTTCTTATATTCATATACTGAGATATAACATATAACTTTTAGAATTAAAGTATTAATCTAGATAAATATTAGAAAAACTTTAACCAAGTGCTGTCTTGCATGTTTCTTTGATGCACTCTTTTTCTGAGCATGTGTTTCTAATACTGGTTTTCATTATTAAAAGCCAATTTACCTTAACACATTAACACGAAGAAGACATGAACTAAAAACCTTACACCATGCACAAACCATGCAACAAAGTATAACCAAGAAAGATATAAAGAAGATCAACAAAATAACATCTTTTTAAAGACGTTTAATAAGTAGGATGTTTAAAACTAGCATATAGTAACAATATTATTATTTATGAGTAAGCTTAATATGAGTGAGTATGTAGTTTTAGATGAGGTGTCATAGTTGGATGTTCGTATCTATAATACATTAAGTGGGGTAAAAGAGTTGTTTGAGCCTGTTACGCCAGGTGTTGTTAGGATGTATGTATGTGGACCTACTGTTTATGATTATAGTCATGTTGGACATGCGAGAACATATGTCACTTTTGATGTTGTGCGTAGGTTTTTTGAATTTATTGGTTATAGTGTGATATATGTACAAAATATTACTGATATAGATGATAAAATCATTAATCGTGCAATAAAGGAGAATCGTGAATGGAAGGAAATTTCTGACTACTATATTAAAGCATATTTAGAGGATATGGATAAGTTGCTTGTCAAACGAGCCTATATACAACCACGCGTAACTGAACATATAAGTGATATTATTGATTTTATAAATAAGTTAATTGCTAAGGGTCATGCATATGTTTCATCAGATGGTAGCGTATATTTTGATGTTGATTCTTATATGCCTTATGGTGAACTCTCTAAAATTAAACGTAATGAGTTAAAACCAATTGAACTTGGTGAAGGAAAAAGGAAAGTGTATGATTTTGCTTTATGGAAAGCGTTTAAACCAAATGAACCATATTGGGAGAGTCCATGGGGTAAAGGTAGGCCTGGATGGCATATCGAGTGTTCAGTCATGTCAAGTAAATATTTAGGAGAGGAATTTGATATACATGGTGGAGGACAGGATTTAGTTTTTCCGCATCACGAGAATGAAAGAGCACAAAGTGAAGCTCTTTTTGGCCATAAGTGGGTAAGATACTGGATGCATACTGGGTTAGTAACGGTTTTAGGTCAAAGAATGGGGAAATCTATGGGTAACATGGTTCCATTGAGAGAGCTTTTATCAAAATTCAAACCAGAGGTAATTAGATTATATTTATTAGGTACTCAGTACCGAAGTCCTCTGGAGTTTAGTTTTGAGGGTGTTGAGAATGCTGCACAAAGTTATGAGAAACTTTTATCTTCGGTGGAATTACTTATTAAATTAAGTAAAGAACTCGAACCATCATATAAGTTAGGTGAAAAAGAATTAGCTGTGATGGAGGATTTAGTTAATATTGAGAAGGGCTTTCTGAATGCTATGTCTGATGATTTTAATACGCCTGTTGCTCTCACATATTTGTATAAGTTACACTCGATTGTAAAAGGAATAATAGCTTATAATCCAACATATGCTATAGTTAGTAAAGCATTGCATCTCTTTCAAGATTTTAGTAATGTGTTCGGATTATTTGAAAAACAATTCACTCAAATTACAGAGGGTAGAGGAGATTTAACAGAGAAGGTAATTGACCTCCTTATAGAGGTCAGACAAAGGCATAGGAAAATAAAAGATTATGAAACGGCTGATTGGATAGCTTCAGAATTAAGAAAGCTTGGTATAGAGCTTGAGGATTTTAAAGATAAAACTACATGGAGAATAAAACAAATTACTCCTTCCTAAGTTTTAGGGCATAGACTAATAATTGTCTTTCTTCTCTAACATCAAATCCTTCATTCTTTAACGTGTTTATTATTAAGGGTGTTACTGGCGTGAATCCTTCAATACCACGTAAATTAAGCTCTTTTGATTGCAACTTTAACCATTTAGTTATCTCTTTAAGACCATCGGGCGTTCCATCGATGAATCTTACGTTGAGTTTATTATCTATTGGGCTACCTAAAAGCGCTATACCATCTAATTGTCTTATGCCATGAATAATTACGTTACCTGAAACTAAATCTTCCTCTAAAATAGTTTTATTCATAAATGTGAAAGCCCATGGTTTTAAACGAGAACCAATTATGCCATTGTTAAAAGAGTAATTACATGAAGCTGTCAAATAGTTCCATACTAAATCAGCTTCATGCAGAATTGCTCTGCGAGCTTCGCTTACTTCAACGATTTCATCTTTTTCATATGAAAAATTAGTATATCTAGCTAATACTGAGAAACCTAATTTTTCAGCAACTTTTCTAGCAGGAGCATTCTTTGATGAGGTTACCAGCATAGCATAAGAGAGTCCTCTTTCTTTAGCAATTTCTATACAATATTTAGTAAGTATTGATGCGAGACCTTTGTTTCTATGGTCAGGATGCACTCTCATTCCTTCTAACCACGCTACATTATTTTCAATTACATCCATATGACATATGGCAACCGCTTTACCATTTATATCTACTGCGGCAAATAACCCTATTTTATCATTAATCCATGAATTCCATACATCCTTTATATAATCTCCCCATTCCCAAGTCTTATTAGTGTAACTTAAAACAAAATCTTTATCTTCATTAGTTAAGGGTCTAATTATGATTTTATCTTGAGGCAAATAACTACTATTAGACATATCCATATTCATTGAAGTTGTTAACTCATATAAGTTTAGTGTTCTACTATATAATTTTATGTAGTTTTGTTGATAAAAATCTGTGATCTCAAAGATTATTTTTTCTTTATAAGATTTTTATTAAAAATCTAGGTATTTCATGTTCACCAAGAACATTACGTTAATTGAGATATTTTCTAAATGGTTTACATGCTTGGTCTCAATCTTTAGGTAAGCTATTTTATATCAATTTCATAAGCGTTCTTAAAATAATATTTTCTTCAAATTTTCTATAATGTGTTCTTGAACTATATTTTCAAATATTGCGCTTTTTGATAGTTTTTGCTTACTCATGCTGCAATGAATATTATCTCTGTAACTTTGTTAGTTATTTTAAAAGTAATTTTATTAGAGATTAAAGATTTATAGTTCACTATGTTATTTTGATAGAGAATAGTCATGTATGATAACGTTGCGATAGATGTGCAAGAATTAACAAAATATTATGGTAAGAATCTTGCGGTTGATCATGTGAGTTTTAAAGTTTATGAAAATGAAATATTTGGGTTTTTGGGTCCTAATGGTGCTGGAAAAACTACAACAATACTAATGTTAGCTACGGTAATAAAACCATCATATGGAACAGCAATCGTTGGAGGTTATGATATTAGAAAACAACCTGAAAAAGTTAGAGAACTCATTGGTATAGCTTTTCAAGATCCTAAAGTTTATTGGGTTAATACGCCTTGGGAAGTCTTGTATTGGCATGCAAAAATTTGTGGGTATAAGGGTGAGGAAGCAAAAAGGGTTGTAAAGGATGTTCTTGAAAAATTGGAATTATGGGATGCGCGAAATAAGAAAGCGTTTGAATTATCAGGTGGTCAACGAAAAAAGGTTGAAGTAGGAAAAGTTTTAATTAAAAGACCGAAAATTGCAATATTTGATGAACCAACAAGTCAAATTGATGTAGCAGGTAAACATTTTATTTGGTCAATGATTAGAGAACTTCGAGATTCTGGTTCAACTATAATACTCGCAACTAATGATTTGTTTGAAGCTGATGTTTTATCTGATAGAGTCGCAATAATTCACAGAGGTAAGATTGTTACTTCAGGAACACCAAGTCAACTTAAAGATAATATACCTAGTGGTGATATTATAGAGTTGAAAGTTGAAAATAATATAGATACAAAAATTTTAGATGAAATAAGATATAGTCGTAATATAACTAATATAAATTACTCTAATAGGGTTCTGAAAATATATCTTAATAAAGGTGAGGAGTTTCTTCCACAACTTATTTCAATGCTTAGTAGTAAGGGAATAAGGATATTATCTGCTACAATAAGAGAACCAACACTTGATGATGTCTTTCTTTATTATACTGGTATGACTTTAATAGAGGCTGAGAAAGGGAGGTAAGCAATGAAGATAAAAAATATCTTTTTAGTAGCTGAACGTGATTTTAGATTAATTAGCCAGCAAAAGGCGTTCATAGTAGTTAGATGGTTTTGGTATTTCGTACAAGTTGCTGTGTTTGGGTATGCGTTAGCAAGTCTTGTTTCTGTGCCTAATTATAAAGATTATTATACTACTGGCATATATATTGTTACATTATACTCGTCATCAATAACAATAGCGTACGAAATTCTAGAAGAGGCTGAAGATGGTATTGTTGATTATTTGTTAAGCTTACCGATCTCTAGAAAAGAACTTGAAATTGGAAGATCTATTGGCGGTGGATTAAGAGGATTTGCTGTAACATTACCTCCATTCATAACTACTTTATATTTAGTTGGTATAAAAGATCCAATATTTTTAATAGAAGCTGGTATATCACTTTTCCTGTTATCATTTGGTGTTGCAGGACTTGGAATAACATTAGCTTCAGGGTTAAAATCTGGTGATAAAACTGATATAATACTTGGCATGATAGATGCATTCGTAGCACGATTAAGTACAGTTTTTTATCCTTTAGATGCAATAGTAAGATCAAATCCAGTATATGGAACTCTAGCACAACTTAATCCATTGACTTACGCAGCAGATGTTTTAAGAGCTGCATTATCGGTACCAACAGGTATTTCACTTGATCCTATTATGAGTATTGTAATACTTCTTACATTCGCAATCGGAACAACAACATTAGCAGTTCTTTTCTATGAGAGAAACTTAGAAGGTGGTGGCTGGACATGAGATTAAATTTTGTTTACATAATAGAACATGATGTGAGAAATTTTTTTAAGTACAAGTGGTGGTTAGCCGGACTTATAAGCATGAATATAGCTGATATTGCAATATTAGCCCTCATCTTTAATAACATAATAACACGTTTTCAATATTTTACTTTTGTACTTCCTGGAATAGTTGTAGGAGCACTTTTTGCGTCGGCTTTTACAATAGGACGAGAAATAAACATAGAAATTCGACGCGGTATACACTATTACTTATTAAGTTTACCATTAACAAAAAGTGAAATAATCTTTGGACGTATAATATCAGGCGGTATACGAGGGCTCGTATATATGTCACCATTTCTAATAATTAACATAATTTATTATTATTATATTATGAAAGTAACACCAGCAATACAATTAATTCTCTTCTCATTATTAATTTTATTAATGCTCTCATTAGGTATATCATCACTTAGCATATCTATGGCAGCGTCAACAAGGAGTTTTGATCTATATGTTACTTTAAGAGGTCTCTTTTACTTTGCACTTCTTTTTTGTAGTACAATTTTTTATCCAATACAAATTCTTGATAGATTACCACAACCAATACCACTCATAGCCACTTATAATCCAGTAACTCATGGTGCAGATATATTAAGAGCCACGCTTAATGGAACAATACCTCCATTACAAGACATATCATATGCTATAATTTTTTCATCAGCTTTCATAATGCTAGGCGCAATAATTTATTCAAAAACAATACAAAAAACTTAATCATTTATAATATATATAAATTATGAACAAGTTATAGTGAAGCTAATATAAAAAAGATAAATAAAATTTCATATAAGATAGATGAGAAATATATATTTGCAATATTTTCCTTTTCATGGTGCAAAAAATGTCTATTTCTGGAATTAATATTGATCGTGCGCTTAATACATTTCAAATTCTCAGACCTGATGGAACATATAATCCTGAATATGAGCCTAAATTAACAGCAAATGAATTAAGAAAATTGTATACGACAATGTTGACAGTTCGTATATTGGATAGAAAAATGCTAATATTACAAAGACAAGGAAGGATTGGATTCTACATAACAGCAGAGGGTGAGGAAGCTGCGCATACTGGCAGCGCATACGCATTAGAGCCAGATGATTGGATATTCCCAGCTTATAGAGAACAGGGGGCAGCATTAATAAGAGGTGCTACATTAAAAGAGTTAATAGCTCAAGTTTATGGTAATGCTGCCGATGTAAATAAGGGTAGGCAGATGCCTAATCATTGGGGATTTAAAAGAATAAATTATGTAACACCTGGAAGCCCTGTAGCTTCACAAGTACCTATCGCAGTAGGATTTGCAATAGCTGCAAAACTACGTAATGATAAACGTGTTGTCTTAACATATTTCGGTGATGGAGGAACTTCAACAAATGAGTTTCATGTTGGTATGAATTTTGCTGGTGTTTTTAAAGCTCCAATTGTATTCTTTTGTAAAAATAATCGATATGCAATATCGCTTCCAGTTTCCCGTCAAACAGCTAGTCCGACAATAGCAATAAAAGCCATAGCTTATGGATTTCAAGGCATAAGGGTTGATGGTAATGATATCTTAGCAGTATATACTGTAACAAAGGAAGCTGTTGATAAAGCTAGAAGAGGCGAAGGCCCAACATTAATAGAGGCAATTACATATCGGCTTGGCGCCCACTCCACATCTGATGATCCTAGTAGGTATAGAAGTCAAGAAGAAGTTGAATTGGCAAGAAAAAACGATCCATTGAAGCGTTTTAAAATATATTTAGAATCAAAAGGATTATGGAATGATGACGAGGAAAATGAGACAGTTAAGAAGATAGAAGAAGAAATAAACATGATAATCAATGAAATGGAAAACACACCACCACCAGATCCAAAAACACTCTTTGAGGATGTTTATGCAGAAATACCATGGCATCTTAAAGAGCAAATGGAACTTCTTTTAGAGGAATTAAAAAGTAAAAAAGAAGAAATTCAGGAGGCTAGATGAAATGCCAATTCTTAACATATTGCAAGCTATAAATTTGGCATTAAAAGAAGAAATGCATCGTGATGATAGAGTAGTAGTTTTAGGTGAAGATGTAGGTGTTTTGGGTGGAGTTTTTAGAGCGACTGATGGATTATTAAAAGAATTTGGTGAAAATCGAGTAATTGATACTCCATTGAATGAGGCGGGAATTATTGGTATAGCCATGGGTATGGCTATTTATGGTCTTGTGCCGGTTGCAGAAATTCAATTTCAAGATTTTATCTTTACAGGATTTGAAGAAATTGTAAATCACTTAGCAAAAATGAGATATAGGTCTGGAGGTCAGTTTGCTACTCATGTTGTTATAAGGACGCCATATGGTGGTGGTATTAAAGGTGGACATTATCATTCACAAAGTGGTGAAGCTTATTTTGCGCATACTGCAGGTCTTAAAGTTGTTATACCATCAACGCCTTATGATGCCAAAGGCTTACTTAAGGCTGCTATAAGAGATCCTGACCCTGTGATATTTATGGAACCAAAGAAAATATACAGATCAATTAGGGAAGATGTGCCCGATGATGATTATATAGTTCCTTTAGGTAAAGCTAGATTAGTTAAAGAAGGTAGTGATGTAACAATTTATACATATGGAGCAATGACTTATGTTGCTCTTGAAGCCGCAGAATTAGCCAGTAAGGAGGGTTATGATGTAGAAATCATAGATTTACGTACATTAATACCACTAGATATCTATACAATAATAGACTCAATTAAAAAAACTGGTAGAGCAATCATATTACATGAAGCCCCTAAAACACTTGGCTTTGGAGCAGAAATTTCTGCATTAATTTCAGAAAAGGCTATAGAATATTTAAAAGCTCCAATAATTAGAGTAACTGGATTTGATACACCATTTCCATATACGTTAGAAAACCTTTACTTACCTAATTCTTATAGAGTATTAAAAGCTATAAAGCATGTTATGACTTATTAGGTGATTTTTATGCCCTTTTATTTTAAACTCCCAGATATAGGAGAGGGAACGGTAGAAGCTGAAATAATAAAATGGTTAGTTAAAGAAGGTGATAAGGTAAAAGCTGATCAACCAATAGTAGAGGTAATGACTGAAAAAGTAAATGTTGAAATTGCATCACCGAAGAATGGAACAATATATAAAATACTTGCTAATGAAGGCGCTAAGGTAAAAGTTGGTCAACCAATAGTAATTATTTTAGAAGAAGGTGAGCAACCATCATCACCTCCTCCACAAATGATTGTTACACAACCATCACAAGCTACTGAAAAAGAAGTTACTCAAGAAATACAATCTCAACAAGTATTAGCAACACCAGCTGTCCGTAAATTAGCCAGAGAATTAGGTGTTGATATAACTAAAGTTAAAGGAACTGGACCGGCTGGACGCATTACAGAAGATGATGTAAAACAATATGCGCAATCGCTTCAAATATCTAAAACAGAACCTACTAAGCCAATACAAACTGCTGAGACACGAATCGAGAGAATACCATATAGGGGTATACGAAGGAGCATAGGAGAACATATGGTTATGTCAGTACAACATGCACCACATGCGACTCATTTTGAAGAGGTTGATGTTACTGAACTTGTTGAACTTAGAGAAAAATTAAAAGATATGGTTGCTTCATCGGGTATAAAGCTAACATATTTACCGTTTATAATAAAAGCAGTTATTCAAGCATTAAAGAAGTATCCAATTTTTAATGCTTCATTAGATGAGGAGAAAGGAGAAATTGTAATAAAGAAATATTACAATATTGGTATTGCAACTGCTACGCCAGAGGGATTAGTAGTACCAGTTGTAAAGGATGCGGATAAAAAAAGTATAATAGAAATTGCTAAAGAAATAGAAGTGTTAGCTGAGAAAGCTAGAATTGGTAAGCTTGAATTAAGTGATGTGAGAGATGGGACGTTTAGTATAACAAATATTGGTTCAATAGGTGGAATACTTTCAGTACCTATAATAAACTATCCTGAAGTTGCAATATTAGGTGTCCATAAAATACTTGAGAAACCTATAGTGAAGGATAATCAAGTTGTGATACGCAAAATCATGTATCTTTCTCTATCATTTGATCATAGAGTTATTGATGGTGCTATGGCTGCAGAATTTGTAAATTTCATTAAGGAAAAATTAGAAAAACCTTATACCTTACTGCTTGACCTTTAACTTAACTTTTTTCTAATTTCAGTAATTTCCCACTCAGTAAGACCAGCTTTTTTCACATTAAATCCATTTATTTTTAGTGCTTCTTCTATGCTATTAATTATTGTTGATATTGTAAGTCCTTTTATCCAGTATGCAAGATTTGTAACTGGAGGTGAATTTAATGGTGGAATACATAACTTGTTTAGCTCCTCTAAATTTGATTCTACAAGAAGAGTTCCATGCACTAATATTGCATTCTTTTTCACATAAGAAGCCATACCAGATATCTTATAACCCTTAAACTCAATTCTATTTGGTGGCATAAAATAAGCTTCTATGCCTAATCTGTTTAAAGCATTTATTATTATTTCAGCAGGTTCTTTGAATAAATCAATTATGTCAATATTCTTATTTTCATGTCTAATAAAAAAGCTCCAGTTCAAATTCCCCTTATCATGATAAACGACACCTCCACCAGTTATCCTTTTATAAACATTGATACCAAGTTGCGTAGCAAGCTGTTCATGATACCATCCATATCCTTTGGAACCTCTTCCAGCAACAAGACACCTATCATTAATCCATAGCATGATAGTATTGCTTACAAAACCTTCATTAACAGCATTTAATATAACTTCTTCAGTAATTAAATTAACTTTTGGATTAGTAGTTTCAGAAATTATGAACCTCATATCTTTACTAGATAGCATAATCAAATTTGTATAAAACTCACTAATTTTTAAAATTAATTATTTTCTAATTTTTCCTTTAATATAAACCGATTATGAGTATGATAGCAAAAAGTTATGCGATATTTGAAACTAAAAATTTATTACTGTCAACTTATATCAAAATACTATTCAGTCGGTGACGGAGATGAAATACATACTAATATCTAATGATGATGGTATTGATTCAATTGGATTATTTGCGCTTAAAAAAGCATTAGAGGGATTAGGTAATTTATGTATAATAGCACCAGAAACTAATAGAAGCGGGATTAGTAAGGCACTACAAATGTTTTCACTTAAAATAAAAAAGACTAAACTAAAAGATAATACTGATGCATATGCAATAACAGGAACACCAGCTGATGCATATTTCATATTTAGATACAAAATATTTAACCAAGAACCTGACCTAGTAGTATCGGGAATAAATTTAGGATGTAATGTTGGCATAGGCGATATATTAACATCAGGAACAATAGGTCTTGCATTAGAAGCAGGCTTGCATGGAGTACCAGCGATCGCTGTCTCCCTATGTGTAAGTCAGGAAAAGAAAAATTCGCTTACACTTGATGATTTTAGCATTGCAATAAAAATTACACGGCAAATAGCTGAACGTATACTTGTCAGGGGGATGCCCAATAATGTACATTTAATTTCAATAAATATTCCAGAAAAACCTCAAGGTATTCAAATAACGCGACCTGCAAACTATGTTTATGGTGATATATACGTTGATAATGGTGATGGAACATATTCTGCATCACAGTTAAGAACAGATATTTATAATAATTATCATAAAAGAAATAGTGATATAAACGCAGTATTTAACAAAAAGTTCATTTCAATAACACCAATAAGATTAGAAATAAAATCACCAAGAGATGAGCTCATCAATTTATTAAGAGATATAGAACTCTAAGTTTTTATAAACAAAAATTATTACTAGATGGATTAATATGTCAATAATGAGATTCAAATCAGCTACCTTTGCCTTAATTATTATTAATATTATAGTATTCTTTCCAACAAACCTTAACGACACAATATTAATATTATTAGCGCAAAATAATTTACTAGTAAGGGAAGGATTTTGGTATCAAATAGTAACAGCAATGTTTGTTCATTTTGGGCCACTTCATCTGTTCTTTAATATGCTAGCACTTTATTATTTTGGTTATGTAATAGAATATGTGTATGGTAAAGTTCGTTTTCTTATAATATATTTTATCTCAGGAATTTTAGGTAACATAGCTACTTATTTTCTTCTACCAGATAACATACTATCTGGCGGAGCTTCAGGCGCTATTTTTGGTTTACTTGGGGCATATGTAATATTAAGTAGGAGCGCTGGTAGTATGAGTGCTGCAGTAGTTTATGCTTTATGGATTTTTCTTGCTAGTTCAATTATTCCTGGTGTAAATATTATAGCTCATTTAATAGGACTCATTAGTGGCGCAATGCTTGGGATAATATTACTTCGACGTCCAAAATACTATTTAGATTATAGTTGATTTAAACCTAGATAATGTTCTACTCCCCATTTTTCCATATGATCCTTTAATGCATTAATGGGTCTTACAGATTTTGCATCAATGTTTTTTAATTCTGATAATTTAACAGATACTAGATCACCCATTATACATGCTGAAAGAATTCTAGCTAGTAATGATTCCTCGTAAGTCTCATAAACTATTACATGCACACGTTTAGATAAATATTCTTGAAACCAATTTAAGGTCTCTTTTATGGGTTCACTTTCTTCTCTAGGTGAACGAAGTATAACAACACTATAATTCTCTAACTCCTCAGCTTCTCCCCAACTTACCAATGAATTATGATTAGCTTCTGTTAGAAACTCATACCATGCAACTGTTTTAGCGTTTTCATTAAGCTGTGTTTTCCATCTCATTGCAGCGATGCTCATTGAACGGTATCCATAAATTACAATACTTTTCCCAACAATCATTAATGCAATCTGTTTTGCCCTTTCCTGCTCTTGATTTAGTAAGCGATCTATGACATGAGTGCTAAGCTCAATCTCTTGATAAGCACGTACTGGAATATCAAGTCTATCAAGTATTATTAGCATTGCTGCGATCTGTTCATAAAGGCTTGATCTAGGCTGTATTCTTGGTGTTAAAGAAATAATTGGAATCTTAAACCTACTTGACAATTCAGCCAATTTTCCATTAGATGTTACAGCTACTTTCATAGTATCAACATTCTTTAAGTTTCTAAAAGCTGCAAGAGTCTCCCATGTATTACCAGAGTAACTTATTATAAAAGTTAATGTATCACGTGTAAAAAAGTTTGAGGGTACTTCTGGACCTCTAAATACTTGAGATGGTATACCATGAATATTTACTAAAATCCATGAAATAATCTCACCAGCCATAGCGGATCCACCTATTCCAATGAAAACTACACGCTCAGGCTTTCTAAACCACTCAGGTAATTTTAATTCCTTACCAGTATTCATTCCATTAATTAGCAATTCTTTAGACATCATAATTTCATCCATCATAGCGTTCACAACACTCTTTACTAAACATTATTTAAGATAAACTTTGCTTTTTCTAACCTAATTATTTAATGTTGATAGTCGAGGATATAATGATACTATCTTTAAGCTATTATTAACTTAGCTTACTAAATCATTATATATTGATCTTTATCTTAGAGATAAATCTGTTTATTTGATGCTCTTCACTACTAAAGTCGAGAGATTCTTGTTTCTAAGGTGATCAAGCTGATTATTCATTGGAACTAGATTCTGTGACTTTCTTGCCGAATCCATGTAAAATTTAAATCTATGTTAGTGTTTGCTAGTAGGTAGACTATGAGCGAATCAAATAAAGAAAATATAGATAAAGAAGAATTAATAAAACTTCCTGTTGAGCGTGTTCTCAAAATTTTAAAGACTGATGTTAATTTTGGACTTTCAAGTGAGGATGTTAGAGAGAGGCAGCGAAAATACGGTTTTAATGATATTCCTGAAGAAAAAAAGAATCCATTTATTACATTTGGAAAGAAATTTTGGGGGCCATCCGCATGGATACTCGAAATTGCAGCTGTGCTTAGTTATATTCTTGGAAGAATGCTAGATTTTTACCTGATAATTTCGCTTATAATACTTAATGCTATAATAAGTTGGGCTCAAGAACAAAAAGCCAATAAAGCGCTTGAGCTTCTTAAGAATAAACTTCAAGTTCAAGCAAGAGCGTTAAGGGATAAAAAATGGAGTTTAGTTGTAGCAAGAGAGCTTGTTCCAGGTGACATAGTTAGAGTGAGAGGTGGCGACTTTGTACCTGCTGATATAAAAATAATTACTGGTGAAGCAGAGGTAGATCAATCAGCTCTTACAGGTGAATCTTTACCTGCTTATAAACAAGTTAACGATGTAATCTATTCAGGATCTATAGTTAGAAGAGGAGAGATAACTGGAGTAGTAATTTTAACAGGAGTACAAACTTATTTTGGAAAAACTGTAGAATTAGTAAAGATCGCAAAACCAAGATTAAGAATAGAAAAGGTAATTAGTAAAGTAGTAACATGGATGGTATTATTAACGGGTTCTCTTTTAGGATTAGCAATAATTGTAACTATTTTGCGTGGTGAAAACTTGCTAGCATTATTACCATTGTTCTTAGTATTAATTGTAGCATCAATACCAATAGCGCTTCCTGCTATGTTCTCAATAAGCTTAGCATTAGGATCAAAGGAACTTTCTGATGTGGGAGTATTAGTTACTAAGTTAGATGCCATAGAGGGTGGTGCTACAATGGATGTGTTAGTAACTGATAAGACTGGAACTATCACACAAAACAAATTAACTATAGGCAAAATAATAACATTAAATAATAATGAGGATGAGGTCATATTATATGGTTCCTTAGCATCTCAAGAGGCGAATCAAGATCCTATAGATATTGCTTTCATAGAAGAGGCTAAGAAAAGAAATCTTAACATTTCTGAATATATACAGCAATCATTTAAACCATTTGATCCTTCTACAAGAAGGACAGAAGCAATAATAATTCATAATAAAGATGAATTTAAGGTGACAAAAGGAGCATTGGATGTCATAGCAAAGCTTTGTAACATGAACGATCAAGACATAGCATCATTAAATGTTAAAATTGAAGAATTAGCGCAAGTGGGTTATAGAATATTAGCAGTAGCTTATGATAATGGAAGTGGGTGGAAAATGGCTGGTTTGGTTGGATTGCGAGATCCTCCTAGAACAGATTCTCCCATTTTAATAAGAGAATTAAAAGAATTAGGTGTGCAGATAAAGATGCTAACGGGTGATGCATTACCAATAGCTAAACAAATAGCTAAAGATATTGGAATTGGAGAAAGAATAATAAAAGTTGCTGATATTAAAGGAATAGCACAACAAGATATTTTAAAAGCAGCAAAACTTGCAGAAGAAAGTGATGGTTTTGCTGAAACTTATCCTGAAGATAAGTACATAATAGTAAAAGCGCTTCAAGGTTCAGGTCATATAGTTGGAATGACAGGGGATGGTGTTAATGATGCGCCAGCATTAAGACAGGCTGACGTTGGTATTGCAGTAAGCAATGCTACAGATGTAGCTAAAGGGGCTGCCGGTGTTGTCCTTACACAACCTGGATTACGAAATATGGTTGATCTTATTAAGATAGGAAGAAGAATTTATGAAAGAATATCTACGTGGATATTAAGCAGATTAACGAGAACTTTTCAGGATGTTATCTTTGTTACTCTAGCATTAATATTAACAGGGCATTATGTGATCTCTGCATTAGGAATGATATTACTACTTTTCCTATTTGATTTCGTCACATTAACACTCTCAACAGATAATGTAAGGTGGTCAAAAAAGCCCGCAACATGGAATGTAATAAATTTAATTAAAATCTCTATTATTCTTGGGACATTCATGGTAATAGAATCTTTTATAATGTTACACATTGCACTTACATACTTAGGATTAACAGAAGAAAAATTAATGACTTTTGGATTTCTCTACATACTTTACAATAACATATTTAACCTATTGAACATTAGAGAACGAAGAAACTTCTGGGTAAGCAGACCAAGTAAACCAATGCTTATAGCAATGACCAGTGATATGATATTTGCAGCAATAATCAGTATTATAGGTTTACCAGGACTTTACCCAATCTCCTTAACTCTTGTGTTAATAGTATTAATATATACATTCATATTCTATCTAATAATTAATAACTTCATAAAAGTCACAGTAGCTAAATTTCTAGGACTGAGCTGGTAATTATTTCACGAAATTATTTTCTTTTAATTCAGAAATTATCGAGTATTGCTTAGAATATCGAGTATTTTATTTAGAACATTTGATGAGATAATATCTAATTTGTCCCTTAATTCTTTTGTTAATTCAAGAGATGGTGTGAAGAAATCTTTAACTTCTATTGCAATGATATAAACCTTTTTAGGATAATTAAAACCTAAAATCTTCATTAACTCGATAGTTTCAGTTAATCCTATACTATGCGTAAAAATACTTTTTTTATGGGCTTTGAAATTGTCAGCCTGTAATATAATTAAAGATCCTGTAGGATATTTACCAGTTATAATACTATCAACTATTATAACAATTTCCCTATCTTCCATGTAATCTATTAATGTTAACCATCCCTTTTCTAAGATTTCAACATCAAAACCTCTTCTAAGCAACTCATTCCTTAATCTAAAACCGATTTCAAGACCTATTCTATCATCTCCCATTATAAAGTTTCCCAAAAAAATAATTAATGGTTTATTCATCATAATATAAAGACTAATACATTAAATAAATTTATTTATTATTCATTTACAAGCACTCTTAGTAGATTTCCTTTGCTATTGTAAATATAAAATGCTAATGGTATGCTATTCGATACTGTATGTGTTGCGCATGCATGACACGGATCATAAGCTCTAAATGCCATCTCAACCATGTTTAAAATTCCCTCATCAACTTTTCCTCCTTTTACAAAACTTTTAGCGGCTTTATCAACAGATAGAGCTATGCGTGCAGCATTATGCTGTGTAGCAACTAACAAATTAGCTTTTATAATTCTTCCTAAATTATCAGTTTCATAATGATGAATAAGAGTACCACGTGGCGCTTCTACAACACCAATTCCAACACTTGGAGTACTCGTAGGTATTATCCTTACATTCTTATCCATTATCTCTGGATCTTCAGCTAATTCTTTTATACGTTCAGCAGCATATATCATCTCTATTATTCTAGCCCAATGATTAGCTAGTGTGTGATGTACAGGTTTTCCACCAAGCATATTAAACATTTCTTCATATGCTTCTTGAGCATGAGGTGTTGCCATACCATCAGCAACATTAAGTCTTGCTAATGGAGCAACACTATATATACCACTATTCTCACCATCAATAAATCCTTTCCAACCAATTTTCTTAAGGAATGGAAACTTAACATATGTCCATGGTTCAACATGCTCAGCAATATAATTTTGATATTCATGAACATCAAATTTTGCAAACTCCCTCCCATAAGGATCAATAACTCTTATCTTTCCATCATAGAAATTGACCCTATTCTTATCATCAACAAGTCCCATATAATATGTTTTATGAGTATATGAATCACTAGTTATGAGATTAACATACTCTTTATTTGAAAGGACAATATCCTTAAAAACTTTCAATGTAAATAGAGCAAATTCTACACTCTCATTAGCAACACTTCTAAGCTCTTTTGCAATATCCTCATTTATAGGTTTAGATATTCCACCAGGGACTCCAAAAACTGGATGTATAACCTTACCAGCTATTTTAGTATTAAGATCTCTAAGTTTTTTACGCATGCCTATTACTTTCTTCCCAACGTTTAAACCTACTTTTCCTATAACACCAATAATATTCCTCTCTGCCTTAGGAGCAGTCGGACCAACTATAAAATCAGGTCCAGCTAATATGTAGAAATGCAATGCATGATCCTCCAACATGAAAATATTGTAAACTAGCTCACGTATCTTCTTAGCAGTCCTTGGAGGATCAACCTTATAAAGGTCATCTAAAGCTTTGGTAGATGCCATATGATGCGCCATTGGACAGACTCCACAAATTCTTGGAGTGATTTGGGGCATATCCTCAGCTGCCCTTCCTTCAGCAAATTTCTCAAATCCTCTTAACTCAGGTATATGAAAGTAAGCCTTTTGACAATTACCCTCATCATCTAATACAATAATAATCTTTCCATGTCCTTCAAGTCTAGTTATTGGATCAATAATTACTTCCTTAACCATCAATCTCACCTCCTTTTAATAACCTTACCTCCTAACTTAGAAGCTGGTAAAGAATAACGATACAATCTTCCTACTAAATCCACTAGTTTTTCCATCTGTTTTTCAACCTCCTTTTCATCCTCAGTATCTAAAACACTTGCTAAATATGATAGAGCCTTCGCGCCATAATCACTCACACGATCTAACATTCCAAAACATCCAGTACAAGGCATAGCAGTATTAATACAAAGAGCACCACAGCCTCCTCTGGTTACAGGACCTAAACATGGCAAACCCTGAACTAATAGACACTTTTCTGGATCAGGTGTAATTTCCACAACCCTCTTAAACTCTTTAATCAATAATTTCTCTGGTTTAGTTTTATTTAATGGACACTCATCACATAAAGCTCTAGAAGAAGCTCCAATCACAGAACCTTTCGGAGGCAAATTACCAGATAATAATATTTGAATAGCATTCCATGTAACGTCAGGAGTTGGAGGACAACCAGGAATATAATAATCAACATCAATTACACGATCCAAAGGAAGTAATCTTGGTAAAAATTCTGTAACCTCTATTTTAATACCTAAATTCTTATCTTCATAAGTTCTTGGTAAAATTCCCTCCTCATTAACCACAGTAGGCACTTCAAAGTATACTCTCTTAAATATTTCATCCCTTTCATACAAATTAGCTAAACCAGGAATACCACCCCAAGCAGAACACGCTCCATAAGCTATAACATATTGTGATTTACTTCTCAACAATTTAACAACTTTCTCATGTTCACTAAGCCTAATACCACCATTTATGAAACTTGCCGTTATTGATTTATCCGGTAATTTTTCTACATCCTCCAATTTAAAATCTAATGCTACAGGCCAAAAGACAATATCAACAACATTAATTAGATCTAGTACTTTTTCCGCTAAATCTACAACAGATTCTTCACATCCTCCACAAGAGGCACACCAATACAAAGCTATTTTTGGTTTCTCCATTAAACCATCACCTCTAATTTAGACTTTAAAGGACCAAGAGCTTTTATTTGTTCAACCATCTCTTTTGCCACTTGAACCCACTTAGTGGCTTCTGATGCTGATATCCATTCAAGTCTAAATCTTTCTTTTTCAATACCCAAATCTTCTAGCATCTTTCTTAACATTGTCATTCTCCTTAAAGTTTTCATGTTGCCATTAATATAATGACAATCACCAGGATGACAACCTGCTACTATCACACCATCTGCACCTTGTTTAAATGCCTCTAATACAAACTGAGGATCTATTCTACCAGAACACATAACTCTAATCACCCTAAAATTAGCTGGATATTTCATTCGACTAGTTCCAGCTAAATCTAAAGCAGCATAAGTACACCAATTGCAGGCAAATACAACAATCTTAGGTTCAAAACTCATTACTCAAACACCTCCTAAAGAAGCTACAACCTGAGCCATTATTTGAGAATCCTTAAATCCTTTTTGTTGCATTGCTCCAGATGGACATGCTGCTACACATGCGCCACAACCCATACAAAGTGTTTCTTCTACACGAGCAATTCTTTTACCATCCATTTCAGTCATAGATATAGCACCATAAGGACATACTCCAACGCATACCTCACAACCACTACAAATATCTTTGTCTGAAGTTGCTGTTAATGGTTCAACAGTAATACGACCCTTAGATAATAAAGCTGTAACTCTAGCCGCAGCTGCACTACCCATTTTAATACTTTCTATGATATTCTTAGGACCTGTTACTGCTCCAGCTAAAAATATACCTGAAGCAGGTGCTTCAACTGGTCTTAACTTTAGATGTGCTTCCCTAATGAAACCATCAGTACCACATCCTACTCTAGTTACAGTAATTAAATCAGGTAAATCACGTCTAGGAATCATTCCTACAGACAATACTATTGCGTCAACGGGGATTCTAATTTCTTCTTGAAGAGTTATTTCATATACATTTACAAATAAACCTTCTGGTCCAACACTAACTGTTGGAGGTTCTTCAAATTTTATGAATTTTATTAATCTTTTACCAGCTTCTTCGTAGAGGCGCTCATCGCTACTGTAGGTCATTATGTCTTTGTATATTATGAAGATATCAGTATCAGGGTATTTCTCTTTTATTCTAATAGCATTCATAATGGTTGAAGTGCAGCACATACGTGAGCAATAATTCTTGGCATTAGGAGTTGTATTACGAGAACCAACACACATTATAAATGCTATACTTTTTGGTACTTTTCCACCTATAATTAATTCACCATGTGTTGGTCCTTCAGGATCTAGAATTCTTTCAAGTTGGAATAGCGTTATTATACCCTCATGCAAACCATATCCATATTCTCCCATAAAAGGTCTATAAGGATCGTAACCAGTTGCGATTACTACAGCACCAACTTTAACATCTAAAGTTTTTGGTTTATCATTAAGATCTATCGCACCATATCTACATGCTTTTAAGCATTCACCACACTTAACACATACACGATAATCTATTACGTATGTTTGTGGATATGCCCCTTTAAATGGAATAAATATGGCTTTTCTTCTACCTAAACCAAATTCATATTCATTCACAACATCAATTGGGCATTCTAATGAACACTCACCACATAATGTACATTTTTCATTAACATATCTGGGATTTACATTGATCCTAGCTGTGAAGTTTCCTACAAATCCACTTAAATTAACTAATTCTGAATTAGTGAAGACATGAATTCTAGGATTCTGAGCTATTCCTTTAATCATAGCATTAACAATATCGCTACCTCTTCTTTTACTTTCAATCCATCCTATTAAAGCAGCTCTACCACCTAATGTTGGACTTTTTTCTACCAAGTAAACATTAAATCCCCAATGCGCTAATTCTAATGCAGCTCGCATTCCAGCAACTCCTCCACCTAATACTAACACATTAGGTTGTACTTCAAATTCTGGTTCCTTTAAAGGCTCTAAAAGACGAGCTTTTGCAACAGCCATTCTTACGAGATCCTTAGCTTTTTCAGTTGCAATAGTCTTATCTTCATGCACCCAAGAACAATGTTCCCTAATATTAGCCATTTCAAGAAGATATTTATTAAGACCAGCATTTTCTAATACAGCTCTGAATGTAGGTTCGTGCATTGATGGTGAACAAGCAGCTACAACAATCCTATTAAGATTATATTTCTCAATATCTTCTTTAATTAAATCTTGACCAGGTGTTGAACACATGAACACATAATCCCTACTAACAATTACATCTGGAAGGTTCTTAGCATACTCGACAACTTCTTTAACATTAACTGTGGATGCTATGTTAAGTCCACAGTGACAAATGTACACTCCAATTCTTGGTTTTTCACTCATGGCTTACCACCCCTAAAGGATGTTGCGGTCATTAATGGTACTTCAATACCTTTAGCTATTAATGCTGCTCTCATAGCCGCAGCACTAGCCTCACTTACAGAATCCGGAATATCTTTTGCTCCTGCTGCAACACCAGCCACAAATATACCATCAACTGTTGTAGAGACAGGATCTAGAAACGGATCCTTTAATTTAATAAAACCATCATCATCTAATTCTAAAGGTAGTGGAGGAACTACACGATTGGGTCTTATTGCAACAGATAAAACAACCATGTCAAATACGTCTTTTTTCACATAACTAACTGAAGTATCTTCGTATGTTAATATTAGATTCTTAGTTTTTGGATCCTCATTTATTTTTACGACTTTTCCACGCACATATTTTACACCAAATTCATCCATAGCCCTCTTATAAAATTCATGAAAGCCTTTTCCAAAGGCTCTTATATCCATGTAAAATATTGTTGTTTCAACATCTGGTATGTGTTCTTTAGCTAGTATAGCCTGTTTTGTTGCAGCCATGCAACAGAATGTAGAACAATAATGATTAAACCTAACATCCCTTGAACCTACACATTGTATCCATGCAATTTTCTTTGGAGTTTTATTATCAGATCTTCTAATGATATGACCATTTGTTGGTCCAGTAGCAGATACTAATCTTTCAAACTCTAATTGTGTGTAAACATTCTGAAACTTACCATAACCATATTCTGGTATTTTACGAGGATCATAAAGCTCAATTCCCGTAGTTACTATAATAGCAGCGACATTTAACTCAATAACTTTTGGTATCTGAGTAAAATCAATCGCTTTAGCTGGGCAAATCCTCTCACAAACACCACATAAAGGTCTTCCTTTAGCTTTCTCTTTAAGATCTGGGGGCGGGTTAAGACGTAAGCAATGCATAGCGTCAATAACTGCTTTACGTGGAACTGCTTGAGGAAACATTATGTATATGGCTTTTCTAGTAGTTAGATTTAAATTAAACTCGTCTGGAACTTTTTGCGGACATTTATCAGAACATGTTCCACACCCTGTACATTTATCCCAATCAACATAAGTTGGATTTTTTAAAATCTTGCATGTAAAGTTTCCAGCACTTCCTTTAACTTCTTGAACTTCAGAACACATTAATAATTTTATATTCTTATACCTAAGAACAGAAGCCATTTTAGGTGTTAAGATGCATGAAGCACAATCAAGTGTAGGAAACGTTTTGTCAAGTTGAGCCATTCTCCCTCCTATACTGGGATTTTTATCAACTAGATACACCTCAACACCCTGCTCAGCTAAATCAAGTGCTGCTTGAATACCAGCAATACCTCCTCCTATTACCAAGACAGGTTTACTCAAGTTCCTCACCTCTTACCAGTCCTCTACGAGTAGCCACATAGTTAGCAATAAGCTTGTAGAGCCAATGCGTATGTTTACCAAAAGGTATCTCAAGAGTAAGGAAAGGAACTACAAAACCCAAATGAACTGTATATACAGCATAGGCGATAATAGGCATTCCTAAATCCTTAAATATTATTAAAAGTCCTCCACTTAATGCTACAAGGAATACTAATATGAGCGCTGTCCAATCTGTTGAATGACGAAAGAGTCTATAATACCAATGCACATTAGATGATCTTTTTAATCTTTTAATTAATGGTGCTCCAACACCATATAATAAAGCACCTACAGCAATATATCTAATAATCCATATTGTTAAATTGTTGTAAGCGTGTGGATAAAGTATTGCTATAACTGTGAGTAGTATAAAAAGTCCAAGTCCTATTAATATTGATAGATGTTCTAAAATCCTTACTCTTTTATCAGGTATTTTAAGCGCTTCTATTTCAGTTTTTATCCAAAAACGTAGAATTAATATTATGGATGTTAAAAAGCCAACTTTATACTTCTCATTTCCTCTCACTAATTTGTACATTCTATAAGCATTGCTTAATAACAGAATTGCGATAACACTTATTATACTACCTCCAAACAATATAAGTGATTGCCATGGTATGAATGTATCTAATGCTACATATTCCGTAATTATTGGACCATGGAATAATGATATAATTAACATGGTTATGAGAGAAAGTGTGAATGATAATACGAGTTTTGCTTTTAGTGAAGAATAATTCCACCATGCAGAAATTCCAGTCCAATCATAATTAATAGACTGATAACGTCTTAAAGCTGCTAAAATCTCACATGGATTAGCATCTCTTGGGCACGCCTTTATACAATCACCATGAACGTTACATAACCATGGTACTAAATCACTCATGACCTTATCTTTAATGCCTAATTGTGCATACTTTATTACTCTTCTAAAACTGGTGAAAAGTCCTTCTGCAACGGCGCATGTTGCTGTGCATGAACCACACTGGTAACATTTAAATAAACCAGCACCACCTAATTTAACTATCTCATCAACAGTTTCACGTTTAATTACAGTTGCTGGCTTCATAGTTTCCAACCTCCTACCGATTCGTGTTTCATCGTTATGTCAGCTGTTTTTAATCTTACAAGGTATAGTGCGAAGGGTCTGAAGATGGCGTGGGCAAATTTAGTAAATGGTGCAGTGATTAATAAATCAAACGTGAACATTAAATGTATAGCATATGTAATGTATGTAGCAAAAGCCATTCCAGTGTATAGGAAAATGTCTATTAAGAAACCTGTTAGTCCTGTCATGAATAGGAGTATCAAAAAGAGCCAATCTGAAAAGTGACCATACTTCGCATAGGTCTCTTTTTTCTCTAATCTCTTATATATGAAGTACAAACTACCATACATTAATAATACTCCTGAAAGAATTCCCAGAATTCTAGGATAAATTACATCTACATGTATGCTTAATATATCACCTATATAATGTAGGCTGGTTGCTATGAATAAACCTAAGAAACCCCAGAATAATGATAGGTGTGCAATGTATCTTAGCTTACTAGTGTTAGAACATTTATTAAAACGTTGCTGTAAAAGAGCTTCTTTTAATGCTGTAACAAACTCTTTAGCATGCCTTCCAATATTTAAAGAATTGTTAGGTAATCCACTTCTTTTAACATAATTGTACATGATTGAAATATTTATAATAGCACTTAACACTATGAATACTCCTGCAACTATTCCAGCATAATGTATTAAATCATAGGAAATAAATGAGTATATATCTGGATATTCATTTATCATTGGACCATGAAACATGTAAAACATTGCTAACTGAAATATTGTAAAGATACTAAGAATAAACACAAGAGCACTTTTTGAATAAAAGAATCTTGCTATTTTATTCCAAGAGTAATAAATAGTTTGATACCTTCTTACAGCCATCATGACTTCTCCAGGATCTGCTTGCCTTGGACATGCTTCGCTACACTCACCACAATAATAACAAAGCCAAGGTGTTAAATCGGTAAGTACTTCATCTTGTAAACCTAATTGAACATATTTAATAGTTTTTCTAAAACTCATATTATATTCTTCTGACATAGGACATGTTGCAGTGCATGCACCACATTGATAACACTTTATTAATCCTGTACCACCTAGTTTGACTATCTCATCAGAAAATCTACTCCTGGGAATAACTATTAGTGCCATACCATGTTAATTATATTAGAACTTGTATATAAGTATTTTCAAATAGTACTAATAATTTCTTTTAATATTAATACTAGTAGCATTAAATTAATACTAGTCTGTATACATGTTTTTAATAATATATTAGGAGTAATAATTTTTAATATAACAGAAATAAATTTGTATTATAAATGATTATTGGTAACATTTATTGCTCATGAGTAAGAAGACCAAAATTTGAAGGATAATTATGCGGTTTGATAACAATTCAAGTCTTATTCTTAAGAATGAATGACGATCATAATTAGACGTACTATGAGGAATTTCTTGATAATTTTCATTCTTAAAATGTTTAGTGGTTTTTGATTTATGTGTAAGGAATGAAGCATTTATTCTTTGAATGATTGTTAAATGGTAAATGTTAATTTACATGTATATAAATTTTTAGACAAAAATATATAAGTTGGTATTACTATTTTATAAAATGGTAATACTGGAGGTTAAATCATGCATATTCCAGATGGATATTTAAGTCCTGAAGTTTGGTCTATTATGTTTTTCATATCATTACCAATATTAATATTTTCTATTTATAGACTAAAATCAATTTTGAATGAGAAATTGATTCCACTGCTTGGTATGTTAGTTGCGACAATATTTGCACTGCAAATGGTTAATTATCCGTTAGGACCTGGGGGGACGACGGGACATTTAATTGGTGCACCGTTGCTTGGAATTTTATTTGGTCCGTATGTTGGAATTGTTGGTATTTCGATGGTTCTTCTAATTCAAGCGTTATTGTTTGGTGATGGGGGTATTACGACTTATGGTGCTAATGTGTTCAATATGGCTATAATAGGGTCTGTAATTGGATATGTAACTTACAAATTATTTCGGAGGTTTTTTAAGGGTGATTCTGGTATTATGGTTTCTGGGGCTATAGCTGGATGGTTGGGGATAACGTGTGCTGCGTTTTTCTGTGGTCTTGAGCTTGGTTTTTCTTATGAAACTTTTGGATATGGTTTAAGTGTTACTATTCCTGTGATGACTATTTCGCATGCTATTCTTGGTGTTGTTGAAGGGATTGTAACTGGGGCGGCGCTTCTTGCTTTTAAGAGGTATAGGCCTGATATATTTGGAGGGTGAATGATGCAGCGGATATATATTGTTATGGTAGTTATATCAATAATGGCTATTTTTATTGGTTCATATTTAGCATCTTATGCTTATGAACCATTGGATAAGAGTGCTGAATCGTTAAATATTAGTGCTATTGAATTATATCATGCACCGTTTCCTGAATATTCTGTATCTGGATTATCGCCTGAGATTGGTAGTGTAATATCAGGAGTTATAGGTATTATAATTCTATTAGTAATTTTTGGTTTTCTTTTTGTTATGAAGCGGTGGTATAAATGAGTATGATTAAGAAATTATCAGAGTTCTTGGAGTTAAATTATTTGTCAGAAAAGCTTTCAAGTAGGAATGGTTTGATTCAAGGGTTTTCAGATCTTGAGAAGACTTTATTAGTTATTATGTCTCCTTTTTTGGTTGTGTTATCTAATGTTTTATTTTCTCTTTTTTGTATTGTGTTATCTCTTATTATGTCACTTTTATCGGGTCTTTCTGTAAAAAATTTTCTGTTAAGGACTCTTTTCTTCATACCTGTGTTTTCGTTAATAATAGCTTTACCGAGGGCTTTCATGATGGATGGTACTATATTATATAGTGTGAATTTTTTATGGTGGGGTTTGAGGTTAACTAAAGAGGGTTTATGGATTGCTTTTTTGTTTACGTTAAAGGTATGGGCTGCTCTTTCTATGCCGGTTATTATAGTCACTGTTTCTGGATTTCGGTCAATAGTGAACGGTTTTAGTGTTTTTCATTTTCCTAAAATTTTTACAGAATTGTTAATGGTTACTTATGTTAATATATATTCGATGGTTAGAAGTATTATAGTATCAGTAATAGCTTTTGAATCAAGAACTGTGAAGAGAGTGAAATTAAAGTTTATTGGGTTAATGTTTGGTTATCAATTGGTTAAAGGCTATGAGAGGAGTGAAAGAGTATATATGGCTATGCTTTCGAGAGGTGGGTTTAATATGCCTAAATATGCTGTATCTGGATATAATATAAAATTTTTATTTATATTTTCATTGATGATATTTTTTTATGTTATTGATTATTTAGTATTCTAGGGGATGACAATAATAGAGTTTTATGATGTGGAATATACGTATCCTGATGGAACGAAGGCGCTTAAAGGTGTAAACTTAGTTGTAAAACCTGGTGAAATAATTGGGTTAATTGGTCCTAATGGTGCTGGTAAATCAACATTATTAATGATGATTGATGCGCTCATATTTCCTGAGAAGGGCAGAGCTGAAGTTTTGGGTCTTCAAGTCAAGGAAAGTAATGCAAAACGTATACGCGAGCATGTGGGGTTAGTTTTTCAAAATCCGGATGATATGCTTTTTAATCCAACAGTTATCGCAGAAGTAGCGTTTGGTCTCATAAATAGGGGAGTTCCAGAAAATGTAGCACTGGAACATGCGCGTAGGGAACTGGTCTCTATAGGTTTTGAGAATTTAGAAAATAAATTACCTCATAGGCTTAGTCTAGGACAAAAAAGATTGGTATCATTAATTTCTGTATTAATAGTAGAACCCAAAATTTTACTTTTAGATGAACCTACAAGTAATTTAGATGATTATAGTAAAAAATTATTGGAAAATAAATTAAGGGAGTATATTAATAGGAGGAAAAATAATATAACAATGATTATTGCTGGTCATGATGTTGAATTTATAAAGAAATGGGCTGATAGATTAGTTATGATTAATGATGGAAAAATTGTAACATAATTTTTGGCACTATTCACGACTTTAGTCGGGTGATTCTCGCTTCTAAAACGAGATAAGATGATCTGTCTCATTCCATCACATCTTAGAAGCAAGGTATGAAAAATAAGACTTATTAAAACTTTTATATGTTCAAATTGTGCAATATGTTAAGTTCAAAAGCTTTTAATACTTTATAATGTATATTAATTATGATGAAAATGGGTAAAGTGAAAAAATTTAGCGTTTCATTTTCTCAGGAACTTTTTAAAGATTTTGAGGTAGTGTCAAAAGAGTTAGGTATTAAGAATCGATCTAGAGCGTTACAAAGTGCTGCAAACCTTTTCATAGCAATGAATAGATGGCAATTTACTAGTGGTAATGTGGCTGGTGTTATATTGTTACTTTATGATCATGAGGAGTCTGGTCTTGAAGAAACTTTAACTGATGTACAACATGATCATATGGATATTATTGTTTCAGCTCTTCATATACATGTAACGCGTAAAGAATGTTTATTAGTAATTGCAGTAAAGGGTGAGGCTAGAAAAATAAAAATGCTTTATGAAAAGATAGCTAATTTGAGAGGAATAAAACAACTGCAATATTCAATAACTCCATTTACTTGAATGTTTATTAATAACTCTAATTTAACATTCTTCACGACTTAATCTAGAGTTTCTTTAAGTAATTTTTATGATTAGCTACATTAGCAGGAAGTCTTGATTTTAGAGAGACAGTAATATAAACTTTAATTTGATATATCGTGAGTCATGCTTAAATATAATATCCAATAATAGTAATTGGAGTGAATATGTACCACCAATGGAATTAAAATTAGGCGTTTACCTTACTTTACCCTATTTGAATGAAGGATTGAATGATGTTCTGAAGTACGTAGATTTTGTAGAATTTGGAATTCCAACTAATAATCCTAAATATGATGGGCCTTTCATAAGAAAATTATATAAAGAGTCAATTATTAAAGGGTTGGATGTGTTTCGATATTCTTTTCCTAAATTTGAGAAACCGTTGATTGTCATGGCATATATAGAGGATTACTTAAATAATTTAAAAGAACTTTTTAACGAAGCTTCTAAAATTGGTGCAGTTTCAATATTATTACCAGATCTTTTGTTTGAATATCTTGAATATTTGAATGATTACATAAATTTGTCACAAGAGTTTTCTATGAAGCCAACATTTTTTGTATCGAGTAAAGTGCCATACAAATTAATTTTAAAGCTTATAGCTTATAATCCACTCTTTATATATTTAGGTCTTTATGCTACGACTGGTATTAAATTGCCTGTACATATTGAAAGGAATGTTTCAATAATAAAGCAGCTAATAGGTAAACAATGCCTTATTGTAGGATTTGCAATAGATAATCCTGAAATAGTAAAGATAGTGTTTAAGTCAGGTGCTGATGGAATTGTTGTAGGTACTGCTTTTTTGAGAGCAATAAATAATGGTATTGATGAAGGCGTGAAATTCATTAAATCGTTGAGAGAGGTGATGTAATATTGTGGCGATACCAAATTTTTGGTATAATATTTCTACAGATTTACCTATACCATTACCACCTCCAATTGATCCCGTTGATGAGGGAGGTTCACGAATAAGTCTCCTTAATAAAATCTTACCTAGTGAGTTAATTCATCAAGAATTTTCTGGTGAACGTTTTATACTAATACCAGAAAGAATTAGAGATTTTTATAGAAGAATTGGCAGACCAACACCATTAAGAAGGGCTTATGGATTTGAAAAAGCTATTGGAGCTAAGGTTAAGATATATTATAAATTTGAGGGATTTTTACCTAGTGGTTCTCATAAGTTAAATACTGCATTACCACAGGTATATTATGCTATTAAGGATGGTGTTAAAGAAGTTGTTACTGAGACTGGGGCGGGACAATGGGGTTTAGCAGTAGCCATAGCAGCATCATTACTAAAAATTAACGCTAGAATTTTTATGACTAGAAGTTCCTATTTGTCTAAAAAAGAAAGGGTAATTTTTATGAAATTATTCGGAGCTAAAATACATTCTAGTCCTAGTAAACTAACTGAATTGGGTAAAGAAACGCTTAAAGTGAATCCTAAATCACCAGGTAGTTTGGGAATATCCATAGCTGAAGCAGTAGAATATGTGCTTTCTCATGATAGAACAAAATACATCCCAGGTAGTGTGATGGAGTTTGTATTAATGCATCAAACTATTATTGGACAAGAAGCTATTCAACAATTAAAAGAAGAACCAGATTTAATAATAGGTTGTGTTGGTGGAGGAAGTAATTTCTCTGGACTAGCTTACCCGTTTTTAGGAATGAAATTTAGAAATGAAGGGTTTGAGAAAACACAATTTCTAGCAGTTGAATCTAATAGTGTTCCTAAATTAACTAATGGAATATATCGTTATGATTTCCCTGATTCAAAGGGCATTTTACCGATGGTAAAAATGTTAACATTAGGTCATAAATATGTTCCCCCATCACTACATGCTGCTGGTTTAAGATATCATGGTGCAGCCTCAAGTTTATCTTTATTAATAAAGCGTAATTACATTAAAGTTAAAGGGTATAATCAAGAGGAGGTTATAAAAGCTGCTCAATTGTTTGCAAGGACAGAAGGCATAATACCGGCTCCAGAGTCTGCTCATGCAATAAAAGCAGTTTTGGATGAGGCCAATAAAATGTCCTCTGGTTCTGTCATATTATTTAATCTATCCGGTCATGGATTTTTAGATGTTGATGCTTATAGGAAGGTGTTAAAAATATGAAACAATTTATTAGTAAAATTGTTAATAGAAATAATTTGACGTTTGATGAAGCTTATAATGCTGCTATAACTTTACTTAAAAAAGATAATGATCCTGTAGATGTAACTGCTTTATTAGTAGGTCTTAGAGTTAAGGGTGAATCACCGGAAGAACTTGCTGGTTTTACAAAAGCATTAAAAGATACGTGTGTAAAAGTTTCATTAAAAACTTATGCAATAGATACTGCGGGAACGGGGGGTGATGAGCAGAATACATTAAATGTATCAACTGCGGCTGCTTTAGTTGCAGCCGCGTCAGGTGCGAAGGTTCTTAAACATGGTAATAGAGCTGTGTCATCTTCTTCTGGGAGTGCTGATTTTCTTGAAGCTTTAGGATTTAATATTAATCTTTCACCTGAGGCTTTGGCTGATATGGTTGAGAGACATGGTTTCGCATTCGCATTTGCACCTAAATATCATCCTACAATGGCAAACGTTATGCCTATAAGAAAAAGATTGGGTATAAGAACTATTTTTAATTTTATAGGACCATTAGCAAATCCTGGAAACATTAAAAGGCAAATTATAGGCGTAGCTTCACCGGAATTCATGAAACCATTAAGTGAGGCGATTTCATTATTAAATTTGGAGCATGTAATGCTTGTTCATGGAGTACCTGGAATAGATGAAGTTTCTGTTTTTGGGATAACTAGGGTAATAGAGATTAAAAAAGATTCTATAGAGAGTTACAAACTTTTACCTTCTGACTTAGGATTATCATTAGTCCAAATAGATAAAGTTCGAGTTTCAAGTCCGCATGAGAGTGTTGAGAAAGTTTTAGAGAGTTTAAAATATCCGAATTTAAATAATGATATTATAAATTTTATTGCGGCAAATGCAGGTTTTGCTTTATATGTTGCTGGTATAGGTAAAGATCTTAAAGATTCTGTGGAAATAGCCTTAGAAACAATATTGAGTAAAAGAGCATACGAGTACGTAAAATACATAATAGAGGTGAGTAAACAGTATGGTGGTTAGGGCACCATTATTAAAAATCTGTGGTTTAACAAGGAACATAGATGTGGAACTAGTTGATAAGATTGCCGATTTTGCGGGTTTTATAGTTGATGAGTTACTTGTGAGTCCTAGAAAAATAGATCCAAAAATTGCTAAGGCTTTAGCATCAACATTAACTAATGCTAAAGCAGTTTTTGTTTATGGAAAAATAGATCCTAAAATAGCTATTGAAACATCTAGAAAATTAGATATTCGCATTCTTCAATATCATGCTGATATAAATCCTAGTTTGATAGAATATGCGCGATCCCATGGTATTGAAATAGCTCCAGTCATAAATTATAAAGAGAACATGAATGATGAGATTCTTAATAAGTTCTTTGAATATAGTTATTATAAGCCTATTTATATATTAATTGATTCAGATAAGAATTCTAACTTAAAATACGAGCATGGGCTCAAATTACCATTAAAAGCGTTGAATCAAATTTTAAATGTAAACAATGTTGGTATTGCTGGGGGTATTACACCAGAAAACATATCCTATGTTATTAGATTCCATCCATATCTTATAGATGTTAGTTCAGGGGTGGAGGATGCTCCTGGTATTAAGAGTGTGGAAAAAATAATGAGAATTATAGAGGTGATAAAAAGTGAAAGAATTTAAAAAACTTCCAATTTCTATTGCTCCAAATCCGCATGAATTAGTGAGATACCTTATTAAAAATGAGAAATATGTTGCATTGCTTGAGAGTGGTAGTGGGGGATTCCCTGAACGCTCTAGATATACAATAGTGGGATGGGGCGCTAAAGATAAAGGCACGTTAATTGGATTTGAAAATACATTAGAAGCATATTTATCAAAGTTTAAACCAAACTCCACATTTCTTGAAGGAAGTATAGCTATTGGTTATATATCTTATGAAGCTGTACTTCATATTGAACAATATCTTAGAGATAAAGCTAAGTTGCATAAAGATTGGCCTATAGCTGAATTCTTTATACCAGAAAATCTCATAATTTATGATAATTTACTTAATGAGGTATATATTTTTGGTGACCTACCTGATAATATACAAACTACAAAAGTATCTTTCAGAACACTACAAAAGATAAGAGAGGTGGATAAGAGATCCTACATTAAATGGGTTAATGATGCTCTAATGAATATAAAAGATGGTGAGATTTTTCAAGTAGTTCTATCAAGATTTGAAGAATATGAGTATGAGGGAGATTTGTATGATGCATATATCAAACTTGCTCAAATGAATCCATCTCCATACATGTATTACATCATGATGGATGGAGAACGTATAATATTAGGTACCAGTCCAGAACTTTTAGTAAAAGTGACTGGTAATAAGATCGAAACGCATCCGATAGCTGGTACTCGGCCAAGATCTAAAAATTTAATTGAGGATCTAAAGCTTGAAGATGAACTCTTCAATAGTATTAAAGATCGTGCTGAGCATATAATGCTAGTTGATTTAGCTCGCAATGATTTAGGTAAGGTTTGCAAATATGGTAGTGTGAAGGTTAGAGAACTTTTTGTACTTGAAAAATATCAAAGTGTACAACATTTAGTGTCAAGGGTTGATGGAATTTTAGAAGAAAACGCTGATATTGTTGATGCACTAATAGCAACTTTTCCTGCAGGCACGGTTACTGGAGCTCCAAAACCTAGAGCAATGGAATTAATTGCACTTTATGAACATGAGCCTAGAGGACCGTATGCAGGGGCTATTGGGTTCATAGATGGTCTAGGTGGAGAATTTGCAATTACTATTAGAAGTATTTATGCTTATAAAAATATTTTGCGTATTCAAGCTGGTGCTGGTATTGTTCATGATTCAAATCCAGAATTGGAATATATGGAAAGTGAGTATAAGCTAAAGAGTTTAAAGTTGAGCTTGGATATGGGTGATACGTATGAGTGATATAACGCTTATTATAGATAATTATGATTCATTTGTATATAATATAGCTCAAATAATAGGTGATTTAGGTTCGAGACCGATAGTTATAAGAAATGATGAGATTAGTATAAATGCTGTTAAGAGACTTAGACCTAATAGGATAATAATATCTCCAGGTCCTGGAACGCCTTTAAATCAAAGGGATATAGGTATATCTGCCGAGATTGTAAAAATTTTTGCTCATAAAGTACCCATCTTAGGTATATGTTTAGGACATCAGATTATAGGAGTTACTTTTGGAGCTTCAATAAGAAGGGCGAAGATTATAAAGCATGGAAAAACAAGTATTATAAAGCATTATAATAGTCCTTTATATTTTAAGGTTCCTGACACATTTGAGGGAATGAGATATCATAGTTTAGTTATTGATAATCTGTCATCAGAGTTAATAGTTGAGGCCATTAGTCTTGATGATAATGAAATAATGGGTATTAGGCATGTTGAATATCCAGTCTTTGGTACACAATTTCATCCAGAATCAGTTGGCACAAAATATGGTGTTAGGATTCTTAAAAACTTTCTGGATGAGGTAACAGAGCCATGAGTGATTACCTTGAAATAGCTTATAAAATAACCAAAATGAGGGTTAGGTGTATAAAATCTTCTAAAAAGCGTATTTCATTTAAAAAAGCAATAGAGCAAAAAAATAATGAGGGTTATTTAGCGCTTATAGCAGAGTATAAACGTGCTAGTCCGAGAGGTATTATTAAGCTTGATATGGATCCCTGGGAATATTTTAATAAAGTCAGGCGTTATGCGACTGGATTTAGCGTACTTACAGAACCTATACACTTTCTCGGTTGTAATGAGATAGTAGCTATAGCATCTTCATTGAACAAGCCTATTCTTTATAAGGATTTTATTATTGAAAAAGTTCAAATAGATCAAGCAAAAGAGTATGGCGCATCAGCAATATTAATAATTTATGAACTATCAAAATTCATAGGTTTAGAAAAAATTACAAAACTTATTAATTATGCTAAATCCTTGGGATTAGACGTTCTTCTAGAAATTAATAATGAAAATAATGCAATTCATGCACGGGAAGTATTTCAGGATTCAGTGATCTATGGTATAAATTCTCGAAACCTATCATCGCTGGAACTATCTTTTGAAAAAAGCTTAAACATATTAAAAATCTTAGCTAATAAATATTTAGTAATTTTTGAAAGTGGAATAAATAATGAGAATATGGCTAGAAAGATAGCAAGCACAGGAGCAAATGCAATACTAGTAGGAACAGCATTAATGAAAAATCCAGAGCTAGCTAAAACCTTAAGTAATATAAAAATCAGAACTTAATGCTTGATTTAGTTTTAGGTTTAAAAATATAAATATATTACCACATTATAGTAGTAACACTTATATATTTTTACATTTTGTATTAATCGAGATGCGAGCTGTATTTATTAAACAACATGGAGGCCCTGAAGTACTCGAAGTAGGAGAATTCAATGATCCTATTATTAATGATAATGAAGTATTAGTTAGAATTAAATATACTTCCGTAAATAGAATTGATATACTTGTTAGAAGAGGTTATCCAGGAATACCTGTGAAATTGCCTCATATTTTGGGTACTGATGTAGTAGGATATGTTGAAAAGGTTGGTGCATATGTTAATAATCTTTCACCAGGTGATTTAGTCATAGCAAATCCTGTCATTGGTTGTGGGTATTGTAAAATGTGTTCAAAGGGGTTAGAAAATATGTGTCATGATTGGAAGATGATAGGTTTTCAGATTAATGGTAGCTATGCAGAATACCAAAAAATTCCTGCGCGATCTCTCATTAAATTCAATTCTAATATTGATATTAAAGAATTAGGTAGTGTTCCTTTAGCATTATTAGTTAGTTGGAGAGCTCTAGTTACATTAGGCAGGATTAAACGTGATGAAACGGTATTTATTTGGGCTGGAAGTAGTGGTGTTGGAACGTTCTCTATTCAAATAGCTAAATTTTTCGGAGCAAAAGTTATAACAACTTCTGGTAAGAAATGGAAAGTTGAGAAATTAAAATCAATGAATGTTGATTTAGTAATTGATTATAATTCAGATAATCTAATTGAGAAAGTTAAAGAGTTTACTAATGGAGATGGTGTTGACTTAGTTATAGATCCTGTTGGATCAGTATTAACACGATCTCTAGATCTAGAACTTATTAAAATAGGTGGAAAAATTATTGTTTTTGGTGTAAAAGATTCTGATAATGTACCAGTTAACTGGAGGAAAATTTATCTTAAACATGTTAAAATTATTGGGACGCATACTGGAAATAAATGGGAGCTTATGGAAGCACTTGAACTTATTAGAAAAAGATTTGTAAGACCAGTGATATATAAAACTTTTAATCTTGATGAAATTGCAGATGCTCATAGACTATTAGAATCTGGTGAATCATTTGGTAAAATAGTTATAAAGGTGGATTAAATGTCAAAAAGGAATATGATATTCTTTATATTACCTGTGCTTTTATGGCCTCTTGTATTCGTAATTTTCGCGTCAATTTTTCTTTATGTAATGGTAATTATAACGCTTTTTCTTGGCCTTTCAACAATCTTATTGTTTAAAAAAGATTTACATTCGTTGTTTTATAAAGGCGCTCAAAAAATCACAATAAAGTTCGTCTTTATTAGTTTAATAGCAGCTATAATACTTTACATAATCTTTTTACTTGGTGGTAAAGCTAGTTATCAGCTTGGAATAGGATATTTAGTTCTAAATATATATGATGTGCTTTTAAGTGTTAATAAAATTTATTTAAGTATTACATTAATAATAATTGGTATTATGGAGGAAATATATTGGAGAGGATTCGTACAGGGTATATTTATTGATAATAATGCAACATATCCATGGATTTTATCCACTATTTATTATTCAATAGTCCATGCAGTAACATTTAATTATATACTAGTAATAGCAGCTTTCATAGTTGGACTAGTTACAGGGTATGTAGCGTTCAAATTTGGCATAGTATACTCGATACTCACGCATATAATTTGGTTAGAGATTGTTATAGTTCTTTTTCCAGTATTACCATAATGAAAGGTGAATTTCATGAAGAATTTTATTAAGAATTTTCAAACACTTCTCATGAAAATAATACTCATAACACGACCGTGGAGCTTTTTTATGACTGTAGCATCGGTCACTTTAGGAGCAGTTTATGCATATTATGAAAACAATATATTTAATGTAATTATCTATCTAATTACCATAATAGGTGCTATAGCACTTCATGCTTTTACAAATGTTATAAATGATTACTTTGATACATTATATGGTGTTGATAAACCTAGCAGTCCAACTACAAGGTATAGATTGCATCCTATAATTTCAAAACTTTTTAAACCACGTCAAGTAATCAAGATATCATTTATGTATTTATTTATAGCAACTATAATGGGAATAATATTGTATCTTTGGGAAAGACCGTTAGTTTTAATCTTAGGCATATTAGGTGCATTGATATCCTTTGAGTATACAGGCCCACCATTAAAATATAAATACAAAGGATTAGGGGAGCTTATGGTGTTCATCATGTGGGGGCCGATGATGTTTTCAGGATCTTACTATGCGCAAACAAAATTACTTACTCTAGATTCTTTAATAGTATCATTTCCAATAGGATTATTAGTTGCATCAGTACTGCTAATTGATGGAATAAGAGATTACGATTATGATAAAGCGGTTGGTATAAAAACATTACCTATCATAATTGGAAAAAATAGAGCCTTAAAATTATATTTCTTATTAATTATATTACCTTATATACTTGTTATAATACTTGCATTAATTAATATTATAGGAATAACATCCTTAATAGTTCTCCTAACAATTCCACAATCAATAAAACTGTTAAAAAATTTTCTAAAATATGTTCCAGATACAGCAGCACCTCAAACAGCCCAGTTTACATTACTGTTTGGAATCACATACATTATTGGAATTGTTCTAAGCTACTTATAAGCGAAGTTTATCTTGACATAAAATTTTTAGTTTAAAAATCTTTAATGGAACGAATGGTCATTGAGTAGTAATTGTTTTATATTTGTTGAAATTATCTTAAGAACTAAGTTTTAAACTTTCTTGTTAATTTAAAAAATATAAAGTTAGTTTATTTATGTCCAGTTCTGATAATTATAATAAACAATACTATTCCTATTATTATTGCTGCGATCATTATAGTTATTGGATTAATCATGCTTACTCCTGTGGTTGTTTCCGTAACTGTTGTAGTAATTGTAGTAGTTGTTGTAGTAGTTGTTGTGGTGGTTAATGATGGAGTAGTTATTGGTGTTGAAATTACTGATGTAGTAGTTATGGTAGTAGTTGATGGAGGAGCCAAATTAATAGGTAAATATAGTTTCGTGATATGTCCTGCTGCATCAAGAATATTTATTGTGATATTAATAACTGTTCCTGGAGCAAATCCAGGTAATATTATTTTATAATATGGTTCTTCATATGATGCTTCTGTTATTACTTTTTTGTTTTGATAGAAGTATTCTGCATATATTCTTAAAATACCCCATCCTGTATCAGAGGCTTGTATATATACTGTTATTTGAGAGTATGGTTCAGGGGTGAGTGGATTTGTATATATAATTTTTCCTATAGGTGGTTCAGTATCTTCATAAGGTGCTAAAGTTATTTTAAGACCACTTTTAGTTGGAATTACCACTTTTACTGCAAAATAATTTGTTCCTGCAACATCTATAGCACTTAATAGTACTACTGAAGCTGCTGTTCCATAGGAATTGCTGTATAATTTATAATTTGATAGTTTGGCTGTATTTCTTGATGTAAGAATTAATACAGAATTTATGTTAATGTATGTTAATGTATTAGTGATGTTAACTGTTACTGCTATTTTATTATTATCATATGTCTTTAATATCGTGCCTCTTGCTTGGATACTTCTAGTAGCTAATATTTCAAATATAGTTCTTGGAGTAGCAGGATTAGCAACAATATACATGAATACCAGATGGTTACCAAAAGAAATTAGACCATCCATATGGATTAACTTATTACTCTTCATAGGAGTTATATTCTGGTTTACATTCGCAATATTGGCAATTGGAGTAACATTCTTTGGACTTAAAATCTAAAACTTTTTTATTTTTGGTAAATTTTTATGTGGTGTCTTTCGGTTTTGATGATTACTTGTATTATTTATGAATTTTGATGTGTAAAACCTTTTAAAGCTATGAGGTACGCTGATGCTGTGTGTCTATCTAATCCATACTTCTGCATGATTTCATCGTGTTCTCTGGAGTGTGTTGTTCTCACTGGTTCTACGAGCAGTACTTTAAATCCGTATTTTAAAGCCATTGTGACAGCGTATTGAATTAATTGCCTCTTCGCAAATTTAGTTATCTTCCTATTCGCAGTTCTACTCTTTATGAATTTCCACTTCTTTATCTCAGGAAGATTTTCAAAAACAACCACACCAACACCATGCATGCAACAGTACTCGAGAAGCCTTGCTAGTACCCCAAGTCTGTGCTCCAAATTATGAGAAGACGTAATATTAAATGCTTCTTAGTTTTGGATTGACGTATTCTTCTATGCTGAGTCCTATAAGGACGAAACCTGTACCTAATAAGGCTATGCATAGGCCGGGTGGGAGAAACCACCACCATAATCCTAAAAGGAGCGCGTTTCGTTGTTGAGCATAATATAGCATCATGCCCCAGCTTTTGTGTGTTGGATCGCCTAATCCTAAAAAGCTGAGTCCAGCTTCAGCGAGTATTGCGCCAGTTATTTCAAAAATCATTTGTGCCATAACTATTGGCATTACTGCTGGGAGTATTGCTTGGAATATGATTCTAATATTTGATGTTCCTATTGCTTTAGAAGCTTCAACATAATCTCTTTGTTTAATAGTTAATGTTTGTGACCTAATAACTCTTGCTGTGCCCATCCAACCAAGTATTGTAAGGGCTAATATAATATTAAATAAATTTTGACCTAAGTATGCTACTAAGATTATGAGTAATGGTAATGAAGGTATTATTAGGAGTGTATCTATTGTTCCTGAAATTATTTCATCTAAATACCCTCCATAATAACCTGCAAATAAGCCAGCGGGAACGCCTATTAATGTTTGAAATAATGCTGCAAAAAATCCTACCATGAGACTTACTCTAGTTCCGTGAATTAATTCACTTAATATATCATAACCTACATCATTAAGTCCGAGAGGATGCTGAAGTGATGGTGGTTGAAAAGGAGGACCTACTTGAACCCATGGATTATAAGGTGATAGTTGATCAGCAAATATAGCTATTATTATGAAAAAAGTCACAATTATTAAACCAGCACGACCCTTACGATTACTAATTATTGCATGAAGAAATTCACTTTTTGGTAAATTCATTAAAACTTTCAGAATATTCACAGTGTTCACCCATATCTAACTCTTGGGTCTAGTATCATGTAAATGATGTCCGCGAGCAAGTTTGCTAATATAACGGTTATGGATAGTAAAAAGAATGCGCCTTGAAGTACTGGATAATCGTGATATATTATTGATTCATAAATTAATAAACCAACTCCTGGATACGAAAAAACAGTTTCAGTGAAAATTGCACCGCTTACTATAAATCCAAATCTTAATGAAAGTATTGTAATTGGTGGAAGTAATGCATTTCTTAACACATGTTTAATAATAACAGTTCTCTCTGATAATCCCTTAGCTTTGGCAACAGTAACAAAATCTTCACTAAGCACATCTAACATGGTATTTCGTGTAATAAGAACGTAGGTTGCGTATGCTGTTAATGTAATTGCTGATATGGGAAGTATTGCATGATAAAGGGCATCTGTAATAAATTCAAAAAAGTTATCATATTCTAAACCAGGGGTTAGAGCATGACTAGTTGGTGTTATTTTAAGTATGTATCCAAAGATATAAACTAACATCATTGCAAGCCAGTAATAGGGAATCGACCATATGAATATTGAGGATACTGATATTGTGGAATCTATTTTAGAACCTCTTTTCCATCCTGCTATTATACCGAATATCATACCTAAAAGTGCAGTAGTTATGGTTGATATTCCAAGTAAGAAGATTGTCCATGGAAGGCGTTGCATTAATAATTCATATACTGTTTCAGGATAATATCTATATGAGAAACCCCAATTTCCTTGAAATGTGTTGAGTATATAAGCAGTAAACTGATCCCATATAGGTCTATTAAGTTTAAATATTTCAATAAGATATTTTGCTGTTTCTGGGGGTAATTGATTTTCATTAGCCAGAATATTGGCTGGATTACCAGGCATCGCTCTAGGAATAATAAAATTTAATATAAGCACAACAAAAAACGTAATAATTAATCTAATTACACGTCTTAAAATGTATATCCTCAATCCTATTCACCCAAATAAAAAATAAAGAAATTTATTAATGTTTGCCTCGTCGTAGTACTATATACAATACTGCAATTATTACTATTATAACAATAACTCCCGCTATTAATGTTACATCATATCCTGGTGCTTGAATTTGTGTAGTGGTTGTTGTAGTTATTGTTGTAGGTGATGTTGTAGGTGTAGTTGTGGTGGTTGTTGTAGTGGGTGGTGTCCAGCCTATTGGTTTTATATTCACTATAGATATTAATGATGATGGGCCATCATTTTCATTGAAACCTGTAAATTTGTCTGTACGATATGCTGTTATTGAGTGCTTTACATAAAGTGTAAGTATTGGTAGATCGCGTGCTATGAGTGCTTGAATATTATAAATTATTTCACGCCTTTTTTGAATATCCATCTCGCTTCTTTGCGCTTCTAGCAATTTATCCATTTCAGGATTTTCATATCTAAACCAATTTCTTGGGACATAGGTGCCTAGAGGGGCTGAAGCGCCGCTATAAAATCTTTGGTAAAGATAGAGATCTGGTTCGAGTGGTACACCTAATCCCATGAGACCAAGATCAAAATCTCCCACGCCTTCTTTTTCATCAACAGTACCGAGGCTTAACGTTTGGACTGTAATTTCTATACCAATATTCTTTAACCAATCTTGTATTAATTCTGCTGTTCTAACAAATTCAGCTCTTCCAGCTATTGTAAGAAGTGAATATGACATTTTTTGTCCAGTAGGTGTGACTCTTATACCATCTGAACCTTTATGAAAGCCAAGGTTATCTAATATTTCGTTAGCTTTAGTAAAGTTTTGCTTTCTCCATTTTATGTTGGGATTATACCAAAAACCTAGGTATGGAGGAATCCAGCCATCTGGTGCTGGATCTGCAAAACCAAGCATGACTGTGTTCACAATATCTTCTTTACTTATTGCATATGCTATTGCTTCTCTTACACCAGTTATATTGAATGGATATCTTTTAAGATTGAAACCCATAAATCTTATTATATTACCTGGTCTTACTACAACTTTGATGTTAGGAGTTTTTAACATGGTGGCAACAAGTTCAGGATCAACAGTAGCTGCTGCTATGGTATCTATATTTCCAGCTAATAAATCAAGCATCATGGATTGTGTAGATTTATAAAGTACATAAACCAATTTTGGTACTGCAGGCTTACCTTGCCAATAATCATTAAATGCTTCAAATTCTACATCAACGCCTGGGACATATTTTACAAATTTATATGGTCCTGTGCCTATAGGATTATCCATGTTTTTGAATGTTGTTATATTAACTGCTGAAAAGATGTGTTTAGGTATTATCCATTGGGTACCTAAGTAATAGATTGCGGGTGCCCATGCTTTTTTAAGGTGAAATATTACTGTAGTTGGATTTGGCGCTTCTACGGAAGCTATGAAATCTCTAAATTTGTTCCTATCTAATGCTGGTGTTGACATTATAGAATCAAATGTAAATTTTACATCGTCAGATGTGAATTGCTGTCCGTCATGCCACTTAATATTATTTCGTAGGGTAAATGTGATTGTTAAAGCTGATGCATTGACACTATATCCAGTTGCAAGCCATGGAGAATAAGAACCATTAGCGTGTAAATAAAGCATTGATTCATACATAACACCTATAATGGATTGAGCAGCAGAGAATATAGAAGTAAGTGGATTAAAGCTATCAATCTCATCTGGTACACCTATTTTTAATGTTGTTTCGATGCCATAAACATTTGGAAGCGCTGGTAGTGTTAAGGAACTTATTAATAAGGAACTTATTAATATTGTAAGTAATATTAATATTAAAATGTTTTCCTTTCTAATCCTCATTTTTTTATCGCCAAAAGTATTTACTGTATTAGGAGATATATAAGTTTTGTTTTCTGAATCTAAAAATATTAAAGAGCTATATTTATATTGTTAAATTAATTATTAATATATTAACCATAGTTTATTCACGTATATTAGCGAAATAGCCAAGATATAATGACAAAATCTACATGTTAAGCGCTACAAATTATTGTATAAATTCTATTTAAAAGTGGTCATTGATGTGTTAAAAACATGTTTATATACATGTTTACAATAATTTTTTGTGGTGGGTTAGATGATAAATACATATCATAAGTTTAGTTTAATGCGTATTTTTGTAGCATGTAACGTGAGGTGATTGATTTGGCATATTCAACTAAGGATATTGTTTTGATTGCTGGGCTTTCTGTTATTTCTGGTATAATATTTGCTATTACTAGTGACGTGTTAGCTACACCGGTCGAAGTGATAGGTGGGCATTATGGTATTGCTGTTATTTATGGATTATGGTTTATTGGTGGTACTTTAACTGGTTATGTTGTTAGAAAACCATGGGCAGCATTCTTAGGTGAAACTATTGGTGCAATAATTGAACTGTTAGCGTTGAGCCCTTATAGTATACTTCTTTATTATTATGGGCCTGCGCAAGGGATTATGAGTGAGTTAGCTTTTGCTATTTTTCGTTATAAGAAATGGGATTATACTTCTATGTTTTTAGCTGGGGCGTTACCAGCAATAGCTGCTTATCCATTTGATGTGCTTGTATCACCATTTTATCCTGAAGCAGTTCATTATACTTTAGTAACTCATGTAACATTGTTTATGGGTTATCTTTTAAGTGGAGCGATTTTAGGCGGTTTTTTAGTCAAATTCATTGTAGATGCTGCGGTAAAAGCTGGAGCGATTAAACTGTGAATTCAATGTTGACTATTAATAATTTGATCATAGAAAAGAGGCTTGAGAAGCCTATATCATTTTCGCTTGAGAGTGGTGAAATTGCATATTTATTAGGACCTACTGGTAGTGGCAAAACTAGTATTTTAATGTCTATAGCGCAACTTTTACCTTATAAAGGTGATATTAAACTTGGTAATCTGGATCTTAAAACTCTTAATAAAAAAATGATAGCTAAACGTATTGGTTTTGTTTTGGATGAAGTTGAGAAGCAATTTGTTGCGCATAAAGTTGCTGACGAAGTAGCGTTTACGCTAGAAAATCTTTCATGGGATAGTGACTCAATAAAAAATCGGGTTACAGAAACTCTCAAAATTTTTAAGATTGAACATTTAATGTGGAGAACACTAGGGACTTTAAGTGCTGGTGAAAAAATTCGAGTTGCACTAGCATCAGCAATGGTTTCTGATCCTGATATTTTATTAATAGATAATATATTGGCGCACATTGATCCCCCAACACGTAAAGAATTTATGAACTATATGGAAAAGCTAAGTGTTAACGGAAAAATTATTTTGATGGCAAGTTATGAGAAGATGAGAAACGGAAAGAATATACAGATTGGTACTGCAAAAAATCCTTTGAATTTTGAAATACCATTAAGAAGTATTGGAGATGAGATAATTGAATTGAATAATATTAGTTATGGTTACAGAAAAGATGAACCTATCCTAAATGATGTCACATTTAGTATGAATCAATCAGAAATTATTGCTTTATTAGGTAGGAATGGTTCAGGAAAAACAACCCTATCTAAAATTATAAGCGGGTTAATAAAACCTTGGGACGGTGGTGTTAAAGTTCGTGGAAAAATTGCTTATGTTCCTGAGGATCCAAATTTATTGTTCACAAGAATGACGCCTATTGACGATATTTCTCTCAGTATAAAGCTATCAAAAAGTAATATTCGTGCTGAGGATTTACTTGCACAACTAGGCATCTCACAATATGCAAAAAATCCTATTTTTAGCTTGAGTAAAGGTTTTAAAAAAATAGTGGCCATTGCTATTTTATTAGCACTCAAACCAGACATTTTAATAATTGATGAGCCAACCGCAGGCCTTGATAGTTATTATAAGAGCTTAATGGAATTTGTTTTTTCAAAAATGGCATCCATGGGAGTTACTATAATGTTTGTAACACATGATATTGACTTTGCATTAAGGGTTGCAGATCGATTCTTAGTTCTTAAAGATGGGAAAATAAAATATGATGGAAAACCTAATGAGGCGATTGAATTATGAGGGCGTTAGTGAACTCTATAATAATAGCATTAATAGTTGGTTTAATGACATGGAGAAAAGATTTTCTTTATCCACTTTTTTTAGCTATTCTTACACTTTTCATAGTTGGAAAAATAAAGATGATTCTGAAAGGTTATTTACTATTTATGCCTTTAATTCTAGGTATATCGTGGTTTAATGGATATGTATCATTTATGCATGGTGGAAGTTTTTTAACTACATTCATCATGGTTTTTGCTAGATTACTTACATTAATTAATTTCTCAGCATACTTTATTTTAACTATTGAACCTTATGAATTGGCAGAAAACTTCTCTAAAGTTATGTCACCAAGTATAGCCTATATTTTTTACATAGCCTATAATATTATGCAAGCAACAATAAAACGTTATCAAGATACATACCAAGCAATGAAAAGTCGATACTTATTAAAATCACGAATAAGCATTATAAAACTTTTAGTTCCAATTACTATATCAGTAATAAACTACATTTATAACTATTCAGAGATGTTAGGAGTTTCGATGGATGCCAGAGGTTTCGACGATAAAAGAATATTTTGGAGAAAAGTAATGTTCACTAAAAAAGATATTTTGAGAGTAGTAATACTATTATTTGCAGGAGTTATCGGATACTTTTTTATTCCCACGAATATATGACCTTAAATCAAGAAATATTTTTGTTATTATGAATATTTTCATTATAAATAATTAACACTATTCCCATTCTTTGTTTAAATATTTGATAATTTTTCCACAAAGAATATTAGGAGATTAGTCCCAATCTTTCTTTGAGAGACTTATGTCGTACATGATAAAAGTAAAAGAATTAATGGTACCTAAAGAGAAACTAGTAAAAGTAAAACCATCAATAACCATAACTGAAGCTGTGAAAATAATGTATGAAAAAGGTATTGGATCAGTTCTTGTAGTAGAAAATGAAAAATTGGTTGGCATATTTACTGAGAGAGATGTAGTTAAAATAATAGCTACAGGTATACCATTAAGCGAAAATTTGGAGAAAGTAATGACAAAGAAACCTATAACGATAGAAGAGAATGAATACCTTTCTAAAGCGTCTATTTTGATGAGCGAGAAAAATATTAGACATTTACCCGTCGTTGATAAAGAAGGAAAACTAACAGGAATAATTTCTGCAAAAGATATAGCAACATACTTTTATACAATAATAGAAAGGGAAATTTAACACCACAATTTTTTATTTTTTATCATTTTTTGCTGTGTTGAATGGTTCTATGAGAATGCTGAGAGCATAAAAACACTGTTTGATAAACTTTTAAGGAGGAAGGTTATAGTAACTATTCATATAAATGATGATGCGCTAATTAAAGCAAATAAATTAGGTATCAATGTTATTTATGGCAATGTTATAAAAGAATAAAGATTGTTTTATGACATGTACACGTCGTGCAATATAGTTCATTTTAATAATTAAATTATCAGACTTTTTTCGAAACATGAAATGAATTTTAAAAGCTTCATAATGCGTGAAGTTTTTATTTAGTTAGAAGATCATTTAAATGGTAAAAATTGTCGTTTGAAGAGGCGGAAGTACTTAAAAAGAGGGCTGAAGCATTCTTACGTAATGCAGAGAGACTTATAAAAGATAAAGAGTGGGATCTTGCAATATTCAACTTGGAACAATTTTGTCAACTAATACTTAAATATAAACTCTTAATTAAAAAGGGGAGTTATCCTAGAACGCACTCATTAAGAACTTTAATACGTATTTTGGCCCAGGATAATCCTGAATTATTAGAACTTGTCGAGAGTGAGAAAAATTTGCATTATGTAGCACGACTTGAAGAAGCATATATTGTAGCTAGATATTTGCCATATATATTTGAGGAGAAAGAGGTTAAGGATGTTTATAGATTTGTTATGGAGGTGTTTAAGTCTTTTGTTGAAAAAATATGAAGAAAAGATAATGGAATATCTTAAGAATTATATGTATGTAGCGCATAAAGTTAAAGAACTAATAAGGAAAATAGATCCGGATGCTAAGATTTATGTATTTGGGTCTGTAGTGAAGGGAAAATATACAGCATCAAGTGATATAGATATTCTTGTTGTTACTAAAGATATTAAGAAAAAAGATCAAATGAAGGTTAATGTGTATAAAGAGATTGATGCTCCAATAGAGCTTCATATAGTAACCTCTGAGAAATTTTATACGTGGTATAAAAAATTCATAAAAACAGATGAAATTATAGAAATTTAAAGGATTTTTAAATGATGCCCCCAAATAAGATTTTTGTGGCTGGATTTTTATTTATGAGTATTAAGCTCATTTCTAACGTGTTTTTAGGTTTTCAGAATAATTAGCATTTTTCTGCTCAAGCTGTGAATCATGCGGCAATTCAAAAATCAATTACAACATTTTTAAGAGTGAATAAGAAAATTTCTTTTTAGAATATGGCAAAACAAATATTGCAATGTCTTCGTACTTGTAATTTGAGCTAAAGAGTATTTCTATAAGCTTCTTCATTAATAAGTAGTTTTCAATTAGATCTATGAATGCAATGATTTCTCATTTTTTAATAAAAATTAAAAAAATTAATATGTTTTAGTTTATTTTACTTAATTGCTTTTCTGAAATATGTGCCGCAGTTGGTACACTTAAAGAGGCCTATTGTAATTGGTTTTCTTCCCTTTGGAGCGAGTTGCCAGTTTTTAACTGGTGAAGCTACTTCAGTTCCACATTTTGGGCATTTCGCCATATTTCATCCCTCATTAATTAATGTACAATATGTAATATATAAATCTTTCCATAGAGAATGTTATGTTCAATGAAACACATCAAAAATTACAATAATTATGTAAAATTTGTTTTAGAAAATGTTTAATTTTTAAATAAATATGTATATTATACTTTTGTATAGTTAAAATATAATATATTATTATCATTTAATGTAAATAATTAATGTAATCTAGCGATTCATAGCATTTCTTTAAATAATTTAAAATAAAATAATTATAATGATTATATATTTAGAGTTATTAATTCAAAGTTTCTATTTGTATTGTTGAATGTCCTATATTAAATTTCTCTTTAAGTATGGAATTGATGTGAGATATTAACTCTGAGGTTTTATTAATGTTCTGAGCATCAATAACAATATGACACGTTAGCATTTTTATTTCTGGAGTTAAACACCAAACATGAACATCATGAACATCCCTCACTTCATTTATTTCCATGAGCGCGCTCTTTATATCCTCTAATTTTACATCGAATGGGACAGCTTCTAAAAGTACATTGATTGTATCTTTTATAAGGTTTAAGCTTCCTTTCATTATAAAAGTTCCTATGAAAATACTTATTATAGTATCAACCAGGTAAAAATGGGTAAACATTATAACGATACCACCAAAAATGACCCCAATTGATTGTATTGTATCAGTTAAAACATGTAAGTATGAGGAGCGAATATTCACATCATTTCCTTTCTTTAACATTATTGTCATAAAAAGGTTTACAAAGAATCCTATTGTTGCGAATACTAAAAGAGATTGCGGAAAAATACTGGGTGGATTTAATAACCGTAAATACGCTTCGTAAAAAATGTAAAGAGAAATTACAAATAATAATAAGCTATTAATAAGTGCTGTTAATATTTTCATTCTATGAAAACCGTAAGTCATTTTACTTGTAGGAGGTCTATAAGATATATAAATGGCAAATAAACTTAATGAAAGAGCAAAAATATCTGTTAGAACATGTCCTGCATCACTTATTAAAGCTAAACTATTACTTATAATACCACCAATAATTTCAAATATAAATAACATGACCGCGATAAGCAATACTAATAATAAATGATTATTATTCTTAACATTAAATACTAAATTATCCTGATGCGTACATATGCTCATAAATGTTCACTTATTAAATTATTTACTTTATATTTAAAGATAACTTAGGAATGGATATTTTAGCATTATCTTCCAATATAGCATGGCCTCTGAGCATCCTAAAAGACAGAGATCTTGAGGAATAGCGTTCACAATCCGCCCGAGCTCTGTGAATACTTGATTATTATTAAATATTTATTGGATAGTTTTAGTATTTAAGGGATAAAATAGTAAGTGCAAATATATTTATGGGATAATATTTAAGTATGAGGATAAAGTAGTCATAGTTAAGATTGGTGAGAGAGGTGGAATGACGATACCTAAAAAATTACGTATAAGGAATACTAAAGCTATAGTTATATCAGCCGGGAATTTTCTTATTACCATTCCATTACCTATGAAATTAGATGAGTATGCAGGTTCATGGCTTCCATCAAAACGTGAAAGAAAAGAGTTAAAAGTATTAGCTGAAAAGGCTGCAGCAGAAGATGCGATAAAAAGAGCAAAGAGAGGAAAGCAAATTTGGTCAACTCCCTATTAAAAGCAGGATTAAAAGAATTGATCATTGAAAACTTTAATGAATAGTTTTATCATATTATTTAAAATCATTTAGGTGAATGATTAGTTGTGCTTCTTATTGTTGCTGAATGTTTTAGCGTGAAACTGTTGCGATAGCACCTTTGTTTGCTCCTTCATAGACTTGTACATGGACTTCATTTATATTTTCTGGTGCTTTGGAAAGTATATAGTTTGCTAATGTTTTGGCTATATTCTCTGATGTTGCTTCACCATCTATTATAAATACATTATCCTCTGGTAATTCAAAACGAAATCTTCCATAACTTATTATAATAATATCATTGGATTTTTGTGCATATTTTTTATTGGTAACTAGTTTATGATCAATAATGCTTATGGCATCCTTAATTAATTTCTTTGCTTCGGCAAAGTCTAGTACCATATCTAAGTTGACAAGTTTTCCATAAAGATAAACAATAATTTTGGATGTATGTCCATGTAATGGAAAACATTTTCTATGTTCTGGAATGAAATGGGAGTAGTCAAAATCAGCCTCTATAAATATTCCTGGATTATCGCTGGATTTTATTTTTCTAACTCTCACCATGTTATGACGCCCCCATCAACAATAATTACTTGTCCAGTTATATAACTTGAATCTTGTGACGCTAAAAATAATACAGTTTTAGCAACTTCTTCTGGTTCACCTAATCTTTTTAGTGGTATGTGTTCTATCAGCTCATCAACATCTTTTTTATTAAGCCATTGTAACCATCCAGTTTTAATACTTCCAAGAGCTACTGCATTTACTCTAATCTTTGGAGCTAATATTGTAGCTAATGTTCGTGTTAACCCTATTACACCTGATTTAGCTATGGCATAAATTATTCCATCACTACCACCAGCAATTCCTGGTGTAGAAGTTATATTTATAATACTTCCATGACCATGCGTAAACATATGTTTTGCTGCTTCTCGTGAACAAAGCAATGAACCCCATAAATCAACGGATATTACTTCATCCCACATCTTTTTATTAATATCCCAAAGTGTTGATTTCCAATATTCCTTAGAACCATGGCCAGCATTATTAACTAATATGCTAACAAATCCATAATTTTTTATAGTTTCATTAAAAAGTTTTTGCACGTCACTCTCTGAAGAGACATCAGCTTGAACCTCTATAGCTTCTGAACCTATTTCATGAATTTCGTTCACAACCTTTAAAGCTTCTTCCTTAGATCTAGAGTAATTAACTACTATCTTAGCACCTTCTTTGGCAAACTCTAATGCTATTACTCTTCCTATACCTCTACTAGACCCAGTTATAACTGCTACTTCACCTTTGAGCTTCAAAAAAATCACCAGAAAGAACTAATGCTTTACTTAATAGTTTCAAGTTGTTTTTCTATTTCATTATAATTAGGTTCTACACCAGGATTATCTGATACCCACTTGTATCTAATAATACCATCTTTATCAATTATAAAGACAGCTCTTTTAGCAAGACCCTTTAATCCTCTAAGATCCTGAAGTACAACGTCATAAAGTTTTATAACATCTTTATTAAAATCACTTAATAATGTAAATGTAAGCTTATTATGTTCTGCGAATGCTTTTTGAGCAAAAGGTGTATCAACACTAATACCTATTACATTAGCATTAAGCTTATTAAACATTGACATGCTATCTCTAAATGTGCATAACTCTTTAGTACATACTGAACTAAATGCTGCTGGAAAGAAAACTAATACAACGTTTTTGGATCCTATAAACTCTTTAAGGCTTCTTGGTTTAAAATCAGTATCTAATAATGTGAAATCAGGTGCTTTTTGACCTACATCAATTGTCATTTATCTCACCATACAGATTATTTTAAACATAAAAATAAACTTTAGGGAAAAATATTAAAAAGCATCATAACATTTTTATGAGTAAATCATGGAATAATCTAATACATTAATAAGCTATCGCATATATAAACCACTCATTATTAGGTTATGAAGACCAATAAAACATTTATATACTAGTTATAACATATGTTATAGTGATCAGGCATGGATCAAGAATTGCATATTGTTTTAGTTTCAAATGAACCAGAACGCGTGTATCCAGCCTTGACACTCGTTCTAGCAGCTAGTACATTAAATGTAAAAGCACACTTATACTGCACTATGAAAGGCCTAGATCTTGTGCGCAAAGATACTATGAATAAAATTTCTATGCCAGGGATGCCTCCTATTGAAAAATATTTAAATGACGCATTATCCATGGGTGCTCACATATGCGCTTGCGCTCCATCTAAAGCAATGTTGGCAGAGATGGGCATTAATGAACAAACACTTTATCCTGGAGTAGAAATGGAAGAAGCAATAACATTCTTAAATAATGCATTGAATGCTGCGAAAAAAGGAGGCATAGTTCTCTTTATATGAGGTGATTTTATGGAGACTAAATATATTATTGATGTAAGAGGTTTAGTATGTCCCTATCCAGCTTTTCTAACTATTAAAAAATTAAATGAAATAAAAGAAGAAAATATTAACGTTGAAGTAATTTGCGATAAATCTGAAGCAACATTAAAATCTTTAACAACTACACTAACAAATAGAGGTTATAAATTCATTGTAAAAGAAAACGAGGATAGTTATATTATTAGGATCGGTGAAAAAATATGACTGTTATACAATACGAATGGAATATGAGGGCAGTGCACAACTGGATAACTAACATTAACTCAGCGATAAATGGGCATTTGACCTATGATAATCTAAAAGTTGGTAACACTCCACTTTTAAGGCTTAGCAATTTAGAAAATGGTGAACTAAAGATTTATGCTAAATTAGAATGGATGAATCCGTTTGGTTCAATTAAGGATAGGGCAGCTTATTGGATGATAAAAATTGCAGAAAAAGAAGGCTTACTTTCCAAAGATAAGAAAATAATAGAACCAACATCAGGTAATACCGGTATAGCTTTAGCATGCATATCGCGAGCATTAGGTTATAAATTCTATGCGGTAGTTCCTCAGGCAATCACAGATGAAACAAAAATATTAATTAAAAAACTAGGGGGTGAAGTATTTGAAACACCTGACGACTTATGTCCTAGGTTTGGAAAAGGAACAGATCAGAGCATTGCATTAGCTAAATCAATAGTCGAAAGTTATCCAGATCAATATTTCATGCCTAATCAATACGAAAATGAGGCTAACTTTTTAGCTCACTATGAGAGTACAGGACCTGAAATTTGGAAAGCTACAGAAGGTAAAGTCACACACTTAATATCTGGCATTGGAACAGGTGGTACTATCACAGGCGCTGGTCTTTACTTAAAAGAACAAGGTAACATTGAAATCATAGGTGTTGAACCACAAAAGAACCATCATATACAAGGCTTAAGAAATTTTGAAGAATCAGGAATACCTCCTATCCTTTCTAAAAGAATTAAAATTATAGATAGATGGATAAAAGTAAGTGATGAAGAAGCGTTCACAGCAGTAAAACTTGCAGCCGAGAAGGAGGGTCTATTAATAGGACCTTCATCAGGAGCAGTTCTAGCAGCCGCACTAAAACTCAATAAAGAACATATAAAGGGTACTGCAGTATTAATATTCGCAGATGATGCAGTGAAATACTTAGGACTTTATACCAAATTAGGTGTACTAAATAGCGAACAACTTGATATTTTAAGAAAACTTTCAAATGCTTTGTCATTCTAAATCAGGGTTTATGTTTTACTTTAACTTTTTTGTCATATGTGAAGAATAACTATTATTCCCTTTAACATATATGAGCTTATGAAGAGAAACTGATAGAAAGGTTTTTTAATAAAATTCGAGTACTGAAGAAAACCAGAATCTATTTTACAATGAATTTGGCAAGAAAGTCCAAAACTCTCGTTCTGGGATGGATTGCTGATAAGCTTAAATATAATAGATTATGATACTCATCCCACTTTAGAAGTGAGAATCCCCAACTTTAGCCGTGGAGGGCGCAACTTTAATTGAGTAATTCATAGAAGGTGCATTTTAGGATCTTGAAGGATATTGTCCTTTAGAGCAAAGGGAAAATAAATGGTAAAGGTTAAATTATAGATATTTCTTTAGTTTGTGAGTGAGAAACGTGGGAATGTACCACCAGATTGCAAAACTATGGAAGAAAGTTAAAGATGGTCCCTTAGCTGAAGTATATCGTGAGAGGTTAGTAGCATGGAGACGTGAACCTACTGTTATTCGTATTGAGAAACCTACTAGGTTAAATAGGGCTAGAGCTCTTGGTTATAAGGCTAAGCAAGGTTTTGTTGTTGTGCGTGTGCGCGTTAGAAAGGGAAAAATGGAAAAGCCAAGACCTAGGAGTGGGCGAAGACCTAAACGTATGGGTACTGTGAAGATGACTGTTAAAAAGAGTTTGCAATGGATTGCTGAGGAAAAAGCTGCTAGAAAATTTCCAAATCTTGAAGTGCTAGGAAGTTATTGGGTTGGCGAGGATGGTAAATATAAGTGGTTTGAAGTTATAATGGTTGATCCATACCATCCAGTTATAATTAATGATAAGGATGTAGGATGGATATCAAGAGGTGTTGGTATTGAGCGATGAGACAACTCAGTCTATTGTTGGATTTCCTAAGCCAATAGTGTTAACACCTTTAATTAGAAAGGGTAAATATATTGTACCTAAGTCAAGGGTCGGTAAAGGCTTTAGTCTTGGTGAGCTTAAGGAAGCTGGTGTTTCTAGGGAACAGGTAAAGGCTTTAGGTATTTATATTGATGAGAGGAGAAGAAGTGTTCATAAAGAAAATATCAATTTGTTAAAGCAATTTATTGAGGCTTATAAGGAGGGAAAAATTTTAGCGGTTACACGTAAGAAGAAAGTTGGGGCTAGCCCTCAAAGTGGTCGTGTATTTAGAGGTTTAACTCCATCTGGAAAGAAATCACGTGGTCTTGTGAAATCTAGGTATAAGGAGAGTCATAAGAGAAAATGGAAGCGACATGCAAGGCATCCTGTAAGGAAGACGCCTTCGATTCAATATCACGGTTAATGGTGAATAATGATGGGTAAAATTGATAAGGGTGTTCATTGTATGGTGAAGGGTTGTACTAATGTTGCTGTTCGTTCTATTTCTTCTAATAATCTTGGTTCAATGAGTTCTAAAGTTGTGCTTGGTAGTTCTAGGCGTGTTTATCTGTGTGATGAACATTATAAGGAGTGGAAAAAGTTAAACAGGGATCGCATAAAACTTGAACGTCTCAGATTTTAATTCACCTTCTAATATATATTGTCGTGTCTTTATTGGGTTTTCTTTTGATTGGTGGGTATGATGGTATACCTTTAGGTGAGCTTAAATCATTATTTAATTCTAGTGGTTTTTCTTATAATATTATCAATGTTTACGATAGGATTGTAATTGTTGAATCTGATGAAGGATTAATCGATTATGTTATAAAGAGGGCTTCCATGACTCATTTAGGTGGTCTTGTAATATTTACATCTAAACCTGTATTTCATGAGATTTCAGAAGGATTAAAAAATGTTAATTTATCATTACCTAAGGGTTCTACATTTTCTGTAAGAGTTAAGCGTGTGAATGTGCCTAAAAGTTATGTTGATGTTAGTGGTTTAGAGCGATTGCTTGGTTCTATAATTGTATCTAAGGGTTTAAGGGTTAATTTAGACAATCCTATGTTTAAGTTTGTTGGACTTTTTTCTAAAGATGTGTTTGTGTTTTTGTTAGAGAAAGAGAGTGTAAATAGGGGTGCGTTTATTATGCGAAGGCCTAGTAATAGACCTTTCTTTCATCCGTCTGCTATGGAAACTTGGCTTGCTAGATCATTGGTGAATCTTGTAGAGTCTAGAGAGAATGATATTGTTCTTGATCCTTTTTGTGGTACTGGTGGTTTACTTATTGAAGGTGGATTAATAAATATTAGGATGATAGGTATTGATATTAGTTGGGAAATGTGTAAAGGAGCGCTACGTAATATTCGTTTTTATGGATTATGGAATGTAGATATTATTAGGGGTGATGCAGCTTTTATTCCTTTAAGATATTTTTCGAGAATTGTAACTGATCCTCCTTATGGAAAGGATGCTTCTACCATGGGTAGGACTCATGATGAGTTAATAAGATTATTACTTAAGCAATGTTATAATGTACATAAGATTGTTTATGGGTCGTTTAAAGGTTCTGGTGTTGAGAATATCGAGAAAGCGTTAGGATTTATGTGTGAAAATTCTTTTGAGGTAAAGATTCATAGGAGTTTGACGCGTAATATTAGGGTGATTTCACGATGATGCTGACTTTTTTGGGTACTGCTGCCAGTATTCCTGCAAAAGAAAGGTCTCTGCCTTCAATAGTTTTCAATGTGAATGGTGATCTCATATTGATGGATGTTGGTGAGGGTACTCAGCGTCAAATGTTGTATGCTGGCTTAAGTCCTCAAAAGGTTATGAAGATTTTAATAACACATATGCATGGTGATCATATTTTAGGATTGCCAGGTTTGATTAGAACAATGGCTATGTTAGGTAGAAATGAAGTATTAGAAATTTTTGGCCCTAGGGGGATTTCTGCATATATTAATTTAAATATTGAATCTGCTCTTTTAGGTTCTGATTTTGAGCTCCATGTGCATGAAGTATCTCCTGGCATTATCATTGAAGATAGGGATTATATTATTGAAGCGGTACCAGTTAATCATGGTGTAGAGGCTTATGGATACGTATTGAGGACTAAAGATAAGCCTGGTAAGTTATCTTTGGATAAGGCTTTGAGTTTAGGATTAAAACCTGGTCCTGTGTTGAGAATGTTAAAAGAAGGTAAAAGTGTGTATGTTAATGGTAAGATTATTAGGCCTGAGGATGTACTTGGTGAGCCTATTCGTGGGTCTAAGATAGTATATAGTGGTGATACATTACCATGTGAAAATATTGTTAAAGCGTCTGATAATGCTGATATACTTATTCATGAAGCTACTTTTATTAATGAGGATACGGAGCTTGCAAGAGTTGCGTATCATAGTACTGTTGGTCAAGCTGCAGAAATTGCTTCTCGTGCTAATGTCGGCTTGCTTATTTTAACCCATATTAGTAATCGTTATCAAGATTTACGTTTATTACTTAATGAGGCTCGTAGTGTTTTTCATAATGTGATGATTGCTTATGACTTTATGACCTTACGTATCAAATGATTTATTTGATTTTAGGTCGCTTTGGGTAATTTTCTTTTCGTGCTCTAACTCTTGTTGTTGTACTTCTTTGCTTTTTGGTGCTATCCAGTCTAAAAATTCATAAGGATCATTTGTTTCAACTGTGATTTTTATTGGTCCTAGGGCTGATTCTTTTTCTGGTGCTGAGAATGAGATTTTGCCCATGTACGCTGCTTGTTTGTTAAGATAGAAGGTTATTATACCCTGTTTAAACTGTGGTGCGGATCTGATTACTTTACGTGCTGCATCTAGTATGTATGATTTTTTAATGAGTTCTTTGAGTTTTTGCAAGCTATTAATGTTCGTACTGTATGCTATAATGATTTTTCTTGTCTCTTCTTCTATTGTTTCGATTTTTTCTGGTGTAAAGATATTATATAAGGCTTTAAGTACTTTGTTTTCATCTTCAGTTAATCTAATTTCAACCTGTGTTGTTATTTTCATTTTTACTTATCTCCGTTGTTAATGATTATTGTTTGATTATGATTTCTAATTATTTTTACGAAGATTTTTTCTGCTATATTTAATGTTTCTTCTAGGGGTCCTTCATTTATGATCATGTAGTCTGCCAGGGCTATTACTGAACCTATTCCTACTTCTAATTCTCTTAAATCTCTGTTTTCAAATTCTTTAAATGTTTTTGGATCATCATCTCTTCTTCTTAATAATCCTCTTCGAAATCGTATTTTTGGTGCTGCGTGAACTGCTATTATAATGATTTTGTCAAATTTTGATTTAAAATAATTGACTTCGTGAAGGCTTCTTACACCTTCTACAACTATCATATTATTATTAATCGTTTCTATGATGTTACTACATATTTTTGCTACAGCGTCAGGTCCCATTTCCTCTCTAAGTTTTAACATGAAATCTCCAATAGCTTTACCATTTATGCCTCTTTTTTGTGCTTCTTGTCTCACAGCATCACCCATGCTTATAACTGGCAATCCTAACTTTTCAGCTATTTTAGAGACTTCTGTCTTACCCGCTAAAGGCATGCCAGTTATTGCAATGATTTGCTTTTTCATTGTTACCCATAAATCAAAATTTTAGGAGTGTTAAATAGTTCACTATTTTAAATGAATACCATACACATCAAAACAGTTCATAATAAAAGCTCTGCAATTCTAGGTTAAATTTAAGGATTAGATATATTATGTTTTTCTTATTAGAATAATGTGAGCTATTATGACGCAATTAATTAGATGTTTTATTGCTGTAGATGTAAAGGATGAGAATGTAATAAATAAGATAATTAAGGTACAACAATCATTACCGAATAGTTCACTAAAGCTTGTTGAAAGAGAGAACATGCATTTTACTCTTAGATTTCTTGGTGAAATAGAACCTTCCCTCGTTGAAGTTATTAGGAGTGCATTAAAACCTATAAGATTTGAGAAATTTGTTCTTCATCTAAAGGGCGTTGGAGCTTTTCCAAACTCGCATAAACCTAGGGTTATATGGATTGGTGTTGAAGAAGGTCGTGAGAATTTAATGAACTTATATTCGTTAGTAAATGCAACATTAAAGAGTATGCGTATTAAATTAGAAGATGAAGAATTTACACCTCACTTAACTATTGCTAGAGTAAAATATCCTAATAAGGAGCTGCCTCGTGTGCTAGATGAGTTAAGGGATGAAGAGTTCGGAAATATTACAGTCTCAGCTTTTCAGTTTAAGCAAAGTATTCTCACACCTAAAGGTCCTATATACAAAGATATAGAAGTATATCCTGCATTGATGTAGGGATCTCCATGAGCATAGATGAAATTGTGAAGCAACTAATACCTAGAGTTGTACCTAATGAGAGTGAAAAAAAGCTTCTTTTTAATACTGTTAAGACTGTGATTGAACGTTTAGATGAGGAGATTAAACGTAGGAATATTAATGCTACAGTTGAGGTACATGGATCTGTAGCACATGGAACGTGGTTGCCAGGTGATAAGGATATTGATGTTTTTATATTGTTTGATCCATCTGTTGGTAAAGAATACCTTATTAATAAAGGGTTAGAGGTTGCTAAGGCTGTGTTCCCAAATTATATAGAACGTTATGCTGAACATCCGTTTATCACTGCTCATGTTAATGGTTTTTTAGTGGATATTGTGCCTGCTGCTATGATAAGTGATGCATCAAAATTGATAACTGCTGCTGATAGAACACCGTTGCATACTAAGTACCTTTTATCTGTTCTTACTGATGAGCTAAGGTTGCATGCAAAAATTTTAAAACTGTTTATAAAGAGTTTAGGTGTTTATGGTGCTGAGATTAAGGTTCAAGGATTTAGTGGTTATCTTATAGAATTATTGACTGTGATTTATAATGGTTTTCCAAACTTTGTTAAAAATGCTGCTAATTGGATACCTTATAAAACTGTTTTACCGTATGGTGAAAATGTTTTTAATGACCCATTAGTTGTGATAGATCCTGTTGATTCTAAGAGAAATGTTGCATCTGCTGTAAGTTTAGAAAGTATGTCTATCGTTATACAAGCTTCTAGAATGATGTTAAAAAATCCATCTATGAAGTTCTTTGAACCTCCTATGGAAGGTAAGCTTAATAATGCTTCGATAAAGCGTTTGAGGATGCGTGGTTCTCATATTATTGTCATTGTTTCTAGTTGCCCTAAGATTCCACCTGACATGCTTTGGGGTGAGCTAAGACATAGTATGTATGGTATTCGGAAGCTAATGGAGAATTATGGTTTTAATGTTATTGATTCTACATGTTGGTCTGATGAACATGATAATGTTGTATTTGCTTATGAAGTGAAGGAATTAAAACTCCCTGAAGTAAAAATTGTACGTGGTCCTCCTGTTGGCATGCGTGATGCGTGTGAACGTTTTATTGAATCTCATAAAGATGTTTGGATAAGAGATGATGTATTATATGCTTATTCGAAAAGAAGTATAACTGATGTAAGAAAGCTTTTGAAAGAGAAAATATTTAATGCTTCGTTAAGTAGACATGTGGTAGAGGAATTTAGAAAGGGGTTTGAAATATACGTGGATTATCAAGTATTAAATATCAAAGGAGGTTTTTTAGTTCATGCAAAGAAATTTATCGAAAAGAGTTTATGGTGGATTAAAGATTGAACCTTTAAAATTTAATGATCCACGTTTGTATAAATTGTTATGTTATCCATTGGTCAAAGGTAATGATGCAGAATCTAAAATTCGTGAATTAAGAGAGTTAGGGGTGATACCTTGTATTGGTGGTAATGTTGAACTTCATGGTGGCTTGAGGGTGCTTGGTAAAGGAACTGTTGGAATTGTAACGTATGGTCTGATGGGTAATGAGATTGTTGCTTTAAAGATTTTACGTTGTGATGCGAATAGAAGATCACTAGAAAAAGAGGCTAAAATTTTGCAAGTTGTTAATAATGCTGGTATCGGTCCTAAACTTATTTTACATTCTAAGAATTTTCTTGTGATGGAGTTTGTGCATGGTCATATTCTTGATAATTTTTTATTAAAGGGATCATATGTATGTATTGCTCGGGCTCTTAAGAAATTATTTTGGCAGTGTTTTAGGTTAGATTCTTTAGGAATTGATCATGGTGAACTTTCAACACCTAAAAAACATATTTTTGTACATAGGTGTAATCCTACAATAGTTGATTTTGAAACTGCTAGCTTTTCAAGAAAAGTATCAAATCTTACAGCTATTATTGGTCATATCTTTTTTAAGAAAACACTTGTTTCTGAGCGTATGAGATTATTATTTAATATTGATATTAAAAAACTTGAAATATTAAAGGAAAGCTTAAGATTATATAAGGAAAAGCCTAATATTAATAGGTTTAATATGATTGAAGATATAATATTTGGGCTAGTTAAGTAAATTTTAGTGTTATTTATTTATTATGTGGGAGAAATATGCATCCTATATTATCGCGTTATTCGTATCCAGAAATGCGATACATTTTTAGTGAAGAGGCTAAAGTAGAGAAATGGTTAAAAGTTGAAGCAGCATTAGCTAAGGCTCATGCATTACTTAATAATATTCCGCTTGAAGCAGCTGAAGTTATTGCTTCTAAAGCCTCGCTCAAATATGTTAAGCTTGAAAGAATTCGTGAGTTAGAAAGTATTTATGAGCATGATCTATTCGCAGCAGTTGAGGCATTGTCTGAAGTTTGTGGAGATGCTGGTAAGTATGTTCATTTGGGAGCAACAAGTTATGATATTGAAGATACAGCGCTTGCGCTAATATTGCGTGATGCGCTTTCTATAATTGAGGATGATTTATATTCTTTAAGAAATACGTTAATTGATTTAGCTTCACGTTATAGAGATTTAGTTTGTATTGGGAGGACACATGGGCAACATGCGTTACCTATGACATATGGTATGAAGTTTGCTTTATGGGCTGCTGAGATGCAGAGACATATAGAAAGATTGAGGGAGGTTCGTAAGAGAGTTGTTATTGGTAAAATGAGTGGAGCTGTTGGTACTATGGCTGGATTTGGTTCATATGGTCTCAAAATTCAAGAGTTAGTTATGAGAGAATTAGGATTAGAATACGAACCTGTTTCTAATCAAGTTGTTCAGAGGGATCGTCATGCTGAGATGATGATGTTTCTTGCATTGATTGCCGCATCTTTAGATAAGATTGCCAAAGAAATTAGGAACCTTCAGAGGACTGAAATTAGTGAAGTTTTTGAACCTTTTGGGGAGAAACAGGCTGGTTCTTCTACTATGCCTCATAAGAGAAACCCGAATCGAAGTGAACGAATTTGTAGTTTGGCTAGGTACGTAAAGGCTCTTGTATTTCCGGCTCTTGAAAATGTTTCTCTTGAGCATGAGAGAGATTTAACGAACTCTGCTAATGAACGTATTATCATTCCTGATGCTTTTATGATTGTGGATTATATGTTACGTCAAATGGATATGATATTAAAAAATCTTAAGATTAATGAGAAGAACGTTAGACGTAATTTAGAACTCACTGGTGGTCTTATAATGGCTGAGCGTATCATGTTAGCTTTGGTTCAAAAGGGTCTTCCCAGACAGGAGGCTTATAAAATTATTAGAGAATTAAGTCTTAAATCTATTAATGAAAATAAATCGTTTAAAGAGATTTTAGAAAGTGATCCAAGAGTTTCTAAGGTAATAAGTAAAGAAGAGTTAGAAGTCTTGATTAATCCTTATACGTATATTGGACAGGCTAGGGAGATTGTTAACAATGTAATAATGATGCTAAAAAGTAAGCAGTGATCTATTTTATGTTAATAGTTGTTACTAGCAGACCAGGTAAAGAGAAACGCGCTTTTAATGAAATAATGGATCTGCTTATATCAAATAATATCTATGCATCACAATCACCAATTTTTAATTCAAGCGGTGTTGTGGTTATTGATGCTGACTGTAATATGTTTATGCTAGCTGAATGTCTTAAAAAGTACAGAAGATTTTATGCGTTAAAGGTGATGCCTATTCAGCTTGTAGTTAATAATACGCTAGAAGATCTAGCTAATGGTGTAATCTATTTAATGAGGAATATTAAAGGATCATTTGCGGTTCGAGCGACTAAAAGAGGTAACATTAGTGCGAAAAGTATTGAGGAGTATGTGGGAAAAGTTATTTTAGAGAAATTAGGACTTAACGTAAATTTGAGGAATCCTGATCATATAATAGTCATTGAAGGTTTAGGTTTAAAGGCTGGTATTGCGATACTTAATCCTGAAATGTACTTATTATTTGCTAAGAAAAAGAGAATCTAATTTAACTGATCTTCTTTTTTAAGGAAGTTTCGAATTGAATTTAATGTTTCTTGTCCTATTCCTGGTATTTTTAAGATGTCCGCGTCTTTTGCTCGGGCCAATTTTTCTAATGATGTATAACCGTAGTTGTAAAGAAGTCTTGCTCTTACTCTTCCTATTCCTGGTATTTTGATTAGTTCGAGTAGTTCTTCTTTTACTCCGTCTGCTAGACGTTTATAAAGTTTATTTAATTCCCTAGCATGGTCTATTTTATTAAGTAATTTCATGAGTTCATAACCTGCGTACGCTATCCAATGCGCTGTTTGAACATAGTTGTATATGTCCCCTGAACCTACATTATATGTGTCTATTATATCTTCCTCCTTTACCTCATTTATCCAATCATTTAGCATTAGTGTTGTTTTTAATTCACCGGCTATAAATCTTACATCATCTTCATCATATATATCATAATTAAGTTTTATTGGTATCTCATCAAAGTATGGTTCTGCTTTATTCATTATGACCTTTAATTCTCTTTTATTTACTGATAATTTAGGCATATCATCTGTGAGAACAATAGTATATAAGTAACCAAATGTTGTCAATTGCTCATGCTTGTTTAATACGCTGATTAGCGTGTGTGCGGAATTAGGATCTATGTAGAGTTCTGCTACGCGTCTTCCTAAAGATGTTGCTGAAATTCTTCCTTCGTGTTCTTCTAAAAAACCTAATGAGATTAAGTGTCTTAAAATTTTGTTAGCAACTGACTGTACATGTTTTGAACCAATCGTATAAGCATAAAATGTTTTTGAAATGAATTCATGCATGGATTTTGTATCTGAAACTACATCTGTAGCAAAAAGGGAGAGTACGTGCGATCTCATTGTTGATTCATTACCCAGTTTTGAGTTTATATCCTCTATGCTTCCATTCACATACTCATCAAGTAATCTTTCTATATATGATCTACCTGGCGCTATTATTATAGCTTCTCCATAATCATCATATTTAGGTCTTCCTGCTCTGCCTGCAAGCTGTTTATACTCCATTATTGGAATTTCTTCTGAAATGCCTTCCCTCACATTGAATCTGTATAATTCTGTGATAATTACACGTCGTGCTGGAACGTTTACACCAGCTGCTAACGTTGGTGTGGCACAAATAACTTTTAATATTCTATTTCTGAAGAGCTTTTCCACTAAACTTCTTGCATAATGTGAGAGACCTGCATGATGGAATGCTACACCATGTTTTATAAGGTTTGCTAAATCTAATGTTATTTTATCTTCAGATGTTTTAATGAGATTTTCAGCTGCATCATTAAGTAATATTTTCTCCTCATTAGTAAGAAATTTGGGTATGATGTCTTCATGTCTGTGCGCATATCTAACTGCTGATTGCCTTGTGTTTGTAAAAATTAGTGTTTGCCCACCTTGTTTTAATGTGTCCACTGATAAATTGACTGCACTATTTTCATGAATGATTGGTATTCTTCTCTCGTAACCATCATTATAATATATTATACCATCATAATATACTCCTTCTTTAAGGGGAACTGGTCTCCAATCTGTTTCTATGCATTTTGCATTTAACCACTCAGCTATTTCTTTAGCGTTGCCAATAGTGGCACTTAATGCTATAATTTGCGCTTCAGGTAATTCTGTTCTTAGTCTTGTTAAGAGAAATTCTAATGTTGGTCCTCGCTCTATTGAATCTAAAAGATGTATTTCGTCAGCTACTACTAATCCAACATCACGTAACCATGGTGCATGATGCCTTAATAGACTGTCAGCTTTTTCATTAGTAGTTACTATTATATCATAATCTTTAAGCCACGGATCTGAACTATCATAGTCACCCGTAGAGATCGCTACACGTATGCCATAACTTTCATATGTTTTTATTTCTTCATATTTTTCTGATGCAATAGCACGAAGTGGTGTTAAATAAAGTGTCTTTAAACCTTTTTCGTTAAAAAGCTTGAATGCTGCTAATAATGCTACTAATGTTTTTCCTGAAGCTGTAGGACTTGCTAAAACTATATTTTTTCCATCTAAAGCACCTTCTTTAATAGCCTCAGTCTGTGGTGGATAAAGTTCAGTTATTTGATTTAACTTTAGAATTTCAATAATTTTTTCTGGCACACCATAAATCTTTAATTCCTCAACTTTCATTAAGATCACCATAGAGAATTCCTATAATCTTAATACAATATTTCTAATTTTTGCTTTTACATACATAATCATATACCTCATCGTATTTCAGCTTATAATTTTAATATAACCTGGTTTTGATTCATAAATTTCGCCATTACGTCTTAGGATTCTTAATACTTCCTCAATATTTTCCCTTGAATTACCTTCACTTTCTAACTTACTTATGAGTTGTTCTTCTTCCATCTCACCACCTGCTTCTTTTATTGTTTTTACTACACGTGCAGCAAGCTCTTTTTTACTTCCTGGCATACCAGTATAAATCATATCAATATTAATAGTGCCCATGCTCTTATCATATAAGGTTTCTCGTAGCATCTTTTCCATCAAATTTATTGCGGCCTGAGCATCTTCAGCAGTAACAACATCACTTAGCCTAATTTTAGCTCTAGCTTCACTTAATCTAATGATAGCTTCAAGTTGCCTAGCAGTAATTGGAATTGGCCCGCCAGAAATAGCCTTAGTTCTTAAACTTTTATAAAAGTTTTTAATTAACTCTTTAGCTTCATCACTAATCCTTGGTTTCACGTTACGTCTGGCATATACGATATATTTTCTTAACAAGTCAGGTGGAATTATTGTGCCTATTTTACTTTCAGGATGTTGATGGAGTGATAATATATGATCAGAAAGCTTCTCATCTTGTTCAGGTTCAGGTATATCTCTAATGGGCCAAATTAGATCAAACCTACTAAGTAAGGTTTCTGGTAGATTAATATTTTCTATAACAGTCTTATTAATATCAAACCTACCTAAATGTGGATTCGCTGCAGCTAATATAGCTGTTCTTGCATTTAATGTAGCTACAATACCAGCTTTTGCAATACTTACCGTTTGTTGTTCCATTGCTTCATGCATTGCTGAACGGTCTTCTGATCTCATTTTATCAATCTCATCAATACAAGCTATCCCACCATCAGCTAGTACTAGGGCTCCTGCTTCAAGATAGAATTCATTAGTGAGTTTATCTCTTACAACAGCCGCAGTGAGTCCTGCTGCAGTTGAGCCTTTTCCTGACGTGTATAATCCTCTAGGAACTAAACTAGCTACATAACGTAATATTTGTGTTTTTCCAGTTCCTGGATCTCCTACTAATAGAATATTTATATCTCCTCTTATCCTAGTTCCATCTGCTGCAGTCTTTGGTATGCCTCCAAATAATTGATATGCAATACTTTCTTTTACATGTCTATAACCATAAATACTTGGTGCAATACTATCGATGATTTTATCAACTATTAATGGATCTTTTGACATTTTTACTATTGTCTCTTCATCCTCATTTGAGATATATATATCTTCAATACTTCTCTCCTTTAGCTCTATACTGTTCGCTTCAATATAACTATAATAGGAGTCTTGCGTCATACGTTCTTTCTCTATTCTGACAATACCTACAACTATTACCCTATTACCGGGTTGTGCTTTATCCACTAAGTCTTCTACTAATAATACTTCTAGACTTCTGGGAAGTTGTCCTGGCGGAAGGTTTTCTGGTTTTTCCTGTATAAACATACGCTGTATATCCATAAACATTGATTTTTCCTTTAGTAGTATCATTTTGCCATTATATTCACAGTCGGGATTAGGGCATCTTCCTGAAGTCCTTATTTTACCTTCTTCATCAGGTTGTACTTTAAATTCTTCCTTACAAACTGGACACCTAAGCGCCCCCTCCACTATTACATGTTTTACAGTACTGACCTTTGAAACCACACCCTCAATTGCTATTAGCTTATTTATGTGTCTCGCTCTTATGTTGCGTACATCCACATGATTTTCTTCTGGTAATCCTTTGAATCTTACGTAGAATTTTCGTATAGTTTTTGCATATTCATCATCATATAGTGCTATTAGGCGTTTTAGTGTTTCGCTGGCTTCTTCTATGTGTATGTCTGGGTTTTCTAGGAGATCTTGTGCAAGCTTCCTATCATAATTTAAGAGATCATCAAAATCAACGTAGAGTGAGATTTCATTTTTTGCAGGCATCGCCTCTATACGCTCCCTATACTTAAACCTCTCACCAACCTGGAAATACCTAAAGAAATTCTCATATTGTTGAGAGAGAATTACTAAATCATCTTTACTCATCAAAATCACCCCAAGAACCCCTAATTAAAGTCGGGAGTAATTGATTTTGAAGTATCTTCTTACTATTCTTCAAGGTATGCAAACCAAACTTACCTCTTATATTATTACTTATATAATGAAGCTTATACTTAATATGTCTAATTAATGCTTCTCTTTTTAATCTAAGAAACGTTATCTTATAATATTTCTTTGACTCACCATTCTTAAACTCTAATTTATGGGGTTGTCTCTTATGCTGGTCTTTGTTCATTATTTATTTCACCTCCATTTATTAAGTTTGTTCTCCATTTTGTGGTTATGTTAGCTAATAGTTCGTAAAGGTTTTTTTCTTCTACTGTGAGTCGCCCTATTATATCTTCTGGTACTTCTTTTAATGGTATTAGTGTAAGGATTTTTCTTAGGCGTCTTTCTTCTAGGTCTAGTAATAATTGTTTGTATCTTCTTATATCGTGTTCTGAGGTTTTTAGGTAGCCTTTTTGCATTAATGATAATATCCATTTTGCTTTTTGGTAAAAGTAGGGGTCTAGTTTTTTGAGGTCTTTTGATTTCTCTTCTGCGAAGATTATTTTATTGAGTGAATCTAATGTTATTTCTTGTTGTGCTATTTCACAGTAGCCATCTTTTAGAAGAATTTCTGCTATGATTCTTGGTACTTCTATGGTTTCTCCAGGATTGGCAGGTTTTATGGTTATGCCAGCATATTCTAGTTCGCAAAGTGGTTTAATAACTTTTATTTTAACTAGGTCAAGGTCAAATTCTAATTTTATGTGCAGAAACAGGTCTTCAATTGAATTCATTCTATTTCTAAGAATAATAGTACTGTAAAGTTAAAAGGTTTTTGCTTTTTATAATTTCATGAATTTTATTTTTCATTTAAATTCTTTTGTATTGATTTAGAATATTCTTCAATGAATGATAATGTTTTATCATCTAAACGTAACCATGAAGAGAGAGATTTTAAGTTTTCAGGTTTACTCACTATAATTGCTATGTAAGGTAAATATTCATTATTAACTTTAGTTGTTGATGCGTGTAATTTTTTGCTAAGTGTTTCTAGTAGTTTTTGTTTAAGTGCGCGTTTTTCTTTTAACTGGCTTGCGATTCTAAGACTTTTAGGATAGTTATATGTCGATTTGGCAGGTTTACTTTTTACTGAGAGTACGACGCCTGCTGATATGAGTTCTAAATAATAGCTAAGGAGTCTCCAGTATCTTTTTTGTTCTGATGCATTTTTGAAAATGTCTGCGAGTGATAGTGCTTCATAAGCTGCTGCTAGATCTTTAGGATCTGTGTAAATATATGGTAGATTACTTGAGATCCATGCTAAAAGCATTTCAGGATCTTGTGCTGTTTCATTGAGAGCGTCTCTTGCAGAGAGTGCTGTTCGTGCATAAAATATTTTTCTTAATACTGTGAATATATCGTATATTCTATCTCTACTGCTTGCAACGTTGGCGAGGGCTGGAGTAATTGTTTTATTAATTGACATTGATGCTGCTAATTGTAAGTCTAATATTGATCCTCTCATATCTCCGTTGTTTCTTTCTGCAATTATATGTAATGCTTGATCTTGGCAAAGTAGATTTTCTTCTGCGCATATTTTTTTAAGATAGTATAACACATCTCTAATACCAAGTCTTTTGAATTCTATGAGTTGGCATTTGGATCTGAGTAATGAGATTGTTGGATTCCATGCATCATTGGCTATTAGTACTATTGGATAGCGTGAGTTATCAATAATTTCTAGCATAGTATTTATTATATCTTGTGCTTTTGGTCCTTCAATACTATCTATCTCATCGAAAAGTATGAGTCGTTTTGATGATGTTTCTCCAGTTCTTGTGAAGCTTAATATGCCTTCGTTTCTGCTCGCAAAACCGGCTATTCTCTTTACTGATTCTGCATTTGCTAGATCACCTGCATTCATTTCTATTAGGTCAAATCCATATTGTTCAGCTGCGACTTCTACTAGTAGTGTTTTTCCAATGCCAGGTGGTCCATATAGCATTACAACTTTTTGTTTTGATTGCCTTCCTTCTATCCATGGTTTAAGCCATATAAGGAATGCTTGCTTTGATTCATTATTCCCTACTATTTCCTCTACGGTTTTAGGTCTATGTTTTATGGTCCATGGTAGTCCATATTTAAGTTGAGGGTTAAACATTTATCTCTCCCTTTGGGGTGTTTTACTCTCGTATCCTATTAATACTATTTGTGCTAATAGTGAGCTGAGTTGTATTTCTTCATTGGCACCTTCCATTAATCTGTATTCATAATCACCTAATGTTTTTAATATTTTTATTTTGATGGATTCATCAGTGTTTAATCTGAATATCTCTCTATGGATTTGTGACACTATATCATTACCTGATAATCCGTAATTATACATGAGTTCATACAATTTATCTCGAGCATCTGAAAATTTACCCTGTAATGCTAAGTTAAGTAATTCTCTAACTTCTTTGGGTCTTGTCATACCTACAACCTTATAGACTATATCACTATTAACTATATTACTTAATGCTGCAGCACTTTGTAGCGTATTTATCGCTTTTCTCATATCACCAGCAGAAACATCCCATATGGCTTCATAACCATCTTCAGAAACATTAACACCCTCATTTTTCGCTATAAATTTTAATCTTTCAATAGCTTTATCTTTTGGAAGTGGGTTAAATCTGAATACTACCGTTCTTGATTGTATTGGTTCAATAATCTTATTACTATAATTGCATGTTAATATGAACCTCACATTCCTAGCAAAAATCTCCATTACTCTCCTTAATGCCGTTTGTGCATCAGCTGTCATTGCATCACTCTCATCTAATATTATAAGTTTAAATGGTACATCACCTACAGGTAAGGTTCTAGCAAATCTTTCTTTAATGGTTTCCCTTACAGTATCTATGCCTCTTTCATCTGATGCGTTTAGTTCTAATGTGTTTTCTCTCCAGTTTTCACCATATAGTTCTCTTGCAAAGGCTATAGCCGTTGCGGTCTTTCCAACACCAGCTGGACCTGCAAATAGCATATGCGGCACATTTTTCTCTTTAGCGAAAGATTTAAGTGCTCTTATTACGTCATCTTGGTCTATTATATCATCTAATCTTTTTGGTCTATATTTCTCAGCCCACATTAATTCTTCTTCCATACTAACACCTAAAGCTAAAATGTCACAAAACCAAATATACTTTGGTGCTCCCTATGCGTTGGGCGTTCAAGCTTTTTTATGATGGGACCGAATTTCATGGTTCGCAAATCCAACCAAAATTAAGAACTGTACAAGGTGAATTAATAAAGGCTTTGGATAAACTTGGCTATATTAAAGGTGAAAAGAATGTCTCTTTTTGTTGTAGAACTGATGCTGGTGTGAGTGCGCTAAGCCAAGTTGTTGTAGCTGAACTTACGCGTAAGCCAATTATAGGAGAAATTAATAATATTTTACCTAAAGATATGCTAATATGGGCTTCTGCTGAAGTTTCAGAAAATGTTCCAGCTAGATATTTAGTTGAGTGGAAGCTTTATAGGTATTATCTTCCGTTATTAGAGGATGTAAATATAAATAATATTATTAAAGCTTCAGAATTAATAAAAGGACGTAAAGAATTAGGTGGGCTTTCTAAAGGTAAAAAGGGTGGTTTAATTGATGAAGTGAAAGTTAGTAAGAGCAATGATGTATTAATAATGGATTTTAAGGGAAGATACTTTTCATGGAATCTTGTGAGAAGAAGTGTTAATGCATTATATATGGTTGGGAGTGGGAAGTTAAGTATTGACCAATTTATGAATATATTAAATAATCCTAAAATGGGTATTCATCCAGCACCCTCATGGGGATTGATACTTTTAGATGTGGGGTGTAAGTTAAAGTTTACAGTCGACCGAAGGGCATTACGCAGATTGACATTAATTATTACTAACTTATCATTAATGATGAGATCTCGTGCTACTATGCTGAATGATTTGAGAATATTTTGTAATAGTTTAAGTGAGTAAGCGTGAATAATCCTCAAATGCTTCGAACAGTTTTATTATAGCTTGTACTCTTATGTCATTTTCAACTAATTTAATTATCCTTATTCTTCCAAATCTTTTTTCATTAACTATACCTAATTTTTCGAGATCTTTTAAACTTCTTTCAATAGCTGTGTATCCAGAGTCACATGCTCTTACGAGACCAGCTATGTTGATTTCTCTTAGTTTAACTAATGCTGCTAAGATTTTTATTTTACTTTTAGAACCAAATATGTCTTCAATATATTTTATTTCATTTCTCATTTATTCTCTCCTCTAATATTGTTTTAACTTGTCGTTCTAATACTTCAGCTGGTATATCATGTATGCTAATTATTGTTGTTCTTCCTCTATTACCCTTATTTATTGTTTTAGCGTAAATAAGACCAGCATTTTTTAAATTCTGAAGATATTCCCACAACTGTGTATGTTTACGTGGTTCAATATTTTTTGCTTCACAAAGTAAATTATATTCTTCCTCTACATCACTGAATGAGACGTGAATGCCATAATTCTTTTTAAGTAATGATGCTATACTTTGAAGTAATAATAGTTCATGATTTGTAAGGCTTAATAATATTTCATCTCTGATAAATGGATGTATTTCACTTTTAGCAATACGCACGTGTTCTGGTAATACTCTTTGTGAACCATTTTGTTCTGCTATTTTGCCAGCCCTCCAAAGTAATTCTAAAGCATATCTTGCATCACCATTACCACCTGTATCAACCCCTGACGCTTCTGCAACTAATGTTAGGACATCATTACCCACCACAGATGATTCAAAAGCATCTTCTACTCTTTGCTCTAATATTTTTAAAATTTGGGATGATTTGTAAGGTTCAAATCTGATCATGTTTTTTGAAAGGGTGCTAGCTACACTTTGATTTATGATTGGCAAAAATGCTAAATTTCTACCAATGAATAATATACTAATTCTCTGTTTTCTATCTAAATATGCATCTGATAATCTTGTTAAAGTATAGAGAGCGTCTGGTGAAAGTTTAGCTAAATAATCTAATTCATCAATAACTGCAAAAATATAGAAATCCTTATCCTCTAAATAACCCCATATAACATCAAGTAATTCTTGTGCAGAAAAACCTCTAGGAGGCAAATTTGGTATTAATGCATCTGCTATCCTCTTTATTACCATGAAGAGCGTTCTATTTTGATAGCAATTTATATGTACGTATTTTATTTTCACACCTTTGCTTGTAGCATAATTTATTAAAGAACTGCCAAATCTTTTTGCTACTGCAGTTTTGCCTGTCCCAACAGGACCATAAGCTACTGCCTTATAAAAAACGCCTCCAGGATTTTCAACCATACCCTTAAAAAAAGAGATGAGCTGTTTTATATGTACGTCTCTAAAAGGAAGGTTTTCAGGAACGTAGTCTGATGAGAGTTTGCTTTCATCCTTAAATATTCCTTTTTTCTCGAACTCCTCTTCAAACGACACTTTCAACAATCCCCTAAAATATGTAGCAATAACACTATATAACTTTCTCTAACTTTAACGATTATGTGACTCCTTCTCTCATTCCTTAAAGAATACCTTTGCAAATTATATAGAATAATTATAAAGAAAGTGAGAAACATTCAAAGCTGAGATAAACATAATCTTCTAATAGCTATTTTCTTAGGTTTTATCATTATAATAGAATAATAATAGGCTCATCACTCAAGATCCATATCATCCGGTTTTCCGTCATCGGGGTCAGATCAATCATTGCCAAGATATATAGAGAGTAGATACAAATTAATTTTTCGAAGTACAATTAAGTTATTCCGTGCTACTTATTTTTTTAAGTATTCTTTTAACTTCGAGCGGGCTTACATTAAGGATTTTCGCAATATCATCAATTGATAATGATGGATCGGCACTAATTAACGATTTTACCTTATTCTCAAATCTTTGTTCCTCCGTACCTTCATCAAAGAAATTAATTTGGGCTAGCACAGAACCACTTATGAAAACTCTGGGTATTCTGTTACCTTTTTCGTAAGCTTCCTCTAATATAATACTATTATCTTGAGGATTAAAAAGTGTTAAGCGGCCAACTATTACACGACCATCAAGTGTTCTAATTTCTACTATAGTTCCTATTTTATCCCTAATTTTACTGTAGATTGAGTTACTCACAATTTTGCACCACTATTAAATTGTATATTTTAATTAAAAAGCTTAAGCTATAAGTTTTTAAGAAAATATGATCAACATTATTTAAAAAAACGAAACTTATTATCTGAATACATTCCTTAATAAATCAATATACAATCTAACTCCTCAACTCCGTCCTCTAACAGAGCGGAAAACAGCCTAGGAGCATTTGTATCAATGATATTTTATCCGATTTTTAAAACTCCAGCTCCACGGTACTTTCCATACTTTAATGAAATTAAAGCTTCATTAGCATCCTCAAGTCTAAACTCATTAATTTCTGGAATAATAGGAATCTCAGCAGCTAAATTAAGGAACTCTTGAATATCCCTTCTAGTCACATTAGCTACAGATTTTATTTCTTTCTCTTCCCAAAGATATTCACTATAATCCATCTCTGGAACTAACGTTTCTTTACGAATTGCATTTATAACAAGCCTTCCACCTCTTTCTAAATTCCTTAAAGCCTCTTTAATAACAAACCCAACAGGAGTAGTATCAATAGCATAATTAAGCTTTTCAGGGGGTGTCTCACCACTCACACCAACCCAATTAGCACCCAATTTCTTAGCCAATCTACTTGGCTCATCATCTTTTTTCTTAGTAAAAACATAAACCTTAGAATGTGGAAATTTATACTTCACAATTTGATGAACAATATGACCAGACGCACCATAACCATATAACCCAATAATATCACCATCTTGCATACCAGTCAATCTTAAAGCCCTATAACCTATTGCTCCAGCACATAAAAGTGGTGCTGCTTGAGAATCTGTAAACCTCTCAGGAATTAAATAAGCAAAATCCTCTGAAACAACCATATATTCAGCATAACCACCATTAACGTTATATCCAGTTCCTTGAAAACGATAACATAAATTTTCATTCCCTCTTTTACAATGGTAACACTCTCCACATGCAGAATAGATCCATCCTACTCCTACACGATCTCCAATATCATATTTATGTGCCTCAGGACCTAACCCTACAACTCTACCAACAACTTGATGCCCCAAAATTATTGGAAGTTTGGGGGGAGGAAGTCTACCCTCAATTTCATCAAGTTCAGTATGACAAATCCCACAGACCGAAACCTTAATTAAAATTTCTTTAGCTTTAGGCTGAGGAATTGCCACTTCACGTAACTTTAACGGTTTCTCATCAACAGGGCCAAGTCTTTCAAGTAATTGCGCTTTCATTAAAATCACCCAAGAAAACTCCATCTTTAATCAAGGAGAGGAATTGATTCTGAAAACTATTCTCATTAAAGTTTTGGAATTCTCTCTTAGCACTTTGTGTCATACTCTTACCACCTCTTAAACTATACAAACTAATTGTAAAGTAGTTGACTAAAGATTCCATAATTATCATCTAAAAATAATTGGTTTACATATTTATTTTTAATTATTGAACTAACATTTGTTTGTTTAAATATTAACTTCTATTTTAAAGAACTTTTACTTTAGTTTTCTGGATTCTGATGCTTTTCGTAATGTGTTAACGTATTGATATTAATAAAAGTTTAATTGTTAGGTATTAAAAATATGATTTATGATTGATGTGCACTGTCATTTAGATGCTGGGGAATTTTCTAATGATCTAGATTTAGTTATTCAAAGAGCTAAGGAATCTGGTGTAAAGGCAATAATAACATCAGCAATAGATGATCGTAGTATAGTTGTTAGTGAAATGTTAATTTCTAAGTATCGTGGATATGTTTATAGAACTGTTGGATTGGATTATACTATACTTGATGAATTATTTCTTGACAAAGTGTTCTCTTATATTGAGAAAAATAGGTCTACTATTGTTGGTATTGGAGAGGTTGGGTTAGATTATTATATATTTGAGGATGATTTGAAAAGAAAGATTCAACAAGAGTTCTTTATAAGATGGATTAATTTTTCTAAAGAGTTCGATTTACCATTAGTTGTTCATTCTAGAAGTGCTGGAAAATATGCATTGGAGTATTTGGTTAAGAATAATGCTGAGCGTGTTATAATGCATGCATTTGATGGTAAGGCAAGTTATGCAAGAAGTGTTATAAGTAAGGGATATTTCTTTTCTATACCTCCTTCTATAATTAGATCTGATCAAAAGCAAAAACTTGTGAAAGCGCTTCCATTGGAATTGTTACTATTGGAGTCGGATGCACCAGTATTAGCTCCCATTAAAGATATGCGTAATGAACCTGCTAATATAAAAATTTCAGCGGAGTATATTGCTAAACTTAAAAGTGTTAGTATTGATAAGGTGATTGAAATAACGAGCGAAAATGCTAAGAGAATTTTTAGATTGACTGTTTGATAAGTGCGGGCGCCGGGATTTGAACCCGGGACTCCAGGCTCGGGAGGCCTGTGTCCTAGACCAGACTAGACGACGCCCGCACTTATACTATATTTGTATTATAGCTTAAAATTCTTTACTTATTTTTGTATTTAAAATACAAAAATACTTAAATACAAGTATTTTTATTACTATACGTGGTGAATATGAGTAGCGTTGATGATTTTGAGAAGAGAATTAAAGAATTAAGGGATGAGATAGAGAAAGAATTATCAAAGGTTATGGAAGAGTTAAAGAATGAAAGTAAAAATATTTCCACTAAACTTGATGAGTTAAAGAGTAAGGAGGATCGTGCGGCTTATGAAGAACTTAAAAAACTTTTATATGATGCAAGAAATAACTTATCTGATTTGAAATTGGAGTTGCGGAAGCTTGAACATAAGTTTTGTTCACAACTGCATGATCTTAGGATGGATATTGAGCGTTCTGGTTTAAGTCATAATGATAAAATAAAATTGGATGATATGGTTAATGGGTTAAATGATTTATTAAGAGATATGTCGGAAAGTATTAGGGATTCTCTCGAAGATTTAGGTGATTTAGTGGGTGAATTAAGGGCTAGATTACGAGAGGCTATTAGAAGTATGTACAGGAAGGGTCATGGTATAATAAGTGTTGGAATAAAATCATTACCAGATATAGGAAAAATAATTGATGATGCTATGGAGATTGCTAGGAGAGGTCTTGAGGAAGCTACTACAGTAATTTCATCTGTTAGAATACCTGAGAGTGATGCGAAAATTATAGATGAGCTTGTTGATGCAGGCCTTTTTAAGAGTAGAAATGAAGCATTAGCATTCTTTGTGCATAAAGGAATAGAATCAAGTAAAGAATGGTTGAGTAAAGTTAATGAACGCATAACACGGATAAAGGAGCTTCAAGATGAAATAAGAAAAGAACTTGATGAGTTATTTAAGCGTTAAAAATCTATTCCTCAGTAGAAGAATGCGTATTTAAGTATGGTTTTAATTTTTCTATAATTTCTTTTGGTATTGGTACTGCACGATTTTCAGTAATACTTGCTGCAACGATTATCACATATCCTTCTGCTGCTTTTTTGCCTGTTGTTAAATTATTGATTGTGAAACCATAACGTATGGATTTTTCTCTTATCTCCTCAACTTTTAGTGAGACTTCTATTATATCGTTAAATCTACATGGTGAAAAATATTTGCAATGAGCCTCTATTCTTGGAAGCCATATGTTATATTTAGAAACAGATTGGAAATCAAAGCCTAGTTTATTATAAAATTCTTCTTCTGCTTTCTCAAAATATCTAAAATAATTAGTAAAATGAACTACTTGTGCAGCATCAGTCTCAACCCATGCAGTCCTCAATTGAATTCGAAAATCAGTCATATTAATTCCTCCGCATACATTATTGATCATTCTCATATAATCTTTACTATCGTTATTGTTATCTTAGATTAATTGACATTCTCCACGACTAAAGTCAGGAGATTCTTGCTAAAGTTCTGGGTTTTCTTGCTGAGTATTTTATAAGAGTTCACTATTTTTCGTTCTTTAGTATTGATTAAAACTATAAGGTCTCTAAAAATATATAAAATAGTTGCGAGCTGAAAATTTTTATTCTTATTAATATTTAATTAGTTAGTTATGCTAAATATTAGTAAGAATCCAAAAAAGAGGAGGAGAGCTTTAGCTATTATTGCTGCACAGATTATTTTTAATACTGGTTCTTTGAAATATTTTCATGATAAGGAATCATTAATATCTTTCCTCAAGAATTATACAGATGAAGTTAGTACACCATATGGTAAAATATGCGGAAGAGATCTTGCAAAGATTATAGAAAATGAGGAGATTGATCTCAATGAACTTAATATAAAACTTCAAGAATATCAAAGAAGAAAAGTATTAAGAGAGATAAGGAGACAGAGAGAAGAGGATAATTTCATTGCGAATATAGTTTCTGATTACATATCATCAAATGAAACAGATTCCATGGAGAGTATAATAGAAGCTCTAAAAAATATCAAAGAGGAAAAAATCTTTTTCATGGGTTATAATGGTAAGATGCGCACATTAAAGGATGTTATACAATATTTAGAAAATTCTCGAGGAAGAAGTGGATTTCTTGAATTAATAAGAAAGAGGGTACAAAAGAAAGAGCTTGATGAGAGGGATCGTAGAGAACTTGAGGAATATCTTAATAAGATAGGGAAAGATTATGATGTTCCAGTAGAAGTTGTAGAGCTTGTTTATTATCATCCTAATTTCTACGCGTTTAAAGTTCGCATTGGTAATGATACGTATTTAGATGAATTTGAAGGTACATTACATGAATTAAAAGAGTTTTTAGGTGATATAGTAGTAGAACACGCTCCAGAAATGAAGGAGCTCGTAGAAATTGCTTATAATAACATGCGTGCACAAGTAGAGAGAGTTTCTGGGTTTGCTGATTTTTTGAACGAGATAGATAATCATGTGCATGATCTTGCAATAATAACTTTCACGACAGAATCTAATGTTGAATCGTGGGATATTAACAGGAGGAAAAATGGATTTTTAACATTTGGGGCTTCTCCGAGCTTATGGCCTAAATTTTATGATCACTTTGTTAAGTCAATCTCTAAAATAAATTTTTCTTCTGTAATATTAAGGAGTTTTACTGATAAAATTCATGTAGAAACGGGTTTGCCTATAAAAGAGTTGAGAGGTTACAGGGTTTGGTTACATAATCATGAATTTAAATTTGAACAAATTTCACTCGAAGAATTGGTTAGTGCCATGAATACAGACTATGAATCAGGTTTAAGACTTCCCCCTGAGCCTGCTGTTATATATTGTGGTAGTGATGGCCAAATTAGTTCAGATGAACTAATAGAATCAGTAAAACGTGATGTGCTTGAAGAATTAAGGAATAGTATTAAAATAATTTTAAAAGAAACTATCAGTAAAACAGATGTTTTTAGAGGATTAGCTGACCTAGTATATGAATTATACATAAAGTATCCTTTAAATCCAAAAGAGTTTAAAAAAGTACTTACAGAAGAATTACAAAAACTTGCAACAGAAGGTTCTCGTGATCCGACGGGAAAAATATTATATTATATAGAATATTCTGAAGAGCTACCAATAAAATTAAGTGAAACACTTTATGGAAAAATAGAATAAATCACTTTATGGTTCAATTTTTTGGAACATGCTTTAGCTTTCAGCTATTAAAGTAGATCAAAAATGTTTTATTCCTCATCTTCTCTTTTGTTTGGACTTTTCTGGGAAAATTTAGTATTCATTTTATGAAGATCGTAGGTAAAACCTAATAAAAGTGGTATTTAGTTTGTTCTATGAATGTCGCTAATGTTTATAGTTAAAGTATAGGTTCATACGTTTTGAGTGGTATATTATTTTTTATCAAGATTTGTGAGCATTTTTTGCAGTACATGGGCTTTTTATGATCTGTATCATTAATTGTTCTGCTGAAATACATTACACATTCTGGGTTGGGGCAATGTTGTAATCCTAATGCGTGACCAATTTCATGTATTACTTCTTTGATTATTCTTTCATTATACAAATTATTATCACTGGTTTTTAAACGTCCTAAGTAAACGGCACAAACATGGTTTTTAGGATATGCTTCACCAAATATGAAGTTAAGATTATCCGCATATGCATCAAAATCGCCTATGCCTAATATTACATTAGCTTTATAAGTTTTAGTTTTTTGTGCAATCCAATTAAGTATTAGATCACTGTCATATTGCTCACGTAATTTGTTATAAAAATGTGGTTCTAATGTTAATGATTCTATTATTTCACAATCACAGTAAAATATTTTTTCACTTAAGTATTTACATACGTATTCTAATATTTTTCTATCAATGATGTTTAATCCAAGTATTATTATATTCACTTTTTTCACCGTAGGTTTTTAATTATATGGTATGCCTCGCTTAAATTTGTTACATTATAGTCTGCATTTACATTACTATTGAGGTTAATAGATATGATCCCCAATGCTTTAGCTCCTATAGAATCAACATCCTCGTCACCGATCATTATACATTCCTCTGGTTTTATATGAAATTTCTTGAGAGCTCTTTCATATATTACTTTATGGGGTTTTCTATGTCCTACTTTATCTGAAAATATCATGAGATTAAAGTATTTATCAAACCCATACTTTTTTAGAATCGTTTTTAAGATTTTAGAATCTGTTGTATTAGAGATTAAAGCTAAGAGTAAATTCATCCTTTTTAGTTCGGAAAGAAAATATTCTGCATCACTAACTGGTTTTAAATGTTTTATTAACAATTTTTTATATACATTAACTAGTTTTTTCTTAATCAAATCATTCTCATCATTTATTCCAAGGATCTTTACTAGTGATTGAATTTCTACTAATAAGGGAATCTCTATATTAAGTGTACGTCTTACATTATCTGTGACTGTACGAATGAGCTGATAACGATCTTTTAAATAATCTACAGAAAAATTATAACCAAGATTGCTTAATACATTCTTAAATAAGGTACTCCTCTTATAAAGATACTCCTCTGTAGATAAATTTAACTTAAATAATGTTCCCCAAAAATCAACAAATACAGCTTTTATTACCATTTCTAACCACTACAATGAATATTTTAGAATAAAATAAATATTATGGGGAGGAGATTTGGGGTCCTCTAAATAATTATAAAATAATACTTTTCCTCCTGTTTATTGTAAAGGGTTCCCACCAAACCCGCACTTGACTTAAGTATGAAATTCCTTATAATACTAAACGTTCTTTAGAAATAATATACGTATAAGTTTAGATAATACTGTGCTTTAATTATTTTAATTATACACTAACTAATATTTTACGTTAAAATTTTCATAATAAGTGCGAAACGGGTATTGTGTATTGATCTCTATATAAGATTTAAAGACTGACGTACACATACAGTCCTCGTTGGACAAAGTCAATTTATCTTAAAGCTCATCGGGAAGTTATTTAACCCTCACTGTTCTAACTTGAGGTTACCTTTGTTCATTAAGGAGAAAATCCTTAAGATCTTAGGATTAAAATTTTATAGATGTTGTTTCGTTATTATTTAAGGATTTCCCCTCTCCTCCCCACGTACCTTACACCATTACTGGTGCGCATCTTGAGGAGAGGCTCTATGATATTTATAGATAAAGCAATATATAAATTTATTGTCTTATATTGTAGTCTGATAAATAAATTTTGTATTTTGTGGTGGGATCAAGGATGTTTAATGTTTTAAGTTTCAGCTCATGTATTCTAATGTTATATCTAAGTTTCCGTTGAAATGTGCATATATTACTGCTCGAGCAATTATTTTGTATTTTTCCTCACTTACGCATATGAGTTCTCCTCTAACCATTTCTTTACCTGCTATCAAGGATTCATCAACCATTATGTATTTGATTCTTCCATGTTTTTTTAATTTTTCAGCTATAAAGTTTCTTGCGTATGAAAGGGCATCTATGGTCCATCCAATAATGCTGTAGTTTGAAGTAAGTGGTTTAATTTGAAGTTGAAAATTAAGTGTTTTTATGACGCGACTTTTGCTTCTCTTCATATAACATGCTATGTATAAATTTAGTTATATTTAAACTTAATTGTTATTTTTTAATTTTTCTAAAATGCACTATATCAATTTCATGATTCCATGATGGAAAAATTTAAAATTTTGACATGAAATTTTCATGGTATCGTTAGAAAATATTTATATATTAGTTATAATATTTTTAATAAATAGTGAATATGCAATGAGTGAACAATTTAAAAACATTAACAATATATTAGTCAAAGTTCACTCATCTTTGGCTAGTATAAATCCTAAGGCATTACCAGTTTTAGAAGTGATTTCAAAATATCAAACCACAAATGTTTCTGAAATGTCTAGAAAGACGGGCATTCCAGTAAGCACATTACATAAGTTCTTGGATCATTTATTCCAATATCAGATAAAAATAGGAATTTACATAGATTTGTATACTATAGGGCTAAAACTATATTTTCTAGTCATCTACAAACCTGATCAACATGCAATAAAAACAATTAATGAGATGATAGGAGAGTACTCTATACTAAATTGTGATGTTGCAGATGGAAATCTTTCATTTATGAAAATCTGTCTTCCTGATGATGCTCAGAATAACCTAATAGAGTTATTAGAAGATTTGAAGAGTAAGAAGGATATAGAGAATTACGATCTTTATGTTGTAACGCCTAATATACAACCTGCTATCTCATTCAGAAATTACGATAGTGATAAACGTGCATGGAGAATTAATTGGGATAGTATTCTTAATATTATAAATATGGGTTCATTTAAAGATCTTGATGAGAGACTTAAGAGCATTAAATCAACTAAACAATGGTTAGATGATACAGATATTACAATATTAAAAATGTTAGATGATAATGTATTTACAGCTCTTTCTGATATTCAAAGAAAAGCCAATGAACCCAGTTTTCAAAAAATATACTACCATTATATACAACACGTAGAGAAAAAACACATCATAATGAGCTATAGAATACGATTTGAACCATATGAAGAACCTACACATTATACAATACTTTACGTTATGCTTAGCGGATCTTATGATATGGCAAAGTTTATAGATGCTCTAACTAATCAAATATATGTATACGGTATTTCCAGAGTACTTGGCGAACCATCATTATTAATAGAGCTACCAGTAAATCCTATCATGAAAACTGGTCTCAATAACCTACTTGAACGATTAAAAGAACAAAAATTTGTAAGAGATTACAAAATATTCTATGCCGATCATGCTACAGAAAAACCCATTCCCTTCAATCTTTACAACACATCCACTGAAACATGGCTCTGGAAGAAACAAGTCATACTAAAATAATTTTTATTTTTATTTATTTTACAGAATTTTTTATTATTTTATTAAAGCGGGGATTTGAACTTTACCATCTATATTCCACTCTGATGTTGAATATTTATTGTAGTATAATTCTATTGCAGTTTTAAGTTCATCGCTTGTTATGCTTGACATGAATACATTTTTAGGATTAAGGGCTTCTATGAAGCCCTGTATAATAGCTTCTATAAGGTCTCTAATATTAATAGTACCTAGTATGTTTTTAAGGCATGTTACTTTATTTGTCAGATATTCTATGTTTACTTCTGGGGTTTTTATGACTCTAAACCAGGTTTCTGGATGAAAATCTAATAGGAGTGTTCCATGTTGGAGTAATGCGTAGGATTCCCTTCTTTGTGCACTTCCTGAGATCTTTTTACCATTTATTGTTATATCACTTGCCCCGCTTCTAAGGTAGCATAAATTTTGATTTGTTAAACCTTTAAAACCGCCTATTTCTGGTTCAATGCCTAATTTTATTAAACCACGAGCTATACCATTTGCTATTAGTGCTGATGATTGAACAATATCATACTGATATATTCTATGATTGCTAGATAAGATTATACTATATGTTATTTCAGAGTTTTCTTCGTGAAGGAGTGCCCCTCCACCAGTTATTCTTCTAACTAATTTAAAACCTAACTTATTTATCTCGTTTATATCCACAACAGTATAAGCATCTTGTTTTCTTCCTATACTAACTCCAGAGGGTAACCACGTATAAATTCTGAGTGTGTCAAATGATTGTTTAGGTCTATTATACATAATAGCCTCATCAATAGCCATGTTTAACCATGGATCTCTAGCACCATCAATAATTACTCTTAGAGTTTCACTCATCTTTCACTCACCATGGATTAACATTTAAATGTAAATTTTCTTTAGCTTTAAAATATGCTTCTTTAGCTTTATAAGATGTTCTAGCTAATGGATGAGCTACTACGTAGGAGAAGCCCATTTTAAGGCCTATTTCCTGAAGTTCTTTAAATTCATCTAAAGAATAATATTTAGCAACAGGAAGTTGTTTAGTGCTAGGTCTCATATATTGCGAAAGTACAAGAATATCCACGTTTGCGTTTCTCAAATCTCTCATACTTTCAATTACTTCTTTCTGTGATTCTCCAAAACCAAGTAATATTGATGATTTAGTTATTAATTTAGGGTTAATTTCTTTAGCAATTTTTAAAACTTTTAAGCTTTGTTCATAACTGGCTCTTCTATCTCTAACTAATGATGATAATCTCTTGACGGTTTCAATATTATGAGCAAGAACATCAACACCTGAATTGACAACTTTTTGAACACTTGTATAATTGCCTTGAAAATCAGGTATTAAAACTTCAACAATTATCCCTGGATTCATCTCTTTTATTGCATATACAGTTTTAGCAAAATGTTCTGCACCACCATCAGGTAAATCATCTCTATCAACAGAAGTTATTGTCACATAATCTAGACCCATTTTATTAACTGCTAATGCAACCTTAACTGGTTCTTCTTCATCAAGAGGTTTAGGATGACCTTTGATAACATAACAAAATCTACAACCTCTAGTACATACATTACCCATAATCATGAATGTGGCCGTCCCTCTACCCCAACATTCCATAATATTTGGGCATAACGCCTCCTCACATACAGTAGGTAAATTTAATCCTTTTACTACATTAGAAATTTTTATAAATTCATCATTAATAGTCACTTTGATTATAGTTTTGTTAGTTACTGCAGATTTTTCGATCAAAATTCTCACCTTATTTTTCAATTAACGCTACTAATGAACCAGGCTTAACTTGTTCGCCTTCCATAGTTTTTATATCAATAATACGTCCATCATAAGGAGATTCAATACCAAGAATAACTTTTTCAATTTCTATTTCGGCAATGATCTCTCCTTTATTAACAGTATCACCTACTTTCTTATTTATTGAAACAACACGTCCGTACCATTCAGTTCTTCTAGGCCATATTTCTTCAGGAATTCTTAACTCAACTATCATTCTTAACGCCACTTCTTATATTGTATTCAAAAAAATAAACATTCCTGAACCATTTATATAATCAAATTGAAAATTTTATTTATTTTTGTTGAACGCATGATTTTCATGAAATTTTACTTTATCTTATGTTTTAATCATTAAGGATATTTAAGTTTTTAACTCTTGAAGTATGAACTTTTCTATTTTATGAACTTCAATAAGTAATAGCATTTATTAAACCTTTCATATTCAAAGTTTTACAACAAAGTTAATTTTAGAGTTTCATATATAACTATTTTTTACCTTTTTATAATAATAATAACATAAGGTTTAAATTCTCATATTTTCTTAAGGTTTTGAGTTGATGTGCGAGGGATCAATAAAAGAAGTTCATTGTTAAGAGAATCACCTACGAGAAGAATTGATAGGATCAGAGAAATAATTTCAAGGGAGGGTCGTGATATATATTTACTTTCTACTGGTCAACCTAGCATACCTCCACCTAAAGAAGTGCGCGATTATTTATCTAAATTGCTTTCCGAAGAATCTATGAAACTTTACAGTTATACTCAAAGCCAAGGTATTAAGGATTTGAGAGAGGCTATTGTTAATGATTTAAAAGAACTGGGCGGTTTAGATTTAGACCCTGATAAAAATGTTGTTGTAACTGCAGGTGGACAAGAAGCAATGTTTACAACTCTCTCAGCTATTTTAGAGCCTGGTGATGAAGTTATTCTTATAGATCCAACCTATTTTGGTTATCGACCACTCATAGAATACTTTGGTGGCATTATCAAATATGTACCTGCAGATATGGAAAATGGTTTTCAACCTGATTTGGAATCAATAAAAAATGTTATTAGTTCTAAGACTAAAGCATTTATTCTTGTCTCACCAGATAATCCAACTGGTAGAGTCATTGATAACAATATTGCTAAAGGTTTAGCTGAACTAGCCAAAGATCATGATTTTTGGTTAGTTATTGATGAGGCGTACAAAACATTGATCTATGAAGGTGAACATTCATGGATCTGGCATTTCGCTCCTGAACATGTAATTGGTATTGACACGTTCTCTAAGGATCCTGGAATTCCTGGTTGGAGACTTGGTTATATTTATGGACCTGAAGAGTTCATTAAGCCTGCAAAACTGATTAGTGAAGAAATTGTTTATTGTCCACCATCTATAGCCCAAATGATGGTTACATATTATTTAAAAAGTGGTATAAGGAAGATTTTTATTCCTAAAGTACTTTCTGCATATAAATCTAAAAGGGATGCACTAATTGACGCACTTCAAACATATCTTCCTGAAGTAAAGTTTGCTAAACCTCAAGGTTCCATGTTCTTATTTGCAGACTTTTCAGCATATTTAAACAAATTAAATATGAATACTGAAATCTTCACTGAAAAATTACTTATGGAAGTCGGTGTTGCTAGTGTGCCCGGCAGCTATTTTGGTTCAACTAAGAATTTCATTAGACTTTCATTCGTATCAGAAACCCAAGAAAGAATACATACTGCAATAAACCTGATAAGGAAATTTATTAATAATTATTTAACTCATAATAATTATTAGAGATATTTAAACTCATTTTATCTTTTAAGCAAAATATAATCCCATCAGATAATATTTATGTTTTTGATCTTTTACATTGACATTCTCCACGACTAAAGTTAAGAGATTCTCGTTTTGTTACTCTCCACTTTGAACACCTTTGAACTTCAGAAACCTCCTCTATCATGAGTTTTATGGTTTATTATTGTATTTAAGTTTATCGGCAATTCATCACGGTTACTTGTGAGCTTTCTTGTAGAGCATATGTAATTCTACGTCTCTAGATATAGTGAGCTAATGAGAAGAACCTAATAGAAACTACTTTACAATAAGATTAATGAAATATTCATCAATATCATAAAAACATGTACATAATAAAACACAAATAATGAGAACTATTAACTTGAAATCTATTTTTCGCTAATATCACCTATACCGCTCTCATTAATAACAAACGCGCTTTCAATTTCAGGATGCATAGGTGAGTCTAAAATTCTAGCAATCCTTATATTTTCTTTACTTTTCCTAATCATGACTCTATAAGTGCATCCATGAGCAACAATATTACCACCTGCAGGCTTATTAGGATTAGCAAGAAACATATCAGGTGAAGTAACAATTTGATTTGTTACCACAACAGCAGCATCATATACGTCAGCTAATGTTAATAATTCATGTACATGTTTATTTAATTTCTGCTGACGAACAGCAAGTAATTCTCTTCCAGGATACTCACTTCTAAAATGTCCAACTAAACTATCAACTACAACTAATTTTATATTCTCTTTTTCTATTCTCCCCCTTAGTTCTCTTATGAGGAGGACTTGGTGGTCGCTGTTGTATGCTCGGGCGTAGATGATGTTGTTGAGTGTGTTTTTTGGGTCTAGTCCTTTGGCTTGTGCCATTTGGATGATTCTCTCGGGTCTGAACGTGCCCTCAGTATCAATATACGCAGCCTTACCATTGAGACCACCCTTCTCCTTAGGAAGCTGCACATTCACAGAAAGCTGATGACACAACTGCGTCTTCCCAGAACCAAACTCACCAATAAGCTCAGTCACAGCCTTCGTCTCAATACCACCACCAAGCAAATTATCAAGCGCCCTACTTCCCGTTGAAATACGACCAATTGTTTGCCTCTTTTTATAGAATTCTTCGGCAGTCATAAAAGTTACACCGAGAGCTTTTCTAGCTGTGCTTGTAATTTCTATAGCTCTTTCTAAACTTAATCCAGTAAGCTCTGCAAGTTCCCTAGGCGGTACGACTGCGAGCGATTCTAATGTATCATATCCAGCTTCTTTAAGCTTACTTAAAGTTGCTGGACCAATACCTTCTAAGTCTTCTATCGTAATTTTCTTATTTTCATCTGATTCTCTTTGTTTCTTTTTCTTTATTCCCTTATTCACTTAATTTCACAATAATATTATTTTAAAAATTGCTTAAATACTTAAACAAGATTTTCATGAAGATTACTCATTTGTTTAGAAGCTTTTTATAGAAAAAGGCGTCCAGAATTATGAATATTTAATAGAGAGCTTTTTAAAGAAAAGTTAATTCGTAATATTTTAAAAATAGAAAAATATTATTATTTATTATCACGAGTGCCCTGCTATGAGTATAAATAAGTATGTGTTATTAGTGTTAGTTGTTATGACTAATGTATGGTTGCTATTATTCTGTTGTGGTCCTACATCAGCATAAAGTGTTATTATGGTTTTTGGTAGTATGAATTGAGAGTCTTGTCGAATATTATAATATCCGTAAGGTGGAAATATTATATCGTTTGTGGGTATGTTTAGTATATTTTTGGATGTGTTAGAAATGTATATTCCTCCTAGGGGTATTGTGTAACCAATTATACCTTTTGATAATTCATTTCCATCAAAATAGACATGAGTTATTGTTAATGATATTTTTTCATTATTTTGTAATGTGATAGAAAGCCAGCCGTTCGTATTAAAATGGTAACCAATCATTGTTAATCCTTCTTGTTGAGGATAAATGATTTCTGCAAGTATTTGAGAAATTGTAATTAATATTATGGTAATTAGTATTGAGATAGAAATATATTTTATTAGTTCTTTTCTATTCATTTTGGTTCACCTTTAGATATTAGTAATGTTATTAGTAATGCTATTATTATTTCTATAAAGATTAAGGAGATAGCGTAAAAAATGATGTTGAGATTTAAATTAATTAGGATAAATGGTGTTAGGAATCCAAAAAGAGGTGTTGCGATTATTATAATATCATAATATTTACTTGTTGATGAATTGTTCGTGATAAAATTGGGAGAATTCTTTTCATAGTTTTTATACTTTTTCATTGAAAAAATTTGATATGCGACGTAACTTATTAATGACCATATGGAAAGTATTACAATTAATACTAATGAAGTTAATACGTATGAGATAGGTGGTGCAACACCTACTAGTCTTAAATCGGGATAATGATTTTGGCCTGAAACATATGGTAATGATAATGATAACTCTCTTTTATTGTATAAGGGAATTGCTATAGTTGTGTTACTAGGCATATATGATCCACTTCCTTTAAATACGGCTATTATTAAGATTGGCCTTGGTGTTGGTAATGTATAATTTATTGTAGCGATTCCTTGATTATTTGTTGCAGTTGAACCTATTTGGAGATAACCGAATGTTGTGTTTACATAAAAATTAATTATGACTCCTGGGATTGGGTTATCATCATTATCGTATAACATGGCATTTATAAGTACTGATGATGGCCCTATTTGCTGTGATACTAATTTAATGTTAGTTGGTATTATTATTCCTGGCTTTATTTTTACAATGAGTTTACCATTCTGAAGATTCTCCATACCAACACATGGTATAATGCAATAAAATCTGAATTCTCCTATTTGATTAGCTGTGAATTCTATTGTAGATATCTTATGTGCTGTGCTAATAACTTGGCTTGTAATATCATAACCATCTAAGCGCATTTGATGTGGATTATCAAAATTTAAATCTGAATCATTGTAAACAAACGTTATTCTAACTATGTCACCCTGATATACCGTTATAGGAAATTCAAGCGAAGTTTTATTAAATCCTAAATGACTTACAAATATTGTAAAACTTTTTATAGAACTAGTTGTGGTGCTTGCTATTACTGGAGGATTTACTACAATAAGGATAATTGCGAATAATATTGGAATTGTTATGAGCTTATGCACTATTTATCACCTCATTTTTAATTATTTTAATTAGATTTTCAAGTGGGATATATGATGTTAATGTGTATCTAAAACCATTAATCCACCAATCTAATTTATTAGGTTTAACGTTTGATCCATCATAACAATAAACTTCTATATTATTTATAATGACACGAGACGTATTGCTTAAAGATAATTGAGGAGGAGCCATAAATAATGGATCTTTATGCACAGTTAATGCAATTTCAGTTAAACCATTCGTATAAATAAATACTATTAAACTTTTATCTGTTGATACATAACTTGATGCAAGTAAAAAGTCACTAAATGATGTTTTTATTTTGATGTCAGGTTGAATTTTTATAATTTCATCCAGTGGCGCTTTAATTAGAGCCTGCGTATTTATAAGTGATTCATTTATAGATGAAAATTGCACAAATGGTAGTTTTGGAGGATTTGGAGGATTCCAATTTATGAATTCTCTAATGATTAGGCCAACTAAAAAACCCATTGAAGAAAAAATCGCAGTTTTAATGAATGTTCTTTTATAAGAATTAATTTTAGTATTCTCAGCTGTAGATATTTTCTCCATAAGTATTCTTTCTGGTATTTCAATGTTTTCCCATATTGGAATTATTGGAAATATTTTTATAAAAATGATGTAAAGTAGTAAGAAGCCTGCAAAAGCACCTGCTGTTATTGATAATTCAACCCATGTTGGATAATAAACTCCCCATTCATATGGTAATTGTGGAAGTGCTAAACCTGGTATAATAATATTAAATCGTTCAACCCACATACCTATGTTAATAAGAAGTGATGTTATAAAGTATACGAGTGTTTCATGCGTATGTATATATCCTGAGATAAGTAGTGCTAATAGTATCGCTGGTATTATTAAACCTCCTACAGTTTGTAACCAGAAGTATGGTGCATACTGGCCCCAGAAAAGTGCTGACATCCAGGCGCCTTCATATGTTTGTTGGAAGAAGTGCTTATAACCTGGTACTAGGAATTCATTGATAGTAAGATAAATTAGGGCAAGATCAAGAACTAATAATATTTTACTTAGATTTCTAAAATGTGTATATGTAATAAATTCATCAAACTTGTAGGTCCATCGTATTACTGCCATAACCATTATGACTGTTGCTACTCCAGAAAGGAGTGCTCCACCAACAAAGTATGGTCCAAAAATTGTACTGTTCCAAGGTATTCTTGGATTCATAGCAAAATCATATGATACTACCGTATGAACCGTAACTGCTAATGGAATTATAATAATACTCATAATAGATATTGCTTTTTCAAGTTTCATCACTTGATGCTTATTCCATATCCATCCTACGGCTAATTTTTTATAAATCCAGCCTCTAAAACCACTTATACCTAATTTATCCTTACATAATGCGATATCTGGTATTAATGGAACATACAAAAATATGATACTTGCTGTAAAATATGTAGCTATTGCTATAAAATCCCAAACCAATGGAGATTGAAGGCGCCCATAAAGGACTATATTTAGTATTCTATCAGGTCTTCCTAAATCAATTATAGGCATTAAGGCTGCTATAGCAAGTGAACATACTGTTACAACCTCTGCCATTCTTGTAATAGGACGACGCCATTCTGTATTAGTAAGCCTTAATATGGCAGACATTAATGCACCAACATGACTTATACCTATAAAGAATACAAAGTTTACAATATAGTATGCCCATGATACTACGTTACGCATTCCTGTTACACCAAGTCCTGTGGTTAACTGTATAAAATATGCATATAATCCCCAACCAACTATTATTATTAAGACTGATACTACAATATAAAACCTTTTACTTGTAGTCATCAATGGTTGAAGCAATACATCAATTTGATTGGAATTACTCATTAATCAATCTGCCTCCTTTTTGGCAAATAATAAACTCTAGGTTCAGTACCTAAGTCTTCTTTAAGTCTAACATAACCGTTCTTTATCATATCAGAAAATTTGTACGTTTCAACACCATTAGTAACCACATCCTCATTCATATCACCAAAGAAAAGAGCCCTCATACCAGCTTTTGTGCATGCTTCAACACAGGCAGGTAATCTTCCCATTTTTAATCTATGTCTGCACCATATGCATTTTTCTACAACACCTCTTCTATGAGGAACATTATAATCTGGTGAATATTGTATTTTAAGTTCTTCAGGTGTCACAGGCGGATCAAACCAATTAAAGAATCGTCGCTCATATGGACATGCCGCCATACAGATTCTGCAACCTATGCATCTGTCTTGGTCGATCAGAACTATATGATCCTCACTATAAAATGTTGCGCCTACAGGACAAACTTTAGCGCATGGTGCATTTTGACAATTTTGACAAGGTACTGGAAGGAAAAATTCACCATTATCAAATACTTGTATCCAAGGTTGACGCCCCTCATAACTTGGCTCACCCCAGGCAGGGGGAACATGCATCTCATTTATGCACGCTTCAGTACATTTTTTACAGCCATCACATCTGTTAAGATCTATCATAAATACCCACTTTCTCTCCTGATTATTGTTACTAATTGAATACTCTAATTGTGATGGAAGTTTCATTTCAGCGCCTATTATTACAGAGACTGATGTTACGAGCATGTCTTTTAGAAAACTTCTTCTAGAATACTTCATAATTCTTCCCCAGAATATTTTTATGGGAGCACTATTAAGATACCTCTCATATCTGGATGATCTCTATCACAAATGTTACGTGCAGGGTTCCATGGAGTTGTACACATAAATTCGAAAGTACCTACCTTAGTTGCGGTAAATTCTATAGTCTTTGATTGACCTGGTTGTATAGGCCCTGTATCAACTCCAAAATCTGGTATTCCAAAACCATGAATATGTTCATCATCATTAATTATAGTAAGCTTTACAGTATCTCCTTTATGAATTACTATTGTATTAGGAATCCATGTGTGAAATTCCATCGTAGTGTTTTCATCTACTACAGTATGCATTACTGCATGAACTGTAATTTCTACAGTTTTTGGTCCCAATTGATTACTTATGTTTGATATTTTTCCTTGAATAATAGAGAATTGTCCTCCTAGAGTTGAGTATGTTGTATCAATTTTAGAATTTAAAGAGTTTAATTGTCCCATTATAATTAAGCTTTGTGCTATTGCAGTTCCAGCAAGTATTAAAGCTAATATTGTTATACCTATCAATACAGTTTGTTTAACCAACTAAATCCACCTCCAAATAAAAGTTGTCAGTTATTTGATTTATATCTTATTTGAAAACTTATATTTTCCTTTAAGGAGAATTCATTTTCTCAGATATTTTTATTGTTTTTATATAAAAATTTTATTACATCTTTAAGATTTTTTATATCTGAAGGTAAATTTAACTTATTATTTATACATTTTATAATAATACTTTCAATTGTTAATGCTGCACTATGCCCAAGGATAATTTCAAGTGCCTGAGAAAATATTTCAGGTTTTTCTAATACTTGATCAATAGTAATTCCAAATCTAGATCTAAGACTATGAATAACTCTAAATCGTGCATTTTCTCCTAAAATTTCTAAGCTCTTATTTATACATTGAATTATATATTCAGAAATATCATCATCCATACTTGTATTTTGTATTTTCAAATATTTAAACTTAAGATCATGTAGAGATATTAATAAAAATCAGTGTAATATTTTTATAATATAAAATAATACAATAATATATAATAAAATATTTAATAAAAAGATCTATTTCTTATTGTATAATAGCATAGAGAAATAAATATTAATTAGTAATATAATAATTAAGAAAGGGCCTCCAGCAGTTCTTTAATGGATAGATTTTTATAAATGTTTGTGGTGATTTGTACTGAAACACTTATCTGCGTAAGACGACTTTTCGGCACACTCCCTGCCCCGCTGGGGCATGAGTGTAGCGGTATTGTTGAGTGGCATGAGCCTGAGCGATGAGTACGAACATCTATGAAAAATGGAACGGTTAGAAATAAATTACTGATTTGATAATTAAATATTGAGAACAATGCATCCTATTACTATTGAGGTATTTTCAGATTTAATTGCTTCTGTGGGAGCAGTAATAGCTATGTTATACATCATGAAATTGATTAGCATTCATAAAGGAGGAATGTTGTATAGATCGTTTTTTATACTAATGTTATCGCCAATCTTTTTTATTATTGGAAAAAGTTTTGATGCAATGGCAGCTGCTGGTATTAATACTACTGAGTATCATTTTGTTCATTCACTTTTTGAAGTAATAACATATAGTGTGTTTTCTTATGGTCTTTTTACTTTAAACAAAACTTGGAATGTAGTTGGAATGTTACAGGTTAAAAAAGATTATGAGGTAGCTAGTGATAAGGATATTGTATTTCTTCTTGGGAATGAGCTAAGGATAAGAATTCTTTTACTTTTATATGATCATGTTGAACTTTCTTATACAGAACTTTTGAATATTTTAGGTATAGATAGAGGACTTCTAAACTTTCACTTAAGGAGGATGAAAGCCTTTTTACTCAAAACTGCTAATGGAACGTATATTTTATCAGATTATGGTAAGGAGGTTTGTAATGCTTTAAGAAAATTAGCTAAAGGTAGTACATTAATGGATACTGTCCCATCTATAAAGAGTAGCAACAAATTGATTTTAAAAAGGTGTTTAGCATTCATGATAGATGTTTTAATACTATCTATAAGTACCATGGTAATATTTAGTTCAAGTCTCTGGAATTTTATTAGAACTATTTATACACTTAATATATTCAATGTAATAACATACTTTAAGTATGAAGATGTTTATCCTTATATACCGATTTTCTTTGTTTCATATCTTTATTTTACAATACTTGAAGCTTATAAAGGACAAACTTTAGGAAAATTTTTATTAGGATTAAGAGTTGTTAAAACTGATGGAACAAAAATAACACTAATTGATTCTGCTGTTCGTAATATAGGAAAAGTAGTATTTTTACCTCTTGATATAGCTTTAGGCATAATTCTTTATCACAAGAAAGGATATATTAGATTCTTTGATCATTACACAAGTATCACTGTTGAAAATGTTTTAATGACTTAAATTTTTATTTTGAATTTTTTAAGAGTGAACTTTATACTACTAATATTTTTCATTCATTAACTTATGTTACAGATAGATTTAAATATAACATATCTAATTTAGATATATAGATGATAATGTTAGTACCGCAACTAATAAATATAGATTCACAATGGTATGGGAATTGGAATCTTGTGATCGTATCAATAATAATAGCTTCTTTTATATTTACAATATTCTTTGTAAAACCAAGAAAAATTGACTGGAGATCTTTTGGACTAACTGAAGCATTCATAATTTCTCTCTTTACAGAAATGTTTGGCATTCCACTTACTATTTATGTTATTTCTTCTTTATTAAATATTAATATTATTCCTAACGGATTAACAGGACACTTATTAGCTACAACACTTGCAATACTAGGCATACTTAACCTTGAAGTAGGTGTTACTATTGTTATGTCAATTAGTATTATAATGATAATAATCGGCCTTATTCTATTGATAGGCGGATGGAAACAAATATATAAATATAAGAATTCCATAACGGTTGTTGGTTTTTATTCAGTAGTACGTCATCCTCAGTACTTAGGTCTTATGATCATAATGACTGGTTTTATTATTCAATGGCCAACTATTCCCACACTAATAATGTATCCCTTACTAATGTATGCATACTATAAACAAGCATTAAAAGAAGAAAATGAACTAATTTTAAAATTTGGAGAATTATACATTACATATGCATCCCATGTACCAAGGTTTAATATCATTAAAGGTATACGATACTATTTAACTAAAAAACAGTACTCTAGCAGTTGAAAATTAATATTCTTAAATTTATTAAAAATCTAAAAAACAAAATCTCATTTCTATACTTATTCAATATAATCCTCTAATCTTGGTAAACTCTTTGGCAATCCCTTTCTCTCTCTGATCTTCATAATAACATCCAAAGCTAAATTTTCAGGAACAGGGGCCCATCTACTGAACTCAGTAGCCCAGAAAGCTTTGCCGGCAGTAGCACTTCGCATCTCATCAGCTAAACCTGCGCTTTCAGCAACTGGAAGTTCTCCCTTGACAATGGCAATTAAACCTTGCTGCTCCATACTAGAAATCCTACCTCTCTTAGAAGTGACTACTTTAATTACACCACTAAGATAATCCTGGGCTACCTTAACCTCAATTTTATAGATAGGTTCTAATAATACAGGCTTAGCTGTTAAAACACTAGCCAAAGTAGCATTTTTCAAAGCAGGCATTAATTGAGCAGGACCTCTATGTGCAGGATCTTCATGAATAGTAGCATCTAATAGACGTACTTTTACACCTCTCATAGGCTCGTGTGCTAATGGTCCTTGAGCAACAGTCCATCTAAAACCATTAATCAAGGTATCAGCAACCTCATTCAAATACTGAACACCCTTAGTAGCATCTATAAAAATGTTCAAATGCTCATCAATAGCCCAAATACTTCTAGCTTCATCAGCATCCCATCCAGCCTCTTCTCTTAGAATTTTTGCACGAGTTCTCCAATCCATATCTTCAGTTACACGACCTTCTGCTAGCAATCTTAAAGTCTCCTCATTCAAAGGTTCAACCTCAACAACAACTCTATTATGCCTATTAGGACTCTTACTTTCAAATAATTGTCCCTTAACTTTAATACCCTCTCTATAAATAATAAGAGGCGGTGAAGTTAAAAACTCTAATCCACCAGTTCTTTGTTTTAAATCCCATAAGGCAATCTCTAAATGCAATGAACCCATACCACTAATTAAATATTCACCCGTCTCTTCATTAATTTTTACATGCAATGTGGGATCTTCAACAGCCATTCTCCTTAATGCATCAACTAATCTAGGCAAATCACCACTTCTTTTAGGCTCAATAGCAATAGTTACAACGGGTTCACTAATATAGCTTAAACTCTCAAAAGGTACCATAACATCCTTTAAAGAAACATCAATAACAGTTTCACCACTTCTAGCATAACTTAAACCTAACATAGCCGCAATGTTACCAGCAGAAATACGCTCAACAACCTCTCTATAAGGACCCATATACATACCAACTTGTTGGACACGTTCAACTATTCTACCACGCATTAAATAAACATCAACACCTTCAACAACCGTACCACTAAATACACGACCTGTAGCAACTAAACCTGCATGAGGATCATCAATAACTTTGGTTATGCCAACAACAAGAGGTCCATCAGGATCACACTCTACTAAAGCCCTTCCTACTTCACTCTTTATATCACCCCTCCAAATTTTAGGAATCCTATAACTCTGAGCAACTCTAGGAGATGGGATGTGTTTAATAACCATGTCTAAAATAGCTTCGTATAAAGGAGCTACCTTAGCTAATTCTTCAACTCCCTCTTTGCCTTTATTATAAGCTTCCATAACATCGCTAAATTTTAAACCTTTAACCTGAGCCATAGGAACAGTTAAACCCCATTTGCTTAAAGCACTACCAAAAGCAACCTGACCTTTAGAGATATCAACTTTCCATAATTTCTTAAAATCACCCTCACCATACAGTTCAATTAAACTATTAAAATCTTTAACAATCTCAATAATTCTATTCTGAATTTCTTGAGGTGTTAAACGTAACTCTTTGATTAAACGATCAATCTTATTAATAAATAGTAAAGGACGAACACGTTCTTCTAAGCCTTGACGAACAACGGTCTCGGTTTGTGTCATAACGCCCTCAACAGAATCAACAACTACAATGGCGCCATCCATAGCACGTAGACTTCTAGTTACATGACCAGTAAAATCAACGTGGCCTGGAGTATCAATTAAATTTATAACGTATGGTTTTCCTTCATATTCATGGTAAAGTGAAACGTTTGCAGCTTTCACAGTCATTTGGCGAAGTTGTTCAATTTCAACATAATCCATGGCTAATGCTGTACCAGCAACTTTAGGCGAAATAATGCCAGCTGCCATAAGAAGGCTATCAGATAATGTTGTTTTACCGTGATCTACATGAGCTAAGGTACCAATATTACGAACTCGCTCAACATTTTTCATTAGTTTAACGATTTCTTCAGTCTGCTTATACTTTACCATTGCTTCCACCCTTTCTTTTCTGAAGTATGAAAATGTTTAATATATTTCTTTCTATCTTGATGCTTCAAAAGCGTACAAAGCTGATTATCTAAAGCTAAATGTTTCTAGTTTTAGAGTGATTAATCCTCATAGATTGTTTGATATTGAATTCAAATGTATATGTTAATCATTTCACAATGGTCACATGTTAAAGTTTCATGTGGGCTTTGTTGCTAGTTATTTTCCATATAATGTTGTACAGTGTGATTATTCTGTTTGGTTTAATTTGTTTACTCCATTTTTCGAGGAGTTCTAGTTCTTTTTCGTAAGTCCATTTGGTTAGTTCATTTGGTTCTTTTTTAGTTGGTTCGATTGTTTCTTTAATTATTTTTTGTTGTATTTCATCTCTATCTTTTATGAATGATTTGATGTATTTTTGGTAATTTGTGTGAAATATTCTATGGAATTTTTCAAAACTCCACCAATATGTGTTTTCGTTATATTTGTTTGAAATGTTCCTATTTTTTTCGCTGATAAGTTTTAGTTGTTCTATGCTATTTGATTCAAATTTAAAGGGTTTAAATATGCTTAAGCAAGGATTCGATGTTCCTGTGAACCAATGGGTTTGATCATCTTTGGTTAAAACTGATATTTGTGATGAGGCTGTTTGTGATGGTCTTGTTAATCCTCCGTAATGCATGCATATGTCCTTCATTGAGCCTTTTGAGGGTTTGAATGGTTCCTTATGATGAGATCTGAGTAAATGCATCATATATTCAAGGTTAATTTGTCCCTCTTTTTCTTTGAGTTTTTGATATGTAAATAATCTTCTTTCTTTTCCATGCGCGAAGTGTGTATAAAATTTGTCAGAGTAACATTTCGAAAAACTAAAATCGTCCTTATTTTTGCACCATCCCTTTTCTATTGCGTGTTCAATAATATTATTTGAAGCATAATCCCAATCTTTTTCTATAGTTAATGCGTTTGAGATAGTGTATACACCGTTTATCTTTTTTGCAACCCAAAATTTTCCTGCAGTTTCTAGGACATAAGCATCTTTTGGATCCGCTATTATAAATGAGTTATGATACAGAAGCTTATGCTCATAACTTCCATTTCCACCTTGTCCATATTTTTCGATTGTTGAAGTTATAAACATTAGTGCTTCATGCGCTTTCTTTGTTCGCTCCAAAGCTAATCTTACTAAATCCATGCCAAGTATTCCAATCTTATTATAAGGTTCTTTTGTAAAAACAGCCGTGTTTCCTATCACTAAGCCAAATTCGTTTGCTCCCATTTCAGCGCCCCATATCCACCATGGACGTGAGATGATTATTGAATATGTCTCATGACTTTGCAGAAAACTAATATAAGTAAGTTTGGTTGTTATATCATCATGTGTTTGTCTTGGGTAAAATTCTAATACTTGTGCTTCATTTGGATCTCTATCACTATTTTTTGCAAAAATCATTTCTCCATTTTCGGTAGTCTTGGGCGTAGCTATTAAAATATCACACATACTAACATATTATTATTTTTAATGCATTTATTTTTATTGCAAGAACCTGTTTACTATTTTTGTGCATTCTCTAGCAACATTAAAGTGCCTCACATAATGGGCTTGTCATATTATATATTATCATAAGCTAATGTTAAACTAGAAAATTTGATTATAGCTTAATATGTTTCTTTCTTTTTTTATCCCTTCAACATGTCTAAAAATGATTATTTATAATGATATAATGAGATGCATTAAATATCTTTAAATTTGTTTGTATACTAAGAATATGTGATAAGAATGGTTAAGAAAAAGAAATCAGAGGATCCTTGGGATTTCTTCATTAGAATCCTTAATGAAATGGAAAGGGAAATGAATGAAGATTTTGTTGAAGAACCAACCATAGTAGTGGATTCTGATGAACCATTAATAAGTATTGATGATAGCGATGATAAGCTGATTATAACAATGGAAATACTAGGTGTTAAAAAGGAGGATATTAAAGTTCATGTTACTGAGAGAGAGTTGAAGGTTAGTGCAGGTAATAAATTCTATAAAAAGATAGAACTCCCATCAGAAGTTAATCCAGATGAGGCGGAGGCATTTTATAAGAATGGCGTTCTAGAAGTCAAAATAAAGAAAAAGCATTCTAATAAATAGATATCAATATTTATGCAATTGGAGAAAATTGATTACTTATGAGTTATTTTAATATTATTCTGCCAGATTTGAATGATTTTTCGATTAATCCCTCTTTTTCAAGATATGTAATGTGTGATAGTGTTTCACCTATTTCTAAGTATTTTTGAAAGGGTCGATTAATTCCAATGGTTGTATTGAGTTTCCATTCTATTTTTGATGCTATTTGTAAATATTCAACCCTCTATTTCCTCATAGTCGAGGGTAGATGCTCTTTTAATAACTATATTGTTTACATATTCTAAAGGATAAATGCTTATAAATTAGTAAACTGTTATAGTTTACGGTGAGTGTCGTAATTAGTGCCAGAGTTAGTGAAGAAATTAAGAAGATTTTGGAGAAAAGTGGTATAGATATAGGTGAGGAAGTGAGAGGATTATTGGAGAAACCCGCGTGGAAAATTAAGATAAGGAAGTTTGTTGAGAGATGGGATGAGCTTCTTAAAGACGTTAAGCCTAGCGAAGAAGGGTTCTCAGCTAAGTCTGTGAGGGAGGATCGTGAAAGTCATTGATTCTTCAACTCTAGTCAAGTATCTCTCTCGTGAAGCTGGTTGGGAAAAAACTAGAGAGATCATCCTTGAAGGTGTGATAACACTTGATTTAGCTATTAAGGAGATAATAAATGCTTTGTGGAAAAAGGTTTCAAGAAATGAAATGAGTTTTGAGCTAGCACTAAAGATCGTTAAAGACTTAGTAGAAGGTAAGCCATAGTGTCGTCATTTGTAATAAGATAAATGACGATGTTGCAAGGGAGCTTGGTATAAAAGTAGTAGTAACGTAATCGGGATTCAACGGAATGCTCAGGGATTTATGTCCAATTTTCTCTTAAGAAATATTAAGGCTAATAAAGATTATTGAGAGAAGTATCTTAGAGGGTTTAACATTCATATATACTGACCTCTTCAAAACCCATTTCGGCCTATGCGAGGCAGAATATAAGCATGAGGCGGTTAATCACTCGGCTAGTGAGTGGGAAAGGAGTAATGCCATTTAATGGATGTGAAAGCGGCACATTGTTACTTAGACCTTGGTTGGCTGTTCACAAAAGCATATGCAAGGATAACTTAGTTCTCTATCTAGCTGCATTTAAAGCTCACAGAAGATTTAGAAGTATGAAGCCCATAGAAATTATCAAAGAAATCCTAAGAAACGTTTTCATCTTTATGGCTTCCTAATCATTATAAAAGGCTGTTCAGCCCTTAAGCAGCAATCTAAAAGCTAGTACAACATTCTTATTTATTAGATTCTTCTAACATTTTAATAATTTTTGTATATTTTTAATGAGAATTAAAAGTTAAATTTAAATAAAAGCTAAAAGAAGAATTATATGATAGAGTATGATGTTTAAAAAATTCTTACTAATAATATTTTCATTAATATTCATTATAATACTGGTAATTCCAGTTTATGCAACATGGTATTATAATGAGTTCTCAAGTGATGTTATATGGATTTATGTAGAAGCATCAATAAGTGGGCAAAATAGTTTAACATCTAGCGGTAGTGGTGGTGTTGATAGTGGATTTAAAAATATCTCAGTGTCCAAGTGGATTTAATTATTTACAAGTAAATATATTTAATGATACGTTTGTTGCTACAATTTATCCTGAAATTGGCCAAAGTATTAATGTGTTTTTCCCTCCTCTAGCAGGTACTTATATTGGAACTGTTGTAACTCATAATTATTGTACGGGAGATACTCCAGAGTCCCATGTAGGTGTTGTAGCATATTTGAGTGGAGCATGTGGGGTGTAAATAATGAAATTTATTTTAAAGATATTTACTATAGTTTTGTTGGTTATTGTTATATTGTTTGTTGTTGCGGTAGGGTTTTTTACTGTAAGTGGATATAGTTTAAAGATTAGTGAGGATTCTACATATGTTTATGAAATTCTTCCTAAGGATTTAACTTCTAATGATAGTTTGTCAAGTTTTCTTTTTGGATCGCATGTGAAGGATTTGAATTCTCATTTAAATGCTAATGATGTTAATTATTTTATAACTGTTCATGCGGATTATTGGGATGTCATAAATCGTTATAAAGCAGGGGTTAGGTGGATTTGGGTTAATGGATCTTGGCATACTATGATTGATGGTGTTAAATATGATTCTTCGAGGACTGGATTTATTGCTAGTAAATTTATGTACATAGTAATTAAGATAGATTCAATAAAGAATGATGGTATTATGGTTAATGTAATATTATCTATGAAGGATGGTTATGCTAAGTTTGGTCTAAACTTTTCTCCTTTGCCTTTGACTGATACGGGATGGAGTTTATGGAATGGATCATACGTGTCGTCATTTAGTTATCTTAATATGAGTAAAAAGCTTATAATTAAGAATGATCATGATACTCTTGATTTATTTGGGACTAAATTGGGTGAGTGGCCATTCTGGTTAAGAACTACTAAAAGCCGTAATAAAGTAGTACTTTATGGTCTTAATGATTTTGCTAGCTTTTCTCCTAATGAGCCTTTCTTTGGAGATGCGAAAATAATATTCATAAATATGAGTAGGACTGCGCCTTCAGATTTTCGTATTGATAATATTGATATAAAATCTCAGGAACAGATTTATAATGATAAAGGTTTCTTAGGTGGTGTAATAAAAATCTCTAATGTAACACCCGAGGAGAAGGATGAAATTGTAGGTTTCATAAAAAGTATTTATGAGACCACTGAGGCAAGGAAAATGTTAGAATCATCAATTTTTCCATTAAGCATAGACTACGTGAATAATACTCTCATAATTTTTAAAGATATTTTACCTAGTATTGTGGATCTTAGAGATAAACCATGGTCATATGTTAGTAATGCTTATACTTCTGAACATGTTAGTGAATTTTATGGTGTGAAAAAATTAGTAATAGATACTATTAGAGGTATAAAATATGATAATAAATTATACATGACATCTGGTTTTATAGATTTAAAAAATGTTTCTTATGAAAGAAATACTGGCTTACTACTTTATCTTACTGCTAAAACAGATGCTACTGGTGCATTAGATTCTCTCTTACCATCTGTCATTGTTAGAGCTTTTGGAATTGTAGGTTTTGAACTTACTAAATATTCAGCACTTTCAATAACTTTGGTAAGCTATATTCCATCAAGCAATATATTAAGTTTTAAATCATTTATTGTTATGGTACCCATAATTCCTAAAAAATATCTTAATTGGCGTAGCTTTAGATATGAGTAAGAATAATCGAAGGTTGAGATAAAGTTATATTCTTTGTAGATTATTTTCTTTTTATGAGTAAAAAATTACTAATCATGCCATTAATTTTTCTTTTATTAAGCTTTCCTCTTCAAGATGTGGTTAAAAGTGTATGGGATAGCTGGGTTAATTATAATCCTCCTATAAGAATAGAAAGTGTAGGAAATGCTAATATCAGTTTTAATGGTATATATGATCATGTTATTATAGTTCTTGTTGATGGTGCGAGACCTGATTTAATACCAAATATTTCAGGCTTTGATTTTTTGAAGAAAAATGGTATAATTTACAGTAATGCGCATGCAATAACACCCACGTATTCTGTACCAGCTAGAGCAGCAATAGCTACTGGTCTTCCTCACGAGTTAACTGGTGTTTCGTCAAATTGGTATAATAAAGGTTATTTAGGAATACCTAATATATTTTCGTTAGCTAAAGAAAAAGGATTAAGTACTGGAGCTATAGGAGATAATTCAATAAAAATGTTATTCGGAAAATATCTCGATTTTTATTTTAATGTTTCTGAAGTCCCAGGTCATATGAATAGGTCTACGGAAATATTTCTAAATCTAGCTACTATTCCAAACTTGTTATGGATTGGTTTTGCTGACATTGATGAAGCTGGTCATGCATATGGTGCTTCTAGTAATGCATATAAAGATGCTTTAAATAAAGCATCAGATCTTTTATTAAAGATAATACAACGAGTAGATGATAAAACACTTCTTATAGTTTTAAGTGATCATGGACATCTAGATCGAGGAGGACATGGTGGAATCGAAAAAGAAGTTATGAGCATTTACTTAGCTCTTTATTCTAAAAACTTATCTCCTAAAGTGGTATTAAGAGAAGTCTCTTATGCTTCTATTGCTCCTACTGTAGCTTATGTTTTAGGATTACCTCCTAAGCTTGTAGCTTCGGAAATGCCTCTTTACGAGGTTACTGGAGCTAATGTTTCTTATTATGCATCCTTATTGGCTGATAATTATTACAATGTTTTGGAAAAGATTGCTATGAAAAATAAGGTAAAAATTGAGAATGTCAGTATCAGCCCAGAGATAAGTAAAATAGAAGATGCTTATAACATATTAACTAATAATTATAATAGGATAAAGGATGTTATGGTAAACCAGGATTTTATATCTAGAGGTATTTTAGTGATAGTTATATTAATTATATTAATCAGTTCATTTGTAATATTATTTTATTTTAGATTTTATAGTAGGAGAGGTTTTATAACAGGAATGCTTGCATTTGTCGTGTTTTTAATTTATTTTAGTTTTAAATATACTTTTTCTATGTCTTCAATTAATGATGTTAATGAGTATATATTAACGATAATGATTGGCACTATTATATCAATGTTTTCATCAATTTTTCTTATTATGGAGAAGGATATTATGAAAGCTTATTTATCAATGTTTATATTTTTAACTACAATATTCTTAATACCAATTCTAAACATGAGTATTTCATATGGTTTCTTTGTCAAGTTTCCGTTCCCGGATTGGAATTTAGCATTTCTGTATTATACATCAATGTTATCATTAGTATTTATTTTTATGTTTAATTGGCTCATGTTCATAGTACCATTTATTACTAACAGAATTTTAATTGTTAGAAAATTTTTATCATAGCTCTGTTCATTATTTTTAGACGGTAAACATTGCACGCATATTATTTATTTCTTTATCCTATGTAAGGTGGTGGCGGTTCTTTACCTCTTCGTGATTCACCGCGCTCTTCGCGTTCTGCTTCTTCAGCCATTTTTCTCATAAGAATATTAAGTTCTCTTGCTTTCTCCTCAAGTGCATCTAAATTAACTTTTATTGCTAATACTGTTGTGAGTAATTTAAGCGCTGCTTTTGCTGCTCCCGCATCAACGACATAACCTGATGTTTCACCTAGAAGGCATGCCCCTCTCATGTTCATAAATTTTGCGAGACCAACTAATATACCATTAAGACCTGTAATAGTGCCATTATCCATTACTACTGCACCAAATTGCTCAAATATTTTAGAAATCTCACTATCAGTAGCAGCACAGAATACTTTGGGATTTTCTGAATGTTGCCCAGTCATATAAGCAGCTAATGTGTATACATTAGTTACGCCTCTTTTTTTAGCAAATTTTAATACTGCTAATGCCATTTCGTAATTACCTTGTGGTGTTGAGGGTTGGGCATCACCAGTAAATATTAAAATATTGCGTTCCGGATCGCCAGAGTCCCAATAATAAATGTATGATAATGGTATACTAAGCGTACCATCAGTCTTTAAATTAACCTGTGGTGGGAAGTCACTTGAATATACTTCACATATAAGCTTAGGTTTTAATTCTTCGATTAAATGATCTACAGCCAGTTTACCTACTAAACCAATTCCAGGTAGGCCAGCTATTAATGTTCTTGCTTTAACCTCTTTATCAACTATATACTTAAACCTTATCACAACAATTCACGCATTAATATCTAATATCTAAGATATAAGCTTGGAGTAAGACTGCTTACAAAATTTTATGTAAACTATGATCCTATCTGGGGGAGGATCCATAAACTGAGCTCAAAAAGCTATGCGTATTAGGGATCAACATAAGAAAATAGCATAAAATGTGATGAATTTTAATAGTTTGCAATTAAAAAGCTTAAGTACTTTTTGAATTTAAAAATAGAAGTAATCTATGCTATGTAATTTCATATAGCTACTGAGTGTTAGTTCGTTTGTTTCAAGTCTATCAACATTAACTATTATAACAGTTTCTAAGTGTGCTTTTCTTAATTCATCTATTGACACAGGAGGATTTTTATAATACATATCAACAAGACCTTTAAGTTTAAGCAGCGAATCATAACTCCTATTTTCTGGTGGATTAAGAAAGACTTCAGGTATTTTTAGTATATGGTATGGAGGGACTGCTAAACTAAATTTATGCGCGAATATACTATACCTAGCAATTTTAGCTGCGACTCTTATATTCCAGTATGTTACTGGGTCAAGCGCATTCTCTGGGGGTACAAAACCAGTCTCAACTTCAACTATGTGTATCATTTCGCCTTTTTCACCATAAACATCACATACTATATTATTACCTAAACTGTGTTCCACATCAACTATAAATCCACGTTCAAGTAAATGACGTGCGACAAGTACTTCCATAACTGAATGATTAATCTTTACAAGCAACTTCTTGTTCATATCAACTAATTTGTTCTTAACTTCTATTAATCCATTAAATACATTTTGATCAACGAAATCCTTCATTTTCTCGATTAATATGTTCATATCTTTCTCAAAGTATTCACTCTGAACCATAACAATTCACAAAAATTATACAACCAAATAAACATATTTAAAACATAATTTAAGATTTAATAACATAATAATTAAATCTTAATAAATAATCCTGTTATTATCATAAAATGTTTTACATAAAAATTAAAATTGATAAAAGATATATAGAAAAATGGTAAATATTAAATCGCTGACTGAAACCTGAAAGAGAGGGTCAGCCGAGCTCTGCTCGGAAGCACACCGAAAGGTGTGCTCTCCCTCAAGAGAAATCTTGAGGGAAAATTACCACCAGAAATGGTGGTAAAACTGACCCATAGCTGGGGTTTGCCCTGGCGATCTTTCAGGTTTCAGTCAGCATTAAATTTATTTTGTAGTCAGAAATACTTCACACTATGCTTATTGTTGTCGGTTCAACAAATAATGTTAAAATTGAAGCTACTAAAAGAGCATTTTCCAAGTTCTATGAAAATATTTCTGTAATAGGGGTAAATGTTGATTCTGGCGTTCCATCACAACCAATTAATGATCAAGCGTTTCAAGGTGCTTTAAATCGTGCAAGTAATGCTTTAAAATTAGTTAAGGATGCTGATTTTGGTGTAGGTATTGAAGGCGGTGTAATAAAGATGTTTGACAGATATTATTGCACAGGTTTCGTTGTAATTATTTCTAAGTCAGGTGAAATGCATACTGGTTTTTCTGGATGGTTTGAGTGTCCATCTAAAGTATTACCAAGATTGCTTGCAGGAGAAGAACTTGGTTTATTAATGGATGAGATATCTGGAAAAAAGGATGTAAAATATAATGAAGGTGCTATAGGTATTCTTACACGGGGCGTTATTTCTCGAGTTGATTTATATGAACATGGAATTATAATGGCACTAACAGGATTTTTAACTAAATTATAATTACATTAGATTATAGAATATTTTTATCGATATTCAAATTTAATAATTTAATCTTACTTATTCAGTAAAATTTCTTTCTCTTTAACTCTAATTTTTGATTTACTATTAGATGAAGGGAGAGTTATTGAGTTTATTAAGTAAATTAATCTAAGTTTGTTAAATAGTGAATAACATATAAATGATTATTAAATATGTTTTATTAGGTAATGGTGATGAATAGTAAGTTTGAGGAGTTAGAGCGTGAGATTAAAACGTGTACTAAGTGTCGTCTTCATCAATTTAGGAAAAATGCTGTGCCTGGTGAAGGTAATTTGCATGCCGAGATAATGTTTATCGGTGAAGCACCTGGATATAATGAGGATGTTCAAGGTAAACCATTTGTAGGTGCGGCAGGAAAATTTCTTACTGAGTTAATAGAAAAGATTCTTGGTGTTCCACGCTCATCAGTTTATATTACTAATGTAGTTAAATGTAGACCGCCAGAGAATAGAGATCCTTATCCAGATGAAATCGAGACGTGTTCACCATATCTTGATAAACAGATTATGCTAATTAGACCTAAGATAATTGTGACGTTAGGTAAGCATTCAACTAATTATATTTTAAGTAAGGCTAATGTTAAAATAAAGAGTATAACAAGTGTGAGGGGTCAATTGTTTAATGTTACTATATTAGGTATTTCGTTAAACGTAGTACCAACGCTTCATCCAGCCGCAGCTCTTTATAATCCTCAATTAAAATCATATATTGAAGCTGATTTTAGAAAAATAAAAGAACTAATTCATAAGGACGTTGGTAAAAAGGGTCTTGAATCTTATTTTTAGGGTGGTGTAACTTTAATTGCTCCTACTGGGCATGCTGCAACGCACGCCATGCAATATATGCAATCTGCTTCTCTTATAGGATCTGATTTATCAGTTCTGTATTTTTCCCAAAGTTCTTTATCTGTGTTAGGATCTATTACTCTATCCTTACCTGTTCCTGCCATTCCGGGATTTAGTGCCCATTCATACACATTAACTGGGCATACATCCATGCATGCTCCATCCGCTATACAACAGTCCCAGTCTACTGCTACATGTGTGCCATGTATGCCAAGTTTTGTAGGATAAGGTTTTCCTGGTTCACCTGATTCTCTTTCCATACCTTCAGCCCATACATCATGATCATGATGTTTTCCTGTTTTAGGGTATTTCTTATCAAAGTCTGGGTCTATTGGTTTTGATTTAAAATCAACGGGTCTAACCAAATTTTTACACCTCAAACTTTATAATATAAACAACTAAATTAATGTATTCCCTAATATATTAGGGATTTATCTCATATTTTTACCAGTTATGTAATTGAATATTATTCTATGTTCACCTCGTCTTAAGATTTCTGCTACTGTGGCTGGTGATAGATTAAGTTTTCTAGCTAAATCTGTTAAGCTTATTCGTCTGGGGTAATCGTAATAACCTAGTTCATATGCTAATCTAATTATATTATCTTGTTTAGAAGTTAATGTAGTTTTATTTTTAACATAAGTTATACTTTTGACGCGCATTTCTATACCTATTTCATGAAATCTTTTTAATATTTTTTTAAGAACTTTATTATTTGGTATTATCATTATTAATTCGCTCCATCCATTGTGTAAGTTTCGTATTGAAGAAAGAAAGACGTTGAAGTCAGCAAGGATTTTATAAAGATTATTAAAAATGCTGGTTAAACAAATAATTAAATGATTTTGATTGGAATAAATTATTTTTATATCTAATATGTTAGGGTTATTTTTTAGTTTGCTTATGACATATTCTGAAGTATTGGTTGTGAATATTAGTTCTATTGTTTCTTTAATTATATGAGGACTAAGTTGTTTTGTTTCTAAAATGTTTACTGATATATCATTATCAATTATAGATGATAAAATCCAATTATTGGGTAGTTTTATGTTCATTATTATTTCTTTGATTGCAATCACCATAATAAAATTAGTAATACATACAAAAATGTTTAGTGTTGTATAGAGAAAGTTGGTAGCCCGGGTGGGATTCGAACCCACGTCACTGGGTCCAGAGCCCAGGATCCTTGACCGCTAGACGACCGGGCTATATATTATTATCTCTAGGAATAATATAAATGCTACTACGTAGTGAATAATTTTAATACTGCACTTAAATGTGCACGCATTTTAGAATACTTGATAACGCCAATATATTTAAATATGACATATCTTATTAAGATATGTGGGATGATATAAAATGTATGATTTAATAATAATAGGATACGGGGCGGGTGGTTTTGCGGCTGCAATTAAGGCAACAGAGCTTACTGAAGGTAAAGTCTCAATTGCGCTTATTGGAAATGGTCCTATAGGAGGAACGTGCGTAAATGTTGGTTGTGTTCCATCAAAATACATGATCGAAGCGTCTAACCAATATTTTTATTCTTCATTTAATAAGTATCCTGGTATTACATTAAAAGGGGCGACTCTAGATTTTAAACAGGTTATGATAGGATTAAGAAACCTTGTTGATGAGCTGAGGAATGAAAAGTATGAGAAAGTGTTGAATAATTACGAGAATATTGATGTGTTTAAAGGATCTGCTGAGTTTCTTTCTGGTAATGAGGTTAAAGTTATTACTGATAATGGTGAAAAAAGAATTAAAGGTAAGAAAATTATAATAGCTACAGGATCGAGGCCTTCTGTGCCACCAATTGAGGGATTAAGCGAGTCTGGATTTATGGATAGTAATAATGTATGGTCTTTAGATGAATTACCTGAAAATATAGCTGTGATTGGGGGTGGAGCTATTGGGCTTGAATTTGGTCAAGCTTTTTTACATTTTGGATCTAAAGTTACAATATTTGAATCATTACCCAGAATTGCATATTTGACAGAACCTGAAATTTCTCAACTTCTTGAGAATATTTTGAGAAGAGAAGGTATGCAAATTTATACACGTACAAGGATTATAAAAGTCACTAAACGTAATGAGAGGAAGATCATCGAATATGCTTCTCATGAAGGTAAGAAGACTCTCGAGGTTGATGAAATACTCATTGCAACCGGACGTAAACCTAATACTGATGCTCTTAAGCTCGAGAATGCTTATGTAAATGTTGATGATCGTGGTTTTATAAAAGTTGATAAATATATGAGAACATCTAATCCGAATGTTTATGCTGTTGGAGATGTTGTATCAAAACGTTTCATGCTGGAAACATTAGCAGCTAGAGAAGGTGTTATTGCAGCTATTAATGCTTTAGGTGGTAATGCTGAGATTGATTATTTATCAGTGCCATGGGCTATATTTACTACACCTCAGGTCGCAGCTGTTGGTTATACTGAGGAGGAGTTTATGAAACTTACTGGAGCATGTAGCTGTAGAGTAATATCATTAAGTTCAGTGGCTAAGGCTAGAATTTTAAGGGATGATGCTGGTCTTGTAAAAATAACAGCTGATCCTAATAATGGTAGAATTGTTGGTGTTCATGTGCTTTCAAATTATGCTTCAGAATATATTACTGAAGCTGCCATAGCGATACGATACGGTTTAGGTATAGAAGATTTAATAGATGTTACGCATATATTTCCAACTTTAAGTGAGGGTATTAAGCTTGCTGCACAAGCTTTTATTAGAGATATAAGTAAGATGAGTTGTTGTGTAGAGTGATTAAGAATCTTGTAGTAATTCAGTATATACTGAGAGTGTTGATTTGGCAACATGATCCCATGTGAAGAATTGGAGAACTCTTTTTCTACCATTTTTACCCCATTGTTTTGCTCTATTATCATCTTTTAGAACTTCTTTAATTCCCCAAGCTATATCTGATGGGTCGTTACCGTTAATATGAATACCACATTGCTCAGGGCCTGAGGGTATAACTTGTTCACGAAAACCGCTTATACCTCTTGCACCAACAATTACTGGTTTTTCCATAGACATCGCTTCTAGACTTACTATACCGAATGGTTCAGATAATGATGGGAATACGCAAACATCTGAGAGAGCATAATGTAATATTCTTTCTTCTTCTGAAATCCATTTAGAAACAAAGATAATGTTTTTGCTAATACCTAATCGTTCTGCTAGATTTACAAGATCTTGGTATTGCTCGCCTTTTCCAATTATTATAAGTTTTGTTTTAGGATATTCACTGAGTATGCTTGGAAATGCTTGTACAAGATTTTGTACTCCTTTAACCCATGTGAGTCTACCTATAAATAATATAACTTTTTCATCGTTTGATATGCCATATTTTGTTCTTAGCATTTCAATGTCTTCAGTCTTTATCTTTGTTGGGTCATATCTTGATGGATCTACACCATTCCATACTACTCTTATTTTTTCTATTGGGTAGCCAATGCTTGCTAAGTGATCTCTCATAGCATAGGAGACTGTGATTATTCGATCTGCATTGTTAGCCATGGTTCGTTCAAGATATTTTATAACTGATGAGCCGTCACTACTTCTTTGTTCTTCTGTAGAATGTACATGAAAAACTACTTTTTGATTTTGTATTTCGTTTTTTATTATTAAACCGGCTATTGATGAAAGCCAATCATGTATTGCTATTATATCGTATTTTTCATTCTCACTTTTAATTAAGAGGTTGATCATTTTAGAAGCGGTGAGTATGTTATAGATGAAAACATCGCTAAAGAATTTTATGTGTGTACCCCATTTGGCAAGATCGTCAGTTACTATGAATGGAAATATTTTTGAAGCATCAACTATTAATGGTCTATGTATTTCTACGCCTTTCCACACTTCTCTAGTTTTAAGTGTGCCATCATTTAATGTGAATACTGTAACATCATGACCTAATTCTATGTATTTCCTTGTTATCTCTATTGCATATGTTCCTAATCCACCTACAAGACGTGGGTAAAATTCCCAAACAAAAAAGGCTATTTTCATTATAACCACACACCTAATCTTTTTGCACACTACTTAAACTTAAGTATCGTTTAATTGCATTCTTATAAGCTTGTGAATAGATTTCTAAAGTTCTCTTAGCAGAATGTTCCCATCTGAAATTCTCATTAACTCGCTTAATACCATTTTCTCTTATTTTCTTATAAAATAATGGATCAGATAATATGATATCCTTTAACTCTTTTATTGTTATGAGATCAATATATGATTCCAAATATTCTGGATTTTCAGAAATCTTCGAAGCTATCAGAAGCGATAATATAGCATTAGCCAACTCATCGTGATCCTCAGGTTTTACTAAAAATCCATTACCCTCAGTCTTGTATTCTCTTATGTCCAAAATAATTTCACTTAATCCTCCGACCCTAGATGCAACTACTGGTGTACCCAATGATAATGCTTCTACAGCTATAATACCAAATGGCTCCCATCGCGAGGGCGCAACATACGTATCGGCTGATAAATATGCTAACTGATAAATACTTGGAACCATCCCATAAATAATTCTTAAATTATTTTTAAATTTAATAGAATACTGCGCATACTCCTTTATTAAGTGTTCAGTTCCCCATACAGGTAAGAGTAACATAAGGAATTTCGTATCCGGCAAAAACTTAATAACTTTAGGTATGGTATTTATCAATATGTCTATACCTTTTTGTGCACTAATCCTTCCGGTCATTAATACTAATGGACCTTCATTATTGAAAGGCATAACCTTACCATTACCTAAATATGGTTCTTCATTTATTGAATATACTAAATCTCGTAATTTCTCATCCAGCATTACTGGTTCATTCTGATCTAAGTTCCCTAAAGCATAAGTTAGTAAATATCTTCGTAAATCTTTTCTTTTTATTTTTACAACATCATCATACCCTAAATATGATGCAATCCATTCACCATGTTTATTCATAATTACTTTAATTACATTCTCATAATTCCAATCAGTTCCATTATAAATATATGATGCCTTACTCTTTAATTTTTTACCATCTAAAATATTATTTACATCATTCATGAGAAAATTTTTACTTACAGTAACTACCATGTCTGATTCATAACCAGCAATCTTCTCGAACATACCCCTACATTCAGACCAGACTTCTCTAAGCGTTACTGAACGAATTTTATTATTTATTAATATGGCATGCTGATTATTATTAAGACCGCAGTACTTATTAAAGTATTTCCATGATGATGTTTTACCTGTTAATAAGTGTATATGATAAACTGATGCAACTTTAAAATTATTCATTTCTAATACTTGTTTTGCAGCTATCATTGCTGGTACTGAATGCCAGTCATGCGCATGTATAATGTGAGGAACTAAAGATGTGTTCGTCTTTATAATATATTCAGTTAATCCTTTGAGTGCACGACTAAATAACCAAACCTTATTCTTAAGATTATGACCATAAACAGCTGTATCATTAAGCGCTTCAGAAGCATTAGAAGCTCCCTCAACTAAATATACATTTATGCCATTCAAAATACCATGTTCTACATTTATTATTAATTCATCAGCTATATTAGACCACAATCTTAATGTTACAAATTTTTTTAATTTTAAAAGATTGCGTATATGTTCCAATTTATGAAATCCGTGACTAGGCATCACAATTGAGACTTGAAGATAATCTGATAATACTTTACTTAAATTATAAATAACTTCTCCTAATCCTCCAACCTTTACAATATTAGATGCCTCAAATCCCAACATCCAAACATTCTTAAACTCTGGCATTAAACTCTAATTATTTTATCAATTAATAAGTTTATATTTTATATTACACCCTTCATGTTTCATCAACTAGTTAAAGAGTTTATTTTATTCAGTATTGGAAATTGTAGAATATTTATGATCTTTGGCTTACCTCTTAACCTCTTTGTTAATATACTAAAGGTTTGTTAAATTTCATAGATTAAGCGATGCATTATTTAGGGAGTATTACGATATTTGATTGGTGTTTAAATGAAGTGGATTGATATTGCTAAAGAAGTTAAGTCTGCTGAGGAGATCCTTAAGAATGTTATTTATAAAACGCCTTTAGATAGATCAAATACGCTTAGTAGAATGACTGGAGGTGAGATATACTTAAAGTTAGAAAATTTTCAAAAAACTGGAGCATTTAAAGTTCGTGGAGCATATTATAAAATTAATAAACTTAGTTTGGAGGAGAAGAGTAAGGGAGTGATTGCTGCATCAGCTGGTAATCATGCTCAAGGTGTAGCATATGCAGCATCAGCCGCTGGAATTAAATCTACAATTGTTATGCCAATTTTTGCCCCTGCTTCAAAAATTGCAGCAACAAGGTCTTATGGAGCAGAAGTAATACTTCACGGATTAATATATGATGAATCTTATAAGAAAGCATTAGAAATTTCCAATGAAACTGGGGCAGTCTTTATACATCCATTTGATGATCCTTACGTCATAGCTGGTAATGGAACAGTTGGATTAGAAGTGATTAATGATTTACCAGATATGGATATGATCATAGTTCCAGTTGGTGGTGGAGGATTAATCTCAGGTATAGCATCAATAATAAAAAGTATAAAAACTACAGTTAAAGTAATTGGAGTAGAGCCAGAAGCTGCGCCAAAGTTTACCACATCATTAAAAGCAGGACATATTGTTGAAGTAGAAGCAAAAAGATCTTTAGCTGATGGCCTTCTTACTAAAAAACCAGGTGATCTTACTTTTAGTATTGTCTCAGAATTGGTTGATGATGTCATAACTGTTACTGAGGATGAAATTGCTATGAGCATGGTTTTATTAATGGAGCGTGCTAAAACCATTGCTGAAGGGGCTGGAGCCGCATCAGTAGCAGCATTAGTGAGTGGTAAAATTGATGTAAAAGGTAAAAAGGTTGTTGCAGTTATAAGTGGTGGTAATGCAGATTTAACTACACTTTATAAAGTTATAATGCGTGGGCTTGCAAAAATGAAACGTATTGTAATTATTAAGTGCGTGCTTCCTGATGTGCCCGGTACATTAAAGAGTGTATTAGAGATAATAGCCTCTGAAAGAGGGAATATAATCGATATATCACACAGCAGAATTGATCCACGTCTAGAGCCTGGTAGTGCAGAGGTTCAATTATTGGTAGAAATACCAGAACCTGAAGCAATAAATCGTATTGAAGAGAGAATGCGGAAAAGTGGTTATACAATTATTAGCATTATAAGTTAAACATAGTGTGTCTATAATAATAAAAATTAAGAGAAATTAACTTTCATTATTTATTTTAACCTGAGAGAAGAGCTTTAACTTATTTATAAATCCCCATAGTTTCACCATATGATAGCACATGACCCTTCATATTAGTTAACAAGTCATTTAAGCTAATGCCTGGTGGTAAATTTAATAATGTATCTAATGCATAGATTCTAAAAATATATCTATGTGATGAACCGCTAGGTGGGCACGGGCCATTCCATCCTATACGTCCAAAATCATTTATTCCTTGATAACCAAATAATGTTTTTTCAGTTTTTTCTATACCTTCAGGCAGTTCTGTTATATTTGCTGGTATATTATATATAATCCAATGTATAAAGTTCTTTTTTGGAGCATCTGGATCATAAACTATTATAACAAAACTTTTAACGTTGGATGTGAAATTTCCCCACTTTAGCGAAGGTGAAATATCGAGTCCATTGCATGTATACTTATCTGGAATTTTTCCGTTAGGAGGAAAGCTAGGACTATAAATGTTAATACTTTTAGAAACACCTTCTATAGAAGAAGCTAATAAATCTTCTCTGCTAAATGAATAAAGATAGATTAATAGTGATGCTATGATTAATAATATGATAACAAGTATGATGATTAGCTTTCTCATTTTATTCTATTTAATAAAATTAATTAGAAAAATATAACCTTAATGTAGTTATTAGAAAATCTTCATGTCAAACGCATTTTTAAAGGATTAACTATAAATTAATGAAATATTTTCAATAAATATGATATATAGATGGAGAGTTATGTTTATGTTCGCAATTTAAGAATAAGATACTTAAACCATGGTAGTGGTACACCAATAATTCTTCTTCATGGATACAGTTTTAATGCTGATACTTGGTATGAAGTAAACTTGATAAATACTTTGTCAGAAAAATTTAATGTCTATGCTTTAGATATGCCTTATGGACAAAAAAGTAAGTCTGATAAACTTATGGTTGCAGATAGGGATGAATATGCAGATTTTTTAGAAGAGTTTTTATCCATACTTAAAATTAAAAAGCCAATATTATTAGGAGCATCTATTAGTGGTGAAATTGTGTTAAGGTATTTATCTAAAAATTATGATGCTAAGGCTGGTATTGTAGTTGGGCCAGTTGGTGTGAAAGTTCTTTCTGAAAAATTAAATAAGATTAATGTGCCTCTTCTTATTATATGGGGTGAAAATGATAAAATTGCTCCTCTTAGTGATGCGCATTTATTAGCTTCACTTGTTAAAAATTCAACCTTACATATTATTACTAATGCTGGACATGCGTGTTATTTAGACGATCCTCAACAATTTAAAGCTATAATCATGAACTTTTTAAGAAAATTCGAAGATTTGTCTTCTTCAATAAGTTGAATAGACATTAATTATGTTTAAGTTTTAATTTAAACGCTTATATTAAGAAAGATTTATTTTTCTGAAAATTATTTATTCTATTGCCTCGGTCGTATAGTCCGGTCAAGTATATGGGCCTCTCGAGCCCGTGACCCGGGTTCAAATCCCGGCCGAGGCACCATAAAACAAAATTTATTTTTAAGAACTTTTTCTAATAGATGGTATGAACTATCAAGAACTTTTACAACTCTTTAATAAGTCACCGTTCATATCTCATGTAGGATTACATGTAGAAGAACTTTCCGATAAAGTTTCAGTGGTTTCATTAACTATTAATGATAAACATAAGCAAAGATTAGGGTTTGTTCATGGTGGTGTTATTGCAACTATGGTTGATGTAGCGATGGGTTCATTGGTAGTAGCAGCCACAGGTAAACCAGCTGTTTCTGTAGAGATTAACGTTAATTACCTATTATCTGCATCAGAGGGTACTATAAAAGCTATTGCCCATTTGAAGCGTTTAGGTAAAAGATTACATTACGCAGAAGCTGATGTAGTTGATGATAAAGGCAATATCTTGTCAACAGCAACAGGAATATATTATACGCTTGATAGCGATTCATAAAATAATCCTAAATCATCATAACATTAAAATTTATGAGATTCAGATTTCATAGCTTAACAAGAAAATTTACATTGTTCTATACTACTGATATGTTCTTGATCTTTGCTGTATTTGTGTTGTGCAGTATAAGGGCTATATTAGTTGCTATTATGTTTCCTAACATTGTTTTTCAGTCGTAAATAGGCCTAATAAGCCTTAAGTTACCAGGTTCCATCTTCATCATAAGTGGCGAAGTTTTTAGTTATAAAAATATGAAATAACTTTAAAGCTAAAAATTTCTAATTTATAGTTAGGGAAATGAATGCAAGAAAACTTTATGGTGCTAAATTTAAAGATTTGCTGTTAAAGTTATATTTAATTTTAGTTTGTAAAACTTATTATGCTAGAAGTAGGATGAAAGTTATTATTAGTGGTTTATTTAGGGTGTTGGAAATGGTTAGTTATTTCATAGTTAAAGTTGAGTGTTTTCGTTATTTAATAGTAATTCATATGTTGGATAATTCTTGTTTATGGAGGGGGTATAATGCCTGCTAATCTTCCTGCTGAGGCTAAGGCTAAGTGGGCTAAAGTTCTTGAAGCAAAGACTAAAGAGGAGAAAATTAAGGCTTTGCAAGAGTATCTTGCTGCAGTTCCAAAACATAAAGGTACTGAGAAAATAATTAGTCAAGTTAGGCATCAAATTGCTGTTCTTAAGCGTGAGATTGAAGAAGAAAAAAGTAGAAGGGGTGGAGGATATGGATTCTCTATTGAAAAAGAGGGTGATGCGCAAGTTATTATGGTTGGTTTTACAGGTTCTGGTAAAAGTACTCTTTTATCAAAGCTTACTGGTGCTAAGGTTGAAATTGGGAGTCACCCTTATACGACTACTAGACCTGTTCCTGGTGTTTTAAAATATGATGGTGTTTTTATTCAATTAGTTGAAGCTCCTGCAGTGATTAGAGAGGGAGGAAAATGGAATGATATGGTTTTTTCTTTAGTTAGAAATTCTGATGGAGTAATGCTTGTTGTTGATGGTTCTAGTAATCCTGAAGATCAGCTAAAAATGCTTTTTTCAATGTTTGAGAAATATGGTGTGCTTTTAGGAGAGGAAAAATGTAAAATTGAGATAAAAAAAGGGCCTTATCCTCATGTGCAGGTTGTTACTCATGGTCGTTTAATAAATACTACTGTAGAAGAGGTTAGAAAATTACTTAATGATTACAAAATTACTAATGCTCAAGTTACTATATGGGGTGAGGCTACATTGGATGATGTAGAACGTTTTATAATGGGTAATATTACTTATAAACCTGCAATTATTCTTATCAATAAAATAGATCAGAGTAAAGATACGATAAGAATAGATACTGATCTCCCTCTATTGTATGTTTCTGCTGTAGAGAATAAAGGTTTAGAATCTCTTGGCGAACTTTTGATAAGGACATTGAAGCTTATTAGGGTGTATACTAAAGAGCCTAATGAGGATAAACCTTCATCAAGACCATTAGTATTAAAGCAGGGTGCTACAGTTAGGGATGTGGCAGAGCGTATACATAAAATGTTTGCTAAACGGTTAAGATATGCAAAAGTGTGGGGTAATAGTGTAAAATATCCTGGGGAAAAAGTGGGGCCTGATCATGAACTTCTTGATGGTGATGTTGTGGAGTTAAAAATTGATTAATTTAACTGAATAATGACATTGCTTTAAGAATGCCTGCTTGTGTGACGTAATAAAGGTTATTGTTAATTGTTAAGTAACCTTGTTTATATAATCTTTCAATTATTGGCGTGAGGTCATTTTTATTTACTGATAGAATAGTACTTAATTCATCTAACGATTTAGCCTTATCTAATGTAATTGCTCCTACTGCTACGATCATGAAGAGTATGGTATCTTCATTAACTTCCATCTTGGACTGTATGCGTTTCATATAAAGCACCTTAATTTATTCGTATGCAAACGTTTATAACCTTATCTATTACTAGATGAGTTACTTCGCCCTGAAGGACGAAGTTTCCTGCTTCGTAGCCCCACCTTGCCCCCAGCCTTCAACCAGGGGTAGAGGGCGGAGCTCCACAGGCTGTAAGGGTGCCTCCCACCCCGCTCTCCTCAAAATATTAAGAGCCGCATTAAAATCCCTATCAACTTTCCAACCACACACAGGACACACAAACACACGCTCATCCAACCCCAAATCCTCAACGATGAAACCACACCTAGCACACTCCCTCGAACTATTCGCAGGATCCACCAAAACAAACCTCTTACCATACTTCTCCACCTGATACTTAATTATACGCTTAAGCTCACCAAAAGCCGCATCATAAAGCCTCATCCTCAACTTCCTATAGGACTTTCCGACGAGCTTCTCCACATCAATATCCTCCATAACAACCACATCATACCTCATAGCAAGATACTTGCCAACCTTCATGTACAGATCCCTCCTGAGATTAGCAAGATGCTCGTAAGCCCTAGCCAAACGCCTCTTAGCCTTAAACCAATTCTTAGACAAAAACTTCTTCCTAGAAAGCTCACGATGCAGACGCCTCACCCTCTTGAGAGCCCTCTCGTAAGGCCTCAAGTTGGGAAGGTACTCGCCATCGCTTGTTGTGAGGAGTTTCTCAATGCCAACGTCAATTCCAACTGCTTTTCCAGTTTTTGGTGCTTCTTGTTTCACCTCATCAATGTCTGCTATGAATGAGATGTATATGTGTTCGCTTTTCATCAGTTTAACGACTACTCTCTTTACTTTGTTTAGTGGTGGGAGGTCTCTTTCTATGATTATTTTGAATGTTCCGAGGTGTGAGAGTTTTAGTGTTAGTTTTTTCTTGTGTTTTTTGCTTTTTGTTCTTATTTCTCTCATGTTGAGTATTTTCCAGCTGCTCTGTGGGTATGTTAGGGAGTAGTATTTGTGTGGTTTCTTTTCTCTTGGGAATCTTGCTTTTTTCTCTAGGAATCTCTGTTTTGCTTCGTAGAAGCGGTCTGCGATTGCTTGTATTACTTGTGAGTGGAGTGTTTGGTATTCTTTATCGTTTTTTCTTAGTTCGAGTGCTAGTTGTCTTAGTTCCATTTGTGTGAGGCCTTTTTTGTCTTGGTGGTAGTAGTGGATGTCTGCCCATCTTAGTGTGTTGTATATTTCGCATGCGAGCTTGAGCTGGGCTTTTAACGCCCTCTGTGTTTGCTCATCCGCGTATGCTCTGTATCGGTATGCTACGATGGGCATCAATAAATACATGCGTGCAAGCGTATTTAAAGCTTTAGTGTGTGCTTTAGGGTTGAAACTCTGGAGTGTTATGATGTGTGTTGTTGGTTTGGTGTGTGAGGTTTTCTCTTCATCTCAGCCATAAATGGCTAAGTTTTCACTAGATAAATTTATAGTAGTTTTCTATAAAGTTCTGCTGTCTTTGCGGCTATTGCTTCCCAACTATATTTTTCTTTAACGATTGCTAAAGCATTTTGGGCCATTGTACGAGCCCATTGTGGGTTAGAAAGTATTGTATTAATGCCCCATGCTATTGAATCGGGATTTGCTGGATAAATTTTTAAGCCTGTTTTTCCATGTTCAACTAGTTCACTTAATCCTCCTACGTCACTTGCAACTAATGGTGTGCCTGATGCCATAGCTTCGAGAGCTACAATGCCAAAAGGTTCATATATGGAAGGTACTACCATAACATCGGCTGCTTTCATTAGTGATTTAACTGTATGATCGGGGAGGAAACCTAATGTTTTAACGTATTCTCCTAATCCCATTGAGTAGATCATGTTTTTTATAGTTCCTAGTTCCCATCCATCACCAACTATCACAAAACGTGCATCTGGATGTGAAGCTAAAATTTTAGGTACGGCTTGTATAAGATATGTTACACCTTTTTGACTTGTAATACGACCAACAAATAGTACTAATTTTTTATCTTCTCCGATACCTATATTGCGTTTGATTTCGAATGGATTTACCTGAATATTAAATTCTGAAATATCAATGCCATTTGGTATTATTGATATTTTATCATTAGGTATTTTAAAAGTATTCGTGATTTCATTCAGCATAGATTTACTAGTTACAATAATTTTTGATGCTTCATAACCACACCACCATTCTATACTATCTATTGTGAATGAGTCGGGCGTGGATAATGTGCCCACGCGTCCACGTTCTGTACTATGGTATGTAAATACGAGTGGTTTATTTGTAAAATGTTTTGTAGCTATTGAGGCTAATGCTACAAGCCAATCATGTCCATGTATTATATCTATTGATCTTTTTAATAATGCAAAACGTTTCTCCATGAAATGGTTAAATAAAAATACCCAAGATAAAAAGTTTGGATTTCCAATCTCAACTCTTACACGTTCTACATTTACATTATCAATGGTTTCACTCCATGGAGCACCAGGGAATTCTAATGTAATTACTGTTACTTCAATACCAATTTTTGCTAAAGCCTTAGAAAGATAATAAACATGCCGAGCTAAACCTCCTACGATTCTCGGAGGGAATTCCCAAGTATACATTAATACATGCATGAGAGACAGCCTTTATGTTCCCAAAGCCCAACTTTTAAGATATTTTTCTTGTTCTTCAGTTAATTTTTCAATATTTATTCCCATTGCTTTTAATTTAAGCGTTGCAACAAGTCTATCAATATCCTCAGGTACTTCATGAACTGCAACTTTTAATCGATCCTTATTTTCAACTAAATACTTCTTTGATTCCCTCATGGACATTTG
>Ga0081529_119767_pt1 | contig 164920 bp, 182 predicted proteins | sample EchGeymetagenome_FD_71012 | JGI IMG/M metagenome (GOLD analysis project Ga0081529, IMG submission 71012) | Ferrous microbial mat and aquatic microbial communities from Echinus Geyser, Yellowstone National Park, USA - transect B T=78-80 C v2... ...
TTTTTTCTCAACCTTCTCATGTCAATTCACAGATACACTAGTGAAATATCATATAAACCTTTTTGCGACAACTAAATACAACATTTTATAACAATTAGAATTTGTTCAGGTTTATTTGTTTTATTAAGTATATATTACAACAATTTTTGTATTATTTGTTCAAATTTAAATTTCATTCAGATTTACAGGACAGTGCAAAGAAGTGTTACGAAATTTTGTGCTAATGGTTACTCAAACTGCAAAAAAAGTTTATTCTTATAGCTTTTTTGGTATATGTTGTTCATTACACATTGAAAGTTGAACAATTGTATTTCTTTGTATTATGCTTATATTTGCCCACATTCTTAGTGAAGTGACCAAATTGGTAGAAGAAAAGCTTTCCACACGGGTTTCTAAATTGCCCCTTTCGGTAATCAGGATCCTTTCAGACAGCGTAGGTTCAAGTGACGTGATAAAACTACAAGCGGGCGATCCAGACTTTCCAACACCAGAACACGTGATAAAAGAGGCACAAAAAGCGGCTGAAGAAGGATTCACGCACTACACGTCAAACTTCGGAATAAAACCGCTTAGAGAGGCGATCTCACAAAAACTTAAGGAAGAAAACGGCTTGGATTATAATCCAGAGCAAATTTGTGTGACAAACGGAGCAACGGGCGCGCTGAGCCTTACTTTGCTTGCTCTTTTAAACGAAGGAGATGAAATTCTTTTACCAGACCCTGGCTGGCCAAACTATGAACACATGGTGAGTGTCGCAGGCGCTATTTCGATAAGGTACTCGCTTAAGCGCGAAAACGGTTTTACACCAGACATTGAAGAAATTGAATCGAAGATTACACAAAAAACAAAAGCGATAATCGTCAACACGCCTTCAAACCCTCTTGGCGCTGTTTTCTCGAAAAAGGTTTTAGAAGGTTTTGCGGAAATCGCAAAAAGAAGGCGTATTTACTTGATATCTGATGAAGTTTATGAGAAGATTGTTTATGACGGAAACGAACACGTGAGTTTGGGCACAGTTGACGACGCGTTCGAAAGAACGATCACGATAAACAGCCTATCGAAAAGCTATGCGATGACGGGTTGGAGGGTGGGTTACGTCGCAGGTCCTAAAAAAATAATCGAAGCGGTGGCTTCGCTCAACTCCACTTTTAACGCCTGCCCCTCTTCGATTGCGCAAAGAGCGGCTATCGCTGCGCTCACAGGTCCTCAAGACATCGTAAAACAAATGGTGGCGCAGTACCTAAAGAGAAGGAACTTTTTTGTTGCGTCTTTAAACGAAATTCCTGTGGTGAGCGCGACAATGCCGCAAGGCGCGTTTTACGTTTTTGCGGATTTTTCAAAGTTTGAAAAGTCTTCGGAAAAGACCGCAAAGTTTCTGCTAGAAAAGGCAAGAGTGATGGGCGTTCCTGGGAACGCCTTTGGACCATCAGGCGAAGGGTTTGTCAGATTCTCTTTTGCAAGCTCGCTTGAAGATTTAAAAGAAGCGGCAGAAAGGATAACAAACGCGCTACGCGCTATGTCCTATTAAACACGTCTAGCAAGTCTCGCATTCTTATTTTAAAACCAAACCTTTTTTCCATTCTTTTTACTCTTATATACGAAGGAATTAGGTGCGCTTTTAGCGCTTCAGACCACCTTCCGCTCCATTTTGCGATAATGATCTTGAAAATTGGCTCAAAGTAAAAGAATTTGTTCTTTAAAGCGTTCACGTATTCGTCGAGTCCCATTTTTTGCGTTATGTTTTCAAATAGTAGCTGCGCACACTGCAAAGAGGGTATTATGCCCTCTCCCAAAAGCGGAAACACGCAACCTATCGATTCACCGGCGCCAACCACAATTTGGTTTTCACGTTTTAAAAAAATTGGTTGCGCGTGTTCAAAAGGCACAATTCTGATTGGTCTTGCTATCGTCTTTAACTTCTTTCCGTTGTGCTTTTGCATAAAGCTTTCGACAAACTCCCTTTGCCTGTGAAACTTGTCCCCTCCGCCTACGTGTGCCATACCACTTCCAAGCGGAAAGAACCACGTGTAACCACCCAGCTTGGAATACGGAAAAATTGTGAAGTCGTCAAACGGCATTTCGTCATACTGCACCCTGTACTCCAGGTTTGGCATAATCATGTCCTCTTTGATTTTGGGCAAAATCGCGCGGTAAACTCCTGTTGCGTCCACCACAAGCTCAAAACTCGAAAGCTCGTTCAGAGAGACTCTTTTCCCAAGTTGAAGTTTTGCACCAGCTTCTTTTGCGAGTCTTAGAAACTCCCTTTCAAGCGCGTCTTTGTCAAAAGTCACAAGCCCAACAAGTGGTATTGTGGATTCATAAGAATCTGGGTAAATCACCTTGATTCTCTTTCCTTCAAAAAGCACAAAATCCTCAAAGTTTATGTCGAGCGCCTTAACGATCGCCCCAAGCTCGTGCTTCGATGCACCCCAAGCACACCTTGTTTCGACACTAGAAAGAGCGTCGAAACCATAAACTTCGTGTTCTGTTTCACGCGCAAGCCTTGCGGCCAAGTAACCACCAGCAACACCAAGTCCTACAATCGCGATTTTCATTAAAAGAGTATTTGCGCGCAGCAAAATAAGAGTTCTGAAAGCTTTTATCTACTCACACAAATTTTTAAGGATGCCAAACTCGTCACGAAAGGTGTTTGTGCCTTCTGCGGTGTCTAGCTTTTTTGAGGTGTGTGACACGAATGCGGACGGCTCGCGTATAACCGACCCCCTTCGTATTGGCTCAAGAGGTGGGGGGTTTAAGCTCAAAATCGGAACGACAACGCAAGTGAGCGAATGGGATAGCGATGTGGTTTACATCAACGGAAGAAAAAGAAGTGACGCGAAAACCACGCTCAACGTCGTAAAACTAATGCGCGAAAAGTTTGGTTTTGATTTTGTCAAAGTGGAGCACATGGTAGAAGCGCCAATTGGCGCGGGTTTTGGAACAAGTGGCGCTGGGGCTCTTGCCACCGCAATCGCGCTGTCCGACCTTTTCGGGTTAAAACTCACACTTCTAAAAGCCGCTGATTTTGCTCATATCGCTGAAATTCAGTCTGTCACGGGTTTAGGAACGGTCACCGGCTTGGTTTACGGCGCTGGCGCAGCAGGGCTGGTAACTGAACCGGGTGCACCCTCTTTGGGTAGAGTGGACGCTTTGATATTTGACCACTCAAACTACGCACTCGTTTGCGCGTACTTTGGCGCGATAGAAAAATCAAGCGTGCTACTTAATGAGGTAAAGAAGCGCGAAGTGAACGAACAAGGGAGAATAACCATGAAAAAGGTTCTAGAAGAGTGTACGCCCGAGTCTCTTTTAGAGCACTCGCTTTCTTTTGCGAAAAACACTGGTTTAGCAAGCGAAAGAATTCTTAAACTTGCGGAGCTTGCGAAAAAACTGGGCGCGCTAGGCGCCACACAAAACATGATCGGAGACGCTTTACACTGTCTTGTCCCAAAAAACAAGCTACAAGAATTCTTGCTCGCTTTTTCGTCAAAAGCGCAAGACGCGCTCATTTTTTTATCAGAGCTTTGGCAAGGCGGTGTAAAGTTTTTGGAGGAGTGAAGATGCTGTGTGGGGAGCTCACAAACTAGGATTGCGCGCTCACAACCTGTTATTCGAACACACGCGAACTCGTCCCGCTTAAATAAGGGGCAAACGATTGCCCATTATGCTAGTTGGTGCTTTGGCGAGCGCACAAGCGATTTTGGCGGCTTTGCTAATCGTTGTAGGTGGCACAGTAGAAGGCTACGGATATGGGCTTTCGTTGGGAACAAAGTGGCCGTATACAAGAGGGATGGCAAGACTCGCCAAGGCTGGAGACCCAGAGGTTTGGCACAGGATCATCGCGACGCTACTTGGTTTGAATTCGCTTGTGATCCTTGTTCTCAAACCAGCACTACCCGAAATAACTGGTTTTGTTCTGATCGCGCTCACAGCGCTACTCGGGATGGCCACACTCTACGTTTTAGCGGGCAAAGCGCCTTCTTTGTTTCAGGGTTTGCACGACCTTTTGGCTTATCTCACTTTGCTCACGTATCTTCTCATCGCAACGGATTCGCAAACAAACTTGGGCGTGTACCTTTTGACAAAAACCCCATTGCACTCATTTTTGCTTGTTCTTTTTCTAGGAGGGGTTGTTACAGGGCAAAGGGGTTTCAAAAAGCCAATAGGTCACTTTGTTAAGCCAAACACTTTGGCTCAGTGGATTTGGGTGGTTCACGGGTTATCCGCACTTCTTTTCACACTCACACTTGCGTACTTTGTTAGAATTTACACGGTGGCTTTCATTCTTTTAATGGTGCAAATTGGCGTTGGGGTGCTCGTTTACCAAGCTGTGAACAAATCTGCGGAAAAACCCGGAATTTTGGTTCCTGTACACCAACTACTTACTGTTTTGATTCTCGTTTCGATGTTTTTCAACTTGAGTGTGCCACTTCCATTCTTGGGTTAAGCTTGAAACTCTCTTTCAACAAGTTTTGACAGGCGACGTGAAAACACAAGCGCGCCAAGCCCAAGCCTTTCCTTTCCCACTCTAAAAACAACAAAAACAGACTCGCGAGTGGCGAGTGCCGTCACACCATGATCCCTTAACTCAAGTTTTACATTTTCTTTCTGTTTGACCAAAGACAAAACCTCTTCGTCAGAGCGATTTACTATCGCAATAAGTCTGTTAGAGCTTTGAATGTACTCTTTCAATCTTTGAAAAAGGGATTCACCGACAAATAAAAGCGCCCTGATAGGCTCACCTTTTTGCTCTCCCGCCTTTTCAAGGCTTAAGAGAAGCCTTCTACTTCTTTTTAATTTCTCTTTTAGCTTTTTTTCAAGCTCTGGTAGTATAGTTCTTATTGGAACCGCCCTGTAAGTTTTTGGCCAACTTCCTTCGCTTTCAACCAAACCCTTGTCAACAAGACTTTTGAGCACGCTGTGAATCCACGAGCTTGGAACACGGGAAAGCGTGGACAGCTTATCCGCCTTCATCGGCCCGCTTTTACAAAGTGTGACGAAAGCTTGTGCTTCGTATTTTGTAAGTCCCAGTTCTGCCAATACATCGTAAAGCTCTTTTTCGCTCATCACGATTATTTATACCACAAAAATAAAATTGTTTTTAAATGAGTTTTGTGATAACAACCGTGATTATAGTCGCAAGAATTCCTCCCATAAACCCAAAGAAGTGGGTACGCATGTCTTTTTTCAAATCGTCAAACTTCGAATTCATTTCGCTTCTTAAATCATCGATCCTTTTGTTCACCGCATCGAACTTCGAATTCATTTCGCTTCTTAGATCGTCAATCCTCTTGTTCACATCATCGATCCTTTTGTTCACGTCGTCAATCCTTTTGTTCAAGTCGTGCTTGGTTGCTTCCAAGTCGTGCTTCGTCGCAACCTCTGTGAGCAAAGAGTGTAGCAGCGTGAGCCTCAAAGTGGGCTCTTCCGCAATTCTTACAACCATTTTGCTCAAAAAGAGCTTCCTTACTTCTTCGTTAGTCTCAAGCTCTTCGAGAAGCTGCTTTGCGATAGACACGCCTTAAATAGTTTTCGTCAAAGTAATAACGATTTCGGTTAAAATCGATGGCGTACGAGTTTCAACGCTTGGCCGCTATACTCACCAGTTGCTAATCTGATCAGATTTAGCGCGAATCTTTTAAGACCTTTTTTCGCACTTTAAGTATGTTCAAACCCGTTTGTTCGGTCGAAGAGCTCAGAGATTCAACACCCTTTCACTTTAGTGAAAACGGAAGGGATTACATACTGATTAAGCTCGGAAACGAAATTTTTGCGCTTGACGGAATCTGCACGCACGAATACGCAGAACTTTGGAACGGGTTTGTCACAGAAGACGTGCTAACTTGTCCGCTACACCTTTCGCAGTTTGATGTAAGAACGGGTGAAGTGGTCACGCCTCCAGCCGAAAAACCACTACGCAAATACAGCGTAAAGGTGGAGCATGGAAGAGTTTACGTTGACATTTAGGCGCGCTTGACCCATATCGCTTTGCTCAACGTTGTCGCAGCAAGCAGTGCGCTCATGTCCATCACGTCGTAGCACGGCGTGAATTCAACCAAATCGAAAAGCTTGGGTTTGAGTGTTTGACAAAGTTTTTCAACCAACCAGAGAAGCTCACGCGAATAAAAGCCTCCCACCGAAGGACTGTTGACACCTGGGGCGCACGAAGGGTCAAAAGCGTCCATGTTCACGCTGATTTGTAGCGCTTGACCGCTGAGCTCTTTTAGTAGGCGCTCTAAAAGCGTGTTCAAGCCCTGGTTTTCAATTTGACTCATCGTTATGATTTCAACTTTGAGCTTTTTTGCTTCTGTGAACAAATAGGGATGGTTCGAGTGCTCTCTTACCCCGACTACGATTATTTTTGAAGAAGCACTTGCCTCACGAATCCAGCGAACAACTCGCCCACTTGTCAAACCGGGATACTCAACTCTCACATCTGGGTGAGCGTCAAAAAGCAAATAACAAGGCTCTTTTTCAAGTTCGCAAAAAGCCTTAAAAGCGCAGTAAGAAGAAGTGCTGTCACCACCCATTACGAGCGTCTCAAGAGAGTTTTGAACCGAAAGTTTTACCGCTTCAACCGTTCTTTTCCATGTTTCTTGAGGATCACCGTTTAAAGTGTCAACGTCGCCGTAGTCGCAGATTTCAAAGCCACCCTGATAAGGAAGCGAATAAAAGTGCTCTCTAATCTTTTTTGGGGCGGCTCTACTTCCTGCTCTTGTCGCGGCCGCACCATCCCATGGCACCCCAAGTAGCGCAACGTCCGTTTTTTCCAAGCCTTTTTTTATCACTTGACCTATTCTTTTTTCAAAAGGGTCTCCTATCGAAAAGCCAGCACTTCTAAACATATGAGGACATTTCGGCTGTGACCTTAAGCTTTTTTGTGCACAACAAAGAATATATTACCGAGCGAGTTGTTTTACTTGATGCAGACACTGATACCTTATTTACCACCGAGCATAAGCTCTTTCATACTGTTTTTCATAGTGGGTCTACTTATTGGCGTAGCAATCAAGAAGGCTGTGGTTTCCGCGGTGCTTGTGATACTTGCGGCGCTCATTGCCTCATTTGCTGGCTTAAACGCTCTCTCGCCCTATGCCACACAATTTCTGAGTCACGTTCCTAGCATTGTGAGCTCAGCTTATCACGTAGTAGGACCGCTCATCACCACTGTTCCTATCGCGTTTCTTATCGGTTTGGTCGTGGGCTTTTGGAAGGGCTGACCAAAGATTTAAAACCTTTTGCGCGCTTTTACTCAAAATGTTTGCGATAAAGTCCACCTTTGAGGGTGTGTTTCCCAAAAAGTACACGTGCGACGGCGAAAACGTTTCACCAGCGCTTGAGTGGACTGGCGCGCCTTCTTGCAAGGCTTTTGCGCTTATAGTGGAAGACCCAGATGCGCCGATGGGAACTTTTGTGCACTGGGTGCTCTACAACATGCCACAAACACTTTCGAAGCTTCCCGAGGGGATTCCGAAAAACAAAAGCGTGCCTGGCATCGGAACACAAGGGTATAACGACTTTGAGCAAATTGGCTATGACGGTCCTTGCCCACCACGAGGGCATGGGCAACACAGGTATTATTTCAGGCTTTACGCTTTAAGCAAGGAAACGAGCTTCGAAGCGGGTCTCACCGCAAAGGAGCTTAAAGCGAGAATTTCGCCACTAATAGTTGGAACCGCCGAGTTTATGGCAAAATACGGAAGGTGATTAAGAGTTCAAAGCGTCCAAAAGGTCATGCGAGTAAGCCTCTTGTAACACACCAGCCAGTTGTTCGCTTGACTTTGCAAGCCTAATGAGTTTAAGCTTTACAAGCTCTCCTTCGATTTGTGTTCTTATTCTTGCTACACGGTCTGCGTGAACAAGCCCGAGTGGATAACCAGGAGACTGAACAGAGGATGAATTTAGCGTGAGCACTTCGAGCACGCGATTAGAAGAGTTTGAAAAAACTTCCACAAGATACGGCTTTTGCGCGCTTGAGTTGAGTTTTGCAACAAACAGTTTTGTGTTGTAACTTGGATTTTGGCCTCTCTTCGCTTCTCCGACTTTTACCCAGTAAAAATCTTTGCCCTGCTTTCGCATGATTTGTTCGACGTACTGCGTGATAGGACGCCCCCTTTTTGAAAGCGTGGTCTTCTTCGCAAACCCAACAAGCGAAGCTCCGTTTTCGTGACACGCGCTGAGTAAGGAAGTGAGCTCTTTGAGCTCCGCTGTGTCGTACAAGTAGCTAAAGTTACCGTCCAAAACCACAATTTCCGCACCCTCCCGCTCAACCAAGTGCCTTGCCAAGCGTAGTTCGGCCACTCTTCTTGCACGTCCAGTTAGATTTGCTATCACTTCACCTTTACGAATTTCACGGTTTTCTAATTGTTTTTCAAGGAATTCGAGCGCTCGGTGGTAAAGCTTTGTTTTCACCTCTCCGCCTTCGACAAACGTGAAGCTCAGAAAGTTGTAAGGGCCTAGCGCGCCAACATAGTCAAGCGCGCTGTAGCACACCGCAAAAACGCGGTTGAGCTCAGCCACCAAATAAGCGTAGTTGAAAAACGCGTGGTTTCCACCATCCACAAACCACACGGGTTTTTGCGCTTCTTCCGTAAGCTCTACAAACACGGCTTCAGGCTCTGTCCAAGTGACGCTTTTGTTCTGCGCAACAAGCGCTTCAAACTCTTCTATGTCATCGTCTAACTTCATTTCGCTCAAATCCTTGCTCAGGCTTTGTAGCTCTTCGTCAAGCGTGTCAGCCAGAGACGCTCACCACTGAACCATCTTTCGAATACTCAACTCGAATTATCGTTTGGCCTATCGATTCCAGCGCCTTGTGATGCGAAACAAGAATAATTTGAGGAATTTCAAGCCTTTCCAAAACCATCTGAAACTTTGTGAGCTGCTCTTCGCTAAAACCGTCTGTCGGCTCGTCTAGCATCATAAAGTCCACGCCGATTCCGCGCATCTCTCTCGCTACACACCCAAGCGCAAGCCTGTAAGAAAGCGCAATGGTCGACCTTTCACCGCCACTGGGATACGGCATTTCAACCCATTCGCCTGCAATTCTCTTTTTCAAAACTGGTTTTAGTTCGTCGGTGAGCTCTACGGTTCTTTCGTCATTCTGCATCAAAAGGTCAAAGTATTCCTTCATCTTTACAGAAATTCGAGACTTTGCTTCTTCAAGTCTTAGAGCTTCGATCTTTTCAAGCGTTGGTATAAACGACTTTTCAAAAAAGCCACGCAGTTTTGAAAGCGTTTCAAGTTTTTGCGCGATTCTCTTTTGCTCCTCTAAGTCCCTTTTGTACTCTTCAACTCTCCTTTGCTCGCTTTGCACAAGCTCTTTCAAGCGTTCCACGCTTTTGAGCGATTCTTCTCTTTGCTTTCTCACTTTATCGAACTCTTCTTTCGTTTGTGAATAAACCAAGCTCACACGCTCAAGCTCCGCCTTGTTTTGCTCAAGCGAGCGTTTGAGCTCGGCGATGCGCTCTTTGAGCGCTTGCTCTCTTTTTTTGATCTCTTCAAGTCTCGAAACTCTTTCTTCGTATTTGTTTTTTAAAAGCGTAAAACGCTGCGCTTCGTTTAACTCGCGCACTTCTTCTGATAGCCTTTTTTCCTCTTCTTCTAAGCTCTTTTCCTTTTCGAGCGATTGCCTTATTTCTTCAATTTTGTTTGCCACTTTCTCAAGCCTTTTCTGCTTTTCTATTTGTAGTTTCGCTTTGCTTTGGTTTTCTCTTACGCTTTCTAGTTCACGCTCAGCGTTGTCAAGCTCGATTTTTAGGCGATTGAGTGTTTGTTCTTCTTCTTCGAGGTGCTTTTTCCAGCTTTTTGTGTCAACCTTTGCGCCGCACACGTAACACTCGCCAGTTTGCACAAGCTTTGAATGACCTTGGATGAGCGACTCAAGCTTTGCGATTTCCTTTAAAAGCTCTTCCTTTTTTTGATCGAGCTTTTTCACACTATCCGTAAGCGCGTCCAAGTCCAAACCAAAGTCTATCTCGGATTCTAACGCTTGCTTTTCTTTTTCAAGCTCGGAAAGCTGTCTTTTTTGGTTTTCAAGCACACCCTTTTCTCTGTTCACTCTCGCAAGCTCTCTTTGTAGCTCTTTGAGTTTTGAGTTTATTTCTTCCAAATCGTCGCTCAAAAGCTTCGGAGCTTCTTGCGCCAAAAGCTCGTCCTCTAACGCCTTAACTTCTTTCTCTAAACTCTGTCTTTGTTCGCTAGTGATGCCCAAATCTTCTTCAAAGCTTTTTAGAGCTTGCGTTTCAGCGTGTATCTTGTTTGAAATCAACGAGTATTCTTCGAACGCTTTGCGGTTCTTTTGCTCTAACTCTTGGTACATCTTTTCAAGAGTTTCAAGTGTTGCAAGCTCTTCCTCTAGCTGTGCTTTGTATCGCTTGAGATTTTCTTCGGCGTCCTTGTTCCTTTCTACACGAGATTGAACAAGATTTAGCGTGTTTCTTAACGCTTGAGAAAGGGTGTCAAGCTGTCTGTTCACGCGTTTTGCGTTTTGCACCGCGACCGAAAACTTCGTAACACCTGTGGCCCTTCTCACAAGCTCTTCTGCGCTTGTTGATTCGTCTAAAAGCGTCTTTAACTCTTCTTGTCTGATGTACACCGCCGCTCTAAAAAGTTTTGGCTCCCTCCAACCCGTGCTTTCTGGGATTCTTAGCTTTTTTACCACGAACTCTCTCATTTCTTTGGCAGTAAGTGTGTGTAGTTCGCCGTTTATCAAAACCCTGGCGCCTTGGTTTTTCTTTGAGCGAACGTTCCACTCTATCTGCAAATCTGGCTCAAGCTTTAGCGCAATCTGACAGTTTTCCTCGTTCACCCTGATTAGCTTTGTTATGTCGTAGCCAAAAAGCGCGGCTTCTATACTCTGAAGTATCGTGGATTTTCCACTACCCACATCGCCTTCTATTATGTTGATTCCGCTTGAAAACTCAAGCGTTGTGTCCACATGGCTTTTTATGTTTTTGAGGTGAACTTGTCTAATCTTGTAGTTCAAAGCTTTCACCCGTTGCTTCTTCGAGCTTCTTTAACACTTGAGCCTTGATTTTTTCTTCATAATCCGCATCCGTTTCTCCCTCCCTCTTTTCTTCACCGAGTGTGTCTATCAAAGAAGAGACGAATTCCACACTAACCTTGGCGGGAAAGGAAGAAGCGAGCGCTTCAAGCGCGCGCTTTTCAAACTCCTCTCCGCGCTCCACCACAACCTCCTCAGGGTCAAGAAGCGCTCTGTCGTTGAACTTGAGCTCAACTCCCACCTCTTTTGCCAAAGAGCTCAACCTTCTTATGACGCTCGACCTTCTTCCGCTCGCAAGCTTTCCCCATATTTTCACAAGTATTAGCGCCTCTTTCGATAAGCGGGATGCGCTCTGCCTTACTCTCTCACACACTTGTTCGCACAAATCCGCGTCGGACTTTCCTTCGGCTGAAATTTCGATGTATTCACCTTCAAGGAGTCTAAGCGGAACGTATTCGAAATCGAGCGTTTCGCGTTCAAGTTGAACAAAATAAAAACCTCTTTGTTCGCCTTTAAGATAGCTTTCCAAATCCCCAAGTCCGTAGCCCACGAAAAGAGGACCTGGGTAGTTCACCGGTTTTCCATCCTTTGTTTTGAGCTCAAGCCTTTTGTGGATGTGACCTGCTGCGTAATAGCTATAACCCTGAGGAAGCTTGCTTAGCGCGATCGTTTCTTCGCTTCTTGGAATCAACCCAGTTTCGTAAATCGCTGTGTGAAACATAAAGACCGCGGGTTCACTTCCTTTGTGCTCTAAGTTTTCTGCGCGCTCAAAAAGCACCACTTCCTTTGCACCAGGTCTACCGTGTACGCCGTTGATCACGATGCCACTAGGATCTTTCACAGCACCTTCAACCAGCGTGAGAAGACCATCCGCCGCAAGTAGCTCTATCATGGACGAGTGTAGCGCCGAGTAATCGTGGTTACCGTAAATCGCGTAAATCCTTGTACCTCGGTCTCTGAGCGCTCTTAGGTGTTTTGTGAGCATTATGGCCTCGCTCAAAGGCGGAATGTTGCTGTCAAAAAGGTCGCCAGAGATTAACACAAAGTCCACTTTTTCCTTTAAGCACTCTTCCACAAACGCGTTTACGGTTTCTTCTTCTTTTTTTCTTAGAAACTTCTCCGTAAGACCACCGACGTGCAAATCAGAGAGGTGAGCGAAGATTGCCAAAGCGATCACTCCTCGATCAGCTTTTTTGGTGACAAACTTTCGCTTGGCAAGCTTCTTTTAAGCTCGTCCACAAACGGAATCTTGAGTGGAAGAGCAAACCCGATCACAGAGGATGTGAGAACCGCTTCGCCTACGTCTAGTCTTAACAGCTCGTCTTCCTCGTTTTCCATGTCGTTTAGCGCGTTGTCTATCGCAGCCCTTCTTTCCTTGCCACTTGCCATTCCCATGTAAATCTTGGTGTTTATGTTCGCAAGAATGTCTTCGGGTATCACGCTTATTAGCTGAGAAACCGCGATAAGACCCACGTTGAATTTTCTTCCCTCTCTTGCGATCCTCATATAAGCGTTTGGCGGGGAGTCCTTGCTCAAAACGCGTGGTGCTTCTTCAAGCACTACAGCCACGGGTGTGGGCTCCTTTCCTTCCTGCTTTTGCTTAATTCGCTTATCCAGGATATGGTGTGCGACCATATTGCCAAGTAAAAGCTCGGCATCGGCGCTTATCGTGCTTGTGTCGATCACCACAACCTTTTTTTGTTCTAGCGCGCTATCCAGTTGTTCAAAGAAGTGTTCGCCAGAAATCTCCCCAGCTTTCAGTTTAGAAGGCATTTTAAAAATGCCATAGTGTCCTTCTTGGTCGAGCGAAAGAAGTCTGCCAAGTTTTCTTGAAAGCACGTACCTCGCGGTTTTTTCTGGGTCGTTGTTTTCAAGATTTTCATAAGCTCTTCCGTCTATGAGCGCTTCAATCCATTCATCACCGAAACTGTTTTCAGAACGTCTTGAAAGTAGCTCCGCTTCTCTCTCCTGCGCCTCACTAAGTTTTATCACGCCGTTTATGTGCACAGGTCTAATGAGTCTTGTGCTCACCGCAAGCTTTGCTTCGCCTTTGGGATTTGGACTGAACGAAACAAGGCTTTCGCTCGCATTCGGATGGTCTCTCAACGCTTCGTAATACTCTCGGTGAGGGTCCATCACGACCACTCCGAGCTTTGGGGAGTCCATAAGCGACCAAAGAAGAACCTTTAGAAGGTTGCTCTTTCCTCTTCCTGTGGTTGCAGCAACAAGAACGTGCGTCAACACAACTTTTTTTGGGTCGAGTATCACCTTAACACCCAAGTTCTTGTTCCCACTTCTCACATCGCCCAAGTAAAGGCCCCCGGGTTTTTTAAGAAAGCTCAGGTCTTCAGCACGAGCTTCTTTGAGTTCACACCCGGGAGGGATTGCGCTTCTTACGGTTTTTACACTTGAACCGTCGATTTCAACAAGCGGTTTTAGTTTAACGATAAGCGTCACAGGAGAACCAGCGTACGTGAGCGTATAAGGTTTAGCGTTTGCGCTCTGTTTGCTCATTTCAGCAAGAAACTGCTCGTTGATCGTTGAGACGTATTCGAACTTTGTGAGCTTTAAAAGAATGCGCTTTGAGCCGTTGTTGTACACGAAAAGCTCGCCAAGCTCTGCGCTTTCAAGAGGTGCCGCCACAACTTCCCTTGAGTTTCCTCCAAACACTTTTAGCGTCACTTCTGTCACCTTCATCTATCACTTCAACAATGTTTAAATACTCTAAAACTATAATATTTTAAAGCCCTTAACTGTTTCGTCGGGTTTCACTTCTTGTGTAGAGATTTTTTGAACTAGGATAGGCGGAGGCGCGTTTTTTATATGAGAAATAAAAGCGTCTATCGACTCGCGTTTTCCCTGAACAAAGATTTCCACGGAACCATCTGGAAGGTTCTTTGCGTACCCCGAAAGCGAAAGGCTGTTTGCGAGTGAGCGCGCGTAAGCCCTAAAGCCCACGCCTTGAACCACCCCCCACACCCGCGCTTTAAGTGCGAAAACCGCCATCGATAGCTTTACTCTTTGTGAGATTTATGGGTGTTGTCAAACATTTTCGACAAAACTTTTAAGAATTTGGAAAAAAGCAGGTTATGCGGCTAAACAACGTAAGGCTCGACGCTCTTTCAAAAACTATACAAAGAATAAAGGCGGATCCTCAAGCAAGAAGAAAATCCACTTTTTTAAACGCCCGTTGGAGCTTTTTAGGGTCGCCGCAGTTTAAGGCGACGATCGACAACGGCGAAAACAAGTTTGAGCTTGAAGCTGATGAAGCGATCGAAAAGGGTGGCGAAGGAAAGGCGCCAGATCCGTTGAGCATCTTTCTTTTTGGGGTGGTTTCTTCGTTTGCGAGCACGCTCGTTCTGACTGCGACGCTACAAGGCGTAGTTCTTAACAGGCTTGAAATACACGCAAGAATTCAAACCAACGAGCTTAAAACTTTTGGCTTATCGGATGAGCCGATCGTAGAATCGCTTGAAATCAAAGTTTCGAGCGATTTTGACCAACTAAAAGAGCTTGTCGAAGTTGCGAAAAAAAGATGCGCCACGATTTTTTCGATCACTAATGGTGTGAGTGTTGAAGTTAAAGTGGAGTAGCGAGTTTCACAACCCCCTTCGACTCAAGCTCTTTCACTTCATTTTGGGTGTATCCAAGCTTTAAAAGCACTTCTAGCGTGTGGGAGCCTAATAGTGGAGGAGGGGAGCTTAGCGCTGCGGGATTGTTTTTGAGCCTTGGTGGGCTAAACACCACGTCAAGCTCTTTGAGTAGCGGATGCGAAATCCTTTGTATTACTTCTCTTTCTTTCGCATGAGGATTGAGCAACGCCTCTTCTATGTCCCTTACTTTTGCACAAGGCACACCACTAGCTTCGAGTTTGCGTATCCAAGCGTCTACTGTGTCCTTTTCGAATACAGATTGCAACACAGAATCCAGTTTTTCCCGGTTTTTCACTCTTAGAGGATTTGTCAGAAACTCTTGTGTTTCGCACAACTCAGTTTTTCCTATCGCTTCGCACAGCTTCTTCCATAAAGAGTCGTTGCCAACGCACACCACCAAATAACCGTCCATAGCCCTGTACGCTCTATAGGGCGCAATACTTGGGTGGGCGGAACCCAGCCTTTTTGGTTTTTCGTGTGCGCTCAAAAAAGCCTGAGCTTGATGCGTAAGCATATAAAGCATGGATTCGTAAAGCGACACCTCGATATACTCGCCTTTTCCGTCGATTTGTCGCCTGTATAGCGCACACGCGATGCTAAAAGCCGCAAACAAACCAGCGGAAATGTCAGCAACTGGAACCGCAAACTTAACAGGTTCACCGTCAGGTTCACCAGTTAGGTGCATCATTCCGCTTTCCGCAAGCGCCACTAAGTCGTATCCAGGTTTCGAGCTCCAAGGACCGCTTTCACCAAAACCGGAAATTGAGCAGTAAACCACTTTTGGATTGATCTTTGAAACCGAATCGTAGTCCAAATTCATCGCCTTGACAACACCAGGTCTAAAGTTTTCGATCAAAACGTCACAAGACGATGCGAGTTTTCTTACTATGTTTTTCCCCTCTTCACTTCTTAAATCAACGCAAACGCTTTTCTTGTTACGGTTCACGCTAAGAAAGTACGTGCTTTGTCCGTCAACGAAAGGAGGACCCCACATTCTTGTCTCATCGCCGCTTAACGGTTCAACCTTTATCACCTCGGCACCAAAATCCGCAAGTAGCATTGTGGCAAAGGGACCAGCCATAGCCCTTGTCAAATCCAACACGGTGATTCCGCAAAGAGGCGGCACGTGCACAAAAAGACGCGCCAAGTAATAGGGTTTTTTCTTAAAAACGAATTCTTTGGCATTGCGTTTTGAATAATCGATACCTCTGACATCCACCCACCTATCAAGGCCAAGGATTTCCTTCTAGCTCATTGCTCACACATCGATTTGGAGCTACATCCATCATTTGGTAAAATAGCCGGGAACAGCAAAGCGCCCTCCACATAAAGACTTTCATGGCATTAAGCTCTAGCCCTTAGAGATGCTACTCACCTCAATCCCATAAGCCCTCAGTCGAGCTAGGAAGGAGCGTCGTTAGCATATGAAAACTTGAGCGTTCCAAGATGCGAACAAGCGTGGACTCCTCAACCAAAAGGTATATATTTCACCACTTCATCATGAAGTATGAGGTGGATTAAATGTCTTCAAGTGAAAAGAAGTACACGGTAGGGCAAACCTGGAACGCGCTGAAAGCCGCGTGGAAGGGGTATAAAATCGCAAAGGCAAAGGGCGAGCTCGACAAACAAAAAGAGTACGCAAGAAGAATCAGAAAGCTACAAAGCGAGCTTGGGCTACCACTCACAAAGTTTCCGCAACTAGGTAAAGAGTTCGAGTAACCCCTCATTTTTTGTTTTTACTTTCATTTTTATTTTTTAAATATATCCTTCTAAGTCCCGTAAAACCCTTTTCTTCTTCTATGTAAGAAAATACTTTCGGTATACCACTTAACTCTTTTCGAACTTATTATACATGATGAGCCAACAACCAACTTTACAAAAAAAGAGCTACTTTTCATGGTTGACTCAAGCGTTCAGCAAAATCGCGGCAAAATTAAAGGCGTTTTTCCTTGGCCTTTTTGCAAAACAAAAAAAAGTTGAAACGCTCGGAAGCGTTCAAAACCTTGCGGCAACCCCTGAAACAGCACACGGAGGTGATGTGGGCGACTACCTGCGTGGAGTAGCCCAAGAAACCGTGCAAACACCCGAAGCCACAAAAAACCAAGTTAACGAGCACACCGAGCTTAGCGACACGCCCAAGCTCAAGCCCAAACCTTCGCCACCTCTTCCCAAGGAACACCGCGCGCTCATAAGAAAGTTTGTAAGGTCAGGCGACGCGAAGGGTGCGGAGCAAGCTCTTGAAGAGCTTGGGTACTTATTCCCGGAAATTTCGACAAAAGGCTCTTACATCATACTAAGATACAGAGGATCAGACGGCTATCCGTACATTGCCAGGCTTAAGTACAAGTGAATCTTTTTTCTTTCCTTTACTTTTTTTGAAGCTCTTCTTTACAGGTTTCGCAACACGCGTAAAGGGTCTTTCTTCCTCTTTTTACTATCAGCGCATCTCCTTGAATCGGTTTGCCGCACTTGTCGCACAGCACCACAAAAACAGTTTGCTTGACGCTCGGAAAGTGGGTTTTTGCGATCATCACCTCACAAACGGCTTGAATCGCGTCTAACTCGTTTTTTAGCTGCTGTAAAGAGGTGACGCGCAAAACAGCGAGATAAGAGCCATCGAGCAACTCATAGTGCTCCACGCCTTCCGGCTTCTTTGTGGTTTTCACGAACACCTTTGTGTCTTGCGCGCTTTCACCAAGCTCCACCGTAAACCTTTTTATGTACCCTTTTTTCAACAACGAGTAAATCGCTCTGTTCACACTCGCACGGCTCACACCAATTTCTCGAGAGATCTTTGAAACTGGCATTCTTGCGTCGTTAACAAGAAGTGAAAGCACTCTGTTTTCTGTTTTCGTGAGATTATGAGCAATTTGCAACTTTTGACCCTATTTTTTTGTTCAATTTGTAACTAATAAGACTTAATTTGCGATAAACCATTAAGTATAGGTGATAACTTTGGAGAAAGACCCGGTTTGCGGCATGGAGGTTTCTAAGAGCTCTTTGAAATCGCTCTACAAAGGCAAGACTTACTACTTTTGTAGCGTTAATTGTAAAAAGAGGTTTGACCAAAATCCAGAGCTTTTTTTAAAAGAAGGACCGAAGGGGATGGAATGAGCGAAGTTTTGGAAGAGTTCAAGATCGTTGGCATGCACTGCGCAACGTGTAGCGTCACCGTTGAAAGCGCGATAAAAAAGCTTGGGGTAAAGAGCGTTTCAGTGAATCTTGCGACTGAAGAGGCGGTGGTTGAACACCAAGGGTTGAGCGCAAAACAAATTGTTGAGGCAATAAGGCAAGCGGGGTATGACGTTCTTACGGCTTACCTTTTGGTTGAGCTTGAAAACGTTTCAGAAGACGAAATTTCTTACGTTTCGAACAGCTTGGAAAAAACGAAGGGCGTTATAGAAGTCACGCCAAACTACGTCACTCACAGCTTGAAAATTGAGTACAATCCGTACTCTTTGGGTGCAACAGAAATCGAAGATTGGCTTAGAAAAAGAGGGTATTCGTTTAAAATTCTACAATCACAAGTGGAAGAGTCGTCGCTTTTAAAAAGAGAATTTTCGAAGTACAAAAAAAGGCTGGTCGTGGGTTCGGTGTTCGGCGCGCTTTCTCTCGTTTTTTACCTTTTGCGGTTTGAGCTTCTTTCTCTCGTAAGTGTGTTACCAGTTCAGTTGTACAGCGGATCGATCTTTTACCGAGGCGCTTACAGGGCGCTCAAAAACAAAACGTCAAACATGGACACGCTCGTTTCTTTGTCTTCGGGCGTGGCGTTCGCGTACGCTTTGTACAGCTTTTTGCAATACGGAATATCTCAGTTCATCGACGTAGCCGCGCTTTTAATTCCGTTTATCCTTGTCGGAAGAACGCTAGAGCTCTCTATCAAAACCAAAATGGTGGAAAGCGTTTCGTCGATCGCTCAAAAGAGCGTAAGCGTGATACGCGACGGAAAAGCCGTCACAGTAGACCAAGCGAGCGTAAAAGTTGGCGACCTGGTATTGGTAAAACCTGGAGAAAGCATACCAGTCGATGGTGTTGTGGAAGAAGGCAAGGCTGAGGTGAACGAGGCGATTCTCACTGGTGAAGCCAAGCCTGTAATAAAGCAAAAGGGCAGTGCGGTGATTTCTGGTTCAACGGTTATTTCAGGAAGTCTTTTGATTTACGCTACGCGCGTTGGCTCAAGAGCGTACGTGAACCGAGTTGCCGAATTTGTAAAGCAAGCAAGAGGAGCGAAGCTTCCAATTCAAAGAACCGTTGACAAACTTTCTTCGGTTTTCACGCCGATTGTTGTCGTGGCTTCTTTTCTTACGTTTTCTGCTTGGTTCTTTGTGTTTCACGTTAGCGCGGCTCAAGCTCTCCTGTTTTCTCTTTCAGTGCTTGCGGTGTCTTGCCCTTGCGCGCTCGGTCTTGCGACACCACTTGCGATTTCTGCGGCGATAAACAAAGCCGCAAAAAGCGGTATCGTGGTAAAAAGAGGTGAAGCGCTCGAGAAAGCGTCAAAGCTTGACATAGTGCTCTTCGACAAAACGGGCACGCTCACTGAGGACGAGTTCACCGTGGTCGGCTACAAAGAGCTAGTTCCAGGCGCTCTCAGCTATGCCGCGGTTTTGGAAAAAAGAAGCGAACACCCTTATGCGAAGGCGATCGTCAAGCGCTTTTTAAAAGATGATCTAGAGCCCACGGAGTTTGAGTCGTTCGCTGGAGAAGGTGTGGCCGGCGTTGTGCTCGGAAAAAAAGTGGTAGTAGGAGAAAGAAGATTTGTGGAATCTAACTGTGAAACTCCATTTCCGATAGAAAACCACGAGCTCTCAACGGTTTTCGTTGCGCTTGACGGAAAGCCCGCGGCGGTAGTGACGCTCGATTCAAAAATAAGGGAAAACGCAAAACAAGTGGTCGAGTGGTTAAAGAAAAACAGAATTAGGGTGTGTATTGTGACGGGCGATTCCGAGGCTTCGGCAAAGCGCGTCGCAAAAGAGGTGGGAATAGAAGAAGTGTACGCTGGTCTTAAACCCTGGGATAAGGCGCAGCTTGTCACCAACCTCAAAAAAGAAGGTGTTGTGATGTTTGTTGGAGATGGTGTGAACGACGCTCAGGCTTTGAGCGCTTCAGATATAGGGGTTGCGTTCGGCACTGATATCGCAAAAGCTATAGCGGATATAGCGCTTGCACAGCCAAATCTCAAAGGGGTGATCAAGTTGATAAAGCTTTCACAAAGAACTGTGAGTAAAGTCAAGCAGAATTTGGGCTGGGCGTTTGGTTACAACGCGCTTCTCATACCCATCGCGGCGGGCGCGCTCTTCAAACTTGGCTTTGTGATGAGACCAGAGTTTGCGGCTCTTGCCATGTCGTTGAGTAGCGTTTTTGTGTCGTTATGGTCCCGAACAGTTTAAGTGTTCACAAAAAGAATGTTTGTGTGATGAAACACCTTTTCGTGGCAGACTATAGAGAAAAGGGCTCAACGCTTCTTGAATTGCTGAGCGCGATGGGCTATCAACCTTCGTTTGACAGGCTTGACGTCGCAGACTATGTTGTTTCAGGGGGATATGCGATAGAAAGAAAGAGCGTTCACGATTTGGTGTCCTCGATTTTGGATGGGAGGCTTGTCGACCAGATCACAAGAATGTGCGAAGTTTACGAAAGAAGGTCGCTTTTGGTGATCGGTAGTCTAAAAGAAGCGGAAAAGCTTTCCCCAAACACTTCACTACTATACTCAAGCTTGGCTTGGACTACGCTAAAGGGTGTAGCAATTGTGGTGTTTGAAGAAGAAAAGCAAGCGGCTGAGTTCTTAAGGTGGCTTATACAAAAGTCGAGCGAAGCCGAAAAGCGTGGCTTTGAGCCACTTATCAGAAGAAAACCGAAAAGCGGTAGAGCCGAGTTAGAGGTTTTAAACGTTCTTTCATCGCTTCCGGGCGTTGGACCTGTGACCGCAAATAGGCTACTACAAGAGTTTGGTAGCCTTTCTGCGATTTTTTCCGCGTCTTACTCAAAGCTTGAGGCGGTTGTGGGGGCTGCTAAAGCAAAAAGGCTTTACAACCTCTTTAACTTGAAAAAACAACAAGCAAAAGAAAAATCTCTCACCGACTTTCTTTAAGCCTTAATTTCACCGCCTGAGCCAAGTAAAACGCCAAAACAATGGAATACCCACCAAGGATTGCGTTAAAAACCACGTAAAGATAAAGCACCGCAAGAAACGCCTGCGCAGGAAAGCTGAACCCAAACGGCGCAGGAAGCTGAATAAACACGTAGTTAAACGCGGTTGTTCCTGCAATTCTTAAAAGTAGCGCCAACAACAACGAGGGAACAATTCTCGCTTTAAAAGGAATCTTTAAGCCGAAATACGCGCCAATCAAAGTCCACAAAACCGCATTAAGGCTGTACACAGGCCCAAAAAGAATTGTCGAAGGGCGTAATTGGGTTGCGACGTAGTTTACGAGTTCAACGAAAAACGCTACGCGAAAACCGAAAAGATAAAGCGCAAAGTAAACCGGAATTTCCCATAGCTCAAACAGCAGATAAGGCAAAGGAGGAAATGGGATTCTTGGACCGTAAGCGCTTAGCACGAAGGCCAAAGGAGAAAGAAGCGCGATCGCCGCAATTTCTTGACTGGTTCTCAGTTTCACACGCTCTGGATACATGATTTGGATAAATCAAAAAAGCGATTTATTCATTACCACAAGCGGTGTTGTCTCGACAAAAAAAGTTTTGGACACAAAAAAGTTTGTCACGAGTTTAGCAAGCAAAACCCCAAGTACAAAGCAAAAATGAAAGGTGTAAGAAGCAAAAACGCAAACCCCAAGCCAAAAATTTCTCCGACGTATCCGACAAACGGAATCACCAAAAAGCTCGTGACACCGAAAAAGCTTTGAGAAAGAGACGAAGCGAAAGTCAGCCTTTCCTTTTTTACAGATTCAGCGACGTAGCTTGACGAAAGAGGGTAGGTCACACCGTGCGGAAAACCCAAAAGCACAAAGAGAAAAGATGTGATAAACAAGTTTTGAGAAAAGGAAAGCGCTACAAGAGAAAAAATTGTCAAAAAAGTTGAAAAAGTGACAAGCGCAAACCTTTTTTGTGCGAACTTTGATAGCGCAAACCTTGTCAAAAAGGAGGTAACGAAGAATAAGGAATAAAGAAGCTCGACCAAAGAAAGCGAAACAGAAAATCTTTCCTTTAAGAAAATACCCCCAAAAGTGAGAAGCGCGACGAACGGCAGTGCGTACATCGCTTCAACAAGAAGCGCTGTGATGTACGCTTTGTCACGCAAAAAGTCTATTTTTCCGAACTCAAAAGACGCCGTTGTGTGGAGGTGTGTGAACAAGCACACAATAAGAGCGCAAAGCGTGAATGGAAGAAAGCTTAACATAGAAAGCAAAAGGTTGTTTTGAAACAGCCTTAACACCAAAGCTTGGTAAAGCGGACCAAGAACAAGACTTAGGCTCAAAGCAGAAGTAAAAAGAGAGACGTTTTTGAAGCTTGTTTCCTTTTTGCTCGCAAAAACTGTGGACGTAAATAGCAAAGATTGTAGTGGTGCGCTACCAAGGTTCGCCAACGCAAAACAAAGAAAAAGGGCTAAAAAGCTACGTGCAAAGAGTATGAGTGAAGTTCCGGCGCACATTAAGAGAAAGCAAACGCACAACGCTTTTTTCAAATCGCGCCTAAACGAAATCAAAAGCAAAAAAGAGAAAACGGCAATCACGTTTGAAAGCGTGACAAGGATGGAGGTCGCACCGTCCGATAGTTTTAGCGTGTATCTTGCGTAAAGCGGAACGCTAGTTTGAAGCATGTTTGCGCTTGCTCGATAAGCGAAGGCAAGAAAAAGAATTCTTTTCAAATCCACGGCTTTTGAAAATCGCTTGAAAATATTAAGCGTTGTGCGGACACTAGTGTGCGTAGTGTATTGTGAACATATATTGAAAAGTTTCGTTGATTGGCTTACTAAGCTGTTATCCTTACACTATCACCTTTGCTTATATAAAAACGAGTGTTGTTAAACCATTAGCTAATTCATCACAAAAAGCTAAACGGTGACAAAAGATTTAGCGCATTCATTAGACCTCTTTACTCGGTGGTACGATGATATACCACCGATTTTAGACGACAAAACCGTGGTGTAAGAGCTCATCACAAAATCGAAAGAATAAAAACAAAAAAGTTGTTAAAGGCGTGTGTTACGCTACGAAATTAAATTTCTGTGTCAATGGAGTTGCCTTGGAAACTTAAGTGCACCGTTTTGTTACGCAATGATAGAAGCACAATCGGAAAACTTAATTCCGCTAGCATGATTGACACGAAAAAGCTGGTGTGATGAAACCGAGCGCTTTTCACGGGAAAAGAGACGAGCTTGCATGCCCATTGGATTCATAAACGCTTTATATTAATGAGTTGCTTAATATGGCATGGTATTCTTAGTGATAGAATTATAAGAAATTTGTTTTTGGCTGACATTTTGGGGTCTATCGAATCTGGTTTGGTAAACTTTATCAATACACTTCATCTTGCTTCTACATATCAAAACACGTTCTATTTAGGACTGAACCTAGTGATTCCTGTTACCGCGTCCCTCTTTGTGCTGTTTCTGAGCGCCCGTATCGACGCTTCAGACAAGAAAAAAGTGATGGTTAATATGCGGTCGTTAGACTTTGTGCTTGATTCTTTACGTTTTCTTGACACACGCGTCAATCGTGTTCTACTTACTAATCATATGTCTTTCATCCATCGCGTTCAACACCATGAACAGCGCTTTGTCACCCTCATATAGGAGCGTCATCACAACCCAAAAAGTAGCGGCGCAGGTGAACAGCTTGACAGGCGCGATCTTTCAGGTTTCAAGCGCTGTTTCACCCATCGCCGTAGGGTTAGCCGTGGAGTTCACACACAACATTGGCTTTACGCTTCTAGCACCGCTTAGCTTGTCGCGCAGATCTACTTCTTTACAAGGCTACCGAGCTTTAAACCACAAATCGTTTCGAGCACAAGTAGCTACACTAAAAGGCTTATGGAAGGGCTTTCCGTTTTTCGAGACTTGGTGTCTAAGTTGTACGCTTCTTTCACGCTTGTAGGTTTTACGTGTAGCTTTCTGCGGAATCTACGTTCTTGTGATAGGTCTGCTTTTTGGGTGAAACTTTTTGCGTTCAAACTCGGATTGCTACAGGCTTTAGGGGTTGCCGGAAGCGCCGCAGGCACGTTTCTTGCGGGTTACATCAAACCGCGCACAGGCTTACACGTTTACCTGCTTTACACCACGGCTTTTGCCATGGACGTGGTCGTAGCGATTTTTCCAGTGTACCCCGTGATTTTGTCGTTTTTGACAGTTGCTGGAGTGATTTTCTACTTAGCGAACGTACACGACCAAGCATACCAGTTTGTTTCTGTGCCCAAGGAAACGTATGTGCGTGTGGGCTCGTTTTCGGGATTGCTCAGAACGCTGTGTAGCATAGTTGGCGCTTTACTGACCAAGTATCTTGCCGAAGTGTACTCGGCTGGCAAGGTTGGTTGTCACAGTACTCGCCACAGTTGTGAGCGCAACTTTACTCGCGTCAAAGTGGATAAGAGAATCGAAACTGCAAGAGACGTAGAGTGCAACGCCTTTACACTAGAAGAACGCGTGGATGGTTGCGTCGCCTTAAAGCAGTATCGGTGAGCGCAAGCGAAACCGAAAAGCGTTTCTTTGAGTTTTCGTAAACCTTTGTATGAAAAAAGTTGGTGTACACGTACCAGTTTTTCAAGATGAAGATATTCAGCTTTTGATGAAAAAGGCGTCAAAAATCGAGGGGCTTGGGTTTGACGGCGTGTTTGTCGCAGACAGCCTCTCTTCTTCCTATGAACCGCTCACTACACTCACAGCCTTTTTGTGCGGTAGCTCCCACATCAACGCTGGAACGTGCGTTCTTGTTGCGCCTTTAAGAAACCCTCTGATCACCGCAAAAACGTGCGCCCATATAAACCGTGTAAGTGGTAAAAGGCTTATTCTAGGCGTAGGCGTCGGATGGAGAGAGTGGGAGTTTAGCTCGCTTTCCGTGCCTTTTAGTAAAAGAGGAGAAATCATGGACGAGTGGCTTGAGCTATTTACACTTGCGTGCGCTGGAGGTGAGCTCAACGTGCAAACTCGTTACTACGGAAAAATCGAGCTTGAGCTACCAAAAGGAGAAAAACCGAAAATCTGGGTGGGCGGTAACTCGAACAAGGCGTTAAAAAGGGCGCTCAAACTAGCCGATGGGTGGATTCCCACGGATTTGACCACTAAAGAGTACGAACAAAAGCTGAAAGGCGTCACACTTCCTTCCAACTTTACTGTGGCAAGCCACCTTTTGCTCGTTTTGGAAAAAACCAGTGAGGAAGCGCTCAAAAAAGCGCAAATCTACTCTCAAAAGTTTGGTGACACGCTAGAAGATTTTGTGGAGTACGCGCTTGTGGGCGACCCTTCTCAAGTGGCCGAAAGGCTTGCGCAGTACGAAAGGGTTGGAGTGAACTACCATGTTTTATCGGTTCACCACTTGGAAAGCTTTTACGATGCGCTTGAGCTCTTTGCGAAAGAAGTGTTTCCTTGTGTTTGAAAGCCAACCAAAAATCCTTAACGCTTCAAAGCGCGTTTTTGCGGTAAACACGCTCAAAACACTTTCAAAAGTTTTCGGTTTTTCCATAAAACAATCCAGTTTGACGTACTTTCTTTTTTCGTAACGCTCCCTAAAACGTTGCAACACCAAACGAGCTATGTTTACCAAATCCAGCGCGTCGTACTCTTCTTTTTCGCTCATATCTTTAACACTTTTGTAAGAGGATAAATAGTAAACTGAAAATATTAATTACGTATACAAAAAGTTTCGACTAAAAATTAAAACAATTATAAAATAAAAATCTTAATCGAAAGTGTTTTGTGTGTGAACGCTTATGAATCTCGCTATTCTCTTGTACGCGTCGATTTTGTTTTCAAGTTTTAGAAAACCATGCCCTTCATCTTCGTACAGCTTGAACTCAAAACGCTTGCCAAGGCTTTCTAGCTTTGATTTTGCTTGAAGCGCTTCTTCAGCAGGACATCGCGGGTCGTTTGCGCCAGCGATAAGAAGAACAGGCGCGCTTATTTTTTCAAGGAAAAAGATGGGAGATGCGCGGTAAAGCCTGTCCTTGTCCTTTTCTGGGTCTCCCATGTTTTCAAGGTCCCAGTAGCGTAAGTCCTCTCTTTCGTTCTGAATTTCCGTAAACCAGTTCAAAAAGGGCACGATGGACACACCAAAAGCCCACTCTTCGGGATAGTTCGTGAGCGCGCACATTGTAAGATAACCGCCAAAAGACGCGCCCATCACTCCAACCTTTTTGGGGTCGACGAGGTGTGCGCTCACAAGATAGTGCTTTCCGCTTACAACGTCAAGAAGGTCGTGTGAGCCCATCACGAATCTGTTCGCCTCTCTGTAAAGCCTGCCATACCCAGTGCTTCCTCTGTAGTTAGGCCTTAACACCACGAAGCCGTTTGAAACAAGGTACTGAACAAACGGGTTCCAAGTGTTTAACGCCTGTGCGCTCGGCCCTCCGTGTATGTCGATCACCGCGATTCTTTTGTTCACTTTGGGCTCGTACAAAAGCGCGGGTATCATCGTGCCGTCCACTTTTGATGGGTAGTACACGTGTCTTGCTTCCACAAACTCTTGCGTAAGGTTTTCTGGAAGGCTTTTTGTGACCTGATAAAACCTTTGTTCGTTCAAATCGTACGACCAAATGTCTGGCGGGTTTTTCGCCCCGCTGTAAACAAAGTAAATCCTTTTGCCGTCTTTTGAAAAAATTGGGGATTCTACCACACCATGACCTGGAGTTACGTGTAGCTTTTCTTGAGTGGTTGTGTCGTAAATCACAAGCGCCATATCCCCTTCCTTGTTTTCGGTGTACGCGATTTTTCTTGAATCGCTCGAAAAAACCGCTTCGTAACACTCCGCACCTCCGTGTGTCACCCATATTATTTCGTTCGAATCGAGTTTCCACACACCAACGTCCTCCCAGCCCTTTGACGAAGATGTAAAGAGAAGCGCTTTTGAGTCGCTCGACCAACACTGCGCCGTCGCTTCTAGAGGTAACGAAGTGAGCGGGTCAAGAAGAGTGATTTGCTCGTCTTTTTCCAACGAGTAAACAAAAACCCCTTCGCTTTGAGCTTCAACAAGGCTTGAGACCGCAAGCGCCTTTCCATCGGGCGATATTTCCGCATGCGAATCCGAGTATTTGTGGTAAGTCACCCTTTTTCTTTCTAGCGTTTTCGTGTTCAAAACATAGCTTGAGAAGTTGCCGTGTTCGTTTGAAACAAACGCCACAAAACCAGTTTCCGATATAGAGCAATCTGGAAGAATTGAAAACGGTGTGTCAGGCGTCAAATTAAGCTCTTTACGCGTTTTGATGTCAAAAACGAACAAATCGAAATTTTCATCGCCTGAGAAATCACACGCGTAAACAATCTTTTGAGAGCTCAGAAACTTTGGTGACTCCTTTGCTCTTTCGTCAAAGGTGAGCTGAAGGTGGTTTTGTTTGTCGTACAAGTGAAGTTGCCATCTACCGCTCAAGTTTGTGGTGTAAACCAAAAACTCTTCGCTTGAAAGGTCAAACTCGGAAACGCTTGGAACCCTTAAAAGCTCTTCCAACCTCTGCAAATCCATAAACACTCTTCTTAAGCCCTCATATTTTTTGCTTACTTTTTTATGACACACAAAACAAAAGTAAAAAGAGAAAAATTGCGCGCAAACGCGATTGTCGTGAGCGACTTCGACGGCACAATCACCGTGACGGACAACACGCAGTGCGTTTTACAAAAGTTCGCAGACAAAGAGTGGATGCGCTTAGACGAGCTTTACGAAAAAGGAATGCTCGAGCTTGTCGAGCGAGTGAAAAGGCAGTACGCGCTTTTAAGAGCGTCTAGCGAAGAAATTGTGAAATACGCAAAACAGGTCGCGGTTTTGAGGGAAGGCTTTGCTCGCTTTGTAGGCTTGTGTAACAAAAAAGGTTTACCGCTTGTCGTGGTGAGCGTCGGGCTTGACATAGTTGTCAAAGAGCTTCTCAAATTCTTTGGTTTCGAAAAAATAAGGGTGAGAGTTCCGAAAACTCTCCCTACTGAGCAAGGCTATAAAGTGTTTTTTCCCAAAATGTACACCACGCATACGCAAAACATTAAAGAGGATCTGGTTTTGCACAACAAGATACTTGGAAAAAAGGTGATTTACTTGGGCGATGGACCATCCGACTATCAAGCGATTAGAAGGGCGGACTTTAGATTCGTTGTGAAGGGCTCAAAGCTTGAAGAGTTGTGCGTAAAAAATGGTGTGGTTCACGCAGTTTTTTCTTCTTTTGACGAAGTTTCTGAAAGTCTTGAAAAATACATTTTAAAACTTTTGTGATACGTTTATAAACACACAAAAGGCTTCTTTTTTGAATTGAAACAGAGAATGTACACCGACCTTTTTGTTCTTCTTGGAATCCTTTCGCTTTCGCTTGTAGGTTCAGCGTTTTTGCCACAAGCGGAAAACGCGTTGACGATTTTTCTTTCGATTTTCGCGCTTGTTAGCACAAAAGATCTGAGCAAGGTGATAGGTTCAGAAGAAAACGTGATATTAAGAAAAGTTCCTCACGTGGTTGGTGGCTCGATAATCGCCACGTCAATCATGATATCCAAAACGAAAATCGCGATAGCGCTCACAGTTGCGGCGACCATTGGCTACGTCTTTCTGATTTTGCATAGCAAAAAGGGAGGAGACGGTTTGGTTGAAGATTGGGCGACTAGATTTGGTCTAATGAAAAAGCAAGAAAACCGCGTTTTACACCTCTCCTCCCCTCTTTGGGCTTTTCTTGCTTTCTCCTTGCTTTATATGTTCGCGCAAAAGGACGCGGCGATCGCCGGCGTTCTTTCTTTAACTTTTGGCGACACCGCCGCCGCAGTTGTGGGTAGTAGAGGTAGAACTGTTCTCAGACTAAACCCAAGAAAGACACTAGAAGGCTCAAGCGCTATGCTTGTTGTGAGTTTTGTTTCGATTTACCTAATCTCCTTTAAACTTCTTCCTTCGGCGTTCACCGCAATCGCGGCCACACTCACAGAAGCGCTTCCCACACCACTAGACGACAACTTCGTGATACCCATAGTCGCGGCCGTTGTGTTCACACTTTGCGCCACTTTGATTGGCTAACTTTAAAAAGCTATTCAAAAAACAACTCGTATGGCAAAAAAAGTTCGTCAAATAGACGCGATGAAGTCGCCGAGATTTACACAGGTCGCCACTTTTGCAAGACTTCCAAACTTGCGCACACTAAAGAACATCCACGCGGTTTTTCTTGGAATACCCTTTGACGACGGAACGACTTATCGAACGGGCGCAAGGCTTGGCCCACAAGCGATAAGGGAGCAGTCTAGGCTTCTTAGGCCTTACAACATGTTTTTAGACGTGTCCCCATTTGAGAGTTTGAACGTGGTGGACTACGGTGACGTGAACGTCGTTCCAGGGTATATTCAGGATACGTTCAAAAAAATTCAAAAAGATGTTGGAAAGATCGTGAAAAACAAAGTTGTTCCGTTCATCGCTGGCGGCGACCACTCACTGACGCTTCCTGTTTTAAGGGAAATCGCACTAGTTCACGGCAAAATAAACCTGTTACACTTCGATTCGCATTTTGACTTTTGGGACACTTACTGGGGCAAAAAGTACACGCACGGCACTTGGCTACGAAGGGCGATAGAAGAAGGGTTGCTGAATAGAGTCGCACAAGCGTGCATTCGAGGAAGCGTTTATTCAAAAAGCGACTTTGAGTTCGCAAGAGAAAACGCAATTCTTGTAAAGACGATAAGAGAGTTTCACGAAAAAGGCGTCGCTCAAGTTATGAACGAAATAAGGCGGTTTTTCCCGACAAACGAACCGCTTTACGTGTCTTTCGACATAGACGCTGTTGACCCTGCGTTTGCCGGCGGAACGGGCACGCCAGAAGTAGGCGGAATAACAAGCTGGGACGCGCTTGAGTGCATCCGTTCGCTTTTGGGGTACAAGCTTGTGGGTTTCGACGTCGTTGAGGTCTCGCCGCTTTTTGACCCACCAAGTCAAAACACCGCTCTTCTTGCGGCAAACCTGATTTACGAGGCGCTTTGCGTGCTCGCAAAAACAAAAAGCGTTTAAACGGGTTTGAAATAAATTCAATGATGCTCAAACTACCGCCTCGAATCAAGGTGCTTGAAGCGCTTGGTGCGGTTGCGGATGGCAGAGTAAGAGTCGTCTCTGAAAAAACTTACAAAGTTCGTGCTTCGACTGGTAACAGGGAGTACACCGTTAGGATCGAAGACGGTCGTGTGAGTAGCGACGACAACGGAACGTTCTATCGAAATTATATAGGATATCCGATCATAGCTGTTCTTATGGTAAAGGGAGAGCTGAGCTACGACAAAGAAGTTGCGGAAGCGCTTAGAGGAATTCCTTGGAAAACTCTAAACGAAAAGGAGAAGAGCTACTCAAAAGTTGAACAAATCGTAAAACAACTGGTCGAAAAAAGAGGCGTTGAGTGGTCAAAAGTGGAACAGGTTGTGCAAAAAGTGATGCAAGAACTCAAGCAAAAAAGGTTTGAAAAGCTTTAAAGAGTCTTTTGGTAAAAAAACGCGATGGACTACAAAGAGCTTTTTGAATACTTTAAAGCGGAGCGCAAAAAGATTCTTGAAGCGCTTGAGAAACTACCAGAAGAAGAGTTTACGAAAAACAGGGAGCTCAGCTTCTACAGCATCAAAGACGTTTTACTTCACACAATTTTGGTCGAAGACAACTGGTTACACTACAGGGCTGCGGGGCTACACAAAGAAGCTCAAGTGAGATTCGAAGACTTCAGGACGCTGAGTGACGTGAAAAACTATATGGAAGAGGTCGACAGGAAAACACAGCAATTCTTTTCAAAGCTTAAACCAGAAGACCTAAAGAGCGTGGTCACAAGAAGATATCCCGACGGTCGCGTGGCGCAATACACTCTAGAAAGTGTGCTTTACCATGTTCCAATAGAAGTGATTCACCACTATGGAGAAATTTTTGCCGAGTTTTGGAAGATGAACATCGACGCGCCTTACTACTCATATCTTGAATTTTCAAAGGTTCGTACCAAGTAATCCTTTTTGCTTTAATCTCGATGCCACCCTGAGTAGCTCGCAAACACTCCACGCCTGCGCTATACAACCGCGCGGTGTGTGAGGGGGCTCTCCATCAAAAATTTCTGGCACAAGCCCGTTGTTTTGTTTTGCGAGCTCTAAAAGCGGTTTTATCGTTCTTGAAAAGTACTCAAGTTCCGCGCTGTCATAAAGCTCACAGCTATCAAAGTAAGCGCCAACTAGCCAAGGCCAAACGCTACCATTGTGATAAGCGGCGTCTCGAGCCTCTCTGTCTCCTTCATATTTTGGTTTGTACAAAGGATCGAGCGGGCTTAGGGTTCTAATGCCAAAAGGTGTGAGAAGGTGGCGCCTAACAGTTGATAGCGTTCTTTTTGCGGTTTGCTCGTCCACAAAGCCAAAGGCGAGCGCAAAAAGCGAATTGGGTCTTATTTCGGGGCTTTTTTTGAACTCGTTATCCAAGGTGTCGGCAAGACCTTGCTCACAGGAAAACAACTTTAAGAAGTTTTCGTTTGCCTTTTTAAGCTCTTCCGCAAAATAAGCTCGATCTGAGGCGTTTTGCGAGTACTCGCTCAAAAGCTTGAGAGTCAAAAGCCATAACGCGTTCACTTCGACCGCATAACCTGTTCTAGGCGTAAAGAACTTGCCTTCAAAAGAGGCGTCCATCCAAGTGGCGCCTGGCGATGCGTGGTAAATCAAGCTTTGCGTGAGCTTCACACCAAATTTTGAGCCACTTGAATAGCCTTCGAACATCTTTTCGAAATAAGGAACGAATTCGAACACGAAGTTTTGCGCGCCAAGCGCGCTTATTCTTTTTACGGCGTACGCGCTCCAAAGTGATGAATCCACAGATGTGTAAAACGGTTTGTTGTTTTCGTCAAAACCAGTTGGGAGAAATCCTTGATCCATTGCAGAAAAGTATTTCGTAAGCACACGTCTTGCAAAATCCAAAGAGCGAGTCCTTTCCACCAAAACAGGAAGAACCACCATAGAGTCGCGGCACCACTCCCAAAACCAGTGATAGCCTGCGATGATCGCCTGAAAATCGTGTGTGTCAACCACAAATTTGGAAAGCTCACCTTCGTCTATCGTGGGGTGACGAACTTCTAACGCTGGTTCAACGCGAACGTCTAGCTCTACTCTATCACCCTGTAAGGTGAATTCGCCAGGACTAAAAAGGTCCTCGATGTGATTCACGCCGCGCGCTTTGTCTTCTTCGTAAAGAAAGCCGTAGTACCAAACCTGCGAGTGAACAAAACTACCGCTTTTTGTGCTAAACACAAGCGTGGGCTTTGTTTTTTCTTCTTTGACAACAACTTCGTTTTGCGCTTTTTCCACAACAAACGAAGGTTCTCCCCACTTTTGACAAAGATGATGAGAGCGAAAGCTTAAAAGCGGACGCAGTTTTAAGACGAAAGGTTTAGTAGAAGAGTAAGAGATCACCAAGCTTTCTCTGTCGGTGTTGAACAAAATGGTTTTATACACGTGAAACTCTCCGAGTTTGTACTGCCACCACACCTGCCTTTTTTTGAACCCGAAAGACTCCAAGTTTTTGTGACCTTCTGGGTAAATCACATCTCTGTACCTATGGGCTGAAAGCGGATACACCTCTTCGTCGATTTGAACGTGTTCTTCGAGTGTATTCAAAAGCTGAACTCTAAAGCCCTTTGTGAGAGACGCGGAATTCAAAAGAGCGTGATACGTCCTTGTGTTGATACAAGAAAAGGTTGAAGACGCATACCCTCCGAAACGATTTGTGAGCAACCATTCGGATTTTTGTGTTAACACCACAGTTTTACACTTCCACACACCCTAATTAGCTTTACAGAATTGGTGTAAGAACTGGGAAGAACGGGTTGTTCACGTCCGATTCCACCACGTAAAACGGAGTGTAAGGCTTTTCACCTCTTGCCACCACAGTTCCGTCCACCACGTCAAGTCTCACATGGAGACTTGAAACAGATCGTATCAAAGAACAAAAAGCGGAATCAGAAGGTAAGTAAAACACCATTGGGTCTCCTTTTGCTTGCGCTACCTCGATTTCTCTGGTAATATACGCGATAAGCTCGTTCTTTTCCGCTACACCTTCAAGCCGGTTTACGCTAACAACCCTCATAACTAGCGCGTTGGACGATCTTTTTCTGAGTTGCTCAATGTCTTCGCGAACGCGCAAAAACACGTCTGAAAGGCTTTCTTTGGAAGGCGATTCTCCTTCAAAAACCTTTAGGTTTTGCGTGTACGCTTGCGTTTTTACCATGCGTTTTAAGTGCTGTGCGAATTCGTGGTACTCTGAACCAACAAGCGGAACGACGAACACACTCCTACCCAAGTTCAGAAAGTTCACTTGAGCGGGTACGGCGAGCATTCTTACTGCGCTATAAGGAACTTTTGGCGTGTACTCAACCGTAAAAACCGAACCTTTCTTAAGACCTCCAAAAGCTTTGTCTAGAGACTCCGAACCAAGCGAAAAGAGCGCTTCTTTGTCGGGGACGGGTTCGGTGTACTTTGCTATGCTATAGTCTGGCTCCTTGTAGGTCCCAAAGAGCTTTGCGACGCCTCCTTCTAGTGTGAGCACTCTTACGCGATGGTCAACACTCACCCCTCTTAGCTTTTTTAAATCCACTCGCCTGATTGTTCTTCCATCCAATTCTTCAGAAGTGACGACGATCACACCGTCTACCATGTAGTCAAGGGGCGAAACTTCGTTTCTTTCGCTTACGAATATCACTTTTGAACCCGAAACTGGTGTTGACGCAAGCGAAATCATCGCGGACTCCGTTTTTATGCGATCTTGCGCATCAAGAAGGGTAGAAAAAGCGTCCCAAGAGTCTAGCACAATCACACAACCTTGTTTCTTTAGCGACTCCACATAGCTTTCTATAAAGACGCCAGCGGTTCCTATTCTAAAGTCCTTTACTTCGATGCCAATAGTCTTTAGCCAAGGGTACTGCACGAACAGGTGTTCTTCAGAAAGCCTTGTAGACATGTACACCAGCGTTTTCGGGTTGAGCGATTTTGCGATTGTAAGAGCGAGCGTGGTTTTGCCAGCACCAGGCTCGCCTTTGATCAAAAGGGTTGAGCCGCCTTTTTCAAAAAAGTTGAGTATCTCTAGCACAAACAAGTGTGCACCACTAGTGAATATAATAACTTTTTGATTTTGATAGTTTTAGCTCACAACCAGATGTGCCCAGGCTTTTGTAATTGTCCACACAGAAAAAAGCAGAAAACTTTATCTGTATATTCATTGATGTATATACAAAGATGTCATCCAAAATCGTCGTGCGAATTTCTGAAGAGCTCAAACAAGAAATGAAAAAGTTGAAAGATGTAAACTGGAGCGAAGTTGTGAGAGAGGCCATACGGAAAAAAATCAATGAAGAAAGGTGCAAATTATCGGTTGACATTATGGACAGGCTTTCAAAGAAGATTAGACTTGAAAAGCCAAGTGAACAAATCATAAGAGAAATGAGAGATGAAAGATGGAAAAAGTAGTCGTTGATGCGAGCGCGCTAATAAAGTGGTTTGTAAACGAAGAACAATCGTTGGAAATGAGAAAAGTAAGAGACATGCACATTCTTGGCAGGCTAAAAATCTGTGTTCCATCGCTCATTTTTCTTGAATTGGGCAATGCGTTTCGTTTTTCTAACGCAACGGAAAAAGACGTGATTGACGCGTTAGACGCGTTGAATATGATCGGCTTAGAAGTAAAACAAATCGACGAACTAACAAAACCCGCGATAAAAATCGCCTTTACACTTGGACTTACCTTGTACGACGCTTTGTATGTCGCACTCGCAGAACAACTCGATAGCTATATTATCACCTACGACAAACAAATCTTGAACAAATACGACAAAGCGATCAAAGGTAGCGATTTTGTCAACTCAAGGATTTGAAATCTTCTTAAAAAGATTTCTTTCGACCAAAACGCGCATTTCACCCTTTTCAGTAAAGAATTCAACTGGTATATTCCCAGAATAAGAGGGTATGTAGTAACTGTAAAAATCTTTGCCTGGTAAGAGTGCTGTGCGCTCTGTTCCAAATTGTGTAGTGATCTCAGCGTATAGCGAGTAACCACTCCTACGAACAACAAGCGTTGAGCCACTAAAACTCTCGTAAACCCCACAAAAACTGTCAAGTAGCTCGTCCAAAAAAACAAAAGAAAGCTCTTTTTTCGGGTCTTTTTCCAAAAGAACTGAAAGCGTGTAAAGCGCGATCTGAGCAAGCGGGGCTGTGGCCGAGTTTGAAGCGAGCGCAACGCCAATTTTCGCGTCTTTTAAAAAGCCCAAGTAAGCGGAGCAAACCGCAATATTTCCTGAGTGCGAAACCAAGGTTTGACCTAAGAAACTTTTGGCCACTTGCCATCCGTATCCGTACCACTCTTCTTCTAAAAGCGTTGGTAGATTTGTCTTTACATGTGGACGTGTCGCTTCTTCAAGTAGCTGCTTTGTGAGTAACAAGCTTTCGTTTTCTACGATAAAGTTGCGCGCGTACTGAGCAAGCTCGACCACGCAACTCACAAGACCACCAGCTGGTAGAAGTAGCGAATGATTTGGAAAAACAGAGCGTTCTGGTAGAGTTTTTATAAGATACGGCGTCATCACATCTTCGTAGCCGTTGAGCGTAAACCCAGTTCTTACAAGTGCTAAGGGTTTGATCACACGCTTTAAAACATAGTCTTCGTAGCGCTCTCCGCTCACAGTTTCCACGATTTTACCAAGAAGCATGTAACCCTCATTTGAGTAAAGAAATCTTTCACCAGGACGAAAAACTCTATTTACACGTTTTAGTAACCCGATAAATTCATCGAAGTTCGTGACACCGCTTTTTTCCCCTGCGATTCTTTGTGCGATGATACGCTCTGCAACGCCCAAAGAAGGCATGCCACTAGTGTGAGTGAGAAGGTGCTTGATCGTAACCAGAGAGTCGTCAAACCCAAAGCTTTTCAAGTGCTGAGAAACTGTGTCATTCAAGTCGAGCAAACCCTTCTCGTAAAGTTGTAAAACGCAAAGCGCGGTGACGCTTTTTGTGATCGAACCCACGCCGTAAATCGTATAGGGCGTTGCGCTCAACCCAAGCTCTAGATTCCTAAATCCGAACGCGTTTGCATAAAGCACCTTTTCAGAATCGAACACGCAAATCGAAATTGAAGGAGCTTTTGAAGATTGCCTCTTCTTTTGAATATACTCTTCGATTTCTTTGAAATTCACACGATAGTAATTTAGGCGGGTGACTAAAAGCTATTCTTGTTTTCCCAAGTCAGGTTTGCGGCTTGCGTTATCGTGTCAAGCGCGCTGAGCGCCTTTTTTGTGAGCACGAACTTTCCATCGCCTACTGGTCTTAAGTAGCCGTTTTTCACCAAACTGTAAAGCCTGTGTTTTGCGCTCTTTGAGCGCTTGTGTTTTTCGTACAACCTTCTAATCGAGTTGAGTGTGGTGTATCCCTCGACTTTCGCTTTGCACAGGATTATAAACGTGCGAACGTCGAGGTTTAAGTAGTCAAACTTCTGTGTGTCCCCACGCTCTACGTGAACCAGTTCACTTTCGGTAAATCGCATCAACGATAAACCAACTTTTCACCATAAATGGATTACTCAAATCTGTTTTTTAGTTATAGCTTATATTTTAATAGTACAGATAGACTTTGTGGAAAGTGTCAAACGCTTTCTTTTGAATAATCGTGTTGACGCGGAGTTTAGAGTGTTTGAGCAAAGCACAAAGAATTCGCAGCTTGCGGCAAACGCACTGGGTTGTAGCGTTTCACAAATCGCAAAATCCATAGTTTTTTTGGGTGAAAGAGTGTATGTGGTTGTGATTTCTGGTGACAAAAGAGTTGACACAAACAAATTATCCCAAATCGTGGGTGAAAGGGTGAGAATCGCCACACCAGAAGAAGTGTACAAATTCACAGGCTACAAAGTTGGAGGGGTTCCACCTTTTCCTCACAAAGAAGAAGTTAAGGTTTTACTGGATAGCTCTTTAAAAAGGTTCGCTTACGTTTGGGCTGCGGCAGGCTGTGAAAACGCCTTGTTCAAAATTGAAGTGAACAAAATGTTTGAACTTTTGGGCGCTAAAGAGGTGAATGTCGCAATCACGTCATAGCGGTTTGAACGCAAGCCGCATAAGCCAATACACCGACTTTATCGTTCCAAGCGCGGAATTCAAGTTGATCGCGGCAAACTCATAGGCTTTTTTTCCGTGCGTCTCTTTGAGCGATTGAAACACGCCTTCGATACTCGTGAACACGCGGTCTATCATGAACTGCACGAATTTTTTGTAAAGCGCGCGTTTGATGTTGTGTGTGAGAACTGGTATGAGCTTTCTTGTTGTGTCAAAGTTGTACTTCCATGATATGTAGAGCAAGTCCCAGTAGTTTTCTGGCATCCTTTCGAGTACTGGGAAGGGGTTGTCCCTGATTCTTGTAGTGCCTATTGGAATCACAGGCAGCGGAAAGATCCAAGCGGTAAAACCGTGGTCTATCACTCTTTGAACAAGTTCTATGCTTTGCGCGACGTCTTCCGTGGTTTCGTCTGGGTAGCCTATTGTCATGGTGTAACAAGGAAAGATCAGCGCGTCGTTCATTATGGCTGTCGCGTCGATTATTATGTCCCACCACTCTTCTGGTTTCCACGGGAAGGCTTTTGCGTACATGTACTTTTTTAGAATCTTAAAGCTTCCGCTTTCAAGTCCTACAACTGGTGCGACCGCTCTATCGAAATCGTAACGCGCGATTTCCGCCATCTTCTTTACTGTTTGTGGAGACTCTCGTACCGCTGGTGCTGATATGTGTGGAAACCAAATTCCGTCCACGCCCATGTTCATCACTTCTTCGTAAAGCTTCACTATTGCCTCATGATTCGTCCTTAGCCTCTGAGAGCCGTAGAGCAAGATGTCGTCGGTTATGAACTCGACACGCTTGTTTCCACTTTTCAAGTTCACTTCAATTTCTTTTTTGATAAGAGGAAGAGGAAGAGACCTAAAGGTTTCGGGAGTTATAGAGCAAAACTGGCAACCTCGCGGACAACCGCGCGTGATTTGAACCTCGCCCAACCTTGCTGGATTCACTATTGGTGGTATTTCTTCCACTTTTGCGTCTCTTCCTTTAACAACCTGCGGAACGGGTGCACCATCGAGCATCTTTTTCACAATTTCTGGTAAAGTCACCTCGGCTTCTCCGACAAAAACCGTGTCGACGAAATCTGGTTTGTTGAACTGAATTTCCCAAGCGCCAGGACCACCTGCTATAACCTTGATCCCCTTTGACCTTAACCTTCTCAGTTTGTCGCCAAGCTCTTCAAAGAACCTCGCGGTCCACGTTTTACCTCCTCCAAATAGCATCGAAAGCTTGAAGCTCACAGGGTCTATTCCAAAAGGGTCGTGAACCGTGATTCCCACTAGTTTTGTTTGGTCTCCTGCGACACGCTCAAGTTTTTCTGGCGTTGTGACAACACAATCGAAACCGGCGTTTAACAGAACTGACTCGACTTTCCTTAAAGCGTAAGGTGCAACCGTGGCTTTCCCTTGTTCATCGGTTTGAACAGGGGGTGTGAAGAAGCGGTCCATGAAGAATCTGGGAACAAGCCTGCTTGGCATACACGCCACGTATCCAAGCACACTAGAGCCACCGTAATCTGTGAACGATCCGCGATCAGCGGTAAGCACAACTTCGGGCGACACTTTAGATCACCCGAAAGTTTTACGCTTTAAAAAGGTTAAATATCTAATTTTAGGGTTACAATTTTTGACTCAAACTAGTGAGGAGTCATCATAAAGCTTATTGCCTTTGTTTAGACTACGCGTAAGCAGGTTGATCTCCGCCTTAAGCTTCTCAGCTTCTTCGTCAAGCTCCTTAAGGTTGAGCTCAAACCCAAGGATTTTTGAGAGCGTCATAAGGAGAGCCTTGACCTGTTTTGGGTGCGGTCTTACTTCGCCATGGTCGACCGAAAGCTTAATCGATTTTATTCCGTAAAGCGGAGCAAGCCCGACTACCACGTTCGCAAAGTAAGGCGCCACCTCAGCCGGGTGTTCGGGGATTTGAAGCTCCCGAAGAAGTGCTACATCTTCCTTTGTTCCGCCAAAGCCGTAAACCTTTACGGAATCGACCACGGGTTGTGTTGGTTCTTCCGACCATCTCGCGCCTATCGAGATAATTCTTTTTACTCCCCACCTTTCTTTTGCGGTGGTAAGGATTCTTTCGCAAAACTCGTAAACTTCGTTTCTTGGAGACGCATAACCCGAAAAAAGCAAAACTCGACCGTCTCTTAGATTTCCCTGTAGCTTTAACTCATGAACCTCGTAGGCGGGTAGCATAGCCAAATTGTCGTCGCCAACTTGCACAAACTCCTCCATGGAAGAGCTATAATACGTTGCCAATTTTCTTGTTTCTGTGCGCTCCAAAAGGAACTTGGCAAGCTCTCTCGCTTGAGAGTACAACAAAAAGTATTGAGGAACTCCAGTAGAAAGTGAAATTATCATCGTAGAGCTTTCAAACTTTTCATCTGTGTGAAAAATCCATTTGTCCCACATAAACAAGTTTACAACGAACCAACTATTAACGCTTACTAAGCTCAGAGTGACAAGCGCAAAAGTTTGTCGATGAAAAAGCTTATTACACGAGTGTGGAATTTTCACGAGACGAAGCGCGCTAAGTGATTGAGATGAAGTTTGACAAGTTGTTCAAACAAGCGGTCGAAGCCGCTTTCTCAAACTTTGGTGTAGTTGGCCAACTTATGATAAAGGATATCGAAAACAGGATGGGTAAAAGCTATTCGAGCTGGTGGAAAAAGCCCGAGGAGCTTAGCAAAGTTCTCGATTCGATATACGGTTCTGGTGCAAGGTCAATAGAGCGCGTGATACTTAAGGAGCTTGCGTCGCTTAGTGGGTATGACTTACCGTTCGACACAAATTTTTCTGAAGCATTAAGAAAAATAAAGGAGCACGTAGAAAGAAGCTAAAGCTCTTCCGCGATCTTCCACGTTTCTTCCATCGAACGAAAGAGGGAGCTTGCAAAAGAGTGGTCCTTTAAGTAAACCGCCACCACAGGAAGTCGCTCTGTGGAAAGAGGGTCTGGAAGCCCGATTATCACGTCGTCTTTGTCTGTTATCATCATGTCGAGCAAAAAACCTCGAATCGTTCTCACTTGCGCGCCAAAAAGCGTTATTAACTCAAAATCTTCGGCTTCAAGTTTGACGTTATAAGGGATTAAGACGCGTAGCTCCTTTTTTTCTTTGATCGAAAGACCTGAAATCACGCTCCTAAAGACTCTTCTTGCTTCGCTATCAAGCGCTTTGTTCAACGTAAGAAAGATTTTGTGCGATTCAGGAAAAACTTTGAGCAAAAGCGAAAGAATCGACGCTATTCCGTGTAACACAAATGGACCTTTGGGCTCGCTTGTTTGAGTGAGGTTTAAAAATGACACTATCTCATTCACAGCCTCACTCATTTTTCTCTGCTTCTCCTCAAACTCGGCCTTAAGAAGTGCAACTCTTGAACTCAAGGCAAGCGCTGGGTGAACCGCATAGTACACGTCGTCTTTTTCGTAAACAAACCCCTTTGATTTGAGTGACTCCAGCGTGTCGTAAACTCGCGGCCTTGGCACACGCGAATTCCTGCTTATTTCGTCTGCGCGCATCCCTTTTTTAAGAAGAGTAAGGTAAACGCTCGTTTCGTATGTGTTAAGCTCAAACACTTCTTTTAGTTTTGCTTTGAGCTCTTCCAAAGACACTTCGATTACCTAGGAATTTTTGCGTAAATTGTGTCGCCGACAACCTTTACTTCATACTTTTTTAAAGCTTGGTCTGTGGGCGAACCAGGAAGAGGCTTTCCTGAATCAAGGTCGAACACAGCCTGGTGATAGGAGCAGTAAAGGTAGTTTTTGAAAACCTGACCAAAGGCGAGAAGCCCTTGAGCGTGAGGGCACAAGCCATCGAGGCACTCATACTTTCCAGCGTGCTCCACGACTACATAGTGGCGCCCGTTTATTCTAAACGCCTTGATACCATTCTTAGGAACTTCACTCACTTTACATAGAGGTGTAAACTCGTTTAAAGCCTGCATCTTTTTTCTCTAATTAGAATCTTAATTAAAGCGTTTCGAACTTTGCAAAGCTTTTGGATAACTATTTATTAAGAAGCAAGTTTATATATTTATGAGTGAAAGATCGGTTCAGCTTGTGGGCGGCTCGACTTACATCGTGTCCTTGCCGAAAGACTGGGCGCAAAGACACAAAATAGGCGCTCGATCAAAGGTTTTGGTCGTTGAAACTCCAAGCGGCTCTCTTGTTATATCACCAGTTTTAAAGAAGCCTAGAAAAATCGAGATCGACGTAAAAGACGACCCAGAGCTTGCGTTTAAGCTACTCACCGCTGCGTACCTCAACGGATATGACCACATCGTGATAACGTCAGAGGAAAAGCTTTCGGAGCAAACAAGACTTGCTGTGAGAAAGTGTGTAAGAAGGCTTATGGGACTAGAAGTAGTTCGAGAAAACTCGACGAGTATAGAAGTGGAGTTGGCTGCAGAGCCAAAAGTGGTTTCAATAGAAAACGGGCTAAAGAGAATGAGCTCTCTTGTGATCACAACGCTTCAGCTTGGCCTTTCCCCTAAACCTTCGCTTTCGGTTGACACGCTCAACGAAATGGACGAGGACGCGGATAGGCTTAACCTGATGTACTCCAGAAGACTGAGGCAGGCGCTCGTTGAACCCGCTGAGCTCGCAAAGCTTGGGCTTGACACCGCACACGCTTTTGACACACTCACAGTTTTTAAGTTTCTTGAGCGGTGCGTCGATCACTCCGTTGCCGCGGTGAAAATTTGGCTCAACTCAAACCACACGAAAACCGAAGCCGAAAGGCTCTCTCAAACAATCTCAAGCACATCGGAAATACTCAAACACGCTGTGGATTCGTTTATTTCAAAAGACGCCGAGCTTGCGACCAACGTTTCAAAAAGAAGGGTAGAGCTACGCAACATTGTTTTTAGCATGCTTGATTCGCAAAGCGTTTACACTTCGGAAACGCTTTTGATGTACCACTTAGGAAGAATCGCGGATTACGCCGCGGACATCGCAGAGCTCGTTTTGGACGAAGGTTACGGATTCATAAAATAGCTAGCCAAACAACCTAGGAATGAGAATCAGGCTAAGAATTAGACCAAGAACTAGCGCTGAAACGTAGCCAGTCGCGCGCTCCGCACGCGCCTTAGAACCAAAGAGCGACGTGAACACTTCTTTGACGAACTGACCACCGTCAAGTAGGTACATAGGCAAAGCGTTGAACACTGCAAGGTTTACGTTCACCCACCAAATCCAAAATAAGAGGTTGGAGATTTGTTGCCACGCTGGTATCGGAGAAGTGTAGATGTTTTGAGTTAATGAGTTAAAAGGAGATGGGTAGTAGCTTGCGGGTGCAAAGTAAACGAGTGGTGTTGAAGGATGAGTCCACGCGCGAAGCTCCTCCTGCGGGTCAAAGGGAATAATTCCCATGATCGCGATTGAGTGGTTAATCGGGCTTGGCTCAAAAACCAAGTTGACACTCTTTCCGCCTTGTAGCAAAATGGACACGTTTTCACCCGGTTTGAACACTTTTGCTTCTAAGTAGCTTAGGTAGCTCATGTTTGGAATCTGGTAGCCGTCGATCGCCTTGATGATGTCGCCTGGAACAATTCCCGCAAGGTTTGCTGGAGAGCCTTTGCTCACATAGTAAACCGCGACGCCACGTCTTGCGTCTTGTGCGACGCTCACCGTTGGAAGAATCAAAAACACCAAGAGCGCAAGACACACAAGCGCGACGATTAAGTTCGCGGTCACACCAGCGCTCATTATGTTGAGCTTTTGCCTTAAACTCTTTGAGTTGTACTCTTCTTCCGCAGGTCTTACGTAAGCGCCCACTGGAATAAAACCAAGAAGAATTATTCCTGCGCCTTCCACTTTTACACCGCTTCTCCATGCGACGACGCCATGAGCTGCTTCGTGGATTGTGACCGCGATGATCAGAGCTAGCAAACCGTAAAGCAAAGGCACAAAGGGGTTAAGACCAGGTATCAAAACGTAGGACTGTAGAGGAACGCTACTTTGCGCAGCGCGCACTTGCGAGCTTGACAAATCCGCAAGCAAAGAACCAACTATAAGGTAAAAAGCGAACACGCACAGTCCTGCGAAAACAGGAACGCCAAGCGCAATAAGTAGCCTTGTGAGCGCGCTACGCGAAAGCCTCTTAATTAGCAGAGATGCGCGCTCACTTTCAAGTAAAAGAAAAACGAAGTAACTCTTGATCTTGCGATCTTTTGCGCTCAAAACTTTCTAAAAAGATAGATTTTGTACTAATATAAGCGTTAAAGCCAACACTCGTACACGCGAAAAACCCTTTAGAGTCTCCGCACATTAATTGTTAGCATGGCTTGTACGCTTGGAGAAAGATTCAGGCTCACGGTATTTGGGGAATCTCACGGAAGTGGTGTGGGTGTTGTGGTAGACGGTTGTCCACCAGGCTTTCCTCTGGATTTACAAAGGCTACAAGTGGACATGGACAGAAGAAAACCAGGTCAAAGCTTGCTCACAAGTTTAAGAAAAGAAGAAGACAAAATCGAAGTTTTGAGCGGTTTGTACAACGGCAGAACAAACGGGGGACCGCTCACTCTTTTTGTGAGAAACACCGATGTGCAGTCCTCTAGCTACTCTGAGGTGGGCATAAAACCAAGGCCGAGTCACTTGGACTACACAGCGCACCTCCGTTACAAGGGATACTTTGACTATAGAGGGGGAGGGTTCCTTTCTGGAAGAATGACCGCCGCAATGGTGATGGGAGGAGGAGTGGCAAAACAGCTACTTGAACAGGCGGGAGTTGAGGTTCACGCGTACATGAAAAGCATAAAGCACGTAACGCTACCGAGAGAACCCACACTCGACGAAATTAGAAAAAACACGTATGCGAGCGCGGTTAGGTGTCCCATTTTGGAGACAAGCCCCCGAATGGAAGAAGTGGTCTTAGAAGCTAGAAAAAACGGCGATTCGGTTGGAGGGGTTGTCGAAGCGATTGCGCTTGGTGTTCCAGCGGGCTATGGCGACCCGATCTTTGATTCCGTGGAAAGCAAGCTTGCGCACGCGCTCTTTAGTATACCCGCTGTGAAAGCGCTAGAGTTTGGCGCTGGCTTTGGAATAACGCAAATGTACGGCTCTGAGGCAAACGACCAGTTTCGGCTAATCGATGGAAAAATCGTCACACAAACGAACAACAACGGCGGAATCCTTGGTGGCATCACAAACGGCATGCCGATTGTTCTTAGAGTGGGCTTTAAGCCAACGGCTAGCATTCCAAAGCCTCAAAAGAGTGTAAATCTTGAAACTTTAGAAGAAGAGGAGATCGTGGTGAAAGGCAGACACGACCCGTGCGTCGCGATTAGGGGAGTGATAGTCGTGGAAAACATGGTGAGCGCAGTTCTCGCAGACGTGCTTTACAGCGTTTTAGAAGACTTGCGTTTTCAAAACTCTTAAAAACTTTTGCTTTGGATTTACCCAAGAATTGAGCGAAGTTTCGGAATTCGTTTCAAGAATAAAAGCGGCTGGTCGAAGGCTTCTTGTTTGTGAGAAAGAGCCAGACTTTAGCGCGTTTGAAAACACCGTTTTTGTTATGGAAATTCAAGAGGAAACGGGCGTGGCTGGCGGAAGAGCTGGCGGAATGGGTTCAAGAAGAGTTGTGCAAGTCGTGGCGTACAAAACCACGCCACACAGCGCGCAAAAGCTGTTTGAAAGCTCAGATCCAAGTGTTTTGTCGCTGTTTGAAATACCGTATCACGCAACCGCGATGGACGTGATTTTGCAAGACGGTTCAACGGTTGTGTCAAGTGGTGTGGTCGACCAAGATTTGGTCAACGAATACCTGCGAGTTACAAAGCTTATATAGTTTTAAACACTTGCAAGACACGTGTCCGAGCTCTGTTTTTACGCTTTGGACGTCGCGCAAAAAACAGGGGCTAGCGCGTGTGACGTCAGGTTTGAAGAGGCGTTTAGTGGTTTTCTTTTGTTTGTGAACGGAAGTTTTGAAGCACCCGCTTTTTCGAGTTGGTCGGGAGTTGGCGTTAGGGCTTTTGTGCACGGGTTTCCTTCTTTTTCGTCAACAAGCAGGCTTGACAAAGAAAGTGTGAGCGCGATCGCACAAAGAGCAACCAAGTACGCAAAGGTTTTCTCCCAAAAGAGTAAACCAAAAAGCGTCACGCTACCACAAACCAACGCCACTTTTCTTGTAAAAGAAAAAAAGAGGGTGGAAGAACCAGATTTTGACGACCTAAAAGAAACGATCAAACTCGCGTATCAAGAATTAAAGAGCTCACTCAAAAAAGCGACACTTCTTCAGTGCTTTATTTCTGTGAGTTGGTCAAAATCCCATCGAACGCTTGTCAACTCTGAAGGAGCCTACGTGAATTACACGATACCAAGGGTTGGTGAAGTCGCAGTGTTCACCTTAAAAAGAGACGATGGGCTTTCGTTGCAAAAGTTTCATCAAAGGGAGCAAGAGGGAGGGTTTGAGCTTTTTCAAGCCGCAAAGTTTGTTGAGTCGATTAAGCAACAAGCGATCGAGCTTGAAAACGTCTTGTTCAACGGTAAACAAGCGGATGAAGGTGTGACAAACATCGTTCTTTCACCAGAGCTCACAGGGCTTGTGAGTCACGAAAGCGTGGGTCATCCGCTTGAAGCGGACAGAGTTTTAGGTAGGGAGGGAGTTCAAGCGGGCGAGTCATACGCGAGCGCTCAATCTATAGGAGTGCAAATAGGCGCGCACAACCTTAACATATCCGACGACCCAACTATTGAACGTTCAAACGGCTACTATCTTATCGATGACGAAGGAGTTCCCGCGCAAAAAAGAAGGCTAATCGAAAACGGGCGCATCAACGAGTTTCTTTTGGGTTTAGAGCCTGCGGCGGTTTTGGGTTTAAAGAGCAACGGTTCTAGCAGGTGTTCTTCTTACGACAGAGAACCAATACCCAGAATGTCGAACACGTTTTTTGAACCAGGTGATAGAACGTTTGACGAACTCATAGAGGAAGCGAAAGAAGGTGTTTACTTTAAGTCGTTTAGAGAGTGGAATATAGACGATAGAAGAACGAACCAGCGCTATGTAGCACTTGTGGCATACAAAATCAAAAACGGGGAAGTGAGTGAGCCTTTACTCATGCCGGTTTTGGAGGTGACCACATTTAAGTTGCTTTCGAGTTTTGTGGGAGGAAGCAAAGATTTCGAGCTTTATAGTGGCACCTGTGGGAAGGGCGACCCAGGCCAGCCTTTACCAGTGTCGATGGGTGGTCCGCACACTCTTTTTAAAGGAATTAAAGTGGGAAGAAGGTGAGGGATATGGAAAGGGCGCTTGAGCTTGCGCAAAAAGCGGGCTTTTCGGATTTCGCGTTAAAGCTTGTTGAGGTGACAAACTGTCTTTACACAGTTGCGCGTGACAGCGCCTCTAGCTTTAAGAGCTGGGACGACGTTTGGTTTGCGGTTTACGCCGCAAAGGATTCAAAGGAAGTGGTGTTTGAACACACAAAACCTTTCCCAAGCGATCCCTCTCAAGTGGTCGACGAGGCGCAAAAGAGAATTGAGGTCGCGGAGCCTTCTCCGCTTTACACGCCACTTGAGTCAAGCGAGGTTTACGAAAAGCAAAACAAGCTCCTAGAGATTGAAAACGAAATAGCCGAACTTTCAGAAAGGATACACGCAAAGCTCTCTGGCAAACCAGAGTATGTGAGCTATAACACGCTAAGCGTTTGGGCGCAAAACATCACAGTAAAGCTTTACACAAGCGCTGGAGCAAGAATACACGAAGGCTATTCGAGATGCTGGGCGACGTACAGAGCTTTTGCGGATCAAGACACAACGCTACAGCGTTGTGAGTACACGGATGCACCAAAAAAGCTCAAACCAGAAGAAAGCTTGCGCTCAGTGTGGGAGGATTTAAAACCCGCTTTAAACAGGCTCAAACCAGAGCGTGGGGCAAAGAGCGCAATTCTCTCACCGCAGGTTGTTGGCAACTTGATCAACAGCGTGGGCAGTGCGTCGTCCGCCTTTTCGGTGTTGATCGGTAACAGCTTTTTAAAGGACAAAAACAGAGTTGCTTCTCCTTTATTCACTTTGCTAGACGTGGGAGAAGGTTTTCCTGGAATGCCTCACTACGACGATGAGGGGACAAAAACTCAGAGCACTGTGATCATACAGAGGGGTGAGCTCAAAAATTTGCTACACAACAGAAAAACTGCAAAGAAGTTTGGTGTGAAATCCACGGGAAACGCCGGGTGGATAAGCCCATCTCCTTGGGCGCTTGTGATCGAAAAAGGAGATGCGGAGTACGACGAGCTTGTTCGCTCTCTTAAAGACGGCTACATCGTGACAAACAACTGGTACACGCGCTTTCAAAGTTTTGTGACCGGCGACTTTTCGACGATCACAAGAGACGTCACACTAGTCGTAAAAAATGGTGAGATCGTGGGTTCAACAAAGGGCTTGAGGATTTCGGAAAACATCCTCGACCTACTTTCTCGTGCCCAAGCTGTCGAAAAGCGAACACACCTTGTAAAGTGGTGGGAAGTGGAGACACCAGTTCAAGCGCCACACATCATGTTCGAAAAGGTGAACTTCACTCTTCCCGAGTGATTTTTGAGTCGAGCAAAGCGCATCCCTTACCCGCTTTAGTGACAAAGCCTGTGGCTTGAACACCAGCTTTCAAAAAGCCATTTATCGAAGAGTCCAAAACGCGTTGCGCGTTGTCTTTTGTGCTAAGAGCGATCACAGAAGGGCCTGCGCCACTGATAGTAAAAGCGAGCGCGCCAGATTTTAACGCTTCTTCTTTGGCAAGATCAAAACCTGGAATAAGCGCGCTTCTTGCTTTTTCGACCACGATGTCTTTCATTCCGCTTGCGATATGTTGTATTTCACCAAGCGCAAAGCCAGCAGCAACAAGCGACGCGTGCGAAACCTGCCAAACCATATCCTTTAAACTCACGCTAGAAGGAAGCACTCTACGCGCCACTTCTGTCTTTCGCTCTGGTGTGGGAATCTTTGGCACTATGACGCACAAAAGAAGCGTTGGCGGTGGATTTATGCGCAACACCTTGATTTTTTCCTCTCGGACGACGAGCGTGAAGCCACCAAGCAAGCTTGCGGAGACGTTGTCTGCGTGAGGCGTTCCCGCTGACGCAACTTCTCCCAAAGCCGCAAGTTCCACCAACTCTTCGTTACTGAGATTCAAACCAAAAAGCTCGTTAAACGCAAAAGCCACGCCCGCACACGTCGCGGCACTACTACCCAAACCGAGTGCTGGTGGAACACCCTTTTCTATCAAAATTTTAAAACCACCTTTTAAATCGAACCTTTGGATAAACGCTTTTGCGACCACTCCACCGCAGTTTTTTTCGACTTCTTTTGGTATGCTCTGCGCACCCACACCACTAACTTGAACACTCAGGTGCTCACCATCTTTTTGCCACTCTAGTGTGATTTTGTCGTATGGGTTTTCAAGCGCCAAAGCAAAACAATCAAAACCAGGTCCTAAGTTCGCCGTAGACGCGGGTGCGCGCACCACTACTTTTTGCATACGAATAATTCACAAAACACAGTTAAAAGCGTTGAACTTGCGTAAAGGTGCGCATTTTCAAAGGCAACCAAGTGTTTACGCACTTTTTGATTCCTTGGGTTTTAAAACACCCCTTGCTAAATCAGTGTTATGAATTACGCACTTAGTGAGGACGAAAGACGTGAAAGTTTGGCGCTTTACAAGCAGTTTCTTCAGAAATCGACGGTTTCTGCGACCGTGAAGGAATTAGAGAAACTGCGGAGTTTTTGAGAAGCGTTCTTGAAAGCATGGGTTTTGAAGCAAAGACGGAAGACATCATGTTGTTTACGCCGAAAGCGCTGGTTCGAAAAAGAAAATCATGGTTTACAAACACTACGACGTGCACCCAGTCGACCCGCTCGAAGAGTGGTTGTACCCACCTTTTTCCGCAACAGTTTTTCAAGGAAAGATCTTTGCGCGCGGTGCGGCAGACAACAAGGGCACTTTGGTCGCAAGGCTTTTCGGCTTAAAAAAGCGCTTAAACACATCGGCCTTGCCGTGTAACTAGTTTTTGAAGGAGAAGAGGAAGTCCCAACTTGTGGCGCTATCTTTCTCAAAACAAGCGCAGATTCCGTGATAATGGAAGGCCTAGCGCTTGACACAAAGGGTAAGCCACAGGTGGTGCTTGTGTGAAGGGTCTTCTTTATACAGAGCTTGAACACAAAATTGGGGTGCGAGATTTGCACTCGTCTAACGCACCAGTCGTGGACAACCCGGCTTGAGAACTAGTAAAAGCGCTGTCAACATTTGTCGATGATAAAGGGAAAGTTCTTGTCAAGGGCTTCTATGATGACGCCACTTACAAAAGAAGAAGAGCGATTACTCGAAAATTACGATATAGACCCAGAAGCTTTAAAGAGTGTACTTGGCGTGTCAGCGCTTAAGCACTCAGACAAAAAGAGCCTCGCAAGAGCGCCTCTTACAGAACCTACCTGCACAATCGATGGCCTACACGCCGGCTACGCGGGAAATGGCGCAAAAACCATCGTTACTTCGCGTGCGTTTGCAAACTGGATTTTAGGTTTGTGCCAAACCAGTCGCCTGAAACCGTTTTGAGTCTATTAAACACACATCTTGAGTCGATAAACTTTAAGGGAAGGCTTAGCGTTCTTGGAATGGAACACCCTGTGAGAACGTCTCCCTTGTCGTTGGTTGTAAAAGCGATGATAGAGTCGGCAAAAAGCGTTTACAAGGTAGAACCGAGCGTTATACCGAACAGCGTAGGCACACAACCTATGGAACTTTTCGTTAAGGGCTTGGGCATAAAAGAGTGTGTGAGCGCAATAGGCGCTGGTGACACGAGTTCAAACGCTCACGCGCCCAACGAAAACGTTTCGATCGAAAACTTTTACAAAGCGATTCTTCACTCTGCGGAATTCTTCAGAATTTACTCAAAGTTGTGAGGTGAATTTTGTGTCAGAACAAGCGCAAATTGGAATAATCGGTGGAAGCGGCTTCTACGACCCTTCTCTTTTAAAAAACACGCGTGAAATAAGAGTTCACACGCCTTACGGTCCACCGAGTGACAGCATTTGGGTTGGTGAGCTTCAAGACACGAAAGTCGCCTTCATTCCACGACACGGAAGGAACCACACAATTCCGCCACACAAAATAAACTCGCGCGCAAACATTTGGGCGCTAAACTCGCTTGGTGTGACAAGAATTGTCGCGCCTAGCGCTGTCGGAAGTCTTAAAACCGAAATCGAGCCTGGTGACATAGTTTTTCCCGATCAGTTTATCGATATGACGAAACAAAGAGTCTACACTTTTTACGACGGACCACGTGTTGTTCACATTTCAATGGCAGACCCATTTTGCAAAGAAGAGCGTGGCGTGCTTGCGCAAAGCGCCAAGTCGCTAGGAATAAAGCATCACGAAACAGGGACTTATTTGTGCATCGAAGGACCGCGCTTCTCAACGCGCGCGGAATCAGCGCTCTGGCGGCTAATGAATGCGGATGTTATAGGAATGACGCTCGTTCCCGAAATCAACCTTGCTCGCGAGCTTGGGATGTGCTACTCCACGATAGCGCTCGTCACCGATTACGATGTATGGGCCGAGCATCCTGTTACCGCAAAGCAGGTGGTTGAAACCCAAAAAAGAAACATCGAAAACGCAAAAAGAATACTTTACGACGCACTTCCAAAGCTGAAATCAAGAGCGTGCGACTGCAAAAAAGCGCTCGAAGAAGCTTTCGTTTAACCCTTGGATTTGGCAAAAGTTTAAGTAATGCAGTACGGAATATTTTCGGAGGTAAATTAGGTGTCAAGCTTTAAGATCGAGCTCAAAAAGTACGAGCTACCGCCACTTCCGTACAAGCTTAATGCGCTAGAGCCGTATATCAGCGAGCAAATCATGGATGTTCACTATAACGGCCATCACAAGGGGTACGTCAACGGCGCGAACGCGACTATCGAAAAAGTTGAAAAAATAATAAAGGGCGAAGTCACAGGATACGACTTACAAGGAGTTGTGAGAAACCTTACTTTCAACATCAACGGTCACAAGCTTCACACAATCTTTTGGAACAACATGGGCCCTGTGGGCTCAAAAGGCGGAGGAACGCCTGGCGGAGCGCTCGCCGACCTTATAAACAAGCAGTACGGTAGCTTTGAAAAATTCAAAACAATTTGGGCTGAAACGATGAAGTCTCTACCGGGCGCTGGCTGGACCGTTCTTTACTACGACAAAGAAAGCGGAAGGCTTGTTCCGATAACAGTCGAAAACCACTTTATGAACCATATCGTGGAGCTTCCGGTGATACTTATAGTGGACGAGTTCGAACACGCGTACTACTTGCAGTACAAAAACAACCGAAACGCTTACTTGGACGCATGGTGGAATGTCGTAAACTGGGAAGAAGCGGATAGAAGGCTTCAGAAATACCTTTAAACCCATACCAATTTTTTGAATTTCAAATGCGTGAAAGAAAATCGTACGCGAGTTTCCTTTATGCGGCTGGTAGACTTAAAAAAGTAAAAAGAACGGGTTGGATTGTAAGGCATTTACCAGATGAAAGCGTCGCGGACCACACATTTAGAACAGCGCTACTTGCGATGCTCCTTTCTGATTTGATCGACAGCGCAATCGACAAAGAGAGGGTTCTCAGGATGGCGTTGATTCACGACCTTGCGGAGTGCTATGTTGGAGACTGGGACTTGGAAACCACGAACACGATCGGTAAAGAGGTAAAGAAGAGAGTGGAAGAAACAGCGATAAAAAAGGTTCTGTCCTTTCTTCCAGCTCAAATCGCTTCACGTTACTACCACACTTGGAAGGAGTTTGAAGAAAACTCTTCTAAAGAAGCGAAAATCGTTCATCTTGCGGACAAACTTGAAGCGGTGATGCAAGCCTTTGAGCTGAGCAAATTTGGTTATAGCAAAAGCGTAAAGCGAGAGTTTGAAAGGAATCTTGAAAGTTTGGAGCTCACACAAGAGCTCAAAGCGCTTCTTCAGGTGTTTATGGAGGAAATAAAAAGATGGGAGAAATAAGGCTGGACGCGCTCACAGGAGAAGTGGTTATAGTTTCACCCACAAGAGCAAACAGACCAGTTTCGCCTACGCTGTGCCCTTTTTGCCCACCTTCACAAGAAATAGACCCAAAAAAACAGGTTCAGATTGTGCAAAACAAATACCCTGCGCTGAGCAAAACGCCCGATGAGCGAATCACAAAAGGTGGTAAACCCGCCTATGGCGTTTCGGAGATCGTGGTAGAGTCGTTGACGCACGACATCGACCTTCCATCAATGGACGCAAAAACAGTTTCCGAGATCATAGCGGTTTCGCACAAAAGAATGTTTGAGCTTTTTTGCGACCCAGAGATTAGCTATGTTCACTATTTCAGAAATAAACCAGTTTCTGGAGGTGCGACGATCACCCACCCGCATTCGCAGATCTACGCGCTACCTTTTGTACCACCTTTACTAAGAAGTGAAGTAAATGGGTTTGCTAATGGCTGCCCAATTTGCGAAAGTGTAAACGAAAGCGAAAGGGTTGTGGCAAAAGTGGGCGATGTGCGAGTATACGTTCCTTTTGCTCCTCGTACGCCTTATCAGATGATTGTCGCTAGTGAGCACATCGAAGCTTTTTGGCATGTAAAAAAGAACACGCTTGAGAAAATCGCTCAAGCGATTTTGCTTTCTCTCAACGCGCTGGAGCGCCTTTTTAGTTCGCGCGTGAACTACGTGCTTTGCGCTCACAACTCACCAAAAAACGCGCACTCTTTTCACGCGCATTTCGAAGTGATACCTCAGTTTAGCGATAAGGCGGTCGTTCGCTTTAGCATGGGTTTAGAAAAAACCACGGGAACGCCTCTACTCGACATTTTGCCAGAAGAAATGGCGTTTTCATTGAGAGAAGCGTTAAAACTCTAACTACTCAAAATACCCAAGCCAATCATGAACACTCCAAGAAATAGAAGAGAAAGCCTACCAGCTTTGACCATTATCGAAAAGTCCTTTGAAAATTTGATTACCCCTTTGTAAACAAGCGCGACAACAAGCGACTGCGCAATCCATGAGGCTAAACCGAAAATCAGCCCGACCAAAAAGCCTGCGTTAGCACCGGTAGACTGAAATAGCGCAAGTGTGAGAAGCAAAACCACGATAAAGTCTCCGCCAAATGCGGCGGCTATCCCGTGTATCCAGATGAGTTTGTAGTCTGCATGAGGCTCCTCATGAGCTTCTGTTTGATCTTTTCCTTTGAGAACCAAATAGGATGCTACGCCAATCATTGTGACACCAACAACCACGTCCACAATCGGGTCTAAGGAATAACTTCTAAAGAAGGAAAAAAGTTGGCTTGTAAGCGCGCTCAAAGCGCTCCAAACAAGCGTCAAAGCGAGCGCAAAAACCGCGGTTGATAGCATCGCTTTCCTTAGGTTTTTTTGCATCAATCCGTAAGATATTGTAATTGGCCATGTGTGTTCATCCGGTTTTAGCCCGTGAACCACACCAATCGCAAAAATCGCAACCGGCCAAAGAAAACCCAACGCTGTAAGAATTCTTTTTGCGACAGGCTGTAACACATCAGGCAAAGAAAGAATTGCAACGGCAAGAGCGGTGGAAATCAAAAGTGCGAACACAAGCTCTTTGTTTTTCATCCTCATTCTTTATTAGGGTAGCCCTAACGCGTTAATAAGCTTTATGATTCGATAGTGTGCGGATGTTGGTGAGCATTCGACTATTAAATTGGAACCACCTGAAAAGGCTTATCGCACACCTTAAAGTATTAATTTGTTATGAGTGGCCAAAATCCGGATGAACAAACTGGTACACCACAAGAAAAGTTTCCTGTAGACGAGAATCTAAAGCAAATCGCAGGAAAGACGATTTACAAGACGAATAAGTGGTGGAAGGCAGCGGTGATAACCGAGGGTTGGGGCAAGAAGTCACTTACGATTTACCTTTGGCAATCCAAAAACAATGACTGGAGAGTGGTTCAGAAGTACAAGATACACACAAAGGATGAGTGGCAAAAGGACAAGGCCGTAATCGAAGAGTTGCTCAACATTCTCTGAAACTCTCAAATTTGGGTGGCACAAAAACTTGAGGTATGGCGAACTTAGGTAAGAGAGTTCTGGCTGAGTTTTTGGGCACACTCTTTTTTGTGTTCATAAGCGCTGGCTCTGCTGTGGCAACACAGGCGCTTTCTCAAGGAGGACTCACGGCTTTACTTTTCGGTGCTTTGGCAACGGGTGTTGGGCTTTCGCTCGCGGTTTCGGCGACAATGGGCGTTTCGGGCGGAAACCTAAATCCAGCGGTGAGCTTGGGACTTCTTGTCGCAAGAAAGCTACGAGCAAAAGACACGGTTTTGTACATCGTGGCGCAGGTGATTGGCGCAACGATCGGCGCTTTGCTTCTTTTTGTGCTTTATCCGAAAAGTGTGGGGGATGCGGTGCACTGGGGTTCGCCGACACTTGGCGCTGGTGTTGGGGTGGCACAGGGAATCGCAACCGAGGCGATACTTACGTTCTTCTTGCTACTTGCGGTGTTCGGAACGGCGGTTGACCCAAGAAGCCCAAAAATCGGTGGGTTTGGAATAGGTCTAACTGTCGCAGTTGACGCACTAGTGGGAGCGCCAGTGAGCGGAGCTGCGATGAACCCAGCAAGGGCAATAGGACCTGAGATCGTCTCGGGTTACTTTACCAATTGGTACGTTTACTGGGTCGGACCCATTATAGGAGGTGTAATCGCTTCTTTGGTATACTCGCTATTAATTGAAGAAAGGCAGGCCACCGCCAAATCTTAATTTTTTTGTGCAAAAGTCAAAAAAGTTTTTGTTTGAAGAAGGATAAGTGGCAAAAGCTCTTCGTTTAAAAGCTCCTTACCGTACACAAACTCCGCGACCTTCCAAAGATTGCGTGACTTGTCGAGCGCACGAACGCAAGCTCTTAAACGCTTACGGTACTTACGCTCCATCATTTGAACTCCGCTTGTGGGCTCCAACAAGCCTCCGTGTGCTGGTGCGAAAAGCGAAGCGTTGACACTTCTAAGAGTCTTTAATGAATTAAAGTATGCCTTTAAATCCAAAAGCAAAACGCTCGCGGTGTCGATCACGCTATCGCCCACAAAAGCGGTCTTGTAAGAGTTGATGTAACACACTGAGCCAGGTGTGTGCCCTGGTGTTCGAATAAGTGTGAGCGCGTACTCTTCGGCTATTTTGCTACTCAAAGCGTAAAACGGGTAAAAAGAGTCAAACGCTCGAATTCGATTCAAAATTTTGTCAAGCGCGTGTCTCACTTTTTGCGCTTGCTCTTCGTTTAGCTCTTGAATCACGCTTTCAATTTTAGTTTTCAAAAAGCGTGAATAGCTTTTTGCTATTTGCCTGTCTTTGCTTTCAAGATACGCCTTGATACGTAGCCTTGATGCCAAACCCACATGGTCTGGATGTCCGTGGGTTAGAAACACCGCTTCGATATCACCAAAACTTAAGGCTAGAGTTTTTAACTCCTTTTCAAGTTGTTTTTCGTGCTCTTCACAATTCAAACCAGAGTCGATCAGAATCCAACCCTTTTGTGTGTTCACCAAGTAAACGTTTACGCCTTGGAAGCGATCAACTGGCTTTAGCTCAATCAAGTGAGTCGAAGCGTCGACTCTTTTCACGATTTGCACCTACGCAGCGTAAATTCCTTCTTCTGCGACATACCTTTTTCTTGCGATGACCATCATTCTTTTGGTGAACAGTAAGGAGTATACCACGACCACAATTCCGAATATGAAAGAACCCCAAGCCGCCTGTGACACATTTCCGGTGTAGGTGGACAAGTCTATAATCTTCATAAGACCGTGCTTCACTGTGAGAGTTTTTCCGTCGACGATGTTTGGCCAATACTCCGCAAGCATGAGTCCTCCCCAAGCGCTGTTTATCGTGGAAGAAATTCCTGAAATAAGATACGGAAAGCTTGCGGGAAGAACTATTTTGCGCATTCTCTGAAAGAAGCCAAGTCTAAGGTTTTTCATAATCTCCCAGTATTCGTGTGGCAAAGACTTTACACCCATCCAAAAGCTGTAAAACACATAGTAAAACGTGCTCACAAACCCCAAAAGGACCACGTAAAAATCAACGCTCAAAGGACCCAAGCTCGAACGCACAATTTCAAAGCTTAAGGCAAAAACAAACGGAAAGTACAAGGGCGCTGGGTACGCGCTCAAAACCTGAATGAGCGGAATTCCTATCGCTTCAGCGCTTTTGTTCACCGCAAGATAATACCCAAGCGTCACCGCTATAACAAATGAAACGAGCGCGATCACGCCCACTCTTGCGTAGTCGAACGCAAGGTCAACGAGCAAGCTCGGAGTTGACACGATAAGCGAGTGCCACTGGTCAAGCGGAATTGTGACAAGCACCTCTATCACGCCATAAGCGATAAGAAGAACGAGCGAAATGAGCGCAGAAAACACGCCGTACCTTACAACCCTTTGAAACCTGTTTTTCGCTTTGGTTTGAACAAAGCTTGTCTGCTGCGCTCTTCTGATCACAGACCTCCACTGGTAAATTGAAAGTTTGTGAAGCGGATTTCTTGAAACAAGCTGTGAAAAGAGCACAGAGTATCTTATTCTTACTCTTCCTCTTCTCATGATTGGCACGTCTGTGTCAAGCGCGTATTTTGCGACCGCTAGCGCGCTAAACTCTCTTAAAGCGAAAACTGTGGCGACGATCACTAGCGCCATCACGAGCATCGACGCGTAAACAAGCTTCCACTCGTTTTCGCTCAAATAATTCTGAAGCAGGCTTCCTATTCCAAAAACCGAATAACTCGTGCTTCCCACGGCAAAAACCTCGCTCACCGTGATATAGAAGAAACCGTCAGCAACGCTTGGAAAGAGGTTTGAAACGATACGCGGAATCGAAAAGGGAATGAACAAGCCGCTCAAACGTCCAAAAAAGCCAAGGCCGTAATTTTCCACCACTTCAAGCATTTCCTTTGGAATTGTCTTGTACGCTTGGTAAATTCCGATCCAAATGTTCCACACCACTGCGGTAAACACGAGAAAGTCGGCCGCAAGCTCAACGCCCAAAACACCTCCTATTCTATTCACAAAGAATATGAGCGCAATCGGAAAGAAAGAAATCACGGGTACTGACTCCAAAACTTCAATAAACAAAACGTAGAAGCTTTCGAAGCGCGCGTTTTTGAACGCCAAATAACCGAGTAACCAGCCACTCACGATTGAAAGAACGATCAGAACAAAAACCCTTAGCGTTGTCGCAAGAACTGCCAAGGCGATAAGAGCAAGCTGGTTCATTGCTTTACACCTCTTACTGGTGTGAGATACTTGTACAAAAGGTCCAAGTATTCGACAAACCTCGGGTCTTTGGAATTACGCGGTCTTTCTAGCTCAATTTTAAGCGTACCAACCACAGTGGCGGGTGAGCCGTTTAACACGTAAACTTTGTCCGCAAGCTCAAGCACCTCGTTAAGGTTGTGGGAAACGAGAACCGCTGAGCGCAAAGTGCTCTCTGTGCCAAAGAGCATCGAGTAAATCTCTTGTCTTAAACCTTCGGCGGTGAGCTCATCCAAGTGAGAAAAGGGTTCGTCCATCAAAAGCACGATGGGTTCAGCCGCAAGAGCGCGCGCGATCGCAACCCTTTGGCGCATTCCACCGCTCATCTCCTTTGGATAAAGCTCTTCAAAACCCTGTAATCCAACCACTTCAAGCATTTTCCTTGCCGCGCTTTCCATTTCTTGCCTAGTTTTTCTCTTTGACCTTAGCCCTAACATCACGTTTTCAAGTGCGGTCATCCATGGAAAAGTGACGATAGACTGGTGAATCAGCGCTATTTCAGGCGTCGGCTGTTCGACCTTTTTTCCGAGTAGTCTTACTTCTCCAGTTGCGGGTTTGATAAACCCACCAAGAATTCTGAGTAGTGTCGATTTTCCAATTCCTGAAGGTCCAACTATCGCAACAAGCTCGTTTTCGCAAGTTTCCACGTCTACTTTTGTGAAAACCGTGTATCCATTTTCGTATGTATACGAGAGATTTCGACCTTCAAGAATCGGTTGACCAACAATCGTCACTATTCTTGCAATCGAGCGCGTCACGTCTTATAAGCGTTTGCTCTAGATCAAAGCTACTTCACTGTGGTGTAAGAGTGTTTGTAGTACAACAGCGGTTGCTCGTCGGAAAGTGTGCCTCCACTAACCACTTCTCCTATTAGAAGCTTGTGGTCCCCTTCTGTGTAAACGCTTTTCAGCGCGCACTCAACCACCGCAATCGAACCCCTTATTATAGGACATCCCGTCACGCCAAGATCATAGCTTACGAACTTGAACCTTTGTTCTGGCGAAAGCGAAGGGTTTGCAAAGATTTCCGCAAGCTCCTTTTGGCTCAAACCCAAAAAGTTCACCGCAAACCGACCGCTACTTTCGATCTTTTTTACGGTCCTGCCGTTAGAGCTTAAGCAAACAAGAACAAGCTGTGGATTTAAAGAAACGCTACAAAACGCTTGCACCGTAGAACCATGAGGTGAGCCTTCGACTTGTGTTGTGACGATCGCAACACCCGTCGCAAAACGGCTCATAACTTCTTTAAACTTGTTTTCGTCTAGCACACGAACTTGAGTTTCGTCACGCGAGTTCATAAGCTATACTTTGACACCGAGTGGTTAAAGGGTTGTGATTTCGTGCGCTTTTTAAAGCAAACGTATATATTCGGGTGGGTGTAATTTCGAGTAGTGCGGTGTAAATCATGAAAAAGCGAGATCCGCTCGGTAGAAGAATGATGATAATAGTGTGCGAAACCTCTTCGGAAAACCCTGAAATTCACGACTTCATGGAAGCGCTTGTAAAGGTCGGTCGAAAGCACAAGGTGATAGTTGACAGAGCGGTTGTTTTCGGAGACTCAGACTCCGTGAAAACAGAGGTAGTAAACCTCAGAAACTCCTTTTTGAACTATCTCAAGTAAAAAGGGGATTACACGTTTGGATGAGCTCATCGCTTTTTTAAAGAGAGTTTACTCTGAGATGATTCCCATAAACTCGGTAGGTCCAGACAATGGAGGACCTGGCGAGCTAGAAAAGGCGCTTTATCTTGAGTCTTTGCTAAGGCAACTTGGTTTCAAAAGCGTAAAAAGGTACGACTCTAGCGACCCAAGGGCAAAAGGAGGTGTGAGGCCTAATCTCGTGGCGAAGCTCTTCGACGACGGCCGGCCTGTTATTTGGATTGTGGCGCACATCGACACAGTGCCACCGGGTGACGAATCGCTTTGGCACTACAAACCGTTTGAGGTAACGTTTGTCGACGGAAGAGTTTACGGAAGGGGTGCAGAAGATGACGGGCAGGGTGTAGTGCTAGCGCTTTGCGTGGCCAAAGCCTTGCTCGATGAAGAGCCAAAGTTTGACTTAGGGGTGGCGTTTGTCTCTGACGAAGAAACGGGAAGCAAACACGGCGCACAGCACCTTTTAAAGCTTGGCGTCTTCAACGCTTCAGATTGGGTCTTGATTCCTGATGCGGGAAGCGCCGACGGTTCGCTTGTCGAGGTTGCGGAAAAGAGCGTGTTGTGGTTTAAGGTTAAGGTCGAAGGAAAACAGACTCACGGAAGCACCCCACACAAAGGGGTGAACGCCAACAGAAAAGCGATGAAGCTTGCGCTACTCATAGACCAATTTCTGCATGAAAAGTATAAAGAAGAAGACGCGCTTTTTGAGCCTCCGGTGTCAACGTTTGAGCCGACAAAGCGCGAGCCAAACGTGCCAAACATAAACACCGTGCCCGGCGTAGACCAGTTCTACTTTGACTGCAGGTTGCTACCAAGACACGCTGTGGACGAAGTTGTTCTGGACGTCACTCGTCTTCTCGATGAATTTTCCAAAAAAGAAGGTGTGAGGTGCACGCTCGAAGTGGTGAGTCGTGAAGACACATCAAAGCCGACAGACCCAGAATCGCCTCTTGTCAAGCGTCTTACGCGAGCACTCGAAAAAAGAGGGGTAAAACCGAGAATAGGTGGAATAGGCGGGGGCACTGTTGCAAAATACTTCAGAAATCTGAACATTCCGTGTGTCGTTTGGATGACATGCGACGACACCGCACACGCCCCAGACGAGTACGCGAAGCTTGACAACGTGATTAGCGACACGCGCACACTGCTAGAGCTGTTTAGAGCGAGCGATTGACTTAAGAGACTCGAGCTCTTCTCTGAGCTTTGCGTTTTCTTTTGAGATTTTTTCAAGCTCTTCCCGAAGCTCCTTGATCTGGTCCTGTGCGCCAAGCTCTAGCTTTCTTTTGACTTCGCGCGCAACCCTTACAACCCTACCGTCCGTGTCCGATGAAGCAACTTGCTCCACCACTTCTAAGAACCTCCTGTCTGCGCTCTTTTCTATCACTTTGAGCGCGTTTATCCTTACTGCGTAGTCTTTGTCCTTACAAAGCTCCTTAATTCTTTCGTCAACCTTTGGATTTCCTGTGTAATTTGAGAGAGCGAGCGTTGCCGCCCTTCTCACCATTTCGGGCTCACCAAGCTTTGTTTTTTCGAGTAACACAGGCACACACTTTTCAAGCGCTAATTCGCCCAAGCCTGTAAGTGCGCTTGACGCGATCACCTCTGTGTGAGAAGGATAGCGCAAAGCCTCGACAAGAAAATCGTACGCCTGTTCGATCTTTGTCTGTCCGAGGCTTTGCGCGGCCGCGCCTCTTACGTAATAGCTCACGTCGGATTTTAGTAGCGAAACCAGCGCGTCAAAAGCCTTCCTCTCACGCTTGAACTCTCCGAGCGCTTGCGCAACCGCGCGTCTAACCTTAGGATCCGCGTGTTTACTAGCTTCTATCAACGCATTCAGCGCGCGCTCTCCTCCAATGTTTCCGAGCGCCCTTGCGGCTTCTGCGCAAACGCCCCAGAAAGCGTTGGAAAGCACGATTTCGCGTAACGCGTCGACCACCTCATCCGTTTTGTGTTTCGTCAAAGAGCGTATCGCAAGCACTCTACAGTAAACGTGAGGATCTTGTTTTGCCTTTAAAAGCTTTGAGCGTAAGTCCTCTTCTATATTAAGAGCGCCCACTACACTCATCTCAGGGTCTACGCACACGTATTTGGGTCGCTCGCTAAGACGCACAAAAAAGGTTTGCCTCTTTTCTTCGACCACAAAGGAAAACCATTCGTCGCGAGAGCCAAAAACCGCCCTCACTTTAAGAGGTAGGGTGAAAACACCCACATCGGTTTGCTTTTGTTCGAACGTTATTTTGAGAGTTTGAGAGTCTTCGTAAGAGTAGCTCACGCTGAGCTCTGGATGGCCAGCCCTGTACACCCTTTCATCGAAGAACCACTCAAGGTTTCTTCCAGTTACCTCTTCAAAGCACTTTCGTAGGTCGTCGGTCTCCGCGTTTGAAAACTTGTACAGTTCAAGATACCTGTTTATCGCGCGCTTAAAGTTTTGCTCGCCAACGAGGTTCATAAGAGAGTTGAGCACAAGAGAGCCCTTTTCATAAGCGTGTCTATCGAAAACTTCTTCTGGAAGCGAGTAAAACTTGGTTGAGATTGGTCTGACATACCTTTTTGAAGCTTCCTCTAAGTACGAGTCGAGTTTTGTGACCAAGTCATAGTAAAACTCTTCAACTCCTTTGTCGCGCCTTAAGTAAAGCGCTTGGAAGAAAGTGGCAAAGCTTTCGTTGAGCCATATATGAGACCAGTCACGGCAGGTGACCAAGTCTCCAAACCACTGGTGCGCAAGCTCATGAGCGACGAGCGGGTCGCTACTGAAATCCAAGTGTGCGATTTCATCGTGTAAAGTGCGCTCGGTGAGCGTGGTCGCTGTTATGTTCTCCATTCCACCATAGGTAAAGTCGTAAACACACGTTTGCGCGTACTTTTTGTAAGGGTACTTAACACCTGTGAACTCTGAAAAGAAGCTCATCATGTCTCGCGTTTTTGAAAAGCTTCTTGGTGCGTCGCTCGCCCTTCCCTTTGGAACAACGTAAAGTAGCGGGATTCCATCCCATTCCTCTTTTAGAACATCGAACTCGCCTGCGCAAAAAGAGATGAGATACGTGGAGTGCGGTTGATCCATTAACCAGTGATACCTTTTTCTTTTTTGGTCCACTTCCTCTTCTTTTACAAGAACCCCGTTTGACACAACAAACTGCTCCTTAGGCACGATGAGCGAAAGCTCAGACGTGCACTTCATGTTTGGGTAGTCGTAAACGGGAAGCCAGTACCTGTTGTCTTCGGATTCTCCTTGAGTCCAAGCCTGATAAGGCTTGTTGGGATAGTGCTCGTCAGGGGTTATTATGAAAAGCCCTTTTTGTGGGTTTGTCACGGAGTAAGAGATGCGCACTTCAAACTGCTTTTTCTTAGGCGCTTCTATTGTGATTTGCTTTCCATCGTAGTAGAAATCACAAGGATTTCCATCAACCCACACACCGTGGATCACAAAGTTCACGCCGTCAATCTTTATAGAGCTTGTAGACTCTTCTATTAGCTCGATTGAGAGGGTGCACTCGGCTTTAAGAGTTTTTGAGTGATACTCGAGCTCGCCCTCAAACTTTACGTGTCGAATTCTGTACAGCTTGTCCCTTGCGTATTTCGGTGAGTAACCCGGAAAAACGAAATCCTTTCCCAACCTTGAAATATAAAATTCTCTTTCGTTGACGCTCATTGCGCACCACTTGCGCTAGTTCAAAACGTGCTATAAGCTCTTTTGTTAGTCAAAGCTTTTTAAGAAGAAAGCGCAATTAAACTGGATGGTTTATTCACCGCGTCACGTCACCATTGAAGAGGAAGCGCTCGGATTTCTTATGGGGTATGCCAAGGGCGCCTACCCACGTGAGGCGATTGTGATTCTAAGAGGTGTAGCAAAACAAGATGGGGAGGTGTTTGTCGAAGAAAGCGTGCTTCCACCAAAAAGGGTGGAGGGCCATGGCTTTTCACAGTGGTCTCTTATGGGCGTTGCCGACTTTAGGCTTGTCGGAATAGGTCACTCACACCCATCAGGGGTGCTCAAACCATCTGATGAGGATCTGCTAAATTTTGCGGGAAAGGTGCTTCTCATCGTTGGTCCTCCTTTTAGCTCGGAAAGGGATGCCGCTTTTTTCGATAGATTTGGTAATAGTGTGCCATTTTCTGTCAAGTGGAAGGGAAAAGAAAGGACGTTCAAAATCGAGTGAAAACCCTTTCTCTTCATGTGATGAAAAATTGGGGGCTCACGCACAAATTTTGAAACGCTTATAAGCAAGCGCGCACTCTCACGCTTGATCCACAAATGGTTGAGGCATACTGCGTAAAGTGCAGGGCAAAAAGGGAGATCAAGAACCCGCAGAAAGTGACACTGAAGAACAAGAGACCTGCGATTAAGGGAACATGTCCTGTTTGCGGCACTGCACTCTTCAGAATCGGCGCCGCATAAACACCCCCTTATTTTTTTATTTTTTAAAAAAGTTTAAATTTCACAACAAGTGATTAGCGCAAGCGGTTGGTGCTTTCGATGCCATTCAACGAAAAGAACGCTTGGAAAAGCATCAGAGAAACGTGGTCAGAGCTCATTAAAAGCGTGCAACGCCTACCCCCACATGTGGATCTTTTGATACACAAGTCTATCGTGGACGAGCCTTGGCTTTTCGGTTTCAGAAAAAGCCTAATGGCTTGGAAAAAGGGTTCGCTCAGAAATTGGAGGCTTGCGCTTCCAAACGGTAGGTGCATACACGTGCGCGAGTACAAGGACCACTTTAAAATTCACTGGGACATCGCCGATCCAAGAAAAAACCCGTTTAAGCACTTGGTGTACGACACACAGAGGCTTTTTAATACGCTAAAGCTCTCCTTTTTCGTCTCCACCGCCGCGCTTTTTGTGTACCGTCCAGAAACGATTCAAGCGATCATGGCGCTATTTAGAGCGTTTGTCGTTCCCTAAAGGTTTTTAGTGGCATGACCCTTTTTCAAGATCTCGCAGTATTTTTACAAAATCGGGGGTTAAGGGGGCGGAAAGCCTCGCCCTTGAGGAGCGGGGATGGATAGCCCCCTTATATTTAAATACATCTTTCTTCCAATTTTCTCTTGATGGCTAGGAGGGTTAAAGCGATCAGAGCTCCTGTTTCGATGAAGATCGCCCCATCTGAACCCCTCCTAACCCTCATAAACAACTACGTGAAGGCACTCCGTTTCGTCCTCTTTTGGTTAAAGGAAAACGTCCCGAACCCAAACGAGAAGGGAGTGTTGGGGAAAGTCCACGAGGGGTTATACACGAGGCTAAGGGAGGAGTATAATCTACCATCAAAGGTTGCTGAGGATTGTTATAGGGATGCACTTTCAGTGTACAAGGGATGGCTTAATAATCCTAAAAAAGGTAGGTTTCCGAGAGTGTACAAACCTACGGTGTGGCTAACACCTAAAGCTAGTTATGACGTGTACTTCGAAGCAATGTCTGTTAGGATTGCTAGTGTTGGTGAACTACCAATCTTAGGTTATCCTAGAAACTTGAGGGAGTACATGAGCTGGAGGATGAAGGAGGCTAGGTTAGTGATCAAGGATGGTAAGGCTTTCTTAAAGGTGGTTTTTGAGAAACCGTTAGATAGTGTTGAGCCAAAGGAGAGTATTGCCGTAGATATTAACATGGCTGAGGTTGTAGTAGGAAAGGACGACAAACACTACGTTAGGATTCCTACTCGCCTTGAGGAGGTTCATCACTGGAAGTCTTTAGCTGAGAACCTACAGAAGAAATATCCTAGAATGTGGAGGGGGAATAAGAGGATCCTTCACAGGGTTCGCTCTTTTCATCTAAAGGCTAAGAGAGTCATGGAGGATTTCGCTAGGAAGGTTGGGAAGTGGGTCGTTGAAATTGCTGAAGATTTTGGTGCTAATGTCATTAAGTTGGAGAGTCTCAAGAACCTCATTAAGAACGTTGATAAATTGCCTAGGGAGTTTAGGGATAAGCTGTATCTTATGCAATACCGTCGTTTGCAGTACTGGATTTCCTGGCAAGCTAGGAAACACGAGATGGTTGTTAAGTTTGTTAACCCCAAGTATTCTTCCGTTTCTTGCCCTAAGTGTGGGCAAAAAATGAGGGAAGTTTCCCATCGTTGGTTTAAGTGTTCATGTGGTTATGAGAATGATAGGGATGTTATTGCAATAGTTAATTTAAACGGGAGGGGGTCTCTGGCCCTCTCGTCTGCCCCTCAAATGAGGGATGTAGTCCCGAACAGATGAGGGGAACCCTCGCCCTTCAGGGCGGGGAGGAAGTCAGAAGAGTGGACATCCTTTTTACTCCCATTTTTGTAAGTGCTGTGTGGAATTCGCTAAGAAGCCTTGCGAGTGTTTCAAAACTATCAATTTCGACATCGGTAAAGCCAGCACCAACCCTGTATTTTAGCCCCGCTTTTTGTAAAATACTTATCACCTCTCTTACGTATTTTGAAACGCTTGTATCCGCTGTTCCAATCGGCGTCACAGAGATGCTGACGACAAGCTTTGTCATTTGTTTTAACTATTAGGTGTCTTAAGAGGTTTTGCAACTATTTCGCGTTTTGAGTGCAAAATTTGAGCTACACGGAATCTCTTAAAACGCTCATACCTTTCGCGCTTATATGAGAAATCTTTTTTTGGGTTCTATTGTTCGCAAACTCGCTTTTTACCGCTGATGTTAAATACGACTATTGGCTATAACAAAATAATGAAAGTAGAAGAAATCGCCTCCCGCGAGGTTGTAACGCTAGACAAAGAAGCAAAGATAATAGACGCAGCAAAACTAATAGCAGCAAAGAGAGTGGGCTTTTTGGTGCTCGTGGACGCTTCTAACCCAAAAAAGCCTTGGGGAGTTGTTTCTGAGCGTGATATCATCAAAGCAATCGCAGAAGGAGAACCGCTTGACGCAAAGGTCAAGTCTATCGCAACGACCAAAGTTATCGCAATAAAAAAAGACGAAGAGATTGGAAAAGCCGCTGCACTAATGGTGAGCAACAACATTAGACACTTGGTTGTGCTCGATGAATACGATAGACTATTTGGAGTTGTTTCGATTCGCGACCTAATCGCCGAAAAAAGCGCTTTAAAAAGTTTAGCCCATTACGAAACTAGTTCTCACGTCCTGTGAGAAATATTTTACCGAGCGCTGTAAGCTTTACACCAAGCCTTCCGCGTTCTTGTCGAACGACGTCAACCAAACCAAGCTCAACTAGCCCTTTGCTGTCCGCACTTCCGTTTATGTGATAACTCAGTTGCGCCTTGTCATATCCTGTAAGATCCACAAGCTCTTCAAGGCTGTTCACGAAACCTCCGCTTTTGTAAATCGCATTTAGGATTGATAGTTTCGCATCTGAAAGGGTTCTGTGATAGCTCAACTTTATTATCGGAAAGATGTAAGGCTTGTTTCCATCAGTCCAAAACGCCTTTATTCCGAATATGAAAGCGCTTGCAAGCGCAGAGCAGGTCAAAATTTTATCTCCTTCAGTAAGGTTGAGTATAATTTCGTCGTAGTCATCCTTGTTCTCTTCGTATATGTGCTTTAAAGCGTCAAAAACGTCTTCTAAAAGAGCGGTTTTAACTCTTACAAGTTCAACACGCCCAAAACGTCACTCAACCTGTCCGCGTACTCAGAAATCTGTTCATCCCTTTTTAAAGACTGAGCGCTGTCAGACACTTGGTAGAGAATGATAACTTTGCTAGCGGGAAACATTCTTAATCCCGCTTTTATTCCGTCAAGCTTGTCATGGTAAAGCGCAACTTGCAAAATCTTCTTCGTTTGAACGCTTTCGGACGGCAAAACCTCCTTTACCATACACGCTTCACCCAATTGGGCTGTTTTGAAGTGCATTGTTGACTACTTAAGCTTTTTTGTGTAACAAACTAAAAAGCAATTCCCTCAAACAGTTTACATTTTCGGTTTAAACCGTTGAAATTTGAACGGTTATAGGCTAATGCATTAATTTCGAAAGCCATTTTTGTGATGACCTTTATGAACGCAAAAAAGGGTGTGTCAAACACCGTGTTTGTAGCAGTAGCAGCAGTTCTCGTAATAACCACCGCGATTGGCTTTGGACTTTACGCAACAAAATCAGCGAGCACAACCACAGTGCCCACAACCGTTCTTTCAACAGTTACCCAGTTTAGCACGGTCACACAGTATAGCACTGTGACTCAGTTCTCGACCGTGACTAAGACTATCACCCCGCCATCTAGCGGTTCGTTCTATAATGGACAGGTGATAACCTTCTACTACACTTCGCAGTTTATGTGCACACCAGCTCTTACAACCTTCTTCCCAAACGAAACTCAGGCGAACAACCTGACAATGGGTTGTGAAGTCGGAGCGGCTCAGATGTCTGCGTTTCCGAGTGACGCCGAACCAGTCTACGTTCTTGTTCCCGCTTTTGCCGGGCTTTCGATTTTCGGTGTGACCCAGTTAGGCGCAACGCCTCAAGGCTTTCCAGTTTTTGAGTACAACGGTCAAAACATCACGATACTCACCGACTGTGGCGCGTCTCTTACGAAAACCGCTTGTCCAGACCACATGACACTTGTGTATTCGCCAGCTTTCACCGCTGTCGAAGAGCACTTGGGAATCAAAAACGGCGTTTTCGGCCTTCCTGAAGGCGTTCTTCCAACACCCGCGCACAGCCACTTGGTCACATTTGCCACAAACCAGTCCATTCCTTGGTATCTTGTGATAGTGCTCGTTTTTGACCCAAACATCTTTCCAAACCCTGTTACTGGCCAATGCACTCAAATCGTTCCTTCGAACCTGAGCAATCCTACAGCAAACTGCTTGAACAGTTACTCAGCGCTTGAGGCCGCTTTTGCAACACATGACTCCGCGGTGTCAACCGCAAACACAAACAACCCGATTTGGCAAACGCTTGGTGGCCCAACGCTACAAGTAGTGGTGCCTGGAATTACGAGTGTGTCACAGCTTTCTAGCGCCTCAAACAGCAACATGCTACTTTACTTTAGCGACCCAGCGGTTTACCCCTATCCCTTCTAACCTTTTTTTCGTAAGTTTTTTAAAAAGTGAAAGTGTATAGAAAGCGTGAAATTGAGAAAGCTTGCGCTAGCGCTTACGATCGCGTTTTTCACACTCTTTCACTTTTGTTTTTACTTTGCGAATGGCGAAACGCTTTTTTTTCTTGCGACGATTGGCTCAGTCGGCTTTTGGTTCTCCTTTTTGCTTCTTAGTATGGTTAGCTTTTTACGCCGAGCGTTCGCTTTTTCACTAAACGCTTTAAGAAGCAAAGGCTATGCACTCGCCTTGCTGATTGGTTATTTTGTGATTCACGTGTTCGTGTATGGGCTTTTACTTGAAAGGCTTTTGGTTAGCATTTTTGGTTCTGTTCAAACGTATAGCGGAGGGCTTGAAGCGTATTTTTCCGCAAACTACAATATCACACCAAAAGACGTGTTGAGCGAGATATACGCGCTTACGCTAAACCCTAGTTTTGTTGTGTTTATTCCCCCGCTTTACGGTTTGGCGCTCGGCCCGTTTGCGTTTTATTCCGCGCTTGCGATAGATTTTCTTGTTTTGTCAAACATCGCCGTGATTCTTCGCTCAACCAAAACATATAAAGTTATAGCCTTTCCTGTGATAGGAGTTGTGGGAGGAGCGTCGTGTTGCCTTTCGGTGCCAGAGCTTATAGTCACGCTTTCTTCGATTGGGTCGCAACTAGTTTTGCTCACGCCTTTAGAGACTATCGTTCTTAACACGCTTTACTACGTCCTTCCAATTTCTGTGATGGTAGCGCTAAAGCTCAATCTCGATACGCTTGTTTCGGTCAAACCCAAAGTGTTCACTGGGTGACAAGCATGTCAAAAAAAGCGTTTGTCCCTCTTTTCTTAGTGCTACTTTTTGTAAACCCTTGGGTTGAAGCGCTGGATTTTCGCAATCCACTACCCTTTATGTTCTCACACTACGCGCTCTTCATCTCCGGCTTTCTTTTTTCTAGCTGGTACTTTAAAAAAACAATAAAGTGGGCTTGGGTTTTTTCTGTTTTCGTCGCGGCGCTTTGGCACACCCCTTACTTCTTTAGTGTTTCCGCCACAAACTTGGTTTACAGGGCGCTTGAAGAGTCGACGCTCTTTTTGGGAGGGTTTAGCGCTGGGTTTTCTGTACCAAATAAAAGCGGTGTTTTCAAAGCAACCCTTTTTGGTCTATGGGTGCTCTCTGACACTGTGCTTTCTGTGATCTTTCTTGTAAACCCCAAGCTTTACACGGACTATCCGCCTTATTCACCAAGCGAGTTACAAATTGTAGGAGTCGCGATGATTCTTTTTATGAACGTGATCGTTGCGATTGTGATATACTTGTACACAAAAAGCGTTTACGCCACTTTAGGAGAGAAAGCGATCGACTAATTTATTCCCTTTTTGTTTTTACTTTAATGGCGGTCATTCTAAGCTCTTATGGCACTCCCAACACAATAGAAGAAGTAGAGAAGTACGTCGTAAGAATCTACGGAAAAAAGAGGCAAGAAGTTGTCGAAGAGCTCGTTCAAAAGATAAAAACCGTGGGAATTTCACCAGCAAACAAAATTATAGGAGAATTGGCAAAAAAATTGGAAAACAAACTAGGAGAAAGAGTTGTAATCGGAAACAGAAACTGGGATCCTATGCTTGTTGACGCGCTAAACCAAATAAAGCACGAAAAAGAGGTGAAATTTGTTCCGCTCACTCCCTTTTCTTCAGCTTATGTGCTCAAAGGCTACTTGGATAGCCTAAACAAAGCGCTAAAACAGGTGAGCGTAGAAGGCGAGCTCAAGCTCGTTTCAGGCTGGTACACCTTTCAACCTTTTCACACGATTTGGAGTAAAAGGTGTGAAATCACACCAGAGCTAAGCGTGGTTTTCACCGCTCACACCTTGATGAAAGGTGACGAATACGAAAAACAGGTGAGAACGCTCGCACAAGAGGTCGCAAGAAAGCTTGGAATAGAAGAGTATCACGTTGCGTTCCACAGTCAGCCGATGATGCCTGGTGATTGGATCAGACCTTCGATATTCGAGATTGTACAAAAAATAAAAACAAAGGGTGTTCTTGTTGTTCCCATAGGCTTCGTTTTCACGAATATGGAAGTCACCTTCGACTTGGATTACGAGTTTAAGGAGAAGCTTGAAAGTTTGGGATTGATTTACAAGAGGGCGCCTTTACCCGACGCAGATGACGACTTTGTAGAAGTGCTTTCGCAAGTGATCAAAAGCGAGCAGTTTGTGACTAACATGTGATGAGGGTGCCTTCGCCCATAAGAGCTTTTTTGATGGGCGAGGGTTTCATTCCTGATGCTATGATCACGCGAGACACTCCTTTTTTCAAAGCTTCGAGCGCGCTAGCGACTTTTCGATTCATCCCAGCACCAATTTTTTGAGAAAGCTGCTCAAACTGAGTGGGGTTTAGCGTGCGAAGAACACAGCCGTCAACCATCACTCCTTCGACATCCGAAAGGAAAACAAGCGTTTCAGCTTTTAAAGCGCAAGCCACCTCATAAGCCATTTGGTCACCGTCCACGTTGAGCGCAACTCCTTCTTCGGCATCGAACGCGATCGGTGAAACCACAACAGCGTCGAAAATCTCAAGTAGTTGAGTCAAAACCTGCGCTTTCACGTGCGTGATTTTACCAGTGTAACCCCCTTCGATCACACGTCTTCGTCCACGTTCGTCCAAAACCACAATTTGCCTCTTTCTTTTTGCAAGAACCAAACCTCCGTGTACTCCACTAATTGACAACGCGCTAACGCCTCTTTTTTCAAGTCCGAGTGCTATCTTTTCTCCAAGTGCTCGCATCGCCATCGTGTAAACTTCAAGCTCTTCTTTGCTCGTGTATCTACTTTTTATTCCGTTTGGAGAAACGACAAACTTTGGTTCAACGCCGAGTTTGTTTGAAAGCTCACTCACAAAGTTTCCGCCACCGTGAACCAAAACCAAGTGGCGCTTTCCTATCGCGTCATCGAGCACGTAATCCAGTGCGCGCTCTGTCACTTTACCACCAAGCTTTACCACAATCATTTTTTCACACCGCACGAGGTGGTGGTGAATCAAGCGCAAGAGTTTCTTTGAAACCCATCGCTATGTTGAAACACTGCACCGCTTGTCCAGCCGCACCCTTCATAAGGTTGTCAAGAGCGGCAAAAGTGGTCACGCGTTTTGTGCGCTTGTCCACAGCAAAGCCCACGTCAACAAAGTTACTCGTTAAAACGTATTTCGGGTCGGGATAAGGAGGCGCTCCTCCTCTGACAATTCTCACAAATGGTTCGGCTTTGTACGCTTCGTGGAACGCCTTAGAAAGCTCTATTTCGTCGATTTCACACCATATATGCGAAGACGCAAGCACTCCGCGCAAACTGCTCACCGCGTGCGGAATCACGCTAATCGTAACACCAGAACCTTCGATCGAGGAAAGTTCTTGCTCAGCTTCTATTTCGTGTCTGTGACCACTGGCTTCGTACGGCCTTATCGCGTTTTCTCTTTCTGCGTGATTGCTACCCATTTTTGGTTTAAGTCCTCCTTCGCTACTTCCTACCTTGACGTCCACGAGTGCTCTTTGTAAAATCTTCTTTCTCGCAAGTGGCGCAAGTGAAATAATCGTCGCTGTTGCGTTACAACCAGCGCACGCTATGAGCTTTGAGCTTCTGATTTGCTCTCTGTGTAGCTCTGGTAAGCCATAAACCGCTTTTTGCAAAAGATCGGGATAAGGATGCTCAAAGCCATACCACTCAGGGTATTTCGTCGGATCCTTTAGCCTGTAATCCGCGCTAAGGTCGATCACAAGAATTCCCGCTTCGTAAAGCGCCTTAGTTTGGTGCGTTCCAACACCGTGTGGAAGCGCCATAAAAACCGCGTCGCAGTTTTTGAGCGCGTAATCCACGCTAAACTCTTTGAAAACAAGCGTGTCAAAAAAGCGTCGCAAGTTAGGGTGAACGTACCAAACAGGTTTTCCAACGTTTTCCTTGGATGTGACCATAGTCACTTCGACTTCTTCGTGTCTTACGAGCAACCTGAGCAACTCTCCACCTGTATAACCAGAAGCGCCGACAACGCCAACTCTAACCAAATTCATCTCCCTTGCGACAAATATCTACTTTTTTATTAAAGAATATAGGTAGCTAACGATTTCTCTGGCAACGTCAACACGAGTCGCTTCGACAACACCTTTAAACTCAACGCCTGGGTTGATTTCGTGGATGAGAAGTCCACGTTCGCTTTCCATTGCGTCAATGCCAAGAACTCCCCCTCCGACAACACGAGCTGCTTTAAGAAAAAGCTCCTCTTCCTCTTGCGTCAGCTTGTGCCTTTCGCTTTTCCCACCGAGTGCCACGTTCGTCCTCCACTCACCGGGTGGTGAATATCGAGCGCTACACGCCACAACTTTTTCGCCGACGACGACAGCGCGTAGATCACGCGGTGGTCTCTTTACGAACTCCTGTAAGTAAATCACTTGGTCCTGTGGTGAACCTAAAGCCCATTTGTGCTCAAGCACGGCTTTGAGCGAATCTCTGTCGCTCAGTTTGCCCACCATGGTGCCCCAGCTTCCGTAAACCGGCTTTATCACCACTGGAAAACCGAGCTCCTCCGCTTTTTCGAGTGCAAGCGCTCTGTCAAAGCAAACAACCGTTCTAGGCGTGGGAATTCCACTTGCGCTAAGCATGGCAGTGGTTATCGCCTTGTTACTACAAATGGTATACGTGTGTCTTGAATTCACCACAATTTCTGAATACTCAGAAAGAAGCCACGCGAGCAACTGCGACTTTGTGTGTGAGATACACCTAATGTAACTCAACTCAAAAAGTGTTCGTGCGCAATCAAGCGCAACTCTTGCGATGTTTAAAAGCTCCGCTTTGACGCCGAGCTCTTTCGACGCTCTGAGTAGCTCTTTTTCTTCCCACCTAGGATGATCCGAAAAAATTGTTACCTCTGCGCACACACTTATTCTCCCCAATCTTCTTGAATTTCTCCAGTTTGTGAAAGCGAAATGCGTCCATTTTCAACCTTTACCATAAATTGTGTACCACACACTTCACACAAAACGAGCTCGCCGTCAAGCGCGTCGTCTGGAACCTTTACTCCTTCTCCGCACTCTGAGCACTTAAGAATCAATATTCATCACCTCCTTTTTTGCCTCTTGGCTGATTTTCAACGGAACTTCGTCAAAGATTTTCAGTTTTACGAAAATTCTTCTTTTGACTTTGAAAATTTTAGCGCTTAAGGCGCGAATTTGAAACGTTGTTGAAAGTTTGGATGGTCCTCCTTCCGTGGCTCTTTTTTGTACGCTTTTCTGAGGATCCAAAACTGAAAGTGTTTGCGCTTTGTCGGCTTTTAAGTCACCGTGCACTATCGCGTCACCCACATAGTGATACGCTTCGCGATATGGAATTTTTTTCTCGACACACAACCACTCTGCGAGATCAGTTGAACAAAGAGAGTGATCCTTGGTTGCGCGATCAAGCGATTCTTTCAAAAACTCGAGTTTTTGAACAAGCTGTGTCGCGATCTTTAACGATTGCTGCGTGACATCAAATGTGTCAAAAAGCAAAGCGTTAAGCTCTTGCAAGTCAAGGTTGTAACCGTAAGGCAAAGCATTCACAATAGAGAAAGCGGCGATAAGCTTACCCACTACTTGCGAGCTTTTGGCGCGTATTATTTCAGGCACAACTGGGTTTCTTTTGTGCGGCATTGCGCTACTAGTCGACACGTGTTCATCGGAAAGCCTTACAAAATTGAACTCCTTTGTGCTCCAGAGTATAAGGTGTTCGCACAGCACAGAAAGATTGCTCATGATCGAGCTTGCAACAAAAATCGCATCCAAAACAAAATCTCTTGTTGCCACCGCGTCTATCGTGTTTTGAAGAACTCCGTCGAACGCAAGAATTTTTGCGATTCTTTTCCTGTCTATCTTAATGGTGGAGCCACAACCCGCCGCCGCACCCATTGGACAAAGATTTACATTTTTTAAGACAAAGAACGTTCTTTCGAGATCTCTTTCAAGCGCGTGCGCGTGAGCTAGCAGAACATGAGCCACAGTTGTGGGTTGTGCCCTCTGTAGGTGTGTGTAATAGGGCATTAAACTGTTTTGCTCGGCTTTTGCTTTTGTCAATAGCGCGCTTATCAGATCACACAGCTCTAGCGCGATATTAGCAAGAGCTCTTCGAGCTTCCATTCTCAGCGCGGTTGCCACTTGGTCGTTTCTGCTTTTTGCCAAATTGAGAAAACCCCCGCTTGGGCCTGCGAGCTCGGAAACAAGCCTTTCTATGGTCACGTGAACGTCTTCGTCGCTCACAGTGATGTCAATTTTTTGTGGGTCCAAACTGAGAAGCGCTTTAAGACACTTTACACCATCGCTTCTTGGAATCGCTCCCTCTCTTAAGAGCGAAAGAGTGTGCGCGATGTTTATCGAGATCACGTGCTCCACAATTCTTTGGTCTGTGTTAGCCGAGCTTGTGAACTTTGCAATTTCTAAAGGCTGGTCTTTTAGCCTTTTTCCTCTTAGTATGCTCATGCGCCATCCACCTTAAGTGTGGACAAAATGGTGGGTAATCCCCAAATTTCGGTAAACCCTTTTGCGAGAGATTGGTCAAAGCTAGACTCTGAAGAATAAGTGGCAAGAGAAAGCTTATAGAGTGAATTCGGAGATTTGCGGGAAACCACACTACAACTACCCTTAAAAAGCTTTAGCTCGACCTCACCTTCTACCGCCTTTTGGGTGGATTCTATGAAAGCGTCCAAATTTTCGCGTAAAGGATCAAACCAAAGTCCTGAGTAAACCAAGCGCGCCCATTCGGCTTCTAAAAACGGCTTTAAACGAAGCTGGTGTGTGTTGAGCGTGAGCTTTTCAAGCTCCCTGTGCGCCTTGATAAGCGCAAGCGCTGCTGGGACTTCGTACACTTCACGTGATTTTATTCCTACGACGCGGTCTTCAACGTGGTCAACCAAGCCAAATCCGTGCTTTCCAGCAAGAGTGTTAAGAAAGCGCACGATTTGCACACCGTCTGTTAAGTCGTTCAGCGCAACTGGAACACCTTGTTTGAATTTGACCGTCACAAAAGCTGGCTCGTCTGGGGTTTCTTCTAAAGGGACAACCCACTCAAGCGCGTCCTTTGGAACCGCTTGTGAAAGGTCTTCGAGCACACCACCCTCTATCGAGCGCCCCCATAAGTTTTGATCAACGCTGTAAACTTTGCTTTTAGGGTTTATGTTCAACCCCTTCTTCTTTGCGTACTCGATTTCGGCATCCCTTGTAAGACCCCAATCCCTTACAGGTGCGTACACTCTTAACTTTGGATCTAACGCTTTGATCGAAACTTCAAACCTTATTTGGTCATTACCCTTTCCAGTACACCCGTGTGCGACCGCGTCCGCTCCTTCTTCCCTTGCGACCTGAACGAGCTTTTTTGCTATGAGCGGACGGGCAAGCGCTGTTGAAAGCGGGTATTCGCCTTGGTAAAGCGCATTCGCCTTTATCGCCTTTTTTACATAATCCTCGTAAAACTCTTTTTTGCAATCAAAACTTACGTGTTTTTGCGCACCAGCGTGGTACGCTCGCTCTTCGATCTCGTTTAAATCTTCTCTTTGTCCCACATCCACAGTGACCGTCACAATCTTTGCGTCGTATTTTTCACTAAGCCATTTTATCATAACGGTAGTGTCGAGTCCACCAGAATATCCCAGAACAATTTTTTGACTCATAAAGATTTAAACATTATTGTGATATTTAAGATATTATTCCAAAATTGTAACAAATAACCAGAAAACAGATAATAATTTTACTTTAAGTCCTTTTTGTAAAAAAACTTTAATTAATCCCGTAATTGTTTTACGCGTGCTGAACTACCTTTTACTCACAAAAAGCAAGGGAATTAACATTGTGCGCGGTGAAGCCCAGTATGTTTGGGACGATTCAGGAAAAAAGTATCTAGATATGAACACCTGTCACGGAGTGGCTTTTTTGGGCCACCGAAACCCCACAATAGTGAACGCGCTCATCTCTCAACTATCGAGTATAGCCACCTTGAGCACTTCGTTTGACACACCAGTGAGAGATGTCATGCTCGAGATGCTTGATCACGTCAAGCCAAAAAACTCGTCTCATGTTTTTCTTTTAAACAGCGGTTCCGAAGCGATAGAAATGTGTATCAAGATTGCGCGAAAGGCAACAAGCAGAAAAAAGCTCATCGCGATTAAAAATGGCTTTCACGGAAGGACTTCTGGCTCACTTTCTCTCACATGGAATCCGCGATATAAGATTCAGTTCGGCGAGCTTCTTACAAATGTGGAGCATATTGACGCAAGCCAATCTTCGCTTTCTGCGATAGACGAACAAACAGCGGCTGTGTTCTTTGAGCCGGTTCAGGGAGAAGGTGGCGTGATACCTCTTGAAAAAGAATTTGTAAAAGCGCTCTCAGAAAAATGCAAGGAAAAGGGCGCGCTACTCGTTGCCGACGAGGTCCAGAGCGGTTTTGGAAGAACTGGAAAAGTGTGGGCGTACGAACACTTTGAAGTTCAACCAGACGTTGTGGTCGCCTCAAAAGCGCTAGGCGGAGGGTTTCCTGTGTCTGCTGTTTTTGCGCCTGAGTGGGTGGCCTCTAAGCTTGAGGAAGGAGACCACGGAAGCACCTTCGGTGGAAATCCGCTTGCGTGTGCAGCCGTCGCCGCCTCATGTGAAGTGCTGATAAAAGACGAGGTTCCGGCGAAGGCGTCAAGAATGGGTGAATTGTTTAAAAAGAGGCTAAACGAAACAATAGCGCAAAACAGAATCGTAAAAAGCGTGCGCGGGCTTGGACTTATGATAGGCGTTGAGCTAAGGACAAATCCCGCAGCCACACTTTCTGATCTACAAGCACAAGGGGTGCTTGCGCTCAAAGCTGGTTTAAGCGTCGTGCGTTTTCTACCACCTTACATGATAAACGAAGATGATATAGAGTGGGCGGTGAACGCGCTTGCAAGACCTCTCAGCAAGCTTGCTCAAACAAGTTGTGCTTAAGCTCTTGGATTGCTACACGCCTTCACACAAAGAAGAAAACGCCAAAGAAACGGTCGAGGGCATAGCAAAAGCTTTGGGCTTAAAATTGACGCAAACTTCGAGCCATTCTTATTATTTCGGAGAGCCAAGTAGCGATATAGCGTTTGTTTCGCACATAGATACGGTAGAAGGTTTTATACCTGTGACTGAAGAGCGCGGTTGGATTTACGGAAGAGGGGCGGTTGACGCAAAGGGTCCTCTTACCTCAATGCTTGTAGCGGCTTCGATTCTTTCAAAAGAGGGTATACCGGTGTGTGTTTTCGCTCTTTCCTGTGAAGAAGAGGACAGTGAAGGCGCACAAGAGTTACTTCAATCGTTAAAGCTAAAGTACGCGATTGTAGGTGAGCCAACTGGAGTGGACAGAGTGGTGATTGAATACAGAGGTTCTGCGAAAATCGTTTTGACGCTAAAGGGAAAGAAAGAACACGCAGCTTCTGCGAGCGAAAACCTTCTACTAAACGCCGCACAAGGAATTCTCAACTTGCCACCTTCAAGCTATGAGCTTTCGCTCACACCAGTTTCGCTAGAGTGTGAAACCGCTTGGAACGTCACACCGAGCGAAATAAAAATACGCATAGGCGCAAGGTTTTCGAAAAACTACACCGGCGACTTTGTGAAACAGGTGCTTGACGCCTTTAACGCCCCAGAAAAACGCGTAACTGTGTTAGAAAAAACACAACCAGTTTTTGTTGAACCAACTAGTATTGTTCCAAGAACGCTTGTTAGAGTGATACAACAACTAGGAAAAAAGCCCGCTTTCGCAAAAAAACACGGGACGAGTGACATGAACCTGCTTGCCCCTATTTGCACGTCGATAGCGGCGTATGGACCCGGAGATCCACGACTTGCTCACACAGACGAAGAAAGAGTGAGTGTGGAAGAGCTTTTGTTTGCGACCAAAGTTTACGCGGCTTTTGCAAAATCGCTTGTAAAGCCTTTATAAACGAGCGCACTTTTTAGAGAATATGTCTTCGCAATCTACAATCGAATCCGTAACAAAACCAAACACAAAAGAAAACAAAGCGCAAAGCGATTCTTTCAGGCGCCTTGTTATGGTTGAGCTTTACACGCTTTTAATAGAACTCATCAGTGGTGTATACATGTTTATCTCTGGTGTGTCTCTCATACCCATGGTCGTTCACTCGGTTTTTGGTGTTGTCGCAGGTGTGATTGGCGTTTTGCTGGTTTTTCGATCGCTCAAGCTAAGCAAAAACACAAGAAACTTTTGTGTGATCGGATTTCTTTTTGTGGTGATCGCAGGCATAGCCGGTGCGCTATTTGTCGCAAGCGGGTATACGGTCGACGCCTACTCTTACTTGATGGCCGCTTCGTTTGTTATTTCTGGGGCGTTTTACTCTTTCACGCTGAGTGCAAGGTGACACGCTTAACTTGAGAAAAGTGGTTTTTGACTCTGACACCGCAAGTGACGACGCAATAGCGATGATTCTAGCCCACAAGAAGTTTGATGTGGTCGGAGTCACAATAGTTGCTGGTAATGTGCGCTTTGAGAACCAAGTGAAGAACGCGCTTTTTACTCTTGAGTATTTTGGATTCGACACACCTGTTTACTTGGGAAGTCGAAGACCTATTCTCGGGCATTGGAGAACTGTTGAGGAGGTCCACGGAGAAAACGGTATGGGAGGATGGGCTTATCCTGAACCAACGCGCAAAGCGGAAGCAGAGTATGCGCCAGACGCGCTTATAAGGCTATCCAAAGAGTACGAAGGAGAGCTGGAAATTCTTGCGGTTTCTCCTTTAACAAACCTCGCGCTCGCTTACCTCAAAGACGAGAACATAACAAAAAGGATCAAAAAAGTTTGGATAATGGGAGGCGCGTTCACACAAGGAAATATGGGGATGAGTTCGGAGTTCAACTTTTGGGTTGATCCAGAAGCAACGCACATCGTGCTACACGCAGGCTTCGACATAACGCTTGTTCCTTGGGAGGTGGCAGTTGAAGCGGCCACGATAACCGACACGGAATGGCACGCTTTGCTTTCAAGAGGAAAAAAAGCTGACCTGTTTTTTGTAAATGCTTGCAAAGTTTTGCACGAATACTCGAAAAGCAAGGGAATGCGCGGTAGCGTTCAACCAGACAGCTTGACTGTTGCAATAGCCGAAGAACGTACCTTAATTCTTGAGGCAAAGCGCGTGTACGTGGACGTGGAAACGTGTGGGCTTTCAAGAGGCGCAATGCTCGTTGACCACTATTTCCTTACGAAAAACCAAGAAAATGTAGAACTGGTTTTTCGCGCGGACGAAAAGAAATTCAAAGCGATGTTTTTCGAAACGCTGGGCGATTTTTCCTAAAGGCTTAAGCTTCTGTGTGCAAATAACAACAAAATGGCGCGCAAAAAGCTCACAGAGTTTTTGCTCGGGCTTGCGCTAAAACAAGAAGTGTTTATCACTGCGATTAACGCGATTGTCGGTTGGATCGTGTACAACCTTCTTATTTCGATTTACGGCTTTAGCTGGTCAAAGGCGGTGATTTTTGGTTTGATCGGATATGTGTTTCAAGTTCTTATGTTTAGGTGGCTCATTTGGTTTATGCGCTCAATTGAAGCCGAAGTTAAAGCGAAAGTTGAGGGGCAAACAAAGCTCACCGATTATTTAGAAAAAGAAAAAAAGTCTTAAGGGTCACATCTTTACGAAGTGTGTGCTGACAAAAACCCTTTCACGCTTACTACCCTCTAACGCGTTTGTGTGGACAAAAGTACTGGTGGGAGTGACGGTTGACGGCTTTTGAACTGCGTTGCGGTTACACTCTTGTTAAATGCGCTCAAGCTCACTACTTTTTAACACCAGAATTCCCGTAAGGGTAAGTGGTGTAGTGTCACTCCTTTCTTTTCCACCATCGGTTGGGGATTGTGTAGCTCGCTGGGTTTGTAAATCACTGTAACTTCAGGGCCTCCAGTAGGGAACTATAACTGATTGTAGCTCGCTGGGTTTGTAAATCACTGATACAGGTATCCGCACAATAGTTGCGGCATGCAGTAAAAAATATTTGTTTTGAACTTTGCCCATCATGAATGGTGAGCTTTGCGGTGATCTTTTCCATGTTAGGGAATATTACCTGTTTATCACGTATCCCTTTGTTTCTTCGCTCACGTTCTTCGCAAGCCAAGCTCTGAGGTTTAGCTGATCTGCTCTGAAAGAGCTTCTTAAATGCCTTTTTATTTGGAAAGCAACAGCCCATTCATACGCCCTTTTGAGTTTTGCCTCAAACATAAAGTGCCAAGTTTTTGTGACTAGCGTGGTTCCTCTGTTTTCTTGAAGCGCATATCTTACAATTGCTGGATTTGCTTTTAAAATGTTCCATCCGATTTTTTCAATCCTAAACTCAATAAACCTTTCAGGGCTTAACACACCAACTCCTTCTAGAGAAAATTTTTTACCAAAAAGCGAGTACATTGCACTAAACCAAATTTTGTTACCGACTTTTGAGGTAATCTTAAAATCCGACCAGTTTGGCTGTGTGCGGTTTTTTTCAAAAACCCAAATATAAAACTCAAAAGCTTCCATTGGAGTGACTTTAAGAATCCCGCTAGAAGTTACATACACTAACACCACTCCTCCAAACTCTAACACTTTTTTCCTCAAGATGTATTTATTGCTTATCATTTTTAATCAGGATAACGCGCTGGTGAGTGTACCACACCAGAGCTTTTTATCCAGAAAGCGTTTCACAAATACTAAGAGCTTTAAGTATGGTGAATTATTTTCCCAAAGCGATTTTTCCTTATTTGGTTACTAGTAACCGAATGATTAACTACTTTTGCTGGGATTGGACGTAAATTTTGTGTATGACAGTTGGCGTTTGGTCCTTTGGGCACGGCTGATCCTGTTTTGTGATGTAATCACCGTTTACAAACCTGCGCTGGTAAACAAAACCACAACTAGGACATCTGCTTTCTGTGATTATGTCGACATCATCTTTTGAGGGTTCAACTCTTACAAAGCTACCGACAAGCGCAAGAACTGTCACCACCAGAATCATTAGTTCTGCGATACCCGGAGTCACCCTAAAAGTGCTACCACCAAAACCACCAAATCCACCCACAAAAAACAGGCTGAAGAATATGAGAAACGTGATCAGAAGGACTATAAACCTTATAAAATCGAACTTATAAGGCAAGCGCTCCACCGCAAATTACTCTTTGTTTCAAACTTATAAGTTTCAGTCTGAAGAGCTTTTATCTTCGCAGTGTAAAAAGGAAGTAATGTTGAGCGAAATTAATTGGGAAGAGTGGTCGAAAGCTTCGTTTGAACGCGCAAAAGCGCTCGACAAGCCTGTTTTCGTTTACCTTTTTGCAAATTGGTCACATTGGTGTCACGTAATGGAAAGAGAGGTGTTTAATGACAAAGAATTGGCTGGTATTTTGAACGATCATTTTGTGTGTGTCAGGGTTGATAGGGATGAGAGGCCAGAAATCGACCGAGTTTTTCAGCTATCGATAGGTGGGGGATGGCCGGTCGTTTGCATACTCACACAAGATAAGCGCGTGCTTTTTGCATCAAACAGCCTTCCGCTTGAGGACAAAGCGGGCGTGGCCGGTCTTAAACCTCTTTTAAAGAGGATTTTAGAGCTATGGACAAAAGACAGACAAAAGCTACTAAACCAAGCGCGCCAACTACCCACCCACTTTCCTTTAAAAAGCGATACAAAACAAGCTAGCAACGTGTTCGAAGACGCCGTGGTCAACCTTCTTTCAAGGTTTGACTGGGATCGAGGGGGAATGGGAGTTAGAAACAAGTTTCCTCAGCCTACGGTTGATTTGCTATTTTTGTGTTACAGCGCAAGAACTGGTGATAGGCTGGGTTTACAAGCTTCTTGCATCACCCTAAACAGAATGTACTACGGCGGGATAATGGATCAAATAGGTGGTGGCTTTCACAGGTACGCCGACCTTGACTGGCTTGTTCCTGGTTTTGAAAAGCTATTGGTGGACAACGCCGAAATCTTAAGGGATTATTTGCTACACTACTCTGTTAGCAAAGACACCGACTTTTTAGATGCGGCAAAGCTCACCGCAGATTATATGGTAACAGAGCTAAAGCTCGAAAAGGGTTTTGCGACAAGCGAAGACTCTGAATCCGATGGCGTTGAGGGCAAGTACTACACTTGGACGCCCAAGGAAGTTGACGAGGCTGTTGGTAAAGACTTGGCAAAGCTTGCAAGAGAAATTTTCGGCATTCACCCAATTTCTGGTATCTCAGCTGATCCGTTTAAACCCGTTGTTCCACAAGAAAAGGGTGTGGTAAACGGCCGAATAGTTTTAAGAAGAACGATGGATCTTGAAGCTTTGTCAAAAAAACTTGGTGTTTCGATCGAAGAAGCGTGGGACGTTTACACAGAAATTAGAAACTCTTTAAAGGAATACAGAGACAAAACGCGCAAAAAACCAAAAAGAGATGAAAACGCTTACACGCACCCAAACGCGCTTGCGGCCGAATCTCTTACGCTTGCCTCAAAACTGCTAGAGTGCGAGTATTCGAATGAATGGCTTTCTTGTGCTTTGACAGTCGTGGATTCCGTAAAAAAAGTTACGCGAAAGCTAACAAGCGGTAAAGACGGTCTTTTAGAAGATTACGCGGCAATGACACTTGCGAATTTGCAGGTGTACGAGGTTACGGGAAACGCGAAATACCTCGACAAAGCGATAGAGCTTTCTTGTGAACTTCTTAGTTTTAAGGGCGAAAATGGCTTTTTCGAATCGCAGGAAAAAGAAAACGTTTTCATCGAGGATTCTCCCAACGAGTCTCCAAATTCGCTTGCGTTTAGAGCGCTTTTTAAGGTAAAAGCGCATGCGCCAGACGCGATTGACTCATTTAAATTCGAATTTCCGTCTGTTTCTAAGCTCAAAGAAGAGTATGTGGCGGGATTGCTTCTTTCTTTAGACACGCTCTTAAACGGCCACTGCACGATCGTTATACTCGACAAAGGAGACGAACTTGCCGAAAATCTACACAAAACTGCTTTAAGAGTTTACCATCCAGCAAAAGCTGTAAAAAGGGTTGTCGAAGGAGAAGAATCTCTGCACTATTTGAAACTCAAAACGAATGCTCAAAGCTCGGTGGCTTATGTAAAAACGGGGCAGGAGTACAAGCTAGCAAAAAGCGTAAAAGCGCTTGAATCTCTCATCAAAAGCGGCCTTGCGCTTTAAAAAACAGGAATCACGTCTTGTTCGCTCACTTCACTCACCTCTTCTCCGCTTATTCCAAGCTCGGGTATCTCAGGCATCTTTACACCGTATTTTCCGACGGCAGCGCCAACACGCAAAACCGCTTCCCTCCACGCTTTCTCCTTTTCTTCAAGCGTGGGAACACCAAGCCCAGCGTCCCTTGCCACAGCCTCTAGTTCGAAATGAATTCGCTCAAAATCCTGAGGTAGTCTCCAAAAGTCCTTAGGGGGTTTGTACGTGATAAGAGAAAGAAAAACGAAACCCGCTCTTATTTGCTTTGTCACAAGCCATTTTCTTTCTTCGCTCATCTTTTCCAAACCGTCCTGCATCAAGATATGAGTAAACGCGTAATGCCTTGTTTCGTCCTTTGCCACATTTCTGAACGCCTCAGGAAAGGGTTCTATCTTCGCATTCTTGCTCATTTCAGTAAAAACGGTTGTTGCAGCGGCTTCGCCCATCATGAAGGATGTAAGGAGAACGTCAAACGGATATTTGTTATAAGCTTCTTTGTACGCGTTCCAGTAGCGCGAACCGTTGTACCAAGTCCATAAAACGTTGCGTCTTACCTTTTCTTCAAAATCGTTTTGCGGTTTAAAGTCAAGCGGAAAACCAGGAAGCAAGCACTGAATCGATCTGCCACATAGCAGATTGTGCCTGCATTCATCGCAGGTGACCATTGTGATCAAAGCTTCGTACGATTTGTTAATGTGCATTTCTTGACCCTTTACTAATGCATACGCGAAAACTGGCGCGGCGTTATCAAAAGTTGAAAGCAAGGCCCACCAGTAGCAAATCGCAAGCTTTTGCTTTCTTTCAAGACCCGACGCTACTTCTTTTAAGCGCTCCCAGTTAAGGCTTTCTTCGTCCCACTGTTCTCTTTTTGACCTCGTGTAAAGCTTCCAAGCCAATGAATCGGTGAAGTCCCACCGAATGGGATAGATGTTTCTTTCTGGAAAAACAGGGTCTGAATCAAAGTTTGTCGACATCAAGAAATTTTTGTTAGCCTATCTTATAATTGTTACTGATATACACTTTGTCTTTTAACAAAAAATTTGCATTGTTATTCAAAGTGATTTACGCACTATGAAAAATTGAAATTTCGTTCAATTTTTGTGTGATTATATCCGCTTTTCAAAAAGGCTTTTAGCTTGGATTTTGGATACCAACTTAAATTGGAAAGGATTTTGGACGTCACGGGAAAGTTTTGTCCTGAGCCAGTACTGAGGGCGATGCAAGCAATGGAAAGCTTAAAGAAGGGAGACCTACTTGTGGTTTTGGCGGACGACCCTGCGGCTGAACGTGACTTGGTCGAGTGGGCAAAAAGAAAGAATTACAAAGTTGTGTCACTTGAAAAAACGGGTAGAACAATTAAGGTGGTAATCGAAAAAGCTCAATAAAGCGCGTGCGATTACTTTAACACCGTGAGATTCGCTCTTGTTCAAATCTATGAAGAAAGATGTTTGGACGCACTACCATATCTCAAAAGCGCGCTTGAAAAAGAAGTCGACGTTGTGCTTTTGCCAGAAAAGTGGACACCGAAAACCGATGAAAACGTTATAAAAAATGGTGAAAGCGCCTTCTTGAAACTTCTTGAAAGGCTGTCCGAAGAATATTCGGCTGTTTTGGTGAGCGGCGCGTTGTACGAGGACTTTTCCAATAAAAAATTTTTGTCTAGCTATGTTTTCCAAGAAGGTAAGCTTGTGGGTGTAGCAAGGAAAATACACCCTTTTATGAACGAAAAGCATGAAGTAGAAGCTGGGGAGGAGCTTTTGCTGTTTGACTACAAAGGTGTCAAACTGGGTTTACTCATTTGCTACGATTTGGATTTTCCTGAAACCGTAAGATTGTTCGCACTAAAAGGGTGTGACATGCTCCTTGTTCCCGCAAAAGTGGTAAAGCAGGCGATAGAGGCGTGGTTGATTTACGTTCAAGCAAGAGTTCTTGAAAACAGACTTCCACTCGCTTACGCAAACGTTTTCCAACCGCCTTTTTTCAACGGAAAAAGTGCGCTCGTTGATATGAAGACAGAAGATTCATCCGTGATAGTGCTTCCTAGAATTCAAATCGCTACTGAAGAAAAAGGCGTGTACATCTTTGAGACTCATGCGGAACAGTTTAGGGAACTGCGCAAAAAAAGGCTGTCTGACCGAAATCTAAAAGTTGACAGGCTTTTCAAGGAATAGGTTGCAAAAAAATTAATTAGTATGCACAGCATATCAAAAATTGAGGTGTGAATGGTCTACGCCATTCACGTTTGATAGGAGATATAATATAGACGGGCTTGTAATGAAAATCGTAACAAATGACGAACTAAAATTTGCGGTAAGAGAGCTCCTAGTGGCGAAAAGACCTCTTGTTACGGTTCCGCTCACTTTGCCAGTAAGTCAGACTTCAAACGAAGAAGCGAAGGTCATGGCGCAACGGAATAAGGGAATCGTGGAAATCAGAGTCAAAGGAAAGGCTTACTACTCAGTTTTGAAAGAAAGAAACGACCTACCCGAAGACGAATTGCTTGTGCCAACAATTCACCCTTTTAAGAACTGCTCTGAAGCGATAGTTTCTGAACCTGTGATCTCACGTTTTATTCTCTAGCGCTAAGCTTATTTTACCAAAACTCGCTACCTCACACATCGGTGTGTTCTTTGGCGGAAAAGACTCTTGAAGGCACGCTGAACGCAGATGGTTACACTTTTACCACGATCAGAGTGATCAAGAATGGCCAAAACTTCGAGTTTCACATACTCGGAAGACAAAACGAATTAGAAAGCGAGAAGCCAAGCCTTCTACAAAAAATAACAAAAAAAGAGGAGAAAACAGAAAGAAAGCAACCTGTGCTAAATGTTCAAGATCAAACTGAACGCTTAAGCGTTTCCTTAGGAGAAGTTAAGTACGAGCTTTCTTTGTACTACTTACGCTTTGACGAGCTTTCTAATGAATATTTAATCGGTGTTCAGGCATTGTGCACGAGCAATCCTGGAGAGCTTGATTCAACACTCTTAAAGAAACTTGAGGATGAGGTGCTCAAATTTGCGTCGAGTTTCGTTTTAAGGCTTGAAAAGCGCTAGCTCGACTTCACTAAGCCTTTGGCGTAATTTTTCGTACACGTCTTTTTTGTGGACACCTGTGTCTGAAACAAAAGCGGCACATCTCGAGTTTGGAACACTTTCAAACAATCGTTTTTTAGTTACACGTGGTAAAGTTTTCCAGCTTAATGTGCACACGTAAAGTGGTTTTTTCAAAAGCGTTGCAAGCTCGGCAAGCGTTTTTGTGCCAAGCTTGTTCACGAAAAAGCGTGGTGTGACGCTATCTGAGCCAACGATCGCGCAATCGCATTTTCGTAAAGCGTGAAAAAGCGCTAAATCGGGTAAAAGCGTTGCGCTAACACCTTTTTGTGAAAGGTGATGGTGCAGGTTTTCACCTTCTCCCCCGGGTTCAGACTTTAAAACGTAAACTCGTTCAAACTTGACTTCGTAAAAAAGCGCCCTTAGTTGCTCGCTATCACTCATCGTCAAAACGCGCGAGTCTTTAAAAAAAGAGCGCGCGTTGTTCAGAAACTCCAACTCGCTTTTTGAGAGCTCAAGAGTCAAGCGGTCCACGATGTGTGTGGCATCTCTTCCTTTGCTCAAAGCTTTGCTCGCAAGCCTTTCCAAATTAACAAGAATGGCCATTTCACTTCTTTTTTTGAAAAGAGAAAAAACGTGTTGTGGGTTTTCACCGCGCTCAAGCGCAAGCTTTGCTAGCCTTAACGCATTTTTTGCGATGTACAACGAGCCGTGTGAGCGATCTTGTAAAACTTCCAAAAGGTTATGGATAACACTCATAATTTGTTCGGAGTTGGAAGGCTTAATGGCACTTTCTTTTTTGCTATTTTTTGGTGTGGTCTTAGCCTTACACCAAGCGCCCCGCACTCTGGACAGCGCGTCATAAGCTTTTTTCCAGTTCTCCACGTTATCACTCGTGACTTGGGAATCCACCTTCTACAAGAAGAACACCAAGCAAACGCAACAAATGGTGAGTAACCAGCTTGTGTTAGAGTGCTTATTCCAACTTTTTTGCTTTTTGCCATATGCAGAAAAATAAACAGCACAATAATATAAGGGGTTTGTTGAAACAACTTTTGTGAAGTGGGAAAGCTTTTTGAAATTGGCAAATGTGTGAACCTTATATTCGCAAGAGTGGCTAAACAGTAGAAAAGTAATGCTAGCACGAAAAATCGCTGAGTATGCGTGCTCTTTGGAGTACAACCACTTAAACGAGGAAGTTGTTCGGGAATTAAAGCGTAGGGTGATAGACACAATAGGCGTGAGCTTTGCGGCGCTTGACGCACAGCCAGTAAGAATTGCGCGCGACTATGCGGCTTTTTCATCGTCACGATATGGCGCCACGGTGTTTGGCTCATTTATGAACTCAAATTTGGAAGATGCGGTTTTTGTAAATGGATGCGCTGCAAGATATCTCGATTTTAATGACACTTATCTCTCTCGTGAGGCAATTCATCCAAGTGACAACATTCCAGCGATACTCGCAGTGGCCGAAGCAGAAGGTGCGTCTGGTCGCGAGTTTTTGCTTGGTTGCGCTGTGGCTTACGAAGTGGCATGCAGACTTGCGGACGCAGCGAGCATAAGAGATAGAGGCTGGGACCATGTGACTTACATCGCGATATCAAGCGCGGTCGGCGCCGCAAAAGTAATGGCACTTGATGTTGAAAAAACCGTTCAAGCGATAAACCTGGCTGCCACACCCAATGTCGCACTCAGACAGACAAGGGCGGGCGAGCTTTCTATGTGGAAGGGTTGTGCAGCCGCTAACGCCGCAAGAAATGGCGTTTTTGCGGCGGTTCTTGCAAAACTCGGAATGACAGGACCATCACCAATTTTTGAAGGAGAAATGGGCTTCTTTAAGCAGGTGTCAGGTGAGTTCGACTTAAACTTTGTAAAAGGCGCACCGAAAGTGCTAGAGACGCTGATCAAGCGTCACCCTGTAGAGTACCACGCAATGAGCGCTGTTGACGCAGCGCTAGCCGTCAAACAAAAAATAGGAGAAAGCAAAATCAAGAGCGTCACAATAGACACGTTCACAGTCGCTTGGAAGATCATCGCAAAAGACCCAGAAAAGTGGGCGCCAAAAACCAAGGAAACGGCGGACCACTCTCTTCCGTTTATAGTTTGCAGGGCGCTCCTTGACGGCTTTGTTTGGCTTGACACGTTTTTGGACTGGAAAATCCTCGACAAAGAAGTGGAAGATTTGCTTAGCCGAACTAAGGTGAGCGTCGACCCTGCTTTTGACTCTCTATATCCTCAGGCCACACCAAACAGGGTTACAGTCGTCACCGAAGACGGAAAAAGCGTGAGTGAAGAAGTGGTGTATCCAGTCGGTCACTACAAGAATCCAATGGCTGACGACGTTTTGGAAGAAAAATACCTTAGACTGGGTGGTCCAAAAGACGCACTTCGAACCCTTTGGGCACTCGACAAAAGAAACGTGAAAGAAATTATTGAGGCGATTCGACCTTGAGCATGAGTTCTCAGCTGAGAAAAGCGATCAAAGAAGAAGGTGTGATCGTCGCGCCAGGCGTTTTTAATCCAATAGTCGCGCTACTTGCAGAAAGAATAGGATTTCGCGCGCTTTATTTTTCTGGGGGTGCGTTTGCAAACTCCTTGGCACTCCCAGACCTAGGCGTGACCACTTTGAGCGAAGTTGTGCGCGCTGCTAGCGAAATCACTTCGGTTATAAACGTGCCACTAATCGTAGACGTAGACACAGGCTTTGGCGAGGCGCTGAACGTAATGCGAACTGTAGAGCTAATGGAGCGCGCAAATGTCGCCGCGATTCACATAGAGGACCAAGTGATGCCCAAAAAATGTGGTCATTTGCCGAACAAGGAAGTAGTTCCTACTGAGGAGATGGTAAAAAAGATTATTGCCGCAAAACAGACGTCAAAGAGTGGAATCGTGGTCATCGCAAGGACAGACGCGCGCGCAGTCGAGGGGCTCGATAGCGCAATCGAAAGAGCGCAAACTTACGTAAAGGCGGGCGCTGACATGATTTTTCCAGAAGCGCTTGAATCAGAAGATGAGTTCAAAGAGTTTGCAAAAAAGGTGCACGCACCTTTGCTTGCGAACATGACAGAGTTCGGAAAGACTCCTTACATCGAAGTGTCGAAATTTGAAGAAATGGGGTATAAGGTTGTGATTTTTCCCATGACCGCTTTTAGGGTTATGCTAAAAGCGGTCGAAGAGGCTCTGAAAGAGTTAAAGCAAAAAGGCACTCAGAAGGGCTTGTTGCACAAAATGCTCACGCGCGAACAAATTTACGAGTTAATATCCTACTACAAATACGAGCAAACAGACAGGCTTTTACACGAGAAAGCGCTTGCTCTACTTAGCGATACACATTAATACCCTTTTATGCATGAAAAACGCGTGTCCACAACGATAAAGGTCCCAAAGGGTTTGTATGGTGTGATAGTCACACAAACGCAGATCGCAAAAAGCAGTGTAGACGGTTCATTGGTGTACAGAGGTTACTCGATAAACGAGCTCGCCGAAAAAGCAAGCTTTGAGGAAGTCGCTTTTCTGATCATGAAGGGGCACTTGCCAAAAAAAAGTGAGCTCGACGAGTTTTCGAAAGCGCTTCAACAAAACAGAGAAATTCCAGAGCCAGTGCTACAGCTTGTGAATCACTTGCCACAGGATTCTCATCCCATGGATGTTTTAAGAACCGCCGTTTCATCTTTGGGCACGCTTGAGTCGACGCTGAGTAATGAACAAAAGCAACTTTCAATCGCTTCAAAGATGCCCTCACTTGCTACGTTGTCCTATCCGCACACAAGAAGTAACGTGAAAAAAGCGGACTACTCCAACTACTCATCGTTCTTTTTGGAGATGTTGAGCTCAAGAAAGCCAGATAGCTTTGAGAGTTGGATTTTTGAAAGAGTTTTGATGCTTTACTTGGAGCACGACCTTAACGCTTCTTCTTTTACGGTGAGGGTTGTGGCATCCACGCAAGCAGACGTTTACGCAGCGATCACTGCAGGTGTGTGCGCGCTTAAAGGCCCGCTACACGGTGGGGCAAATGAGGATGTAGCAAAGGTGCTAAATTCTCTTCCTACGGCAGAGGCCGCAAGGACGTTCGTCAGGGAAACGCTCGCAAAAGGGCTAAAGGTGCCAGGTTTTGGTCATAGAATTTACAAAAAGGTGGACCCAAGAGCCCAAATCTGTAAGACGCTTTTAAAAAGGTTGCTCAACCACAAGGGTCTTACTGAAGAGTTGTACGAAAAGTGCGTCGCTATGGAGGAGGAAATGTGGAACCAAAAAAGGCTTCCTGCGAACTTGGACTTTTACGCCGCGCCGATATTTATGGTGCTAAACATTCCTATACCGCTTTACACACCGATTTTCGCAGCAAGCAGAGTGTTCGGATGGATTGCGCACTATAATGAGCAACTTCTTGACAACAAAATCATAAGGCCTGATGCGGAATACGTTGGTCCTCAGAATCTTAAGTACACGCCGATTGAGGAAAGATGACTGATAGCGAGCCACACACTAAGCTTCCTGAATATTACTCCAACTTGTGAATCGTCAAGGCACAGAGATTAGTGGGCAAACTCTTTTTCCAAAAGAGATTCGATCCCAAACAACGATGCGATTTGCAAACCTTCTCTCCCAAGAAGCTTTAAGCGCTCAACAAACTGCACAATCTCCTCTTTTGAAAACTCGGTGAAAAGTGTTGCACCAGGCACCTTTTTTAGGTTTTGAGAAGCTATTTTTGAACTCGTAAGAAGCAACTCGAAGAAATCTAGTGATGAAAGAAGGTCGTTTTCGTCTTGAACAAGTTTTGTGAGGCGCATCTTGTGTCTTTCCAACTCTAAAAGCGCAAGAGTAAGATTTTCTAAAGCGTATTTGAGCGGTTCGGTTTCTAAATACTTGTTCAACTGCGGGTCGGCGTTAACATCAACTGAACCCTGTGAATCTTCGTACTTTACTTCGATAAAAGATTGAGTTTCGGATTTCGAGTACACAAAGGTGAACTTCTTTTCGCTTTGTTCATGAATGAATGTGGCAACCGTGTTTGTTTTTGACACCTCAGCTGATGAAAGAACATACTGGTCGAGTTTTTCATAACCGGGAACTAATTCGCTCTTTAACCAAGTTTTGCCGAGCCTTACTGCGATCTTTAACCCCTTTTCAAACTTTGAAAACTCCAAAGAGTTTTGAAAGAGGTCGACGTTTTTTGTGTCAAGCAAAAACTCATATTCTATTTTTTCAGCGCACGTATAACGCACACGCGCTTCGTAAGCCCCTCCAACAGCCTTTAGCGTCACCCTTTTGTCCAAAATTGGCAAAGGATCGGAAGAAAGAAAGGTTTCTATGCTTTTTAAAGCCTTTATTCTATACGCTTCAGCTTCCTCTTTTAATTCCTCCTTTTGCTTTTCAAATTTTTGCTCTAAGACGCGTTTCGTCTGAAGTGCCGCTGTGTCAGCAAACTCCTCGATTTTACTAATTAGCTCCCTAAATTCATCGTCCAAATCTTCACCTTTTGAGTAAGAGCGCAGTGTTTCGTCTAGCTCCTTAATCAAAGCGTCTAGTTTTTTTGTTTTCTTTTCAAAAATTTTTGCTCTTTCTTCGGCTTCTTGTGTAAGCTCTTTGCTCTTTTTAGAGTACACGACAGCATCGACCAAATTGAACATCAACTGTTTTACCGTCTTTACCGTATCAAAGTTTGCGCCTAGTCCCTGCGTCATCGCAAACGCTAATTCGAACAAAGCTATAAACCTTAACAAAAAAGAAATATACTGGTAGCCCTTCAAAAAAGATGAAAATGAGCTTAAGAAAAACGGAAAAGGATTTAGATAGCTATGCGGACAGGCTCATCTTGAACATTAAAGCGCTTGTGCTTTTAAAGAGTTCGCAGAGTGAGCTACAAAAAATTGTGGAAAAGAAGCTACTAAACTCTCACGACGATGACGTACGAGAATTTCTCAAGCTTTTGAAAAACAGTGAAAAAGGGAGATCTTTTATCGTTTCGGCACTTGGCGAGATTGTGCTTTCTTGTATTTTGGTGTTTGTGGGCGTTCTTCTTATAATGCCAGTTTTGGTGGATATAAACTCAGTATCTGCGTTTGCTAACTACTTAGAAACCCTTGCAACACTCGCGCTATCAAAACCCGTGCTTTTCCCAGCTTTTCTGTTTTTGGACTTCACGCTTTCACTTGTTTTGATTGCAAGCGCAGCCGCTCTTTTAAGGCGAGTGGCTAGAGAGCTACGACAAGCTGGTTTTGAAGTAGTAGAAGGGTAGCGCGTTGCCCACAAAAAAATCACTCATATTGCTCTCAAAACTATTGGTAACGCTTATTGGATTGGTGTGTTTGGTTTACGGAAGCGCAAGGACTCTACAACTCTCTCTTTTTGCGTTAAAGCAAGGCACATTCGGAGTGGTCGAAGCGTTTTCGCTTTTTAGTGGAATTGTTCTCATATCCTCTGGTGCGCTTCTTACACTTTCAATTCCCACATCCTTAAGAGTCAGGTTCAAAAGAGCACGGCTCAAAGAGAAAACAAATTACGTTTACGGTTTTGGGTCTACTCTTGCAATAGGAATTGGTGCAACGCTAGGTTCACCGCTTTTTGTGCTTATCCCAGAAAACATTGTGCAGTACGAATTCGTGTCGCTAGGCGCGCTCGTGCTTGCTACAGCTCTTTCGGTTTTTATGGCAAAAGTTTACTCGGACATGTACATCACCTCAAAACAAGAGAATCTTGGCGCACTAGGCGGCCCTTCATTCACCAAAGTGGCTTGCGGAACAAGGAGTATGCGCTACTTTGTGTCAAGGGTTTCGATGTGGATTGCCAACACAGCGCTTGCCGCTTATAGCAAGCTTGTGCTCATCATTTTTGAAGTAGAGTTTTTTCCACCGATACTAAGATACTATGGCGTAAATGGCATTTTGGAGCAAAGCGTGGTTTATGGTCTTGCAATTTTGCTGATAGCATGGGCCGTCGTGAGTGCGCTTTACGAAAAGAGGCTACTCAAAGCAATTGGGCGCCTACAAATAGTTTCCACAGCCGCTCTTATTTTGATCCTTGTTTATGAAAGCGTGCTTTTGGGTGACAAAGGCGATTGGAACCTTTCTGGACTTTTTAACATTCATTTACAAACAAACTGGATTTCGTCACTTGTTATTGACACGGGTTATCTCTATATACTGTTTTTCGGATTTCAAGAAATTCAGGCGCTTGAAAGAGACACTCTTGAAAACTCTTCGATACCGCTAATTTCTTGGGTGAAAAAAGGATACAAAATGGAAAAGACAAAGTACTTGGGCGTTTCAATGATCGCGAGCGTCGTGATTGCGGCTATAATCAACATACTGTACGCACTTGCGGTGTACAGCGTTCACCCCGCATTAAACGCGCTTGAAGAGGCGCAAATTCCAGCGCTGTATCTTGCGAAAACGCTTCTAGGAGTGAACCACGAGCTCCTTATGGCCATCGCGTTTCTTCTTGCCACTTTCACCACCTTCGTTCCTTCTTATCTTGCGGCATCACGACATCTTGCGGCCTTGGGCGAGGACGGTTTTCTTCCTCAGACAATCGGTTCATACTCTTGGCTGTTTACACTTATTTGGATTATCCTTCTCGCTTTTGGTCCTCAGGACTTTCTTGTGAATATAACAGATATCATGGTGCTAATAAGCTTAGGATTTATCACGCTATCCGGAATTTGGCTTAGAAAGCACGGCTTTTTTATGCTGGATAGAAGAGATTTGTTACCACTTTTTGTGGGTTTGAGTTGTTTTGTCGCAGGAGGCTCGGTTTTCTTTATAGACCCAAAAGTTACGGTGTTTGGTGCGCTCACAATCATCCTGATGTACTTTGTGTACGACGCGTTCGAATTGGGAACATTTGGTGTTTCTCTTTTTCTTGCGTTTTTAAACGCGCTAACGCTTGTTTCGAGCTTTTCGATACCAAAGGGTGTTTATCCAGCCACACCGTTGGACATTCTTGGTTTCAACGTGTACTACAGCGTTCCTCTTCACTTGACACAACCATTGCTTGCGCTTGCGATCACAGCTCTTCTTGGCAACGCTTTTGTGGACACAGCGCTTTTAAAGACGCAACACAAAAAGCTTTGAGTGTTATGCGAAAAATGGTTTTTGGAAGGACGGACGAAATAGTGCCAGTGATAGGCTTTGGCACTTGGAAAATTGGTGGCGGTTGGTATTCTCCAGACAATTCTCATGACAAGGAAGCGATTGAAGCGATGAGGCTTGCAATTGAGCTAGGCTCCACTTTTGTGGACACAGCTGAAGCGTACGGTGGGGGACACACGGAAGAGCTCGTTGGAAAAGCGCTTTCAAAAGTAGAGAATAGCGAAGTGTTTGTTGCGACAAAGGTTTCACCAGAGCACTTGCACTACGATGATGTGATCAAAAGCTGCAAGGCGAGCTTAAACAGACTTGGAGTAAAACAAATTGACCTTTACCAAGTTCACTGGCCTAATCCCTCAATCCCGATTTCTGAAACAATGCGCGCGTTTGAGTACCTTGTTGATAAGGGTTTTATTAGATACATAGGGGTGAGCAACTTTTCGGTCGAGCTTTTTGAAGAAGCACAGTCGAGTTTACACAAATACGAAATACAATCGAATCAAGTGAGCTACAGCTTTTTTGACAGAAAACCAGAGCGTGATGGTGTGCTCGACTACTGTAAAAGAAACAAAGTCACACTTATAGCGTACAGCCCTTTAGGAAAAGGAAAAGTTTCGTCCGACGACCCATCCCTCAAAAAAGTTGACGAGCTTGCCAAAAAGTACGAAAAGACGCGCGCTCAAATACTTTTAAGCTGGCTTGTTCACAAAGGTAACGTGTTACCGATACCCAAAGCGATAAAACCAGAGCACATCAGAGAAAACTGTGAAGCGGGAGACCTCGTGCTTTCCGAGTCTGACTACTCTTTGCTGGATTAGTCAACTAGCGTTTCGAGCATACTCACCTTTTTTAAATCTGCATCCATTTCGACTTGAACACCAAGCGGTATTGGCTCTCTCCCAAAACCATGACAACAAGGATAGTTCACGAAAGAGGGGTATGGTTTTTGAGAAAAGTGCGACCTTAACACCTGTTCAACACTAGGATTTGATAGCTCTTCACCCTGTGGAAACTCTCCGAGTATCGCACCTTCAATTTCGTTGAGCACGCCCTTAATTTCGAGTGAGGAAAGGAAATTGTCTATTCTCCAAGCTTCTTCTTTGATGTCTTCTAAAAACAAAATTTTTCCAAGTGGTGGCACGCAAAACTCGCTACTTGCGATAAGAGAGAAAAGAATCAAGTTTCCTCCTATTACTCTACCTTTAGCCTTCCCTTCCTTTATGGTGAGCGGAATAGGACCTCCCAGCCAAGCGCCTAGTTCCAAAGCCTCTCCTTTTAGCATTTCAAAAAGCGTGCTCCAATAGTGTTTCGTGAGTTCTGTATCCGAATTTTTGCCAAAGCCAACGGCGACCATAGGTCCCTGAACACTTACAAGTGAAGATCGAGAAAGAAAGGCGTTTTGAATGCTAGTCGTGTCAGAATATCCGACAAATATCTTGGGATTTTTCTTTATAAGATCGTAGTCTATCATTTTCAAAATTCTTAAAGAACCCACACCCCCACGCGCGCAAAACACCGCATCGATTGACGAATCACGAAACGTCCAGTTCAGCTCTTGCGCTCTTTCTTCGTCACTTGCGCTGTGATAGCCTTGCGCCAAACTCTTTCTTAGCGTTTGTCCCAAAACCACTTTGTACCCAAGTTTCTTTAAGTGCTCTAAACCTTGAAAAAGCGAAAATTCTGGATAGTATGGAAAGCTTGAAGGCGCTATCACTCCTATCGTCGCACCTTGCTTGAGTCGAGGAGGCTTTAACAAGGATTCGTGCATGCGCGTTAACCCTTGTACGCTATGACATCGATTTCCACAAGATACTCTTTTTTGGCTAGTGTAGCTTGCACCGTAGTTCTTGCGGGTGGGTTTTCTGGAAAGTACTGTTTGTACACTTCGTTCATTTCGTTAAACGTGGATATGTCAGCGAGATAAACGTTCGCTTTTACAACGTCTTTCAAACTAGCTCCACACTCTTCGAGAATGAGTTTTATGTTTTCCAAAATTGTGCGCGTTTGCTCGGCCACACTTTTTCCTGAAACTTGACCCGTTGCTCTGTCAAGCGCCACTTGTCCTGAGACAAAAACAAATCCGCCAGCCTCTGTCACCACGGAATATGGACCGACAGGCTTTGGAAACTTTTGAGACTGAACAACCTTTTTTGGCATGAAAACCACAATTTGTGTTGGCTTATAAGAATTTTTACTAAATCCTTTCGATCGACGCAAAGGTGTTTCTTCTTGCCTCTGTAAGAACCGTAAACTTTGTGTAGCTATACACGGGAACGATTGTAGACGTGGCTTCAACCCATTCAATCGACCTGATGTTTTGCATTACAAAGTCAAGCGCTTGTCTTTCATAGGAGCCTTGGTTTGGCGGAAGCCCCAAAACGACAAGCGCATCCCATTCTCCTGGAATCAAGTGCACCTCACGAACTTCTGGAATAAACAACAACTTGTCCAAAAGCTTACGCTCATTGCCTTTTTTGATTCTTAAATAAACGAAAGCCCTTATTTCCTTACCGTTCAAATCAGCAGGAAGCACTTCTTGGAGCACGGCGTGATTCAAATTTTTGCCGTAGACCTTTCTACCATAAGGCGTGACCACTACAGGAAAACTGTCAGCATCAGAGATACCGACTTCAGAGAGTCTTTTTAGCAATCCTTCTTTTGTGACGTCTATAATTTCAACTTTGTATCCCCTTTCTTCACAAATGTCCTTGATCATAACTAGCGCGCTCTTTTGGTCATCAGGAACTACGTAATCGTACTGCACGACCTTTTTTACTGTGTCCACAGTGGCGGGGACGCCCATTCCGGCGGGAGTTTTCTCATGAACTTCGGTGACACCGATGGGTATCCTTTCACTTTTCACGTACACTTTTACAGCGTCTACCATTTTTTTACACTTCTTTTTGTAAGGCTAAGTTTAAAAAGTTTGTGTGGTTTGGATGAGCTATTTTACCTGAAGACTGAGCTTCTTGAATAAATGAACGCTTCTCTTTAAGTGGAGACTGAGCGACCACACCATTTTAAAACGTTCAAAAACTCGATTGCAAATTCACAAAAAGTTTCGCGCTTGATGTCAGATAAGCTCACTCACGCGTAATCCGCACCCTGTACACGCCCACTTATTCGCAAGACGAAAGCCGCATCTTTAATGGTTTTTGCATAGCTTCCAAACAAAAACCATTAAGGTACAGGAAGTGGATCAAAACTCATCGCTTATCCGCGATTCAAAAAATTCTTTGCGCGCCTTTAAGGAGCCATAAGTAGGGTGGCTTGTGCTTATTTTCGTATTTTATAACAGTGATGTCAAATAGAAGAGAGTTTTCATATCCTATTTTTTTCTCAATTATTTGGTAAGCCATTATTTTGGCTTGAGTTACATTGCAATTTGTGCACACTAAAATTACGTCAATATCGCTACTTCCTGTGAGTCGTCCTGTAAGCACGGAGCCGTAGACATACATTTCTTCAAAGTGCTCTTTAAGCTCAGTCTTAATCGTATCTACAAGGGAACGCCATGCCTTAAGGGTTTTTAGTGTTCTCAAAGGCTCCAAATCTTTTTCACAAGCTCAATAACGGCCCTTGCTGTTTTAAGTGTTATTTCGGCCCTTTCTTGGTCAAGCGGTAATTCGCCGTATTGGCCAATACGTCTTGCGTCTTCTAATATAATTAATTCATTCTTGTGTTTGGTCGCAAACACTTTAACGTCTTGCAAATCGGTAATTCTTGAGATTTCTCCGAGAAGTTTTCGTATCTCATGAGTTCTAGGGGGTTCATAACCCAGCTTTACGATAAACGCTTTAAGCGCAAGTTGTGCCGCTATTTCAGCATTTACCGCGCACACATCGACATGCCCCTTACTAAAAGCGTGTTCCGCTTCTTCAAGATATCCAAGAGACCTGTTTAATAACAATTCGGCGTAATCAAAACTCATTACATAGTTAATAGGTGATAAGCCTTAAAGATTCTCGTTTTTTGTGTTAAAAATCATGCATGAATAGCCCCAAGAAGTCTATAGTGCGAAGTGCGGTTTTGTTTTTAGAACTTGTCCGATCTTTAAGAATTCAAACTTTTTGGCCCCTTGGTGAACACAGTTTTGAAGCTTGGATTAGAGTTTTGCGCTACCACGCTTTATAGATGATCACTATGACGAAATCGTTGTGTAGTGGCAGATACTTAATGGGTCACAGCTTGCACAAAACCAATCTAGCTTGGGATCTCACACGTAGTACGAATGCACGCATGTTTCTTCGCTGAGTATCTAGAAAACAGCAATAACCGAATGCTTGTATGGCTATAATTCGAAGTCTTGTTTATGCTCGGCTTTAAGACCAGAGTAAAGGTTTGAAGAGACTTGAAATGTGAGGCACCCCCTCTTAAAAGAGGGAGCTTCCTGCTTCAGCGACCGCGCTCGATCCCCGCTACAGGGTTACGCAGGCCTCCACAGGTGTCCCCGAGCTACGCGGTGTGAGCGTTTTTGCGTGAAAGCTTTCGCAATCCCGAGGGGCGAGGTTTTGGAAAGTTTATAAGGCTTGAAAAGCGCTGATCAAATCACACTTTGAGTTCAAACTTTTTAGCGTTTGAATTAAAGTGATGAGTTTACACCTCTGATTAATTCCGTGGTGTCCACCACTTGGCTTATTCGGACAGAATCGAAAATTTTACAAAATCTAGAAAGATTTAATGCAGAGTCGTTCTAAGCACTTACCTCCGCTGTGGCGAGGGTTCCCCGAGGTCTTGGGGGTTACACTTTTTGAGGGTGCTACAGAACTAGTTTAAAAACTTTATCCCAGCTAAAAGGGCGAAGTTTGTCGTTTGTATCACTTACATTTTTGCTTGAATTTCTAGCGCTTAATCCGATAATGAACCATTGCGACTTAGTTCAGAAAGCGTTTTTTCCCGCGTTAAAATACTCAAATGTGTTTTACAGCGCAAGTTGCCACTTTATAGCATCAACACCCAAAAAAAGAGCTATGCATCAATTCAACGAGGAAGGTTGCTAATTAGCTCAAGATATCGTTCTGGGTCTAGTTCAAGCACTTTTGCGTTGTCCACGTTTATCAGCATCACACCGTGTAGTCTTGCCGATTTCAGCTCCTCTAGCTCAATAGGTGGGTTTTTATAGTACTTGTCACAGAGCTCTTTAACCCTGAGTATTTCTTCTTCGGTTCGCTCATTAGGGGTCTTTATGAGTAATGGATCTATTTGAAAGTAGCTATCGATTGGAGTTGCGATCACAAACTTGTTTGCGAACTTGCTATAGCGCGCAACCTTACTAATTATTCTCACGTAAGTGTAGCTTAGTGGATCGAGTGCGTGTTCAGGTGGAACATACCCGGTTTCAACTTCGACTATCAAGCTGCCATCTCCCTTTTCCGCGTAAACGTCGCACACAAGAGAACCCAAGTCGTGCTCAACATCGACTTCGAAACCCTTGCCTAACAACTCCGAAGCGACGACAACTTCCATCACGCTGTGATTTATCTTGACAAGCGAAAGCCTGTGTAGCTCTTTGAGTTTTCGTGCGACCTTTCTTAATTTGTTTTCAAACGTCTCCTCTCTTTTTTTGAAGAGAATCCTTTCTACTATAGCGTCGATATCTTCGTCAAATTTTTCGCTCAAAGCATACTGATTTCAACCAACCCTGATTAAGGGTTTTTCATCGCTTTGCGCTGAGCGTTTACCCTTTTCCACTTTCCTTCCCAAACGCAAAACTCAAACACAGGACAAACCGAGCACTTTGGGTTGTTTTTGTGACAAATTTCTCTACCAAAAACTACAAGCAAGTCGTTCACTCTAGCCCTTAAGCTAAGGGGCGTGGCTTGTTCTATCGCACGCTTTACCTCTTCGTAACGCGCACGCTCAGGGGCCACACCCAAACGCTTTGCCACGGTTTCAACGTGGGTGTCGACCGCAACAGTCGGTTTGCCAAATCCATAGCTAAGCACAATATCCGCACACTTCGGACCAATGCCGGGTATTCGCATCAGCGCTTTTCGGCTTTTTGGAACTCTTCCTTTGAACTTTTCGATGATGAAACTTGCCGCTTCTTTTATTCTTTTTGCCTTTGTTTTGTAGTAATTCACAGGTTTAATGAGCGCCTGTATTCTTGACAAATCAGCTTGCGCAAGCGAGCGCGCATCCGCAAATTCTCTAAAGAGCGCTTCGTACGCCTTGTCTGTGTTTTCGTCTTTTGTTCTTGCAGAAAGAATACATCCGATCAAAACTCGAAATGGGTCTTCTTTTATGTGTGCGGGCAAATCGCGACTAAACCTTTCTTCTAAAATTTTTAACACTTTGGAAAACTGTGTCACGAATTTTTTAGTACAAAGTGAACCTAAAACGTTTTGCTAAACGTTGATATGAAGATATATCGAAGCAACGATGCCGAGCGCGTGTGTCGCTAGTGCCGCTCCTATACCAAGCGCGAGCATCTCAAGGCTTTTTTTCCAAGGTTTGACGTCGCTACTCACGCCCACGAGAAAGCCAACTGTGAGTAGCGCGATCGCTGACAAGGTGTACGAAAGAATGAGACCTGTGAGACCACCCAAACCCGCAAGATACGGCAAAACAGGAGGGATAAAACCAAGGATGTACGAAAAAGCGGTTGTCATCGCGCTTCTTTTTGCGGAAACCTTGATCGGAGGACACACGAACTCCTTGATTTTCGTGTCATCTTTTACTATTTCTTGAGCCGCTACCTCCGCGGTCGACTCGCTCAAACCCTTTTCGACCAAAGCTTTCTTGACCACTTGGAAAACACTCGTTCTATCTAATTCAAGCTGCTCTTCAACCTTTTTTCCTTCTGAACGCGAAATTTCTTCCTCCGACTTCGTGGAAAGGTATGCGCCAACGCTCATCGAAAGAGTTCCTGAAGCACCAACGATCAACCCGCCAGCTGCAACAAGAATTGGGTTCACAAAAACGCTCGCAAAACCAGAAACTGCGGCAAGAACTTCAACAAGCCCGTCGCTCACACCGTAAATCGTGTCTCTGACGTTTGAAAAACCAAATTCCTCTTCCGTAAGAAGTCTTTCGTGAATCACTTCGTCTTTTAGCACTTGCTCGAGCTCAGCCTTTTCCTCTTCTGAAAGGCTGTTCATCGAAAGGTACTCCTTATAACGTCGTATTACAGTCTGTTCGGTGGACTCAAGAAGCTTTACCGTCAAAGAGATTCCAAAAAGCGTCCTGAATAGCTTATACAGTTTGGCACCAATCCTCTGCTTGTATCCTATTTTAGGAAGAGAAATTCCTCGGCTTATCGCAAGCTTTTTCCAAAATTCGGCGTGTCTTTCTTCGGCTTGAGCCAAGTTCTTTAAAACTTCGACAAGTTTTCCGTCTTTTTCTGATTTCAAAAGTTCTTCATACACAAGCTTGTTAAAAACTTCATCCGTGTAATTTTTTGAAATGTCAATCATGACTCAAACCCTCCAAAATTGTATTTAAGAATTATTGGGCTGACTGACAACCGCTTTTTCACTTGTTTGCACCCTTTCTACAATTAGCGTAAGCCCTTCTATTCCTTTTACTACAACTTTTTCGCCAACAGGAATATCACCAGACATGCTTTTTGCGCGCCACACAACACCTTCAATCCTGACTTCACCCACTGGTGAAACGGGTGAGACAACCTGTCCCATCTTACCAATGAGCGACTCAGGACCTGTGAGCTTTCTCTTTGCTCTAAGAGGACCGACGATCCACCTAACATAAAGACCGGCGACCACTCCTATAGCCACAACCCCTGAGAGCACAACTTCTGAAGTAAAGTTTATCGGACTTGGACCGACGATGTTCAACCCTTGTGTAAGAAGAAGAATGCCCAAAACTCCTAGAGCAACACCGCCCATCATCGCAAGTCCGTGACCAAGCTTAAGCTCAAGCACAATAAGAACAGCGGCTACGATTAGAAGCAAAAAGCCCAAGTCTATCGCTTGTATCACCTCAAGTCCGACAAGACCTGCGACGATCGCGATAACACCCGCAATTGTAAGTAGAATGGTCGGGTGATACAGGTCGAGAACGATCGCAAGCTCACCCAATAAAATGAGAATACCGTCGATCACGCTGTTACTCAGCGCGCTCAAAAACTGCTCATAAAAGTTTTCGGAAACCGTGACGATGGGAGAACCAGAAAGGTTGAGCTCCGACAACGCTTCGGGTAAACTGTTCGCTATGCCATTAATCAGGTGATATTCATACGCCTGTTGCGCGGTATAAGCCACGTCTGCGTAAACCATTTGGTACGCCGCTGTGGTGTTTCTGTTCCATTTTGCGGCCAAGGCGACCATGAGTTTGAGCATCGCGCTTTCTGTGTGGTTTTGTTCAAGAGGGGTACCGCCAACCACAATCGGTGTTGAAGGCCCTATTTCTGAACCATCACCCATTAGAATTTTGTTGGTCGCCATGGCGATGTAGCTACCAGCTGAAGGAGCAAGCGAGTTTGGCGGAACATAAGTGTAAACAGGAATTCCAGAGTTGTTCGCAAGTTGAATTGTGTGAATGATGTTTAGCATGTCGCTCAAGTATCCACCTGGCGTGTTCATTTGTATCACTATTGCCCTCGCTCCTTCGCTTTGAGCTAAAGCCAAAACGCGACCAAAAAAGTTGGACGCGCCAGCGTCGACCGGCGCGCTAAACTGAGCTATGATCACAGGGGCTGTTTGCTGTGCGCTCACTTGTAAAGAAAGCAGAATTCCGAGTAAAGCAAGCGTTACAAAAACCGTCTGAAACACGTAGAAACCAGTTACCTTTCTCTTTTTGTGCATCTTGATATTTAAGCCCTCTTTACTTAAAAGGATGACGAGTGGTTAAATACAATTGTAAGCTTTATTTTGGTTTTTGAGTTTTGAGTGATGTGAGCGATCAAAAGTTTGAGTATATAATAATCGGAGGAGGTCTTGCAGGCGGAAATGCGGCGCTTGAAATCAGAAACAGAAACAAAGAAAAGAGTGTTCTTCTTATCACCTCGGAAAGGGAGTATCCGTATGACAGAGTTCCGCTCTCCAAAGAATACTTAAGAGGCACCTTGAGCAAAGACAAGCTCTTTCTAAAGAGCGCTAAGTTTTACGAAGAAAACTCGATAAAAGTGATACTCGGAAAAAGCGCCACCCGTATAAACCCACGAGAAAGAAGCGTCACACTACAGGATGGCTCAGTTTATCGCTTCGAAAAGCTACTTATAGCAACAGGGGGTAGCGTAAAGCGGCTTAACATTGAGGGCTCTGAGCTAAGCGGTGTTCACTACTTAAGAACGATTGAAGACTGTGACAAAATAAAAGAACAAGCTTCTCGTTCAAAAAGAGTAGTGGTGATCGGAGGTGGCTTTATAGGCTGTGAGGTTGCGTCGTCACTTTCGTCAATTGGTCTTGAAACTTGGATTGTAGAGATCGCACCCTATCTTTTACCTATGGCGATAGATCAAGAAACTGGCGTTTGGCTCAAAAATTACTACGAAAGAAAGGGCGTTTACGTGCTCACTTCGACTGGCGTTAAACGCTTTTTGGGAGAAGAAGGGCGAGTAAAGGCGGTTGAAACCACAACAGGCGACGTTTTGAAAACCGATTTTGTAGTGGTAGGGGTTGGAATTTATCCTAACACGCAGCTTGCGCAAGACGCGGGTTTAAAGGTCGACCGTGGAATCGTAGTGAACGAATATCTCGAAACAACCGAAGAAGGAATTTACGCCGCCGGTGACGTCGCAAGGTTTTACAGCCCAATCTTTTCAAGACACCTACGCGTGGAGCACTACGACGTGGCGGTAAAACAGGGAAGGATTGCAGCCGCGAATATGACGGGTGAGCGAAGAGCGTTTGACGTTTTGCCCTACTTTTACTCATATCAGTTTGAATTAAAGATTCACGCGTACGGAGACTTAACGAGCAAAACCTCGATCGTAAGGAGAGGCGCTCTTGATGAAAAATCCGGTTTCTTTCAGTTTTTCTTTAATGGTGATGTTTTAGACGGAGTGCTCAGCGTAAACAAGAAGTGGGACGAAATAAAACTTGCGCGTGAATTGGTTTTACGCAGGGCGAAATTCGAAAATCCTAGCGAGCTTTCTAACGAGTCAAAAAGTCTTAGCGAATACTTATGACACCTTTTCAAAAATCTGCTTAAGCCCTTCTTTATAACTTGGGTATTTTAGCTCAAAACCGAGTTTTTTGAGCTTTTCATTGGAAACCGCTTGAGATATCGAAAAAGCGGGTGCGACGAGTTTGTATCCAGCGCCCAAAAAGGGTTTTAGCACCAAAAGCGGAATATAAAGCGGTTTTGGCGCACCAAAAAGCTCGCACGCGTGTTCTATGAATTTTTTAAAGACAACAGGTTCGTCGTCAACGACGTTGTAAACTTCACCAGTTGAAGGATTTGTAAGAAAGTGAACAAGTGCGCTAGCAGCGTCTTCGATGTGAATTAAGCTTGTGGTAAAGCGCGCATTTCCTGGCACAAACACCCTTTTCCTTTTTGCGATCCTTTCAAAAAATAGCTCTTTCCAAATTCCGCCCCAACCGTATACGGAGCCCATGCGCGCAATTGTGTAGTCGATATCAAACTTGTTTCCGTATTCGGTCACAACAGCCTCCCATTTTAAAACAGTTTGACCAAACCAAGTTGAATCGTCAATCGGGTCCTTCTCAGTGTTTAACGGAAGAGAAATTTCGCCTTTGTACACTTGTTCCCTTTTGTAAACGAGAGCGCCGCTTAAGCACACAAAAAGAGGCTTACTTGGCATTTCCTTTATACACTCTAGCACGTTTCTTGTTCCTTCAACTCTAGAAGACTGCATGAGAGCCAGGTAGTCCTCTCCAATCCTTCCTTTGGGATACCTTTCGCCAACCGCAAAAAGAATCGCTTCTGGTTTGCACTCGTTGATCGCTTTCTCTACGCTCACTTTATCCAAAACGTTGGCCACAAAAGTCTTTACTGGAACATCCAGTTTTTGTGACCTTGCTACTCCAAACACTTCTTCACCTCTTTCTTTAAGTAGCTCTACCACTTTGCCACCTATGAAGCCCGTGACGCCGAAAACTAGTATACGCACGTTTTGACAAGCGCACAGGTGCTTATATTTTCAGCGAAGGCGTGTTTTCTAGACTTCGATAAACCTTTAAAATCACAAAGTTAGCAAATGCTAATGCTTAAAGAAAAATGGTTGAGTACAAGTGCCAAATCTGTTCCGACATACGCAATCACCGAAATCGCGAGATTCGCAAGAAAGTACGAAGAAAAAGGTTTAATTTACTTGAACATAGGCGAACCAGATTTTGACACACCAGAAAACATAAAAGAAGCGGCGATAAGGGCGATCAAAGAAGGAAAAACTCACTACACAACGGATATAGGAATAGCCGAACTAAGAGAAGCGATATCACAAAAGCTAAGGAGGGTGAATTCTGTAGATTATTCGCCAGAAGACATCACAGTCGTGAGTGGTTCACAAGAAGGAATAGCCGTGCTTTCACAGACGATCCTTGATCCAGGAGACGAAGTGATTATGAGCGATCCTTACTACCCTTCGTACTACCAAAACGTGCTTTTGAGAGGTGCCAAACCCGTTTTTGTTAAATTATCGCCAGAAAATGGCTTTGAGATGAAGGCAGAAGAAATCAGAAAGCTCGTCACACCAAAAACCAAGGCGATAATCATTGTCAGCCCGAACAACCCAACTGGTGGTGTCCAATCGCATGAAGAGCTAAAGCAAATAGCAGAGATTGCAAATGAACACGATTTGCTCGTGATATCAGACGAAATTTACGAGTATATAGTGTACGAAGATGCTAAACACTACTCGATCGCGTCTTTACCAGGAATGAATGAAAGGACAATCTTACAAAACGGCTTTAGCAAAGCTTATGCGATGACAGGTTGGAGAATTGGGTATGTAGCAACACCACCTAGCATCACACCAAAGTTTCAGGAAATACACAGGGCGAGTGTTATTTGTCCTCCGAGTATAAGTCAATACGCCGCGCTTGAAGCGCTCAAAGGTCCACAGGATTTTGTAAAACGCATGGTGGACGAGTTCAAAAAAAGAAGGGAGTTTGTGGTAAAGAGAATTCGTGAAATGAGTGAAGTAAAAGTGAGTGAACCAAAGGGCGCGTTTTACGTCTTTCCAGATTTTGGGTACTACACTTGCGACGATGAAAAGTTCGCAAAAGAGCTTATTAGAGAAGCGGGTGTTGTCACGGTTCACGGATCGGCTTTTGGGCCTTCTGGGAAGGCTCATATCAGAATTAGCTTTGCGGCTTCCATGGAAAAGCTTGAGGAAGGATTGAATCGAATTGACGCGTATTTGAGAACACTCAAAGCTAACCACTAGCTCAAACAATCCGAAACGCTATTATAGCTACGGCAGATTGGGCTATTTGGTGGGATTTTTGAAATTCACGGTGACAGGTGTGTATTCGTCTGCAATTTCCAAAATGCTGTTAGAAAACGGCCATGAACCTACTAGACTGTCCAACACGCTCGTTCAGCGGCTTGGAATAGCCGCAAGAAACGACGAACCAGACGTAGTAATAAAAGACATGTCGAGATGGCAAGGTGTTGTGCTAATAGGCGACGGCGCAAAAGTTTTGGCTGACGAAATAACTGACAAAGTCAAACAAAGCGCGATGTTTTACCTTCCCAAGGTTTACGGCGCGATTTACAAAGCGAGAATACTGGAGAAAGTGAGAAATGGGTTTATTGTGGACTTGGATGGTAGAAAGGGTTTACTTAAGACGAAACTCTATGAAACAGAAATTATGGCGGTGCAGGTCACAGGCTATGCGCGTAGCGTTTCAAAGCTTCTTGTAACGGACACTTTGAGAGTAAGGGCTGGTGGAAGTGAGGCGATAAGGTTAAGCAGAGGAAGGATGAGCCAACCAGATTTACCCGCAGGCTGGAAGTGGAAAAAGAACGGAAGCGAAGAAGATCGAAAGGCTGTTTCAGAAAAGGCTAGAGATGTGGAAGAGATGGTCAGCTCACCCGAAGTGCCTGAAGGCAGGTGTATCGCACAAGGTGTTGACTATGTCGAGCTTGTGTTTGGGTATGATGCAAAAAAAGTTTTGGATGAATGGCGAAGAAAGCTTGTTCCCACAATGAATGGCCATCACTATTTAAAGTCACTTGGTCCTGAGTACTCGGCTTTTGTAGAATTTGCTGAAAGGGTTCAGCCGTTTGTTGGCGAACAATTTGAACAAATTGTGAAAGACACTTTGGTTAAGGGCGTTTACCCAAGAAGCACCGAGGAAATAAAGATATTTCATATGAAACCAAATGGGGTTGACGTTGAACAGTCACCCGCTTATGTGTTACACAGTGATGAGAAAACGATCATCACGAAAAGGAGAATACGATCAAGTGGAAAGTACGACGGTTTAAACGCCGAAAAATCACCGGGCGATTACGCGATAACCGAGTTTAGAATTGACGAATGGTTCGAAAAAACCACGTACTACAGAAGAGACGGCTCTGAGATCGGCGTGTACGCAAACATTTCAACGCCGCCAGAAGTTTCTAAAACGTTCATTAGATATATCGACCTTTATATAGATGTTGTAAGAAGTGGGGAAAATGTTTCGATAATAGACCAAGATGAGTTGGAAAGAGCCTACAAAAACGGACATATCAACGAGTATCTTTATCAAAAGGCGATTGAAGTGGCGCAAAAGGTTGCTGAAGAGCTCAAAACGAAAAAACTTTGATAATACGCTTATTAATGAGTTTGACAAATAGCTTGCGAAGTTGATTCGAAGTGACGGCGGAAAAATTCGACGTGATAGTGGTCGGAGCTGGGCCAGCTGGCTCAGCAGCGGCGCTTACGATGGCGAAAGAAGGCGTTGACGTCGCCTTAATAGAAAGAGGGGAGACGCCTGGCGCAAAGAATGTTTTTGGTGGTGTGGTTTATCAGTGGCCTCTTGAAGAGCTAGTGCCAAACTTCTGGGAAAAAGCGCCCATAGAAAGAAGAGTGGTGGACCACAGACTTGTGATAATGAGTAAAGAGTCAAGCTTTACGATATCTTACCGGGACGACTACTTTGCCCAAAATGCGTGTGGGGGTTTTACTGCACTAAGAACAAAGTTCGATCCGTGGCTTGCACAAAAAGCCGAAGAAGCGGGTGCGCTCCTCATCACCGGAATGGCTGTGGACGACGTTATCATAGAAAACGGGCGGGTTGTTGGCGTTACAACTGGTAAGGGAAGAGAAAATGAGCTTTACGCTTCAGCGATTGTGGCGGCTGACGGCGTGCTTTCAACCGTGCTCAAAAAAGCGGGAATTAGAGGACCACCCGCGCCTCACGAGGTTGCACTCGGAGTAAAGGAAATAATAGAATTGCCTTCAGAAACAATAGAGGCGCGCTTCAATCTCAAAAAAGGAGTGGGAGCTAGACTTGACTACTTGGGTTATGTCACATCGGGTAGAGCGGGTGGAGGATTCGTTTACACGAATTCAAACAGCCTTAGCGTGGGCGTTGCAATACTTCTTAGTGACCTTATTGAGCTCAAAATCAAACCTTACGAGCTACTTGACTGGTTCAAGTCGCATCCCGCGGTTTCTCCTTTGATCGAAGGCGGAAAGGTGAAAGAGTACCAAGCGCACCTCATACCAGAAGGTGGAATCGACTCAATTCCTCCGCTTGTGAGCAAAGGCGTTTTGGCAGTCGGAGACGCTGCGATGCTTTGCCTATATCCTGAAGGAACAAACATGGCAATGGCGTCTGGTATGCTAGCTGGACGGGCGCTAGCAAGAGCTAAAAAGCTCAACGATTTCTCTGATTCTTCGCTTTTTGAATACCAAAGGCTTATGGAAAGTAGCTATGTCGTGCGTGAACACAAAAGGAAAAAAAGATACAACGAAGTTTTAAGAGAGAGCCAAAGGTTTTTCAACGAATATCCAGAGATGATAACTCAAATTATGAGAGAGCTACTCGTTGTCGACGGTTTGGAAAAGTCGGTCAAACACCAAAGGGCGCGTGAGACAATAAGAGACAAAGTAGGTTATTTAAGACTCTTAAAAGACTTTTACTCAGAAGTGTGGTCGGTCCTACCTTGGTAAAGTCAATTAGCAGAAAGATTGATGAAAGAATATTTGTGAACAGGTACAACATACACAAAGAAAGTCACCTTCATGTTGACCAGTCGATGTGCGAAAAGTGCGAGCACAAGCCTTGCACATATTCGTGTCCTGTGGACAACTATGTTTGGGACGAAGAAACAAAAAGACTAACAGTTTACTATGAAGGATGCGTTGAGTGCGGCGCATGCGTAGTGGTTTGCCCCTACCACAAAATCACGCTTGAATATCCTCCTCTAGGTAGGGGAATAAACTACAGGTTTGGATAAGAGGTGAAATCGTTTGTTTAATGTTGTAGTTCCAATAAAGCAGGTGCCAGACGTCACCGAGTTAAGGCTGGACCCAGTCACCCACGCGCTCATTCGTGAAGGGGTTCCGAGTATTCTAAACCCTTACGATCGGTACGCGATGGAGGCGGCTTTGCGCGTCAAAGAGAGTTTCGGTGGCAAAATAACCGCTATAACAATGGGACCGCTACAGGCAAAAAAAGCGCTACAAGAATGCTTGGCACTAGGCGCAGATGAGGCGGTTATACTTTCCGATAGAGCTTTCGCCGCAGCAGACACCTGGGCCACTGCGTACACTCTTTCCGTTTATATAAGAAACATCCCGTTTGATTTCATATTCACGGGTCTTAAAGCGATAGACGGCGAAACTGGGCAGGTTGGGCCACAACTAGCCGAGTTTTTGGGAATACCACACATAACGTACGCGCGAAAAATAGACATCGATCCTGATAAAAAGAAAGTCACGGTAGAAAGACAACTTGAAAACGGCTACGACGTTTGGGAAGCTCCTTATCCCATTCTCATTACGGTCGCACGCGAATTCGGCGAACCAAGAGCGCCAACGCTACAAGGATACGTCAGGGCAAAGAAAACGCCCATCAAAGTAGTGAGCGCCACAGACCTCGAAAGGATGGGTGGAAACCCGAAATTCTTCGGATTAAAGGGTTCACCAACTTTTATTCCAAAAGTTCACCCTCCTCCAGCAAGACCTCCTGGCACTATTTGGGAGGGAGATCCAAAAGAAGCGGTTTCAAAACTCGTTCAGGCTTTGCTTGAAAAGGGGTTGATATAGGTGTCTACACAATCTAGCTTTGCAGTCGTGACAGATCCTGAAATCCTTAAAAAGATATCGCAATACAAAGGAATCTGGGTTTACGCTGAGGTTGACGACAACACGCTGACAAGCGTAAGTCTTGAGCTTCTTGCCGCAGCGCGTTACTTGTCAAACAAAACAAAAGAAGATGTGAGCGCGGTTCTTCTGGGATACGGTGTAGAGAGATTTGCAAAAGAGCTTATCGCACACGGCGCCGACAGAGTTTATTTAGTGGAGCATCCTTTACTTTCAAGCTATACAAGCGACGCTTATTCCGAAGCACTTGCACAGCTTGTTTTAAGTAAAAAGCCGTCTATCTTTCTTTTTGGCGCAAATCGAAATGCAAGAGACCTTGCGTCACGTGTTGCGGTGAAAGTTGAAACTGGACTTGCTGCCGATTGTATAAAACTTGAAATTAACGAAAGAGGACAATTGGAGCAAATAAGACCCGATTTTGGAGGTAAAGAGCTGTCTGTGGTTCTTACACCACGAACAAGACCACAAATGACAACCATTAGACCAGGCTCCTACAAGGCGCTCCCACCAGACCCTTCAAGGCAAGGTGTCGTCGAAAGGTTTCAAGTTGAGCTCAAACCCGAAAAGCTCAAAATAAAAGTGCTAAAAAGCGTAAGAGAAAAACTAGATCCGAAGGAAGACCTCGAAAAAGCAAAGGTGATTGTCGCAGGTGGTATGGGCCTAAAAAACAAAGAAAACTTTAAGCTTCTATACGAGCTTGCCTCACTTTTTGAAGGAGGTGCGGTTGCTGGTACAAGGTCTGTTTGTGAAAAGGGCTGGTTACCCCATCACCTCCAGGTTGGCCAGAGTGGAAAAACTGTTTCGCCCACGCTGTATTTCGCGATTGGTCTATCGGGTGCGATTCAGCATCTAGTTGGAATGCAGAACTCCGAAGTGATAGTGGCGATAAACATAGACAAAGAAGCTCCTATCTTTCAAGTGTGCACATACGGAATTGTGGGCGACCTTTTTGAAGTGGTGCCAATGCTTATTGAAGAAATAAAAAGAGTTAAAGCGCAAAAATCCACTCAAAAGCCAGCCCAAGAGGCGCTCGCGGCCACTGGCGGCTCTGAGTAGGTGGGAGTGTTGCTAAGCCAAGAGCTCGTCATGGCCGCACAAAACGATCACCTCAGAACCACGGACCAAAAAGTGTTCAAAATAATATCCGAATCTGACACAGGAGTAAGCTTTCAGGCGTTAAAAAGGACGCTTGGACTTCACCAAGAGTCGCTATCCAGAAGCCTAAAAAGACTTATGGAAATGGGTTTGGTGAGCAAACAAGAATCAGGGTATATAACCTCTGACTTCCAAGAAAAAACAGGGAAAGAGGGGTTTGTGGTCGTGGATTCCGCTTTGCCAAACGAGATAAACCCCAATACGCTCACAAACGTCTTAAAAGGAAGATGGTTTAAAGGACTTAGATGGTTTGGCATGTCTTTAGATGGAACCAAGCTAGTGTGGAGTACACTCGATGGCAAAAACAAGGTTTCTCTGAAAATCTTAGGCCAAGAGCTTGTGATACAGGCCGATTCCACTTCAAAAGAAGCGGTTTTTGCGGCGATAAAACTAGCGCACTCGGTGTTTGAAAAGATCGCGGATTTGCTACAAACGAACGTTAAAAATCAGCTTCTTCAAACTGTGACTTAGTTTTCAAAACTAAGTCGTTAAATCACTCTTTGAGTATTTATAGTTGATATGACGACAATTGTGGGTATAAAAACTTCAGAAGGTGTTGTTTTGGCATCAGACAAAAGGGCAAGCAAAGGCTTCTTCATCGCGTCTAAAGACGCAAAAAAGATTTACCAAATTGATCAAAGGACTGCGGCGGCGATTGCGGGTCAGGTTTCTGATGCGGAATACTTGGTGAATCTCGTTAAAGCTCAGCGTAAACTCATTGAGCTTGAAAGGGGGATTAAGCCTTCGGTGTTTGAAACCACTAAACTAATAGCCAACGCGGCTTACTACGGACTAAGAAACTACGCGCCTTTTCTTGCGGAGTTCATTGTCGCAGGTATCGACACAGAACCTCGCATTTATTCAACTGACGTAAGCGGTGCGATTTCGCCTGAAGTTTTTGTGTCAAGCGGCTCGGGCTCTCCTATTGCTTACGGCGTTCTCGAAGCCTCTTATCACGACAAGCTCACGCTAAAAGAAGCAGAAGAAATCGCAAGAAAAGCGGTTCAGGCTGCGATGCAAAGAGACCCTGGCTCTGGCGACGGAATTGAAGTTGTGTCGATACGCGTATAAGGGGTGAAAAAGATGCAGTATTCACCTGAAAGGTTTCCCCCATTCTTCTATGGCCCTGAAGGTAGGCTAATTCAAGTTGAATACGCAGCAGAAGCTGTAAGCAGAGGTTCTACCACAGTCGGTATAAGAACAGACCAGTTTGCGTTTATCGCAAGCCATGTGAGACCACCTAGGGAACTTGTCGACCCGTTTGACAAAATATTTGAAATTGACGAACACGTTGGCGCAACAGGAAGTGGATACATCAGTGACATGCTAAGGCTTGTAGACGAACTAAGGGTCGAAGCTCAGCAACACAGGCTGACTATGGGAACGCCGATAGACATCTATACGCTTTCAAAACGAATCGGACAATTCATTCACGAGTTTACTCTTTACGCAGTAAGACTCCCCGCTTCCTCGCTCATCATAGCTGGCGCCGACCAAAAAGGCGTTCACCTTTACCAGATCGATCCATCTGGCACGTTTTCAAGAGGATCGGCGTTTGCTGTAGGAAAAAACGCGGAGCGCGCGATTGACCTTATCGTGAAATCTTATAGAAAGGATCTGACGCTAGATGACGCAAGAAAACTCGCCGAACAAGCGATAGAGAGCGCAATAGGAGAAAAACCACTGTTACAGACTGGTTACATCAAACTTGATGAAAAAGTGTTTGTAAAAGAAAAGTACTAGATACGCACCGACTCTCTAAAGTCTTCTTTTATCACCTTGAGCGCGAATGCGGTGTTGCTACGCTCCACACCATCTATTTTTGTAAAGCTTTCGATCACTTTTTCTAGCTCGGCCTTAGTCCTTGCCCTGATTAGCACAATAAAATCGTTTTCGCCTAGTACAAAGTAAACTCCCCACACACCCTCAACCGCGGCAAGCTTTCTTCCCACTTCTTCTGCGTACTGTGGGCCATACTTTGCCCTAATTAGGGAGATGGCGGTGATCGTGTTACCAGTTTTGTCAAGGTCAAGCCATGGTAACATACCCTTAAGCACTCCGCTCGCCTTTAGTTTCTTTATTCTATTGTGAACTGTGGACTTTGAAACTTCGACACGCCTTGCTATTTTTTCTAGGTTAAACTCGCCTTCTTTGAGCATTGCCTGAATTATTCGCCTGTCTACGTCATCAAGCTCAACTTCCGAAATTTGTGCAATTGTCATAATGGAATAATATTGCGATTACTTATATAGATATCGGAAAATCTCTTAATTTTTTTGATTTGTCAAAAAGGTGAGGTAAAAGGATTACTTTTGTGTATTGAACAGTTTTTAAAATTTCGAGTAACTCGAAAGAACACCACAAAGCTTTTGCAAAGCTTGTGGCAATGTGAAAATATGCCAAAAATTTATGTTGGGCCAGCCGGTGTTCCGATTAGCGCTAAAGGTGGTTCTACAATAGACGGGATCAAAACCGTTCGCTCTCTCGGCTTGAACGCGATGGAAGTCGAATTTGTTCAAGGAGTGAGAATGTCACCAGAAATGGCAAAAGAAGCGGGAAAGGTCGCAAAAGAGCTTAACGTGAGGCTTTCGGTTCACGCGCCTTACTTCATAAATCTTTGTTCTCAAGAAAAACAAAAAGTAGAAGCTTCTAAAAAGAGAATCATTGACAGCGCCGACAGAGCGGAAAGGATGGGCGCTGATGCGGTGGCAATTCACGTAGGCTTTTATGGTAAAAGAAAACCTTCAGAGTGCTTTGAAAGTGTTTGTCAAGCGTTTGAAGAGATAGTGGAATCTTTAAAAGAAAACGGCATTACGAACGTAAAGCTTGGTGCAGAAACTATGGCAAAGGAGAGCGCTTTTGGAACACTTGAAGAGGTTATACAACTTTCAAAAAGAGTAAAAGGTGTTATACCGTACATCGATTGGGGTCATACATTTGCAAGGCTTGGAGGAAAGATTGACTATGGCCAAGTTATCGACCTTATAACATCTGAACTTGGCTTATTACACATAAATTCTCACTTTGAGTCTTTGGTATTTAAAAATGGAAAATACGTTGACGTTCACAGACCTGTGTCATACGAAACTCCACCGTTTAAACCGCTCGCTCAAGCGTTGCTAAAAAGAAGTGTGAATGCGACGATCATCTGTGAAAGCCCTTTGCTTGAACAGGATGCTCTAATTATGAAAAAAGTGCTAGAAGAGTTGGGTTACGAGCTTGAGTGATTATTTCATTAAAGCTCTCATTGGCCTTAACTCTCTTTTTAAAGGATCTAAAACGAGGCCAAAAATTTCAAGTGTTATCACACCCAAAAGATTTTCGTCTTCAGTCTCACCGAGAACTACTGGAGAGTGTCTTTCTCCAAAATGCGCAAGTTGAATTCTAGCTTCACTAATTCCTCTTTTTATTACACTTCCATCGGCCAAGACGAATTCAATCTCATCTTGAGCCTTTAAACCCAACGTTTCCCAAACTTCCTTTTTTAACACAGTATAAGAAGCGCCAGAATCAACCAAAAGCTTTACAGGAACTTGTTTCCCATCATTTTTGACAATCGCATCTATGTAAACTATGCCCATAATGTTAAAAATTGTTTGGTCACTAATTTAGTTTTGTGCCGTTGGATCTCAAACAAGCGTTTGCATAATCACTGATACTCAACTGGGTCAACAAGACCGTTGATTTCAAAAGCCTTTTTCCTCATATAGCAAGGTCCACACTTTCCACAGTGTTTTTCTCCGCCTTCGTAACAGCTCCATGTTAGTTCTAGTGGAGTTCCGATTTCGACACCTAGTTTTACGATTTCGTGTTTCATTAAGTTGCCAACAGGCATAAGCACTTCAACTCTATTCTGTAAGTTTGTAGAGTAAGGCAATATCTCGTTGAACTTTTTGACGAACATCATTTCGTTGTCAGAAAAGGCTCCTGCTTCTTCAAGATTGACGCCTATTGCGACGTAATCAAACCCTCTATCCTCTGCTATACTCGTAGCAAGTGACAAGAACACAAGGTTACGCGCAGACACCCATTCATGCGCAAACTCAGCACCACTTTCACCTTCGCCTTTCGTAGCAATCTTTTTTGAAAAGTCAAGGAGTGGAGAGTAATAAGAATGTGCTTTGAAGAAGTTTGTGTCGACGACTATAAGTGGCATGTTAAGAGCTTTAGAAATCTTGGTGATGCTTTCAAACTCCTTCTTTTGAGCTCTGTGTCCATACCTGAAGTGTAAGAGCGTGACGTCGTAGCCTTGAACTTGTAACCAATGCGCGGCAACTGTGCTATCCAAGCCAGAACTGCACACCGCTAGAACCTTTTTACCTCTCTGTTTTTTCCACAGACTCACTTGTTCACTGTTCTTGTTGGTGTCAACTTTTAGGAGTGAATACGGAGAAAGCTGTTTTACAGGATTCGACAACCAAAGTGGTGCGTCTTCGAAATACTCTTCAAGAGAGGTAAAGAAAAGTGTGTCCAAGACATAGTCGTACTGTAGGTATAAGGGCTTGTAGTTGACAGCCAAATAAAGCTCATTTGGTCGTCTTAAGTCGACTATTGCCAAAGCGTAGCTTCCTATCAAAGTGTCACACAGTATGTTTCTAAGCGCTTGTAGCGTACCGTCCCATAGCTTTTCAAGCAAAGGTGGAATAATTGCAGTATCAATCTTGCTTGTTCTTTCTAAGTGAAGCTCTTTTTCCAAGTCCTTGTCGTTTGCGATAATGCCATTGTGCGCCACCACGAACCCGTTAGAAACAATAGGCTGTATGTCTTCCTTTCTTTTGTTTCTTACGTATTCTGTTGTGGGTTCTGCTCTGTTGTTGTTTATCACAATTGCGGTGTTCGAATCCACAAAACGTGGTGCAAAGATTAAGGTGTCGCTAGGTTTTCCTACGTTTTTTATTTCTTTATAAGAACCGTCTTTGGATATCGAAATCACACCATAGCTATCTCTACCTCTGTCTTGTGCTTTCGTGATTATACGCCTTAGCTTGTCTTCGATTGCAATACACTCTTTTTCTGTCCTTTGCCTTTCAAAGATTATACAACCGCTGATGCTACACAATTTCAAACACCTCTTTTATGACCCCACGCCACTCTGTGAAGTTGCAAACACACTCTAAAGCCCCAATTACCCTTTAAGTTGGCCTCCGCAAGCTCAGCAAGCGCTTTAGAGTAATCGGGTCTATTTCCATCCGGTTGAACGAAGACACGCTCCTTTGGTATACCCCATTTTGAGCAAACTTCATAGACTTCCTCAAGGTCATACCACGGGTTTATAATCACGAATTTCACATAATAGTGTTTTGCAAATTTTAACCAAGAAAGATTTGTTTCTACAATCTCGCCACAATTTCTTAATTTTGGCGAAACTGACCATATGTCCACTTGTTTTAGGAGCTCGTCACACGGTTTAATCGTTCCATTTGTTTCGACGACTATTTTGTGACGGTATTCCTTAATAAGCGCAACAAGTCGCTCAATATTTTGTAACAGCGGTTCGCCGCCTGTGATCGTGACAAGAGGCACAATTTCTGGCGTTCCAAAAGCGAGTTTTTTTGCTATTTCATCCTCACTCATTAAGTAGTAGTCCACACCCTCTTGTGCTCTGTCTTGTCTAATCCAGCTATACTTTGTGTCACACCAAACGCATTTCAAGTTACACCCATACAATCTTACAAAGTGCGAAGAAATTCCAATAACTTCCCCTTCGCCTTGCACACTCGTAAATAGTTCGCACACCTTTAACACAAACGCACCACCAATGCTTTTTTTACAAATTGAAAACAATTAAGCACTGCGTTTGGGAATTTTTGGCATTTGTTGGTTCTCGAATATTTTGGTGGATGTTAGCGGCATAATTTTGCTCTACAAGAGAAATCCACACCATTTTAGCGCTGGACGCGTTACCGTGTGTACAACACGTTGGTGAGCGCACTAATTGCAGAACTTCTACACACACACCGCGCTAAATTTATAAAACAATCACATGTATTTCGGTTGTGAAACTTTCGAGTGCCAACGTGTGGCTTGGAAGAAGATTAGCGGCGGTGATCACTTTTTCTCTTGTTTTAAGCAACAGTCAGGCGGTTTATTCTCTTCTTATTAATTTGCAACAGCTTCTCTCACTTTTAGAGCAGGTAGAGCTACCCACACAAACTTGGATTCTACTACTTTTAAACCAAGTTTTGATGGGCGGCGCGATGATTCTTTTGCTGTTCATTTTGGTTTTAAACCACTCATTGAGCAAACTAAAAGCCGTTATAAAACGACATCTTATAGCTCACCTTTAAATTTAAATTAGTATGCTACCAAAAGGTCAATTTTATTCTCGGAACTGGATTTTGTATTCCGCATTAGGACAGCCTGAAGTGGATATCAAAAGCTACAGACTTCGCATTTCGGGAAACGTCGAAAATCCGTTTAGCCTTACATACGAGCAGCTAAAAGAAAAAGCCACCGTGGAATACACAAGCGACTTTCACTGTGTCACCAAGTGGAGCATAAAAGACGTAAGGTGGAAAGGAGTCTCTCTAAGAGCGCTTCTTGAAGAAGCACGACCGAAAGGCGACTCGGAATGGGTTGTGTTTCTTTGTCTTGACGGTTACAGCGCACCAGTTCCGCTTGAAGACGCGCTTGATGAGCGAGCGATCATCGCAATCGAAATGAACGGAAAGCCGCTAAGACCAGAACAAGGATTTCCGGCGAGACCATTTATTCCTCACCTTTATGGCTGGAAGAGTGCAAAATGGGTCACTGAGGTTCACGTGGTTAGAAGTTATATAGATGGCTATTGGGAGAGGTATGGGTATCACGAAAGAGGGAATGTTTATTTGGAAGAAAGATTCAAGGGACAAGAGTGGAGAAAGGTCAAAAAGAGTGTCGCTGGCACTTTAAAAGCTCAAGACTAGACGCGCTCAACCACGCTGATTCCTTTTGCCCTTTTAATTATGTTTCTTAGAACGTAGTGCAAAATTCCTCCATTAAGATAGTACTCCACTTCAACTGGTGTGTCGAGTCTCGCTTTGACCTTTGTTTCAAGAACTTCCCCATTTTCTCTTGTAATTCTTAGGGTCAAAAGTTGCGATGGTTTAAGATTTGTCAAGCCAAGTATGTCATACTTTTCGTTGCCCTTAAGGCCAAGGTTCTTTGCGTTTTCGTTGTTCAAAAACTGCAAAGGCAGGACGCCCATTCCAACAAGGTTTGAGCGGTGAATACGCTCAAAACTTTCGGCTATAACCGCTTTTACGCCCAAAAGCGCAGGCCCCTTAGCCGCCCAGTCTCTTGAGCTACCAGCGCCATACTCCTTACCCGCTATCACGACAAGCGGTACACCTTCTGCTTTATAGCGCATCGCAGCTTCGTAAACTGTCATTCTTTCGCCGCTCGGGTAGTGAATCGTATAGCCCCCCTCAACGCCCTGTAACATGAGGTTTTTGATCTTTGTGTTGGCAAAAGTTCCTCTCATCATAACCTCGTGATTTCCTCTTCTTGCGCCGTATGAATTAAAGTCGGCAGGCTGAACTCCGTGTTCAATCAGGTATTTACCAGCTGGCGAGTCCTTTTCAATAGAGCCAGCGGGAGATATGTGATCTGTGGTGACAGAATCTCCAAGTATGAGAAGCGCGCGGGCGCCTCTTATGTCGTGCAATTTGGGAAGAGATTCGATAGAGAAATTGTCAAAGAAAGGAGGTTTCCTGATATAGGTGCTTTTCGGATCCCAATTAAAAATCACGTCCGAAGGCGCTTCGAGCTTGTTCCACTCTGGCACCATGTTTTCGAAGTTTGAGTAACGACGCCTGAACATTTCTGGATCGATAGAATTCTTGATCACTTCTTCTATTTCTTTCGTGTTTGGCCAGATGTCCTTAAGGTAAACAGGTCCGCTTTTGCCAATCCCTATAGGCTCTTTTGAAAGGTCTTTGTTCACACTGCCTGCAAGCGCGAACGCGACCACAAGCGGTGGAGACATAAGATAGTTTGCCCTTACGTCCTTGTTAATCCTCATTTCAAAGTTTCTGTTTCCTGAAAGCACGCTTGCGACGATAAGCTCATTTTGTTGAATCGCTTTTTCAATAGGTAAAGGTAGAGGACCACTGTTACCTATACACGTAGTACACCCATAGCCCACAATCGAAAAACCAAGCGCATCAAGGTAAGCCATAAGTCCGCTTTTTGTTAAATAGTCCGTGACCACCCTTGATCCTGGGGCGGAGCTTGTTTTGACATACGGAGGAGGGTGTAGGCCAAGCTCAAAGGCTTTTTTTGCGAGCAAAGCCGCGCCAATCATAAGCGTTGGATTGCTTGTGTTTGTGCAGCTTGTTATCGCGGCGATCACTATATCACCATCGCCCAAACTCACCTTTTTTCCGTCTTCCAAAATCACTTCGACACGCCTTTTTCCTCCCTGTCCACCCTTCTTTTTGTTTCTCTCTTCAACAAGCTTGTCTATCGTAGAAGGAATTTTGTCAAACGTGAGTTTGCTCCATGGTAATGAAGGTCCCGCAACAGTTGGTTCAACGCTAGAAAGGTCAAACTCAATCGTTTCGCTGTATTCAATTTCTTCTTGTAATCCAAACATTCCTTGCGCTTTGTAGTACGCCTCTACAAGCCTCACATGCTCTTCGGCACGTCCGGTTAATCTCAAATAATCAAGTGTTGCCTCATCCACTGGGAAGAGTGCAATCGTTGCGCCATACTCTGGGCACATGTTTGACACGGTAGCTCTATCTGGCACACTCAGGTTTTTCACACCTTCGCCATAAAACTCAACAAACTTGCCCACTACGCCCTTTTTTCTTAGCAACTCTGTGAGCGTAAGAACTAGATCGGTTGAGGTCACTCCTTCCCTTAACGAGCCTGTGAGTTCAACGCCCACAACTTTTGGTGTGAGAAATGTCACAGGTTCACCGAGCATCGCAGCTTCGGCTTCGATCCCGCCGACACCCCATCCGACGATGCCTAAACCGTTTATCATCGTTGTGTGAGAGTCGGTGCCCACCAAACTGTCAAAATACGCCAGATTTCGGTCGACCACAACGTTTTTGCCCAAATACTCTAGGTTCACTTGGTGAACTATTCCTACACCAGGTGGGAAGAGTGTAAAATTGGAAAAAGCCTTTTGCGCCCATTTCAAAAACACGTACCTTTCTTTGTTTCTTTTAAACTCAAGCTCCATGTTTTTGCTGAGCGCATCAGGAATACCGAAATAATCAACTTGGATTGAGTGGTCGATCACCAAATCTATCGGAACCACTGGGTTAATCAGCTTTGGATCAAGACCGTTCTGCTTAACCACGTCTCTCATAGCCGCAAGATCCACGATACACGGTACACCCGTAAAGTCTTGCATCAAAACTCGCGACACTTTAAAGGGAATTTCTTTTTCAGCCGGGTTTTTTGCATTCCAGTTTGCAAGAGTCGCTATGTCCTCTTCAGTTATTGAGAATCCATCGAAATTTCGGACTAGGGACTCTAAAACAACTCTTAAGCTGAGCGGTAATTTCGAAACCTTACCTATACCCTCTTTTTCAAGTTTTTGAAGTGAATAAAAGCGATAGCTTTTTCTGGCAACTTCTAGCGATTCGACAAATTGGGTCGATTTTTCACTCATTTCTTCTCACCCACTAATCCCTTGTGGCAAATATTAACTTTAGCGAAAACTGGATTTCTTAATTACGAGCTCGCCTTCGTCATTTACGAGATACGCGCCAATCATATCCGTTCTTCTTTTTGACGCAACAAAAGCGGTAATCCAGCTTAGCATCACGATCGTAACAAGCGCTATTGAAACGTCACTCGGATAAGAAAGTGGCACGATGGACAAACCTAATCCTATTAGGTTTACTAGCGTTATACCAAACGATGGCATAACGTGCTTTAGCACGCTGAACTCCTCTCTAAAGTTTTTAAGATAAAAGAAGGGTAGCGAAATCGAGTCGCCAATTCTTCCGAGAATCCAGCAGAAGCTTGCGGCTACCGCAAACATTTCGTACGCGTTTAGAAAGCCCATTAGAAGCGGGGTTGAAAGAGCGAGCGCAAGAGAAATCGCTCCTACAAAAAATGCCGCGACGTACGGTGTTTTGTGTCTTTCATGAACCTTTGAGAACAACTGTGGAGCACCTTTTTCTCTTGCTAGACTAAACAAAATTCTTGAGGCGCTGATGTTAGTTCCCACGTTTGACACAAGAAGGCTATTTACGGCAAGCAAAACGAGTGCCACGGCAAGAAGTGTTGAAACCCTTGCGGCAAGCTGGACTATTGGAGCGTTTGCTGAGCCCAAAGTTGAAGCGTTCGCAATCCCCCAAGCGACAACAAGCGCATACGAAGAAAGTAGCATCGAGGAGCCTCCTAGCAAAAGAGCAAGCCACATGCCTCGCGTGACTGTCTTTGAGGGTGTTTTTGTCTCTTCTCCTAAATATGTCGCGGTTCCTGCTCCTGCAATCGAAATAACCGCAAGTAGATAGCCCGTAGAAAGCCCAGCAACTCCCCTTGGAGCCAATTTCAAGTCAGTAAAAACCGCGAGCGTGTTGTGATAACCCGCGCTAATTATAAGATATAAACTCAAACCAAAAAGAACAATCACTTCAAGCGTTGCGCCAACCGCTACGTACTTTGTGAGCGCCTTTGCAACGTCCAAATAAGTGAAAGGAATCGCAAGCCCAACTCCTATCATTGTGAGCGGAATCCAGCTCCAAGTGGGAAGGTGAACGCCAAACTGAGAAAGGAGGGAGGGAACGATTATCCCAACGTACATTCCCTCAAAAACCGTGGTAAAAAGAAAAGCGAGAAACTCGGTGATCGCCTCCAAATACCCAGCCTTTGGACCAATGCTGTTTGAAGTGTAAGTGTAGAACCCGCCTGCGGAGTTTATCTTCTTGCTAAAGCTTGTGAGCAAAAATATCCAAAGAACAGAAGTAAGAAACGCAAAGAAAGTCACAAGCGGAAGGTTTGCACCAGCGAAAATCGCGCCTGCCGCAAGGCTTGACACAACAGAGCCAAGAGGCGCTGTGACCGCCATCGCCTGAGCGTAGCTACCAAATATTCCTATTGCGTTGCGTTTAAGCCTTGGAGGGTCGTACGTCGCGCGCATTTTTGCCACCAAAAGATATTCGGGAATAGGTTATTTAAATTCTATTCTTAAAATTTCGGACTATAAATTTTTTTTATTTATAAAGTTAGTTTATACAAAAGTTTTTTAAATAAATGAGGCAAAAAGCTTATAGGAAATAAAGCGCAACCCTGCTTATGAAGGTTCGCGCGAGCGCGCCCACAAAAGTCACGCTTTTTGGCGAACACGCCGTGGTTTATGGTTTTCCTGCGCTCGTTATGGCCATTCAAAAAAGAGTTGAAGTAACTGCGTCAAAAACCAGTGATGGTGTGGTCAGAATAGAGCTCCCAGAACTTTCTTCTATAGGATTAAAACTAGAAATAAGAAACGGCGAAGTCGAAATCAAAAAAGTTCAAAACGCTTTGAAACACGCGTCTTACGTAGTCGAAACGATAAAAGAGTTACAAAAAAGGGCTAACCAAAGTTGTGGCGCAAAAATTATGGTCAAATCTAAACTACCAGCAGGTGTAGGGCTTGGAACATCGGCCGCTGTTATCGAAGCGGTCGGTCTGGCTTACTCGACACTCTTAGGAATCACCATGGACAAGAAAGAAATAGCGCAACTTGCAAAACATGTAGAGACGCTTGTACAGGGAAAATCGAGCGGAATGGACGCAAGCATCATATCTCAAGGAGGAATAGGGTTGTTCAGATTAGAAAACGAAACCCCAGTTTTACAAAGACTTGAAGCAAAAGAAATTCCGATAGTGATAGCGTACATCAAAAAAGTGATACCAACTGGAGAAGCTGTAGCAAGGGTTAAAGCGATATTCGAAAAACACAAAGATATAACGGAAACGATCTTTGAAGCAATCTGTGCGATCACCGAGAAAGCAACACGAAAAATTTTGGAAAACGACCTAAATTCGCTAGGAGAGTTGATGAACTTAAACCACGGGTTGCTTTGTTCGCTCGGTGTCTCAAATCTAAGGCTTGAGCAGCTGATTCACTTAGCAAGGGACGCTGGTGCACTAGGCTCGAAAATAACCGGTGCTGGTTTTGGCGGTTCTATTGTTTGCTTACTCAAAAACGAAGAAAGCGCAAAAAATGTGTGTCAAGTGTTAAAGCCTTTTTGTGACGGCGTTTTTTTGGCAAAAAGAGACAACATCGGCGCACAAGTGCAAATCATCGGCTCTTGAACGCGCTTTTTACTTCTTGAGCAAACCGTTCATCTGTGAGCAAGCGCGTTGCAATTCTTGCCAATGCTTCGCTAACTATACTGAGCGCTTTCTTTGCTTCGTCTGACACAGCCGCCTTTTCAGAGTCGCGCGAATGCCATGGTGTGCCTTGAGGGGCGATTTTGCAGGTGATTTCAAGAGAAGGAACTATTTGGGACACATTAGCAAAATCCGTTGAACCGCGTGGAATCCTTTTAGTGGTTTCGGTATACGGGACGACGTCTACACCGAGTTGTTTCAAAACCTGTTCAGCAAACGCCATGAGTGGCTCGTTAAACACAGTAGTGGTGTACATTGGGCCAATTGGCGTGATCGTGTAACTCGCACCAGTGGCTATAGAACAACCCTCTACAATTCTTTTGAATTTTTGAATTAGCTCTTTCAGGTATTCGGTGTCTGATGATCGCAAACCGTAAACAAGCACCGCTTTGTCAGGTGTTACGTTAGACGCCACTCCGCCTTCTCTTATCACGCCGTGAATCACAACGTTGGCGTCTCTACGAACGTGCTGGCGAAGCATGTTAACCGCGGTGTACGTCAGAATCGCCGCATCGAGAGCGCTAACCCCCTTTTCAGGTGTTGCGGCCTCGTGAGCAGCCACACCATGAAAAGTGACTTCAAAGTCCTGAACTGCAAGCGAGGGGGAGCCAACGCTCCACTCAGTGCCTGGATGTGTCATCAGCACAAAATCTATGTCTTCAAAGCAATTTTTTTCGGCCATTATTATTTTTGAGCCAGCCCATTCGCCGCTACCTTCTTCGTCTGGCGTTCCGATGACCACAACCGATCCCTTGTTCGCTCTTTGCACCGTTTTTATGGCAGAAAGCAATGCCGAAGCGGCGATTATGTTGTGACCGCATGCATGACCCACAAGTGGTAGTGCGTCGTACTCAGCAAGAAATGCTACACGAGCGCCTTTATCTATTTTCTTTTCAGCCCTAAACGCCGTGGGTATTCCTGCATATCCTTGCACCACCTCAAAACCTTCTTCTTTTAGAGCTTGAACTAGCAGTTTAGAAGATTCAAACTCTTTGCTACCGATTTCGGCGAGTGAGTGAATTTTCTTTGCTATTTCCCATGCGCGCTCTTCTGAAATCACAATGCATGAAATTTGAGCAAAGTTATAAGATTTAAAAAACTTTTTAGGTAAATTCCGCGTTTTTCTAAAAATGCTACTCTTTTGTGTAAGGCATGGTGAATCAGAAGCTAATGTTCGCCGCGTTTTTCCTGATGAATCAAACCCTCCGGCTTTAACCCAAAAGGGTGTAGAACAAATAAAAGAGATCGCAAACGAGCTACAAAAACTTGAAGTGCAGGTTGTGTATTGTAGCCCAGCGCTAAGGACAAAACTTTCGGCACAGCTTATAACGCAAACCGTCAATGCACCTCTCTTCATCGACGAAAGGTTAAAGGAAGTGGACTTAGGAAGGCTTGCGGGAAAAAGCCACGCAGAAGTAAGGACGCTTGATCCTTATTGGTACGAGGAGTACTTTAACAAAGAAAACAAGTACGGCATCGAAAAGTTTGCGAGCATAATGAAAAGAGCGCACTCACTCGTTGAAGAGGTGCACAAAAAAGGTTACGAAAAGGTTGTTTTTGTGACGCATCTTGAAATAATTCGAGCTCTTGTCGCGGTTTCACTCAATCAAGAAGCGCCATGGATTAGAAGAATAAGAATTAACACAGGTTCCATTACGATTTTTGAAAAGAAAGAAAACGAACTCAGGCTTAAGGCGTTAAACTGGTTGCCGTTACGCGAATACTTGGATTACTCACGTAGCTAGGATTCTCGTATTCTTTTTGTTGTTTGCACCGCTCTTTCGCAAAGCTCTTTCCAAGAGTTTTGGTCAAACCGTCTTTTTTCAGGAAGCAGTGCGTTAAGTTCTAGATACAAATGCGTAGATGCGAGCTTTTTGAACGCATGGGCGGTGACGTCGAGCATCGCGTTAACAGGCTCGGTTATCATAAGGCTGAGCTCTTTTTTTACTTGAGGTAATTTGGCGATTTTCGAAGAAAACACGAAATCGTAAATATCGGCGGCATAAACCTTTGGTTTTCCATACTTTGCCGCGTAATGAGAGGTTAACGGAGTTGCGCGAATTAGACCTTGATTTATGCTTGATTGGTAAATCATGTTCAATTTTGAAGCGACAAGTGTTTCAATAGGAGGCACAAGAACGGAAAGCGAGGGAAGAGATTGGGTCTTTGTCACAAAATTTTGATACTCCATACTCTGCGAAATCGAATGGTGCACCACCGAGTTGTCTAACAGCGTGGTGGTGTCCTTTGACCAAATTTTGAGCTCAAAGTAAACTGGCGAAAAGTTTTCGTGTAAAAGTTTTGGGTTTCCGTCTAACAATCCAAGTTTTGAGGCAAGCGTGGAGCAGCATTTTGCGCTCTCCCTCAGTGTGAGATGACCGCCTCGAATGATCGCAACAAGCCTTACACGACCAGCTGGCATAGACCTCACCGGTTCGAAAACACCAAGCTCTAAAGAGCCTTTGACGAACTCGAGCGTGTCTGTTTTCACGCGTTTTTGCACTTCCTCGTTTAATTTTCGAGCAAGAACTCGCGGATCTGATAAATACTCTTGTGCGGCTTTTTGCGAAAGCGCAACGTCTACTCCAGTGACCAACCTTTGCTCAGAGATGTCAAGATAGCCGTTCAAAGCGGATGAGCCTATCAGTATCCATTCGCCTCTTGAAAAAAGCCTGTTTATGGCAAGCACCACTTCGTGGTGAAACTTTAAATAATCCAACCTTTTGGCGTCCCACCAACCCTCATTTTGTAGCGATAGATTTGGGTCGGTCGACACCTTTAAACCGTGAACTATTATCACTAAATCCCATATAAGCGCTTTGGAATCTACTCAAAACACGCTCGATATCGACAGCAAAGTTTTTGATAATGATAGTGCATCACTCATGAGCGATTTTGAGTAGAATAAAAGGCGCTGTTTTTACCCCAGACGGCACTATTTTGAATAGCGTCTCGGTGCATCTTAAGGCGTGGGCGAAAGCTCTAGAAGACAACGGCTACTTTGTGCACCACGAAACGCTACAACAGTCTTTTGGGATGGCCACACCAAGGCTTTTACGCTCGATGGTAGGTGAAGTGAGTGACAAGACCCTTGAAAAAATAGAAAGAGACTATATAAAGAATTTTAGGGAAAGTTTGAGCCAAATAAAACTTTTTCCTGATTCGTTGAAAGCGCTTGAAATGCTAAAAAAAGCCGGAATAAAAGTGGGAATTGCCGCACTCACAGACGCCGCGACAGCCGAATTAATTCTCGACAAAAATGGCGTGCTTTCTTTTGTCGACGCTATCGTGGGTAGCGACGAAGTGCCTTTTGGCAGACCCGATCCAGACATTTTCGTTGAAGCGTTTAAAAGAATAGGGGTAAATCCAACGATGGGCGCGGTAATAGGTAGCACCGAATACGACGCGCTTTCCGCAAGAAAAATAAATGCGCTTTCAATAGTGATAAGCAGGGATTCCGCAAAAAAAAGCGTGAAGTTTGCTGAGCTTTTGTTTCGAGATTTGATTGAAGCGGCTGCGGAAATTCTCTCTTCTTAATTTGCTTTTATCGTGGTCAAAATAAAAACCGAAAGCGCGTAAAAGGGTATCGAAAACACAAATGGGGCAAGTTTTGAAACTTCTGTATAAAGGTAACCGGAAAGCACTTGCGCGGGTGTGGTCACAAGTAGCGGCACAACGTTAAACATGGCCATCAGTCTTCCTCTTAATTCTTTTGGAACGGTGTTTCCTTGTAAACTTTGGATTGTGGGGTTGACCATTGCACCACTTACTCCTCCTGTGACGCTCCAAGCAATTAGATCGTTCATGCCATTGGCGGACACAAAAACGAGCATGCTCAGCGGAGATGACAACGCTGAAAGAATGGCCGCGCTTTTAAGCCCGATACGCTTTATAAAAGACGCCGCAGGAAGAAGAAGCGCGATTGTTGTGATTGCGCTTATACCTGTGAGAAATCCGTATTGTGAAGGAGAAAGACGCGCTTGGTCGATAAGATAAATTGAAACATAAAGTGTTGAAAGACCGCTTGCGATGCTCGACAGCGCGACGTACACGATTAGCTTTTTCGCATCAGAGCTCGCTTCCTTTAGCGCGCTAAGGTTGTTTTTTACCACGTCGACCAAAAAGCGCGATATTCCACCTTCCTTATTATGAGTGGGCACAAAGGTTTCGCTCAATCTTATCGCTCGCCAGCTCACACCAGCAAGGCCTAGAAGTCCAGCCGCAAAATAGCCGATTTTTAGTCCGTAAATAGCGCCAAATCTTTCAATCAAAAGTCCTCCGATATACGGAGAAAACGCTGAAGGGATTGTGGTTACTATCGTAAACGACGCAAAACCCTTTGGACGAAGCTCAGGTTCCATTGAGTCGTTAAGAACAGCGTTAAAAGCGGGCGTGTACACGCCAGATAGAGAACCAACGATCACCGGTATAAAAAGCAGAGTCCAGCTTTTAACGAAGAAATACAAAAATGAGTTTGCCGCGGCGACGAAGCTAAAAATCACAATCACCTTTCTTCGGCCCCATGTGTCCGCCACATAACCGCCTACCAAATACGCGGATGCGGTGACGACTGAGCTTAAAGCCGCCAAAATTCCGATGTAAGGAAGTGGTGTACCGAGGGCGGAAAAGAATATCGATTGGTACGGATTTACAAGGCTACCGCCAATCGACCAAATGAAAGCCGAAAAAGCAAGAACCCATGCGTCTTTGGGTAGATAAAAATATCTAAGCTTAAAATCCTCTTTTGCAACTTTCAATGAGCGTCTACTCAACGCACACTTTCTGGCATTTAGGCATTACCCAATTCTTGAATTGATACGCTTTTTGCAAACAAGGCTTCAACCGAAAATTTCAAATAATTTGGATGCAACTCACCAAATTCTTGAGTTTTACAATTCGTCTAGCGTTCACCTGAAAAGCGCAAGCCATATTTCACACTTAATTATAGAGGCGTTGTGGTGGATTTGACAGAAGCGCGAGTTGCTGGGGGTGGAGGTAAGAGTGAAGGGCCCGCAACTGAAAACGTTGACTGGTACTCGTTAGCGCTACATTATTCAAAGTACTACGCCGGAAAGGTGGACATAATTCCTAAGGTACCGATAACTGGCTTAAGAGATTTTTCTTACTGGTACACGCCAGGCGTAGCCGCGGTTTCTCTTGCCATCAACAAAAACAAAGATCTTTCGTTTGAACTCACAGGTCGTTGGAACACAATCGCCGTCGTCGGCGACGGTAGCAGAGTTCTAGGGCTGGGAAACATAGGCGCTGAAGCCGCCCTTCCTGTACTTGAAGGAAAAGCGCTCATTTTCAAATATTTGGGTGGGGTTAACGCAATTCCGCTTCCACTTTCTACACAAAATCAAGAGGTGATTGAGCAAACGGTGTGTTCGCTTGAAGCCGCTTTCGGAGGAATAAATCTCGAAGATATAGAATCTCCAAAGTGCTTTAGCATACTCGACAATTTGAGAAACAAAATGAAAATACCAGTTTGGCACGATGACCAACAGGGTACAGCTGGTGTAAATCTTGCGGCATTGATCAACGCTCTTAAACTAACCGGAAAAAAACCTAACGATGTGAAAATAGTGTTATTTGGTGCGGGAGCCGCAAACCTTGCTGCAGCAAGGTTGTTCATAACAGCCGGTTTTGACGCAAGAAAAATGATTCTTGTCGACAGAAAGGGTACGCTACACGCAGAACGGGAAGATTTAGACCAACTTATGCTAAAACACCCACTAAAATACGAAATGGCGCTAAAGACCAACGCAGAAAAAGTTAAAGGAGGATTGGCTGAAGCGCTTAAGGGCGCTGATGTTCTTATAGCCGCTTCAACACCAGGACCTGGCGTGATTAAAAAAGAGTGGATAAGAGAAATGGAAAAAGATCCAATAGTTTTCGTTGAAGCAAATCCAGTACCAGAAATTTGGCCTTGGGAGTTAAAAGAAGTGGGCGTGAAAATCATAGCAACAGGTAGATCTGATTTCCCTAACCAAGTGAATAACAGCCTTATGTTTCCAGCAGTTTTCAGGGGTGCGCTTGATTCAAGAAGTAAAACGATAACAGACACTATGGTGATTGCCGCAGCTCAAGAGCTAGCCAAATTCGCACAGGAAAAGGGTTTAAGAGAAGATTACATAATACCGACGATGGAGGAGTGGGAGGCGTATCCCCGTGTCGCCGCAGCGCTTGCCGAGCAGGCAGTTAAAGAGGGTGTTGCAAGAAGGGTTGCGACCAAGTCACAGTTTCTTGATGAAGCCACAGAAATCACAAGAAACGCAAGACTTGCGGTAGAAACGGCTATGAAAACGGGTGTTATCAAACCACTCCCAAAGGTGTGAAAAATGAGTAAAGAAAAGAAAGTTAGCATAAGGCAAGCGCAAAAAAGTGATGTAGAAAAGCTTGCGGCTCTTGTAGTAAGGCTAAAGAAGCTCAATGAAGAGTTTGATCCCCTTTTAAAGGTAAGAAGCGATGCGTATGAAGTCGCTCTTAAAGATTATGACGAAATACTCACAAGAGAGGATTACTTGGTGCTTGTTTGTGAATACAATTCTGAAGTTGTGGGCGTTTTGCGTGCACATGTTAGAGAGAGACGATATTACGAACCACGAATCGAAGGTGTTATAGAAGATTTTTACATAATGCCAGAGCACAGGCGCAAAAGGCTGGGAAGAGAGATGGTGAAAATCGCGTCTGAAGAACTAAAGAAAAGGGGTGCTGGTTTAATCGTTGCCGAATTTCCATTCCAAAACAAAATCGCATCTGATTTCTACCAAAAACTGGGATTTAGAGCGGTTATAGGAATATTTGGTAGGGAAGAATAGCACTTGAAGCTGTGGGCATTGCTGAAGGTGAGGTAACGCACCTTCACATGATTACGGAAAATCTTTAACGATGGCTATGAAACAGCTGTTACAAATTTTTGATATTACGTTTTAAAATTTTGTAAAGGTCAAACATGTTACCGCGAACAACGACCTTTGCGTGCGGAAGAATGTACGCATCGCTTGGGTTAAAAGCGATACACATTCCCGCTACGTGAAACATCGAAACGTCGGCTTCGCTATCCCCTATAGCGATCACCTGTTCGTCACAAAGATCCATTTTATCCATGATGAGTCTCACAATCTCTCCTTTTTTCTTATAGTCTACATGAAGTTCAACACTTCCGAGTATAACGCCATCTTTGGTGAGCAATCTATTACAAAATACATTATACGGATTAAGCGGTTTGACAAATCTTTGAACAACTGGATCAAGCCCAGCCGAAATGACAACCGTTTTAATTCCTGCTGACGACAATTTTTGAAAAAGCCACTCGGACCCTTCTACTAGTTTAATTTTTTTCAAATAAGGCTCCGCTTTGTCAAGTTTTTTTCCACGCCATAGTTCGACGTCACGCTTTGCCCACTCGTAGTAGCTTATTTTACCGCTTTTGTATAGCTCGGCGTTGATCTCGGCCTGTCTAAGTGTGCCAAACGCTTCATGAAGAAGTTGCCAGCTCGACGGGCCGGTTGTGAGCGTGCCATCACAGTCGAAGACCACAAGTTTAATTCGGTTTAGCGACATTCGTAATTTCTTACTCAAAGAGAAACTTAATCATTACGCGCGAAACTCCTCTTTTAAAAAGGGCAAGCACTTTGTTCCGAAATCAAAAAGAAATTTTTGTTCGTTCGGCGAACAGCTGTGTAACTGTATTTTGTTAAAACCGTAACGCACGTATTCTTCAACAACTTTTACCAAATCTTCGATGGTTGTGCACACTTTTGCTTGGGTGTTGAGAAGCTCAGAATCGTCCACACTTTTAGAAAGCTCTTCTAAAACCCTAGGATCATATATTTCACGATTTAAAACGTTTGGTATCAGAACCGTTTTCCATCTTCTTAAGTGGTTGAGCGCTTTATCGTAGTCTTCATCATATCCCACGAAAACTTCGACCATTTTGGGAAAAGACTCAAACTCAACGCCTCTTTTTTCACAGCCATTTTTGAGGATTTCAAAATTCCTCTTGTAAATGTCGGGCTTTGCGGGAACAGTCATGTAACCATCCCCAATCTGTGAGGCAAGCAAAGTTGAATTTGTCCCAACTCCTGCAACGTAGATCAGCGGGGGCTTCTGCGGTTTGTCGTAAAGGTTTGCTCCTTTAAGCGTAAAATACTTTCCTTGAAAGCTCACAAAATCGTTGCTCCATAGGCTTCTTATCACGAAAATCGCCTCTTTTAACCTTTCAAGTCTTTCGGTATAGGACGGCCATTCAAAGCCCAAGGGGACCTCGTTCATCGCTTCGCCAGTTCCCACACCCAAAAAGACTCTAGCTGGATAAAGATTTGAGAGGGTGGCAAAAGCCTGCGCGACTAAGGCTGGATGATAACGGAGTATCGGTGGCGTCACACCAGTTCCGAACCAAACCCTGCTTGTCACTTGACCAAGCGCGCCTAACCAGCTTAAAGCAAAAGTTGAATGACCATCGGTGTGAAACCAAGGATGAAAGTGATCGCTTGTGACAATAAAGTCAAACCCAAGTTTTTCAGCGGTTTGAGCGTTTCTTAACAAAACTTGCGCTGGATGCTCTTCTGATGCACAGCGATATCCGAACTCAACATTCATGGTTATGATTTATTCAAAGAAACTTTTACGTGTTTGCATTACATCAAAACATTCTTCATCTAATCTTTTATAAGCGTGCGCTGGTTGTTCATTTGAATTGAACAACACTTTGTTGATCCTTGTGCTCGCTCAGCTTTTTGTCATATCCTTTGTGTCTAATGCCACACCATTTTTCGGTGCTTCTTACACGCTAATTGGCACAAGCATTCTCATAAAATTTGGATTCTCACTTCCGCTTTTTTTAGTAGTTGTGCTAATTTCTGGTTTTGCTGCGGCGATTGCAAAGCTCGTGATTTACTATGGTGCTTTAGGTTTCCAAAAGAAATTAATTCACAACAAAAACATTTTGTTTCTTAGAGCTTGGCTAAGAAGAAGGAGTTTTTATGTCGCGCTTTTTGTAACAGCGCTAATACCCGTTCTTCCGCTTGACGATTATCTTTACATAGGCGCTGGGGCAAACAAGGCAAAACTTCTGCCAATGATAGGAATCACAGTTTTTTCCAAAGTGCTAAAAAGCTTTGCAGAAATCGCTTTGGAGTTTGCGGGTATTATTAAAATCGCTCAGTTTACAAGCGCCTTTGGGCTTTCTGCTTTTGAAATATCCGTTTTCGCATCGGCGTTTTTTGTGGTTTTAGGAATAGTGCTCTATAAAATCGACTGGGAAAAAGCGTTGGCTAAGCTACGCATTATACGAGCTCGGCCGCAAGCACGCTAACGCCTTTGTACGGCACGCCATAATAAAGCACTTTTGGATTAAGCTCTGAGCCAGCAAAGCCCATCGCGGTAAAAAGTGGGCCAAGACCCCCTTCTGGCTGAGCCATGATGTACTTCTCACGCTCTCGTTCTTTGAGTGAAAGCAGTGACATAGGCTCTTTTGTCAGCGTGTGTATCAAAATCTTGTCAAATTCATAAAGTGGGTCGTCTGCGCTTTCTGTTTTTCCGAACTCAAAAAGGTCAAGTCTGTGTGTGGGCGAACCAGACGCAAGAAACAGCACTCTTTTTTGTAGCTTGTCAGCGGCCTTTCTTATAATACTTCCAAGTTCGTAGTTAAAAGAAGGATTAAACGGATCGCAGGACACGCAAACCGTGTTTCCAACATTTTCACCAAAAAGAATGTAGAGCGGAACCCATACGCCGTGGTCGAGCCCCCACTTGTCCGTTGGCTCAATCCTAAACCCTTGGTTTAAGATTTCCTGAACGAGTTCCAAATCATTCTGAGCGTTTACGCAAAAGCGGTAAAGCTCTGCGGGAAAGCCATAGTAATCCTGAATGCACTTAAGCTCTTTTGTTTGAACGATGTACGCTTTTCCCTTAACCGCAAAATGTGGAGATGAAGTGACTAGAGTGTCATACTCGCTAAGAGACAGCTTGTTTGAAAACTGTTTTAAAAAGCGGTAATATTCGGAATCTTGTTCTATCAACAACGTAGGAGACGCGTGCGAAACAAACAGGACTTTGTGTCTCACAAACAATCTGCACTTTTTGGTTTTATTAACGCTACGGAGGAAATGTTGCATCCAGCAATTTTAAATCCTCTTCGGAAAGAGTCCAACCGGTTGACGCCGCGTTTTCCCTTACGTGTTGTGGATTGGACGCGCGCGGTATCGGAAAAACGTTCTCACGTGAAAGCAACCAGTTTAATGAAATTTGAGCAGGCGTTTTGTTGTATTTTTTTGAGAGTTCAATAAGTTTGTCTGTTTTTGAGAGTTTGCCGTGCGCAAGAGGGTAATAAGCGAGAACCGCGATTCCTTCTTTTTTGCAATATGGAAGAATGTCTCTTTCTATTCTTCTATCGGCAAGGCTATAGCTCATTTGGGTTGAAGCAAGCTCGTATTTTTTGAGAGAAGAAATCGCTTCGACCATTTGCTCAAGTGTGAAATTGCTCACACCGATGTATCTTATTTTTCCTTGATCTACCAATTCCTCCATAGCGCCCATGGTTTCCGATATTGGAACCCTTGAGTTTGGAAAGTGTATCTGGTACAAATCTACATAGTTTAGTTCAAGGCGCTTTAGACTGTTATTTAGCGCTTTGACGAGTTTTTCTTTTCTTAAATGGTTTGACCAAACTTTTGTCGCAATAAAAAGTTCATCTCTTTTGATGCCCTTTATCGCTTTGGCAACAAGGGGTTCTGAACGGTAAATTTCAGCGGTGTCGATGAGGTTCATTCCTTCTTCTATACCAGCTCGTATCGCCTCGATCTTTAAATCCGCTTTTCTTTTAAAGCCTAAGGTTGCACCGATAATCCAAAGCGGGTCGTAGTAAGTTCCCATACCAACCGCGGACACTCTTTCTCCAGTTTTGCCAAATTGCTTGTATTCCATCAAGCTTAATCTAATCGGGCAAGCTATAGAATTTGCGGGACTCTGAGCTTCAAAAGAATTATTTTGGTGTGCAAAGTATATCCCAACATGGTCGAAGGAACACCAAAGGTCACGGTTGAGCTTTTACACGACTACGTGTTTAAGGTGAGCTTTTCGGGAACGGAAGCTACGCTAATAATGGACGAACCAGAGCCTCTCGGAAAGCTTGAGGGGCCAAACGCATCTAGGGTGCTTGCAGCGGCGGTTGGAAATTGCTTGAGCGCAAGTCTCGCCTTTTGCCTGAGAAAAGCGAAGATCGAAGTAAAGTCAATAAAAACTGAAGTGGAGCCGATCGTGGAAAGAAATGAAAAAGGATATTGGAGAGTCAAAAGGCTCAATGTAAAAATAAGCGCGCAAACCTCAGACTCCTCTAATGACCCTAGAATAAAAAGGTGCCTTGAAATATTTGAAAACTACTGCGTCGTAACGGGTGCGGTAAGAGAAGGTATAGAAGTTAATGTAAATGTTGAAACGTCTTAGTTTTTAAACCCTTTATCCATTGTAACAACCATGAACAAGCTGAGTATACTTGGAGTCACCGAAGACACAATGTTTGTAGCGGGCGGTAGGCTTGCGTTTTTTCAGCTCATGCGCTCTCTTTCTTTTGTTGGAAATTTTGTTATTGTCGTGACAAACACAGGCGCTTCATCCGCTCAAGTAAACATCACACCTGCGCGTATGGTCAGATTGAGCGTTCCCCAGAAGAGGTTTGTCGCGCCAGCGTTTTTCATTTTAAAGTTGTTCACACTTTTACCAAAGCTTATTCCTTTAACCCAAGTGGTTCTCGTGAATTCAGGATACACTTTGCCGATTGTTGTGGTTTTCGCAAAAGTGTTCAGAAAGAAGGTGGTCGTGTTGCAACACGACGCTCTTTCGCTTGAATACTCGCTCAGGCTTGCCACATCACGTTCAAGAAAGTTGACTACGATAATAAGATGGATTTCGCTTTACCCACCACTAAAATTAGTCGATGGAATTATTTCCGTAAGCAACGAAACCTTAAAAAAATTAAAGGCTATGGGTTTTGAAAAACCTTCTTTTGTGGTGGGAAACGTTGTCGAATGATTTTGTTGTGCTTACGATTTCACGACTGGAACCAAATAAGAGGCCTTTTGATTTTTTGAAAATAGCAACGCTTGTAAAGGAGAGAGAGAAAAGCGTGCGCTTCATATGGGCGGGAGACGGCACGTTAAGACAAAGCGTGCTCAAAGTGGTTAAAGAAAAAGGGCTTGAGTATGTGGAGTTTGTCGGAAAAGTGAGCAACTCGCAAAAAGAAGAGCTTTTGCGAAAGGCAAGAGTGTACATCAGCACGAGCGAAAGTGAAGGGTTTTCTCTTACGGTTGGTGAGGCTTTTTTGAGAGGATTACCGGTCATTGTTTACGATTTACCAATTTACAAAGAGGTGTACGATGACTACCCGATCACGGTAAAAAGATTTGACTTAAACGAGTTTGCAAACAAAATCCTAGAAGTGCTCGAACATCCTGAGCGATTTCAAGAGCGAGTTGAAAAAGCAAAAAGATTTGTGCAAAACAATTATTCCGTCAAAGCCATAGGGGAAAGGGCAACAAGGGCGATTAGCGCAATCCTTGACGTAAAAAACGCTTAATTTGAAAAACGCTGCTTTTCGATTTCCCTTTTAAAGATTTCATAGAATTGGGTTGCAGTTCTTTCCCAAGTAAAACTTTCTGCAACAGCCCTTGCTTTTTTCCCTAGCTCCTTTCTCAATTTTGAATCGTTCATAAGAATTTCCACTTTCTTTCTAAGATCAATAGGATCATTTTCGAAAAGTAACCCCACGTTTTCGATAAGCTCAGGTATTCCGCCCGAATTAAGCCCTGCGACTGGCTTTCCACACGCCATTGCTTCTAACATCACCAAGGGAAATGGATCTCCTACGCTTGTCACAAGCACTAATGACGAACGTTGATAAAGCTCTCTTATTTTTGATTTATCAGGGTCTATTACGAACTCGATGTTAGAACAGTTGTCAGCTTCCTTTTTTAAGAGTTCAAAATATCTCACTTCTTCTTTGACACGAGGGTTTGCATAACCAGAAAGCACAAGCTTGTAACCGCTATTCTTAAGCGCTCTTATAGCGAGCAACTGATTTTTATAACTTTGGAAGCGACCATTTAAATAAACATACCCCTCATCTTCCCAAGTGGGTGTAAAGAAGGCTGAATCCACACCCGCATAAACCACTTCGGTTTTTGCGTTAGGTTCTAGCTTAAGTATCATAGATTGCGTATACTTGCTGTTACACACTATAGGTTTATACACAAGAGATTGCTTTTCTATTACGTCTAAGCGAGTGAATTTTCTGTAAACTCTGTTTAATAAACTGTGTTCAATGGGCACTGGAACGTGCACACGCGAAACGGCTGGTGTGTTTATTCCCTTTAAGATGTATTTGCTCCAAAGAAAACCAGCTCCCAAAAGAATTATATCAGGGTTCCATTTGCTTGCTACAAGCGTTGCCGCTCTAACAGCCTTCATTGAGTAGTACATTCTGAACCTTCCAAAAAGCGAAAGCCTGTGCGGAACAACCTGTTTGTCCATCTCTACTAGCTCTGGAAGCGCTGTTTCTTTGTTAAACCTGTTACAAAAAAGCTTAACTTCACAACCCATTTTTTCAAGTCTTTTAGAAGTTTCGGCTATAGCCCTTTCAGTACCGCCCCTAATATCTGGTGCGATATAAACAAATGCAACTTTCAAGATGATGTTGTTAGCATGCTTTAAAAATTAAAGTTTTACAATTAAGCGTTGATTTCCACTTTCATAAGCTTGTTTGCACGCTGGAATATTTGTAAGGTACAGACCTTAGTATTTTTGAAAATAAACGAGCGCAACCATGTTAAAACTGATAAGCGATGAATGAGCTTGGAAGCGAAGTATTGAAAACTCTAACTGCATGTTAAAAACGAAAAGCTTTTTGTGTGATACTCCTTATAAGCACATGGTAAGCCAAACACTAGAATTAAGCGCGCTAGAGCTTGTTGAAAGAGCGAAAAAAGTGGTGTCACTACAAAACAAATGGCGGGGGAGCGAAACAATAAACCTTATTGCGAGCGAAAACGTTATGAGCGAAGAAGCGACTAGGCTTTACGTTTCAGATTTTATGCACAGATACGCTGAAGGAGAAGTTGGCGACAGATATTACGAGGGTGTAAAGTTTGCCGACGAAATAGAAGATTTGTGCGAAAGGGCTTTGAAGAAGCTTTTTGGCGCAGAGTATGTAAATGTCAAGCCAATTTCTGGCGCCCAAGCAAACCTAGCGGTTTTTTACGCTTTTACTAAACCTGGAGACGTCGTGATGAGTTTTGACTTACCTAGTGGAGGTCACATAAGCTATAGAGAGTTTGGCGCTGCAGGATGTAGAGGCCTTAGCGTTGTGGATATACCATACAAGCCTGACTCCTTTGAAGTGGATTACGAAGCGTTTGCGAACAAGCTCAAAGAAATAAAAGACAAATTGAAGCTTATTACATTAGGTGGAAGCCTATTTCTCTTTCCGCATCCCGTTAAAGAAATTTCAAAGATCGTTGGCGAAGAACTTCCCGACCAAAGCGTCATAATACACTACGATGCAGCACATGTGCTAGGGCTTATAGCGGGTGGACAATTTCAACAGCCCTTTAAGGAAGGAGCCAAAGTTGTCTCAAGCTCAACCCACAAGACTTTTCCAGGTCCACAGGGTGGTTTGGTGATGGGAGTTTCGCTCACAGACAAACAAATTTCGTCACTGAGAAAGGCTGTTTTTCCTGGGCTTGTTTCAAACCATCACCTTCACAGGCTTCCCGCTCTTCTTTATGTCACTGCCGAGATGATGACATTTGGGCAAAGCTATGCAAAACAGATTGTTTCAAACGCCAAAGCGCTCGCAAAAGCCTTAGACGAAAACGGCTTTCGCGTGTTGGCGAAAGAAAAGGGCTACACTCAGTCGCACCAAGTTGCGGTGAACGTGTCAGAGTTGGGGGGAGGAGCGCCTGTTTCACAAAAGCTCGCACAGGCGAACATAATAACAAACAAAAATCTTCTACCCGGCGAAAATCCGCGTGCGTCAAGAACTCCATCAGGAATTCGACTCGGTGTTCAAGAGGTCACACGTTACGGAATGAAAGAGAAAGAAATGGAGAGAATCGCAGAACTATTCAGAAAGCTTTTGATTGAAAAAGCAGACGTTGAAAAGGTTACAAATGAGGTAAAGGTGCTCAGACAAGAGTTTCAACAAATACAGTACACTTTTTAGTCTTGCTTCAAATAAACGTCATCAAAAACCGAGCCACTTGCGTCCTTTATTTTCAAACTTTCCACAATTTCACGAAATTCTCCTCCGACCAAGCCGTTTGCTATAATCGCCGCGCCAATCGCTCCTTCCTTTACGTAAGAACCGAAATTTTCCATTCTGGACACACCAATCCCCAAGCTGCGCTCCAGTTGATTTGAAATCCTGTTAAAGAAGTAAGGAATGCCAGAAACACGACCAGAAAGAAAGATGTCTTTTGGTTTTGCGCCAGTAGCACCGAGGCTCCCAGAAATGTCTCTTAGCACACCTTCGATATACGCATCAGCGAGCATTTTTGCCCTTTGCGAGCCATTTCGTGCGGCATCTCCTAGCTCTTCGGGTGTGAGTTCTGCGTTTTCAGTAAACAGGTAAAGCGCACCACCTTTATACGCGTCACTTTTTGAAAATTTTCCAAGATATGCGGCGACTTCCCCGTCTACGCTTCCGCGTGCTGCCATACCTAGCCAGCAATTCGTACCTCCGACACCGTCAACGATCATGCCATTTTCTACTGTGACAAACGCATTAAAAGCCGAACCAAGCTCTGCCAGAACAAAACACGTTTCTTGAGGGGTAATCCGACGTCTTGTCACTTGAGTGTATATTCCAAGTGCAGCGGAGCAAACCTTGTCCGACGTACCCAAGTCGAACCTGTTGAGCTTTCTGTGTTTTGGCACGGTGTTAAGGTGTTTTACCGATGGCAAAAGATACGCTTCGATTTTCGCTTCTTTAAAAAGCTTTATCACTTTAGCAAGAGAAGAGTTTGAAGGCTCGTCTTTTTTTAGACTAATTTCCAAATAATCCTCTTCTTTTATCTGCTCAACCCTCTTTAGAACGGTGCCAAAACCCGTTGGCAAAACCACAGCTTTTACATCAAATCCGTTAATCGCGTGTAAAGTGACTTCTGGCCTCTCTTTTACAAATCTAGTTGAATAAGATTTTTCAAGTACCACGCGAGGCCCTTGATCGTCAAGAATCACTATGTCATAGGTGTGACTACCTTGATCCATTCCAGCAGTGAGCAAGCTCTTTCACGTTTCAATTTTTCTAAAGTGTTTTATGGTTTACGCCAAAAAACCGTCAACGATAATTGACACTGGACAAAATAATTATGGATAAAACATGTTCTTCGTTTCAGTAGACCGAAGAGACCTTCATTTCTCATCAGCGCATTTTATTTATAGCGAAAATTTTCGCGAACCCTTGCACGGTCATAACTACGAGGTAAGGGTGGAGGTTGAAGGTGAACTTGGAGATAGCGGCTTCGTGATAAATTTTCTTGAGCTTAAGGCGCTTGCAAAATCTGTTTTGGAAAAGCTTGATCACAAGGTCTTGTTACCACTTTATAACCCTCTACTCAAAGTTTATCAACCAAAAGGAAGCGATGAGCTAGAAGAGGTAAGGGTAGAAGGCAAATTTGGTGAATGTTACAGCATTCCAAAAAGGGACATTGCGCTAGTTCCGATCAAGAACACTTCGGCGGAAGAGCTTGCGGAGTATATTTTAAACGAATTGCTGAAAAAAATGAGCGAAAGGCGTGGAATCACTTCTCTTTCTGTGGAAGTTTACGAAACACCGGCTTTTTCAGCGCGTAAAGCGAAAAAAATTAATACCTATACGCTTTAAACCCTTCTTTTGTCCACGATTTTAGTAATGTTTTTATTTCGTCATAATCGAGCTTTTCGGAAAAGAAAACTCGATCGCCTGGTGCGCCGTCTTCTTTTTTTGTGTGAACTACAACTGTAAACTTTTCGCACGGTTTGGTTATAAAAGCGTAACACTCTTTTCCATCATAGCGGCAGTGAACTCTTATTCCCTCATCTAGCTCTAAGCTTTTGAGCGCGGAAAATAGTTCGTGAATGGACTTTATGAGCTTCTCTTTGTACAAAATCGCTCATTTTTTAGTTGACACAAACCGAATTTAGGTTTATCCGTAATACTTACGTGAACCATAAAGACGAGTCAACTTTTTTACTTATGGAATGCCCGAAATTAAAATTTACAACACGCTGAGCGGAGAAATAGAGCGATTTCAAAGTCTTTCTCCAAAAAAAGTGAAAATGTTTGTGTGTGGTCCAACAGTTCAAGACTATTCGCACCTAGGTCACGCAAAAACTTATGTTTTTTACGATGTTCTTGCGCGCTTTTTAAGAGAAATGGGATATCGCGTGACGTTCGTGATGAACATAACGGACGTCGATGACAAAATTTTCGAGGCGGCAAAAAAGAGCAACACAGACGCACTGCTTTACGCCGAAAAGTACACACGCGCATTTTTGGAAGACATATCAAAGCTTGGTGTAAAAACAGTGACCAAGTTTGAGCCAGCGTCTCACTATATTAATGAAATAATCTACCAAGTTTCGAGGTTAATAGAAAAGGGAAATGCTTACACGGTCGACGGATACGTGTATTTTGACACTTCTACATTTCCACACTACGGTGAGCTTTCACACCAAAGCTTAAAAGAGCTACTTCTAAAACCGCTTGACCTCTTTCCCAACAAAAAATCCCCACTCGACTTCGCACTTTGGCGTCCTTCAGCGCCTGGAGAACCTCACTGGCCAAGCCCTTGGGGAGACGGAAAACCTGGCTGGCACATAGAAGACACGGCGATTTCTATAACAAACTTTGGACCACAGTACGACATACACGGCGGTGGCTACGAGCTGATTTATCCGCATCATGAGGCTGAAATAGCACAGGCAGAGTGTTTTACTGGTGTTAGACCATTCGTAAAGTATTGGGTTCACACAGGGCTTCTTAAACTTGGGGAGGATAAGATGTCAAAATCAAGAGGAAATGTGATCTATTTAAAGGACGCAATTCGCGAGTTCGGTGCAGACACGATAAGACTGTATATGCTTTCTGAACACTATCGCAAAGATAGCGTTTACAAAGAGCGGGAAATCATTAATTTAAAAGAGGAATATGAGCAGTTAAAGGAAAAACTTTCAAAATTGCCTTTTCCTCGTTCAACTACAAAAAGGCATTCGAGCTTATTTAAAGAATTCATACAAGCGATGTGCAACGACTTTGACACACCAAGTGCGCTTAGGCATCTTCGTAGTTTGATAAAAAACGCGCTTGAAGAAAAAAACAAAACACTCGAAACACTTTTAAAAGATATTCGCACCGTTTCGCGAATGCTGGGTGTCACGTTTTTTGAATAAAAGCGTTTTCGAGCTTAACGAAATAGAATGGTGGTCCAATTGGTGCACACTAGAGTGGTTGAACGATTCTGTGTATCTTTTTCATTCAAACGTGTTCAAAGAAGAGCTGTTTAATAGAGTAGGCTATTTACAAGGGGCAAACTTGCTTCCTAATTTTCTCGAGTTGGCCGAACAAAAAATTGAAAAAGAAGGCGCTTGCCCGAGTGTTTTTGTTTTTAAAGAAGACAAAGAGCGTATTAAGCTAAAAGACTACAAACTAACAGACGAACTTATAGTAATGACGCTTCGCCAAAAAATAAACGGGTTTAGTCAAGTGACCATAGAACAAACGACACAAGACAAAATTGACGAGTGGTGCAAGGTTTATCTAAAAGCGTTTTACGGGGAACTTTCTTTGTACAAGCATGTGTACACCATACTAAACAAGTTACTCGAAAACCCCCACGTTCAGCTTTTACACGCCACTTTGGGCAACTTCGTCGTCGGCGTAAGCGCTTTATACGAAAGCAAAGAGTGTGTTGGTGTCTACTGTGTCGGGACACTTCCCGAGTTTCGAAGTAAGGGTGTGGCCACTTCTATTCTAAAGCACGCAAGCGAACACGCAGAAAATCTCGGAAAACCTTTAGTTTTACAAACCTTTTTAGCCGATGGCGTCCAAAAATTTTACGAAGAAAGAGGTTTCGTAAAGGTGTACTCAAAGCTTGTTTACACCAAAAACCCTCGTTTCGCTTAAAACTGTCCAGCGCAAAAAGCTTTTGACTTTGAACAGAGAAAACGCTTTCTGGGACGCTTACAGACGAATAGAACTTGGGCTAAGTTTTTCAGAAGAAGAATTTGAAAAAAGGGAGGATGTGATAAAAACAGTTGAAAGCGGGATAGAAGGTTGCATAAACGTGCTTGAGATCTCGCTCGAAGAGCTAGTAAAAAAAGCAAACATTTCTAGTGGAACAGGTTTTGAAGAAAAACTTTGGGCGCTTGCAAAAGCGGGTCTTCTTCCGCCATTGCTTTTAAATGACACACTTGACGTTTACCGTTATGTGAAGAACGCACAGAAATCACAAAAAAGGGCTCTTATGTACTATACCGCGCTAGTAAGGATTATGGAGGTTATAGAAGCTTGCTGGAAGTACGTAGAAAAAGAAATAGCGCGTTTTAGTCAATTGAATTAAAGCCTTGCAACAACCATGGCAAGTAGTAGCATGAACATGTAAACGATTGAAAATCTGTAATTCGCTCGGTACACGTTATCTCTTTTGAGTTTGTACGCGAGTGACGTGTACAATATTAGTAAAGCGTTTAATGTGGTTGCAGCGTACACATAAAATACTGACAGGTTTGCGAAGTAATATAGCAAATAGGTAAAAGGTATCACGAGCGAGTTGTAAAGCAACATTTGTCTGCCAACTTCTGTTTCGTCTTTTAGAGTGGGCATCGCAGGAATTCTTGCGTTCATGAAATCTTTACGCAAGTACGCTGAAAGAGACCAGAAATGTGCCGGTTGCCAAAAAAACACTATCAAAAAAATAAATAGTGGCGCAAGCCAATGTTCGTTTGTGACCGCGCTCCAACCCCCAAACGCGGGAATTGAACCCGCTATTCCTCCCCAAATTACAGCACTTGGAGTTCTTCTTTTTAAGTAGATCGTGTAAAACCAATCATAAAGAAACGCACCTATTGAAACGATAATGGCAGTAAGGATATTGATCAAAAGTGCAATAAGCGTGATGGACAGGATGAGCAGAATGATGCCAAACAAAAAAGCGTTTTTTGGGCTTATTCTCCCAGAAGGTAAAGCTCTATTTGAAGTTCTTGTCATGGCTGCGTCGATGTCTCTGTCGTAGTAGTTGTTAAGAACTGCAGCACCACCAAGCGCAAAAAATCCTAACACAAACATTTCAATCAGTTTGGCTAACGGTGTTTCTCTACCCGTTGCAACAACCATGCTCACGATCGCCACAAACAAAATCAAAGAAATCAGCGCAGGTTTCATAAGACTGAGATAATCAAAAAATTTTTGCATCAATTTGTTTTTTTGAGTCTTATAGTTTAAAGTTTTACCAAAATCACAACATCGTTGGCAATTGACACAGAAGATGAGCGTAGATATACATAGCGAGCTTGGTTAGACGCATTGTATTGTAGCATGGGTCTAAATTCGAAACAGAAGAGAGACGATGCAGAAACCATTTAAAAAGATTCCAAACTTGACAAAGCGAGCGGGGAGCAAGTTATACGCTATAACTCGAACGATTCTTTGATGATCTTTGCGATTTCTTTCTGCGCGCCTAGTTTTTCTTCACGCTCGTAATTTAGCCTGAGACGCTCGGATCGCATCGATAAGCATTTTTTCGTTTAACACCAAATACCTTAAAATTGGAAATCCGTATTTTTTTAATTTTCGTGCATTGGCTAGCTGTTCCCAGTGATTCTCAATTGGCACTACAACACAAGGAAAGCGTAACATTGAAACCTCGTGAAGCGTTGAAGCACCAGCTTGAGTGACTACACAAGAAGAAGCGGCGAAATATGGCAGCGCATCTGGTGTAAAACGCACAAGCTTAAGCCCATTAGTGAAGTCCGCGTTTATTCTAGGACCTGTTAACACCACTGGTGTAAGACCCGTTTCACGCTTAATCAAAGTAGACGCGCGATCAGCAACCCTAAGAAGTTCTAAGCCTAATTTGGTACCTCCCACTGTGAACAAAACGAACTCATCGTCTTCTTGCAACCGAGTTTTAACCTAAGAATTTTTTTGTCTATTTTGGGCGGTTCCTCTACACTGGCCCTGTTACAAAGAAGTTTCGCTCAACCCAAGCTTTCACTTTTTGTGGCAAGTCCTCAATCCACTCCAAATAAAATCTTAGTTTTTGCGATAGATATGCGTTTTTGAGCTCTCTGCGTAATACGTAAACAGTTTTTTTAAAGGATTTCGGGAGACTTCATCGAAATAGGCGTAATCGTAAAAACAACGCTGTTTTCTGGTATTTTGCACGAGTTATCCCACCTATAGCCAAACAGCGTTTCAACAAATTCGTCTTGTAAAACTCGTATTCGTTTAACAAGCGCCCAAATTTTAAAAATTTGAGCGATCTTGTTTGAGGTGACTATCAAATCGAAGGTGCTTGACAAACTGCCATTCTTTGAAACGCTTTCAAGCGCCTCACTCAGGCTTTTTTCCAGAAGTTTTGAGCACTTTTTCTCCTTTGGCCTCAAGAAAAGCGCTTGTCGGGTGTGCACAAAGCCAGTGTACCTCGATATCACAAATGCTTTTTAGCTCTTTTGCCATAAGCTACGTTTCGCATGTCCAAGTCCAACCGATGACACACCATATAACGCTTTTGCCATGTATGGTAAACTAGTAATACAAATTTCTTTTTATCGCAACAGCTTTAAGACGCCAAGGCAATTTTTACTTATGAAATACGTAGAAGCGTCGAAAAGAGTCTTTCTTAATACAGGAACAAGATTTCCCAGAAACATGATAAGAGCGCTTGCGCTTATTAAGAAAGCAGCTGCAAGGGCTAACTATTCGCTTGGCTTACTTGATTCGGAAATCGCAAAGGCAATAGAAAAAGCTTCAGACGAAGTGGCACAAGGCTTACACGATGAGCAGATTGTGGTGGACGTGTATCAAACCGGTTCGGGAACTGGCATAAACATGAATCTTAATGAACTAATCGCCCAAAGAGCGTCTCAAATTTCCCAAAAAAGTGTTCACCCGAACGATCACGTAAACATGGGACAGTCGTCAAATGATGTTGTGCCTAGTGCAATAAGAGTGGCCACGGCTCTGAGTTTCTCTGAGCAACTAGCGCCCGCTCTAAAAACAATTGTTACAAGTTTAGAAAACCTTTCACAGAAAACGAGTGGTGTGTACAAAGCGGGTAGAACTCACCTTAGAGACGCGCTTCCTGTGACGCTAGGCCAAGAGTTCGGAGCGTACGCGGAAGCGTTCAAAATAGATTTAGAAAACGCGATGTACAGCGTCGAAAAAGTAAAGCAATTGCCTTTGGGGGGAACGGCCGTTGGAACTGGTTTGAACGCACACCCGCGTTTTGCCGAACTTGTTGTGCATGAATTGAACGGATTTACAGGATTAGGATTTAAAGTGGCCGAAAACAAGTTTAGGGCGATGAGACTTCTTACAGACCTCGTTTTTGTGAGTTCTTCATTAAGGGTTTGTGCACTCAATTTGTACAGGCTTTGCCAAGACCTGAGGTTGATGTTTTCTGGTCCTTTTACTGCGCTTGATGAAATAGACATACCCACACAAGAAGAGATAGCGGGAAGTAGCATAATGCCAGGAAAAACGAATCCTGTCACGGTTGAATCCGCCATGCTTGTTGCCGCTGAAGTGTGCGGGCTTGATCTGGCAAACCAACAGGCTTCGATGTACGGCGAATTTGAGCTTGCGATGGGGGTGCCACTCATCGGTTATAACGTGTGCTCACAAATGTCTCTTCTTAGCGAAGCTCTTCACAGACTTGCGAGTGTAGTAATAGACCACGTCCAACCCAAAACTGAAAAGCTCAAAAGATACGCAGAAAGTAGTCCAGCGCTTATCACAATACTTTCGCCAGTAATTGGCTATGACAAAGCTAGTGAAATCGCAAAGCAACTGAGCAAAGGTGTGACGATCAGAGAGGCGCTTTCTCAACTTGGTTATAGCGAAGACGAAATAAAAAAGCTTCTGGATTTTGACGCGCTTGTTAAACCAGGGATTCCAGTAAAAAACGTGGAGCATTCTAAGGGAAATTGAGAGGTTGAGAAAAGATCTGCGTTGGAACGCAACACGTCACAATCCAGTTTGGCCTGTCGACAACTTCGCTCACTTTTAAGTCAGCGGCTACACTAATTAGCATATAAGCTTCTTGCGCACTCATGTACCTAGTAAGAAAACCTATAGCGCTTTTTACCGCTTTTTTTGTTGCTTCCCAAAGGTTTTGATCGATTCCTGGAAACGCGACACACTCTTGATAACACTCTTTTGGAAACCAGAATACTGGAGCGCTTAGGGCGAGATTTTTGTGTAGCCTAAGCCTTATCTTTACATGTTCAAGTGGCGCTTCAATCGCAGTGCCACAGACTTCACCGTCTCCTTGCGCAAGGTGTGTGTCGCCTATTGAAAGTAGTGCACCTTTGACAAAAACTGGAAGATAAACTTTTGAGCCAACACTCAGCTGTTTTACGTCCATGTTTCCTCCATTTTCGCGTGGAGGAATTGTGCTCCATTTTCCTTTTTGGGGTAAAGCGGTTCCGATCACACCAGGGAATGGTCTTATCTTTATTTTCACGTCAAGCGAACCGAATTTCGACTTGGCCGTTTCGTCTTCAACTTTCCAGATTTTTAGAGCGGGTGACGAAAGTTCAACGGGTGATGTGTAAACGTCCTCGGCAAGAAGCCCAAATCCCGGTATTATCGCAGTCCAACCCCATCCTTTGTGCTTAAATTCCAAGAATTCAACTTCAAGCGCATCACCTGGTTCAGCACCTTTTACTTCGATTGGTCCTGTCAACGGGTGTATTCTGTCAAACTGTAACTTTTCGACGTCTGCTACCGTTGAACCAGGATTTATCTGGCCGTCTGATGCGTCTCTTGTCTCTACAAAAATCTCATCGCCGTCGCTCACGCTTATTAAAGGCTCAAGCGAATTGTCCCATTTTGAGTGTATGGTTTTACTTGAAAGCAACATGATGAGTTGTATTCAAAGGTGAAATATAAACAATTGTACTGGGATTAAAATATAAAACAATTCTTAACAAAGGCTTCGCACTTTACTAGGCACACCATCTCACACAATTTTAAAAAGATTAAATAACACGCTATAACTATCCTTTGAAAATGCCAAAAAAGTGCGCATCGTGCGCTAATCACACAAACAACGCGCCTTACGTAGTAAAGCGTGGCGCGCGCTTTTACGAATCACTTGGTAGCGCTCAGCCGAGCTCGACACACAAAAGTAGAGCCGAAAGAGCATTAAAAATCCTTGGCTCAAATTTGGGACTGGTTTTGCCCATTCTTCTTCTTTTTATAGCCCAAATACTAGTCGGAGGCTTTTTTGCGCTTGTGCTTCTAGCATTTGGGATTCACTTGGGATTTCACCCTTTTACGGTTTTTCCTTACGGTTTTGTTGTGGGTAGCACACTAGGCATTATCGCGGCGCTTGCAATGGGTATTCTCACCGCAATTTTTGTTTCAATTCTTGTGGTTGAAGCGAGAAACGCGGTAATGGGCGTTCCTTATACTATAGGCGAAGCGTGGAAAGAAGTTAAAGCTAAGGTGGAGCCTGTTTTCGTAGTGGTTGTCGTAGGAGCAATACTTTTCGCTTTGTGGAGTTTTGTTCCTTTCATTGGATTCCTTTTGGATTTGTTCACGATGATGTACTTAATTATGGTTTTTTGCGTTTTGTTTTCTCAAACTGGCCCACACTACCTTAGCACAGGCTTTAACAAGCTTATACAAATGGCTAGTAAAGACGCTCTCACTTTTGTGGCGCTTTTTATAGCGAGCGCTCTTTCGCTAATACCGATAATCGATTTACTAGCCCTTCCTTATGCGGTTTTGCTGTGTGTTCTGTTTATTCGCGAAAGCTAACCTTCAAGTGGTGTGATGCTCATATCTTCAACGTATGGTATTACGCAAAGAAACTCTAGCTCGGAGTTTCCCACGTTTTTAATAGAATGTGGCACGTTTTGGTCGATAAAAACAAATTCACCGCTAGATATCTTCCTTGTTTCGTTTTCCACCCTGACTTCTGCAAAGCCTTTTAGAACGTAAACCGTTTCTTCGTATTTGTGTTTGTGATACGCTATCACACCAGAGGGTTCTATCAAAAACCTTCTTAAGGCGTAGCGCGGACTTCCGGTGTCTTTTGTCACAAGCCACTGAATGTATGCACCACGAGAACCCGTTATTTTTACTTCTTGCTTGGGAACGTCTTCTTGCTTTCCAAAGTGATAGTTCATACGTTATAAAAATACTATATGGTAATAAGCGTTAACGCAAGCGCTTAAATTCTGGCTCAAACTGCTTTCTTCAAAGTGCCAGAACCTCTAAAAAGCAGAGTTGGACTTGGTGCAACCGCGCTTTTGTTTGGAAATTTTGCTTCTTTGGTAATCCAAGGTATAGGCGCAATTCTTGTCGCTAGATTTCTTGGTAGCACCCTTTACGGTTACTACACGCTTTTGCTTGTGCCATCGGCAACGCTATACTCTTTTTCCTTAATTGGAATTCCTTCGGCGATTAGCAGATTTGTTCCTTACTTCAACAAAAAAGGAGAAAGCGAAACCGCAGCGAGAATAGCGTCGAATGGGTTTGTCTTTGGTGCACTTTTTTATTTGGTGGTCACGATAATCGCATTACTGCTGACACCCTTTTTCATGGCTGATGTGATTCACCAACCAACGCTCACTTTTTACGCCCAACTTGCGTCTGTCACAATATTTTCACAAGGTTTAATCAATTTTGCGAGCGGATTTTTTATAGGCTCTTTTAGCGCGCAATTTGTGTCGCTTCTACTAGTGTTACAAGCGGTTTTAAAGACAGGCGTTTCATTAGCGTTGATTTGGATGGGCTACGGTTTGAGTGGAGCGGTTTTTGGGCTTGTTACAAGTTACGTTTTCACATCAGCTCTTGCGCTTTTTTTGATTCTTTGGAAAACAAAAATCGTCAAACCCAAAAATTTTTGGGAGGACGTAAAGACGCTTACCAAATTTAGCATACCAGGCTACGTTGGAAACATAGTGAACGGTTTAGCAAGACAACTGCAACTCATTCTGATTGCGCTTTTTGCTGGTGCCGCTGCAGTGGGCGCTTTTAGCGCGATGCTAAACCTCGCCGCTTTGATAACGCTACTTGCATCACCAGTTTCCACAATGATGCTACCCGCGTTTTCAGAGCTTTCGCTTGATCAAAAAAGAAGAGTTGCGCTTTCATACGAGCAGTCCACTCTTGTTTCTTCAATTCTACAAGTTCCCTTTGCTTTGTTTTTCGTCGTGGCGTCACACCAGCTTGTGGAGATTCTTTACGATCGAAGCTATACAAGCTTTTACCTTACGCTTGCGCTTCTCAGTGTAGGATACTTGAACGTCGGACTTGGAGGTTCTATTCAACCTTCTTTGCTTGGTGGGTTGAACAAACCACTTAAGGCAAGTTATATTGGTTATACAGGCTCAGCGGTGCAGTTAATAGGCACGTTTTTGCTTACAAGCAAACTCGGCGCTGAAGGCGCAGCGATAGCAACAAGTTTGGGTTCGCTCCTTTCTGCGGTTTTTGGACACATCTTGGTCAAACAAGAGTGTGGCGCAAATCTTCCCAAAAAGAAGCTTCTTTTTGTGCACTTAGACGCTATGCTCAGCGCTCTTATTGTGTACTTTGTTTTACCACAAAACGTGCTACGTGGGTTGTACGGGGTTCTGGAAGCGCTTTTGTTCTTAGCTGTGCTACTAGCGGTTTATCTTGTGCTACTTCCTTTGACGCACGCTCTTCAAGGAGAAGAGCTAGAGCTAATGACACACTCTTTAAAAGGGATTCCTGTCGTGGGCTCATTTTGGGCGCTTTTAAAAAGGCCACTTGACAAATTGGTTTCTAAGAAAAATAAGTTTTGAGTAGGTACTCTTTTAGCTCCTTTAAGCCAGAAAAAAGGTCATAACGCGGTACAAATCCGAGCTCTCTTTTGCTTTTTGTAATGTCGGCCACACGGCTTGGAGTGTCACCGAGTCTTTTTGGAGCGCTAATAATTTGCGCTTGCTTTCCGACAACGCGTTCAATCGTGCGAATAAGTGTTATCGTGTCCGTTCCCACGCCGGTGCCCACGTTGTATTCGCCTGTAACCCCTTGTTTTAAAGCAAGAAGAACAGCGCGCGCGACATCCTTTACATAAACATAGTCTCTCACATCAGTGCCTTTGCCATAAAGTGTGAGCGGCTCACCTTTTAAAACGCTTAGCATAAAACTTGTCACAGCTCCTCCATAGCTACTGTTTTCTCTACGTGGTCCGTAAACGTTGAAAAAGCGCAACACAACCTCTTGTATTCCGTAAACTCTTGCAAAAGTCTTACAGTAAAACTCAGCGCAGATTTTTGAGGCGGCATAAGGAGAAGCCGGGTCGAGCGCACACTCTTCGCTAATGGGTTTTGCTTGATCCTTGTACACAGAACCAGATGAGGAGAAAATGAACTTCTTAATTGCGTTTGTTTTACACGCAAGTAACAGGTTGAAAGTGCCCGTAACGTTCACTTCGTGATACGGCACAGGGTCTTCAACGGAGTTTGCAAGGTTTCCCTTACCAGCAAGATTCACAACGGCGTCCACGTTTTTTACCGTGTTTAACACGAATTCTCTATCGACCACCGAACCTCTTATGAACTCAACGCTACCTGAATCGACGTGCTTTTCGATGTTTTTCAGCTTTCCACTTGAAAGGTCGTCGAGCACTACCACGTAGTTGCCGGCTTCAACAAGCAAGTCCACAACGTGGCTTCCTATAAAACCCGCACCACCTGCGACAAGTACTGTGCTTTTCACACTACTTTGGTTTTGCCATCAAGAGATAATTCTTACGCGTAAAGTTTAATTTTACAAAGAAGAAACAAAAAAAGATGGTGCACACTCTTATAACATATCTTCCCTATAGCAGATTGTTTGAAGTAAAGAAGTATTTTCTTGAAAACGTGTCACGCGTAAATCCTTCGCGCGCGCTGATTTACATCGATGACGTTTTTACTGAAGATCAACTTTCTTTTGTGCTAAAGTCGATCCCAGAAGGTGTCGTTGTGAAGTCTGGCTTTTGGGGTAACAGGAGCGCGTGTTTTTTACAGATACTCATGGATTTAAGAAACGATGGGACGCCAGACACTTTGGTGGTGGATAGCGACAACATTCTTGACAAAGAGTTCACGCTCATCGATGAGAAGATGCTTTCAAAGGGTTTCGATTTTTACACGGTAATGAACTGGGAAAGTTCGAACACACATCTTATTAAAAGAAGCATTAAGCTTGACCAGATTGAAATTCACGGCGAAAAAAGAGACGTGTTCGGTTATCGTTTGACTGGTTTTTGGAAGGGTCCTTTCTTTTTAGGCCCAAAACAGGCTGTGAGGGTGACACAAAGATTTTTGCAAAAACTAAATCCGCAAATTTTGAAAGAAGTTTACGATGCAGTTCAATCGTTAGACCCGCTCTTACGTAACATGGTTTCGGATGAGACTCCTCTTGCAATAACGTTTTACTATAGCGGAGTGAAAATCACACCTTGGGTGATTTGCTCAAGGCACTTTTACAACCAATCCAGAAGAATTTTGAGTAGAGCGCACACCCGAAGGCTAATGAAGTCTACGGCGTATGTGGAGTTTGCAAGAAGGCTCATCAAATGGAGATACAAAAGGATGCTCTGGTTTTACTTGAGATACAAAGTCACACAACTTGGCCACAGTATACCAGTTTTGTTCGGAGACCTCTGAAAAAGGTTAAGTTTGTGTTCGTAGTATTTATTCCTATGTCTGAGATGTCCGAAAGCGCGAAAGAATTCGCGCGTAGCCTTAAAAAACTCATAAGCGCCACAGTAAAAGAAGCAGAAAAGGTTATCGAAAAAACTGCGCCTCAACTTTCTGAGCTAGTCACAAAACTTTTGAACGAAGTCGAATCCACGGCCACAAACCTTTTGAAGGATTTGGAAAGGCGCACCGAAAAAGAGCAACTCGAAATTCTTCGTGCTTACCGAAGCATTCTGAAAGCGCAACTCGAAAAAGTTGAGACGAGAATAAAGCAACTTGAACAAAATCTTAAATGATTTTTCCAAGCCTTCCTTTGGGAACAACACGAACGCCATCTTTTTGTGGATTCCCGTTTTGGTCTATAAAGCCAGCCTTAAAAGCCACGCTCGAAGACATCACCGCACATCCCCATTCCGACTCATACGAATAAAGCGTATAGTAAAGCTCTTTTGCGCGATCTTTTGGCTTAAAGTCTGAATAAAACAGAACTTCCCTTTCACCACTTCTTTTTATCACGAGCACGAACAAGTTGAGAGCTCCGATGTCGGCTTCCATTTGTTTTACTTTTTTTATCGAATCCACAAGCCTTTGCTCGACATCACCTTCACCTTCTAAAAAATATGTAAAGATTTCCGTGTCGTTTAGTCTCGAAGGCTCAAGGGACAATTTTGACACAAGCTTCCTTTTATCGATCCAACCGTTGTGGCTCACATACACAAGGTTTTCACCGATATGCGTCGAAAAAGGATGGGAGTCAAATGGGCCTCTTACAGGCTCGCCCGGTGCGCTAAAGCGCGCGTGTGAAATTGCCGCCACTGGTGATGAAAAACCGTGAAACGCCAAGCTAGAAAAGCCGTCTTGAAATATCGGAAGGGCGCTTCTGTAGTACATTTGCGAAGAGTCGCAGTAAGCGACAAACCCCCATCCGTCTTTGTGGGATTCACCATTTGAAAAATCGTCCTTTTTTGCGGCTTCGATTAGCGATGCCTGAAGATAGGAAGCAAGTAGTGGAGAGCCTTTGAGAGCAAACATTCTGCACATCCTATTCACCTAGTGTTTTTCAAACCACTCGACTATTTGTTTAAGCCTTTCAACACGTCTACTTGGTTTTCCGCTTCTTGATAACTCATGACTTTCTTCAGGCACAGAAACAAAAACCACCTCACGCCCAAGCTCTCTTAACGCGGTGAAAAGCTGCTCCGCTTGCTCTATCGGACATCTGTAATCTTGCTCTGCGTGATGAATGAGAAGAGGGGTTCTTATCCTTTCTACGCACTTTAGAGGCGATTTGTCCCACAGAGTTTGAAGATCACCCCAAGGCCTTGCTCCAATTTGATCGAGCGTAAAGTAGTAGCCTATGTCGCTTGTCCCGTAAAAGCTTATCCAGTTGCTAATCGAGCGTTGTGTCACTGCGGCTTTGAACAAATCAGTGTGGCCCACGATCCAGTTGGTCATGAAACCACCGTACGAGCCGCCTGTTACGTAAAGCCTTGACTTATCAAGCGCAAACTTTTTAACGCAGTGTTCGACAAACTCCATCAAATCCATGTAGTCTCTTTCGCCGTAATGCCCAACAACCTCCTTTGCGAACCGCTCTCCATAGCCGCTACTACCGCGTGGGTTGCAATAGATCACGTTGAACCCACGCGCTGAAAGGAAGTGAAACTCAAACATCAAAACTTCCCCGTACGCGGTCTTAGGCCCACCGTGTATTTCTAAAACTGTGCCCTTCGCTTGACCCTTTGCGGGAATAAACCAGCCCTCAATCTCAACACCGTCAGATGCGATAAAACTCGTCTTGATCGGTTTTGTGGGATTGATGTTTTTTGCGGATTTCTTTGCGAAACTCGTAAGTCTACTGAGCTTACCGTTTGATATTTTGAACAAGTCAGGCGGATGATCATAACTCATAGCAGTAAAGTAAATTTCGTCTTGTAGCACATCATAACCCTCAACCGAAAGCTCACCTGTTTGAATAATTTTAGTCTCAGAGTGCTTAAGAGAGTAATAAGCAAGTCTGTTTACACTCTTGTCTGTAAACTCAAAGAATATTCTTTCGTCTTTCCATAGCGGACTAAGGCTTGTTCCTCTAGCCCTTACGTCGCTATTCAGAGAGTTTTCGAGAGACCTATCTAAACCGGTATCAATCGTTTCAACCGAGCCACTTGTGACGCTTGCGATATTAAGACGTGTGTTTGCTGCAAGACCCTTTGAAATCTCGTGTCCGAGAAACGCTATGCGTGAGCCGTCTGGTGAAACGCTCAAGTTGTTTATCGTGCCTTCCCAGTCTACCACTTTCTTTGGCTCACCACCAGTAAGAGGCACCGAGTAAATCTTTTTTGCGATAGAGGTTTCGGCGTCCTTTTCAAGATTAGACGCAAAGAACACCCTTCTTTGTTTTGGCTCAACATAAAAGGAAGTGACGTCAAACTCACCTTTAGTGAGTTGTAAGGGTTTCTTTGAGCCTATCTTTAAAACAAAAAGGTGTTTCCATCTATCGTGAAAGTACCCTTCCGAGTCTAGTCTGAACCTTATTTTTGTTATCGTTTTCGAATCGCTTTTGCTCTTTAGCACAACGTCTTTTATGAAGCACAGGGAGTTTTCGTCAACCCATTTGAGGGAGATTACTTTCACACCTTCTTCATGAAATAGCTCTTGAGGTTCGCCCACCAAGTTTTTGATCACAAGAATAGAGCTTCTCGCCTTACCAGCTTCCTTTGTAGTTCTCACGAAGGCCAAGCTTTTTCCACTAGGAGACCAGCTAATGGACGAAATGGAGCCGTTAGGCGACACAACACGCGTGGACGCTCTTCCGCGTAGAATCCAAACGCTTGTTGCGTACGCATCCTTCTTTTTGTCGATTTGTGTAAGCGTGTACGCAACTTGCCCTCGCTTGTTCACTCTTGGATCTGCGACGCTAACAAGTTTGTAAAGCTGTTCTGCGCTAAGCATAAAACAAAATGTCAAATCTTACTTATTTGTTTAGTGTACGCCCTTTCGCGCCAAATCACAGGGGCGTTTGTTACGCTTTTAATAAATGAAAGCCACAAGGCGAAAGCGAAGTGAGCCTGTGCAACAGGAAAGAGTATCGCAAAAAGCGGATTTGAGCGTATCATTTTTGCGCTTTTTACGCTAAGCGCTAATGGTGCTAGTAGCCCTAATACCGAAAAAACGAAAAGTAAGTGTGTTGGGTCTTGCTCTACAAAAAACAAGCCAAGATACGGTAAAAAGAATAGCAGGCTTATCGCAACGCAAAAACCAAAGGCGATTTTGGCGTCTCTTTGCATAGATTGTCTTGCCACCCTTTCAATCGCTCTAACACTGTTTTTTACACCAGGTGCGTATTCTGCAGAAACAAGTGAAGTCCTTGCCAAACTAATTTTAAAGTGATTTTTCTTTGCGAGCACCGCCAACGCCCTGTCTTCAACGAGCTTGTCTTTCACCGCCTCATGTCCGCCAAGCGCTTCATACACGCTTCTTTTTATCAGAATGAAGCTACCAAAAAAGTACGCCGCGCCTTTTGAAGGATCGTTTACGTCGCTTGCCTTTATAAACGAATTAAGAAGCGAATAAAGAAAAGGTGTCACTATTTCGTCCCAAACTTTGTGTGTTCGAAGCTCGCCTGAAAGAGACAACGCGTCAAGCGACTTTTGTTTTGCAAGTGTCAAAGCTTTTGACACCGCTTGATCTTTTACGAAAGTGTCTGCGTCCAAAAAGAGAATCCAAGGTGTATTCGCAAACTTTGCGCCGAGCGCACACGCGTAATTCTTTCCAACCCAACCCTGGGGAATTTCGCCAGTTTGTAGCACGAGCACTCTTTCGCTTTGATACCTTTTGGCTATGCTTAGCGTGTCGTCATTAGAACAATCGTCAACCACGATTATTTTGCTTATCGCTTTTTGCATAAGTAGCGATTCAATGGTTTGTGCGATACACCTTTCTTCGTTTCTTGCTGGTATCACCGCGGTGACACAGCTTTCACCGTCTTCTTCAAAGCGTTCCAAAACAGGAACGTTAGCAAACCCCTTGATGAATCTATACAAGAGCACCAACCAAAAGAAAGAAGAAAGTGAAACTAGCAAAAACAAAAGATAAAACAATGGATTCACACGCAAAACCTCTTAGAGTTTTCTTTTCATTAAAGACAGTGTGCGATAAGCCTTATTGTGGTGTGTGACACGGTTTTGAATACGCGTTAAATAATCCACTGGTTCATTCAAATAAAATTAAGGGATAACGGTTTTGCTCTAACTTTAGGGCTTTTTAGACTATAGATTTCCTAATGCTTTTCATGTAATGGAACACCGAATCAGGGGATCGAATATAAAGAGATCCTACACCGTCTTTTATGATGAGTAAAGTTTAAAAGCGAATTCTAAGAGATTCTTTCAAGGTTTAGTGATTTAATAAAACGCGGTCGTCGTCTAGCCTGGTCTAGGACATCACCCTGCCACGGTGGTAACCCGGGTTCAAATCCCGGCGACCGCACTTTTTCGTGCGCTTTTCAGATACAGAAACTACTCTTAAAACCTAGTAACGCTAAACTCACGCTTACACGCAAGCTACCTCACATTGGAGGTGGATTAATAGTTTCCACTCTCCTGCTAGCTTTCTGTAACCCACCGTAGCACTAACAAGCGTAGTCGCCTTCGACTACCTATTATCCTGAATCAACGCTTTAACCGCAGATCTGGCAATCTAATCAGCCTAGCACCCTAATTCGGGTTGATCATATAGAACGTGAAAATCTACCCATTATCACGCATTTTATGCCGTAGTCAGCAGTTCCAGATAGGTTTATATGGATTTCTGGATTGAGCATTTGTGTGCACGCGCAGTAGGGTGAATGGTAGTAGATAGAGACCCAAGACCTCCGCTGGTTGAGGGGTGCGCGCACACACAGGAAGTGGGGGGACTGAGGATGTTCGGCGTTCCCCATGAGGCCTTCCCCAGCGTGTGAGTGGGTGGGTGCGTCGAGACAGGGGGAAAGCGGAGTGGGACCAATGAACTCGTGAGGTTCCTAAATGATGCGCTGAAGCCCAAGCTCTACGCGTATGACAGGTACAATGATATGTACCTACGTATACCTACGTAGAGCGAAACCCTTCCCTATTCCTTTTCCCCTATACTCTTTATTGACATACAAACCGAGACATGACAGAATTCCGCTCTAGTCGACCTTCTTCTGACTTCGCACATGCCTACTACTCTTTCGTCTGCTTCTGCAACATAGGCTACTGCGTTACCCTGTAATACAGAAGAGTATAGATCTGCGAACCACTTGACTTCGTAAGGTAAATCGGGCTTTTGGAGAGGTGTAGTAACACCTAGCCAAAGGTTCACAGAAAGTTCGTCGACTAGCGAAAGATAATTCCTTATGACGTCGAATGCGTCCTCCCATTTGAGTTCCCTAATTTGGAAATCCAGAGAGGCCATCTAGACGTTTAGGGCCAAGACATATTTTAAGCACAGTGTAAAGCAATATAAATACCAATGAAGCCACAGTCTGTGCAAAATAGGAAACCTATTCCTTGATGATCTACCTGTATGCACATAAATCGTAAAGACATTACGCTTATTGAGTGATGCTGTTACACTTGGCTAAATCCATTTCTTATGAAATTTTATCCTTGTTGCACAACGCACTTTTTGTGCTAAGCACTTTTTGATACCCAAAAACAGTGATCTTCGCGATTTCGTTTTTTTCTATAATTTTGTGTTGCTTACAAATTTTTATGAGTAGACGCTCGAAACACCCATTTTTAATCAATGCGCTAACTTTTGGATTTGTTTGTCCACCACTAAAGCTTAACACTAGCAATAAAAAAGTTTATCAGTTCGCCGAAGAAGCGTACAAGTAACAACGGCAACGTTGGTGCCACTACACTGTTCTTCATTCGGTGATTTTTGTCCGATCGATAGAATTTGAAAAGTTTATAACTTTTGACTTTTGTAAGAGATTATGCCAATTGAAGAAAAAGCGAGGAAAATTATCGAAGGCAAAAACTTTGGCTTTCTTGCGACTATTAAGCGAGATGGCTCCCCACAAATTACGCCTGTATGGGTTGACCACGATGGCGAACACGTTTTGGTCAACACCACAAAAAACAGAGCGAAAACCGCAAACGCGAAACGCGACCCACGCGTAGCGCTAGCGATCGTAGAACACGAAAACCCGTATAGCAAAGTGGTGATTTACGGTAGGGTTGTCGAAATCACAGAAAACGGTGCAAACGAGCACATCGACAAACTCGCAAAAAAATACCTTGGTAAAGAAAAATACCCTTGGAGCTCGCATAAAGAAAAGAGAGTAATCATGAAGATTAAACCAGAAAAGATCGTGTACTGACACCTGCGATAAAATTAATACGTTTACATTTCTATTCCTTTTTATGCGCACGCTATTTGTGATCGCTCTTTTGGTTTTGCTGTGCGCCTTTTCGTCGCTCATTTCGGCGACGACGCTTACCGTAAACGTTTCACGCAACTACAAACAAGCGGAAATAGTGTTGGCTTCGAACTCTCAGCTCGTGTTTACATACCCTGAAAACTCACCGACCTCTTTTGTGTTAAGGAGCCTTAACTATTCGGTGGCTTTTTCGGTTGCAAATGTGCCACGTGATTCCGAGGTTTTTCAAAGGTTTCAGGCGTATCTTAGAAGCGCGTATTCGAATATCACGCTTGAAAACCTTAGTGTAAGCTTTAGCCTACATGCACTCGGCAATTCAACCGAGCTTGTGGTGAGTAAAAGCGTTGTGTTTAGCGGGTACGCCACAGGAATTTTCAACCGAACCCGTCAAACAATCATAGGAAACTTCGCTTGGAAAAGCTTCGTGATAAAAGGACCATTGGAGATCGACTTTGAAGACGAGCGTTTTGATATTAACAGCGCGAACTTTATGCTAATGGCACCTCTTTTACACAAGGGAATTACTCAGTTCCTTCCACTTGAAGACTTACAAGGCACGTCGACAATAAACCTGTCTTCGCTAAACACGCCAATTAGTGAATGGAAGAGAACGTATGACCCATCGACAAACACCACCACATTCTCAAAGAGCGTTCAAAGCGTGACCGCGCTAAACCTTTCTTTGAGTGTCAACGGAAACGTGTACGCTTTAAGGCTCACTTATGACCCATCGGCCGAGATTTCTGTGCCGGGTTACGCAATTGCACAGGGTAATGAAATTGTGATCACAAAGCCGCAGTCGATGATAGATTTGGACCTTTCGGCGTCAATCGCAATCGCGCTTGTTCTAATAGGAATAGGCGCGCTTCTGTACCTAAGGCGGATGCGCTAAACGCTTAATTTTTTGTGCGAGCTTTTTACACAATGCGCGCAAAAAAGGGTTATTCCAACAAAGCGCCTGTAAGAGCGTTTAAGTACAAAAGAAAAAAGAAGCCCAAAAACAGAAACTACGTAAGAGGGAGAGCAAGAGAGTACTACGTGATCAGAAAGCTACTAAAACAGGGTGCGATATGGGTTGTAAGAAGCTACGGAAGCCACGGACCTGTGGACATTACGGCGATTTTTCCCGACCACGTAAAGCTCATTCAGGTAAAGAAGAATTACGTTTCGCCAAAAGAAAGAAAGCTGCTTGAGGGGTTTGCCGCAAGCTTCAAAGCGCAGAACATCAAGGTGGAGCTTTGGATTTCAAAGAACGGTCGTTTCAGTGTGCAGACTGTTTCCGCAGGCTAGCCCGCTTTCAGCGCTTGAAAAATTTTCTTTGTTTTCTCAAGAACGTCTTTTGGGTCTTTTCCCAAAACAAAAATCATCGGTTCTTTGCCAAACCCTCCTTTGTCGACGATCACGTCTGGCACCCTTCCAAGCGTTTTTATCGCAACCTCTGTTCCCCAGATCATTGACCTTCCTTCAACACGTGCTACATAAGCTGGTTCCTCTGCACGATCAAAAAAAGACACGCTATACCCTAGTCCTCTCACGATACTCAGAATTTTTTGAGAGTAAGCCAAGTTTATCGCAGACCTTACGCTTTCGTCAAACTTTTGCGCTGTGAGAACCAAATTGGCAACGTGTTTTGAAGCACCAAAACGTGGTGCCCATACCGCTTTTGCGTCGTCTTTGAATCTCACAATTCTACCTGGAACTCCGAGCACGTCAGAAATCTCACTCGCGCCTTCTAGCGCGTAAACGAAGTTTGTTTGACTTTCCGGTATAAGCACACCAAACCCTTTGAGAGATTCAAGCTCGGAAATCGCCTTTTCTAAGCTCAAAAGCGCTTGGTACCTTTGAGATTCTTGGTAGAGCAAAAACATCGGGTTAACTGGTCCATGGCCTTCTCCTATTTTAAAACCGTGTTTTATCGCAACGGTGACAAGCTTTTTTGCCACATTTACAGCTTGAATCAAATCCATTCCCTTCGCAAGGCATGCAGTTATAGCCGCGGAGAACACGCAACCAGTTCCGTGATCCGTTTTTGTTTGAACTCTTTCGCTTTCAAAATGGTAAAACTCATCATTAAAGTAAAGCGTGTCAACAGCGCGCTCCCCAAAATGGCCACCCTTTACAACCACGGCTTTACACCCTAGCTGCGCTATCGCTTTTGCGGCTACTTTTGCGCTTTCAAGATCTGTGACTTTAACTCCGCTCAAAACGCGAGCTTCTTCCGCATTTGGTGTTACGACATACGCCAAAGGTAGAAGGCTTTCTTTGAGAGACCGAACCGCCTCATCCTTTAAAAGTTTGTGACCACTTTTTGAAACCATCACAGGATCGACGCAAAGCAAGCTTCCTTTTAGTTCGTAAGAAATCGCCTCGATTATTTCGCTTGTGTGAAGCATTCCGGTTTTTGCCGCATGAAAGCCTATATCAGCCTTGATAGAGCGTAACTGTGCGAGTATCACTTCGATGCTTATGTCCTGAACCGCGTCCACCGACTTTGTGTTTTGAGCGGTCACAGAGGTGATCACGCTCACTCCGTGAACGCCGAGCGCAGCGAACGTCTTAAGGTCGGCCTGTATTCCAGCACCACCTCCGGAATCTGAACCCGCAACCGTCATTGCTATAACCAAATTTGACACCATTAAATACACACCAAAAAAATTTAATAAGTTAGCGCGTTTTAAAGAGCATGCCACTAAAATACTTTGGAATTCGAGTCACAAATCTTGAAAGCTCAATCGATTTTTACACTCGCTTGCTAGGCTTAAAGCTAAAGACTACGGGAAAAATGGAACATGGTGGTGTGTTCGCCGAACTAGAGGACCCAGTTACACATTTCGTGTTGGAGCTAAACTGGTACCCGCGTGGTTCGCCCTTTGACACTCCTTACACACCTGGAGAAGGGCTTGACCACTTGGGATTTGAAGTGGACGACGCGCTAGCTGTGTTCAAACGGCTTTTGGCAGAAGGGGTTGAGCCAGCATTACACCCATTTGTGGACAGCGGCTGGGTGCTCGCTTTTGTCAAAGATCCTGATGGAAATTGGATAGAACTTGCGAGTAAAGCGTCTTAACCCTTGTGCGGAAGATGTTTCCCGTGTTTTACCGCGACAACCTCCGCTAAAATGCTGAGCGCAATTTCATTGGGAGTCTGCGCGCCTATATCCGCGCCAACTGGTGCGTGAATAGAAGAAAGGAAAGAGCCGTCCACGCCTTTTTGACGAAGCTTTTCAAACTCGTCGTCTATTCTCTTTTTTGACGCCATTAAACCCAAAAAAGCGAGCCTTTTTTTGGATAGCACTGTCAAAGCGTCAATGTCAATTCTTCCCATGGTCACCAAAACGACGTAGTCGCTTTCTTTGAACTCAAACTTCGAAATGTCCTCCGTTTTGTGAATTTCGTCCGCGCCTTCCACCATTCCAGTTGCGTCAATCACGTGTACCTCAAAACCCACCATTTTCGCGAGTTTGGTGAGAGAAGTCGCAACTTCGTTGTGTCCGCCGTCGGATATTATAACCAGCCTATCGGGTGGTGTATAGGGTTCGATAAAGATCTCCATTCTTCCTCCGCAATTGGTTTCAACATGGACTTCGTTAAGGTTTGCGCTCTTTATCGCTTGTGTAACAGCGCTACCGACGTCTTCCAAGAAAACTTTTAAAGTGCGTGGTTTTTTTGTTTTTATCGCTTCAAGCGCTGCGTCGACGATCGCGCTTTCAGGGCATGCCCCACCTAGCGTGCCTTCTACCACGTTTCCGTCGGAGTCTATTATAACCTTAAAACCTGGTTTTCCTAGCGTAGAGCCTTCGGTTTTGACGACCGTGGCCACAGCGAAGGGCTTTCCTTGAGAAGCAAGCTCGTTCATGAGTTTTATTAGCTTGAGTTGGTCCATATCACACATATATTTCACAAGGTAGTATTTTTGTTTTTGCGGAGGTCTTAATTAGGAGAAAAAAGTATGGGAAGCGCCTTGCGAGTACACGTGCTAGGTCCATCTTGGTCTTTTTCTCATGAGGCGGCTCTAAAACTTTTTGAGAAAGCGGAGATTTCGTTGAATAGAACTATCAGCGAGGTGTTTAGAAGCGTCGCAAGTGACGAACAGAGTGTTGGAGTCGTTCCGATCGAAAATAGCCTTCAAGGACCAGTTAACGAAACAGTGGACGGGCTTGCGGAATACGAACAAATTTTTGTGAAAGAAGAAGGTGTGATGAAAGTCAATCTGGTTCTTGCGAAAAACCCAAAAAGCGAAAAGCTCACTCATATAGCGTCAAACCCATACGCACTCTCTCAGGCGTCCTCGTTTATCGCTAAGAACAAGTTTGAGGTGATCTCTGTGCCGAGCACGTCCCAAGCGGCCGAGGTTGCGGCGCGTGAAAGCGAAGTTGGGGCTATTTGCTCCGAACTTGCCGCACGTCACTACGGTCTTGAGATAGTTGCGCGACACGTCGAAGACAGAGAAAGCTACACAAGGTTTTTCGTTTTGGCACACAGCGACTCGCCGATTGGCGCAAAAAAGAGCACACTTATAATGAATTTGGAGCACAAACCCGGTGCGCTCTTTAGAGCGCTCGAAGCTTTCGCAAAAAATGACGTCAACCTTCTTATGATTTACTCAAGGCCTTTACGCTCATCGAGATGGGAGTATTACTTCTACTTGGATTTCGAAGGCTCTAGAATTGAACACAAAGTGAACAAAGCGCTTGAAGAGCTCACGCGTGTGACGCAAAGGGTTCTTGTCAAAGGTTCTTACAGCTCGAAAAATATCAACGAGCTTTTTAAAACGTAGCGCTTTAATTTTTTGTGTCAAAGTTGTTGAACATCGGTATAGCCGCATCAAGCCAAGTTTCCGATTCGAAAATCGCTGAAAGGTTTGTGAACTCACTACCACAGAACTCGAGGCTCATAGTGGGCGGTTATTGGGGTCTTATGAAGGATGTTGCGGACAGCGCATCAAAAAGGGGAATTCAAGTGGTTTTTATTCTGCCTAGCGAGCCAAAGGCAAGACCGCCACAAACTCGCGAATTCATATCGGTGGACACAGGAATGGAATTTCGCGCAAGAAGCGTGTTGATTTGTAGAAGTTGCGACGTGCTTGTTGCACTAGGAGGGGAAGTGGGCACAATGATCGAAATCTTCATGGCGTACGCAATGGGAAAACCTGTGATTGTTCTTACAGGAAAAGGCTTTTCTTCGGACAAGATAAAAGCTTGTTTTGGGGACACACTAGACTCTAGGGCGACTGGAAGGATATATTATGTTGACACACCAGAGGAAGCCGCAAAACTCGCGATGACACTTCAAAGCAAAGATATAGTTGAAATGGGCTGACTTCTTTCCCACCGTGACGAGGGTTTTCCTCCCAAGAGTTTCATCGTTCCACCCTTGATTCTGGACTACGTCTAAGAAGCAGTCGGGTGGCCGTTGTCAGCAGTTTCGGTGTATGGAGGTTTATATAGGTTTACGAAATATACCTATAGATGTGTGAGCGGGTGTACGCCCTGAGCGAACACAGGGAGGCTATTCGAGGTGCTAAGGAGCTATACACTCCAACACGAGTGTGGAGAGGAGCTCTTACCACTGCTTCTAGCGTACAGGGATGCTGTGAACAAAATACTTGAAGAGCTCTGGGGCAACATAGAGTGGGAGAGGAGGAAGGTGAAGGGTAAGAAGCAGTGGAGGCTCCTACCCAAGTACAAGGTTGACATCCACAGCGGGAAGTACAAAAGGAGACTCAGGGAAAGCCTCCTCGTGGATTGGGACTACGCCGCGCACTGGGTTGACTCAGCAATAAAGACAGCACACTCAATACTAAAATCCTGGAGGAAAAACTATGTTAAAGGAGAAAGAAA